>OKSH01000454.1_pt1 | contig 43734 bp, 27 predicted proteins | sample 1601231 | NCBI WGS metagenome assembly OKSH01 (sample SAMEA3541596, study PRJEB24748) | human gut metagenome | biome: human gut; feature: human-associated habitat; material: faeces | place: China | collected 2012
ACACCGGACATGGTCCGTTCCGGACGCGTCCTCCAAACCTCAGTTAAATCTCCATATTCCTGTGACCAATAGCCTTATGACTCGTCTGGGACCTCCTCCCCCTCACTGAGCAGTCCGGAGGAATCCAGCCAGCAAAGCCGTCCCTCTTTCATAGCTGTTCTGTCTGCCGCCATATAACCGTCTGCGTCAAAATAATACCAGTTTTCATCCAGATACATCCAGTTATCCTGAGGAAATGTCCCATCCTTCAGCCAGTATCTCCATCCCTCCTCACAAAGTTCCCAGCCGCTTTGGTTCTCATCCCTGTCTGCGTACTCCATACGGTTCTTACCGGCCCTGTCTTCGCCCAGGGACAGCCATTCCGATTCCACCGGAATCCCCTTTTTATCATTGATGGAAAGGGGATAAACCTTATAATGATAAATTCCGCGCTCCCGCATCAGCGGTGAAAAATCATAGGTGGTTCCCTGGGTTTTATGGGGATGGCCTATCCGTTTTGAATTTCTGTAAAGAAGAACCATATAGGCATATGCATTGTCTGCTTTGTCCCATTCTGCCATTGTTTCCCGAAACCGGGCATTCCCGATTTCTCCGGTTACATCGCAGAGTCCTTCCGCTTTGACGGACAGGCTCAGCGTCCCTCTTCCGTTCTTTCTGACTGCCCTGCTGCACGACGCCCTGATGCCGGTCAGCCTGATATCCGACTGGGTCATAACCGCAAATTCATTTCCCTCTAGTGCCGTCAGTTCCACCTCATAAATATCCTCCTCATTTTTTTCAATGCCGCTGACTTCGTAAGCCTCACTGTCTGTCTGAAACTCTGCCTCCGGCCTTCCGCTTTCATCGAAGTCTTCGGCCGTAAGCCTGAGCCTGACCTTTTTTATCTCTGCCGCCATGGCGGGGAAATTTCCCGTCACGGCAAACAGACAGGCTGCTATTGCAGAAAATACCTTTTTACCTGTCCTTTTTCTCATTCTTTTTTATCCTCCCTGCTTCTTTTGCTTCTCCTTGACCACAGCATAATTGTTCCGCATAAAAGGAGAACTGCCAAAATCAGCCCCCCGGCCCGTCCGCCGCTGTCTCCGGCCGGAGCCAGCGGAGAAAGCCGTTTCCTCTTAAGGAATATATTTCCTGTCCCTTTCAGATTTCTGTCATAATGAACCGTAATTAAACCAGCCTTTTCTGACAACGGGTAATTCGGAATCTGAATTTCTTTTACTGTGCCCTCGTTTCCTGTTACGGTAAATTGATATTCGTCCGGGGAAGGGCCGTATCCCTGTGGTGCTTTTATTTCCACCGCAATATAGGTTCCCGGCCCGGGCAGTTCGAGCCGCACACGTCCTCCGTCTCCTGTGGATACATTTTTTAAGAAACGGCCATCCCCGTGATAGATGGCAAATTCGGTTCCGGGCAGGCCTTTCATCGTGACCCCGTCGTATTTATGGAGGATTACAGTCAAATCACTGTCCTTACCTGTTTTATCCGGCGGATTTTCAGGCTTCTTTCTGTCTTTCATCCTGACCGTAATCTTCTCTTCTCCGGCAGAAACCGTAAATTTCACAGGCTCCGCCCTCTCATAGCCATATGGCGCTTCCTCCTCTATAGCCGTGTAAGTCTCTCCCTCCTTCAGGATCCCCGTGACCTCATGCGCAGCGTCATCCCGGCTGAGGAACCGGTATACTTCTCGTCCTCTCCTATCCTCAATCCGTATTAACGCGCCTCCCAGAAAGCCCGTCTCCGTCGTTCCATCCGCCTCCAGGCCAATCTTTTCTATTAAAACACTGGTGGGAACGTCCATCATTACGACCTGATCCATGCTGCCGTCTTCTGACACTGTGAAGGTCACCGGTTCCGCCGTTCTGTACCCGGCAGGCGCGGTAATTTCCCGCAGAATATAGGTTTTACCGGCCTCCAGTTTCCCTTTCAGCACATGGGCGGTTCCATCCGACACCCACTTTTCTATCCGGATGCCGCTTTCATCGGTAATTTCCAGCTCTGCTCCTGACAGCCCTTCTTTTGTCTCTGCGCTGATTTTAGAGACATCCACCCTGGTGGGCCTGTCACTCACTCTGATTAATGTATCGGCGCCGTCTTCAGAAACCGTAAAAAAGAGATCCTCTGCCCTTAAATATCCCTTCGGCGGACTTATTTCAGTCAGGCAGTAGGTCTTTCCCGGTTCCAGTAAAGCCGATGTCTCATGCAGCTGTCCGTCGGATATCCACTCATCAAGGATTGTCCCGCTCTCATTCTTCAATTGAAAATGGGCGCCGGGAAGCTCGTCCACACCATTCACCTCCGTTTTGCCAAAGAGAACACGGACCGGCTGATCTTTCATATCCAGCCCGTCTGCCGAGGCGGATTCATCCAGCAGAAATGTTGTCTTTCCTGTGACAAGCTCTTCTCCGTCCGAATAACAGGTTACCTCTGTCAAATGGAAGGCGTCTCCCTTTTTTAACAGCTCTCTGACAGAGCCATCATTCATTTTATACAGGAATACCGCGCTTTCCGCTTTCCGCCCGGTTGTTCCTTCTGTGTTAAATTCGGCTCTGCCGTCTGGTTCCGCCTCCGTAATTTCTTCCACATGGTATCTTGTATTCCATGGGATGCCGGTGAGCACCACGTGTTCACCGCCTCCCAGCGTGAGAACTCCGCCGCTTTTGAATACCCCCTCTCTGTCGCCGGTATAAGGAAAGCTGCCTTTTAACTGCATACCCGTCTCATCACACAACTCCAGCCTGTACTGCCATTCCCGGCCTTTAAGCTGCCCGGCTGCAGTTCCCGACAGACAGCTCACCACAGAAAGGCTTCCTTCCCCCGCAACCGGGTTTTCCTGTAAGAATGCGGCATTGTCTATCTGTGCCCTGCAAACGATTTTCTCTTTTGCCTCCTTTTTCACCGCTGCGGTCAGAATGATTTTTCTTTCTTCTCCGGGAAGAACTCCCTTTAATGTCATCCCGACGGCGCTTTGCTCATCTTCCCTCCACTCCGGTTCAGAATTAGCGGGCATAAACTCAGTCTGGGGATCCAAACATGCCGTAACTTTGATGTCCCTTTTCTCTTTCTTCGTATTTTTGCAGGTAATTTCGTATTTAATAACCGTATCCGGCATGACTGCCGCTCCATATTTTCCGTTATCACCCACGGTTTTAATATTGTTCTTTTCTTCGTATTCAGGGTTGCAGATGATGTGCCGGTACCCGACTCCCTCTCTGTTTTCAACCTCCCATTCCTCAAGCAGCCCTCCGCTTGATGTCTCAGCCTTCAGGACCGTCTTTTCCGCCGTCCGAAGACTTGGCCTGTATTCCCCGGCTGCATCCAGATTCATTCTGAATACCAGACGCCGGGTGATTCTGGAATTCTGATCGGTAAAGAAAGTAATTTCTTTTTCCTCATACAGGGCATCCTGCTCAATGCCGTCGGCTGCCGTCAGGGGCGCAGTCTGATAAGAGGGGACCACTATCGTTTTCTCTGTCCCAATCCGGGTAAGCCAGACCTCTGTCTTCACCGCTTTTCTTCCCTGAATGGATACTTCCTCCACCGCATCCTGAAAAAGCTCGGCCGTCTTAAGGTTTACCGAACGCTCCTGTTCATGGATACTGCTGATTTTCCTGCCGTCGTCCGAGAGAACAAACAGAACAGGCTCCGCCTTCAGATACCCGGCAGGGCTTTTAAGCTCTTTCAGGAAGTAAACGCCTCCGGCCGTCAATTTTCCTCTGACTCTGTGTCTCGTCCCGTCGGAAACCCACTCTTCGAGCGGTTCGCCAAACGGAATGTATTTTCCGTCCTCTTCGGCCGCCTGGTAAATAGCCAGCCTCGCTCCTGCAACAAATTCGCCGGTATAAAAATCCGACTTGGATATGCCGATGTCAGTCGGCTCATTTTTCACCTGCCAATTGAAAGCGAGTGTCTCCCCGTCTTCCTTGCCGTCGAAATAGAAGGTTTGTATCGTCGGTGACAGGGCATATTTCTCCGGAGCAGCCAGCTCCCTTATGGTGTATTTATCCGGTATCCATTTTCCGTCTCTTACTTCCCCTGTCCTCAGCCCGGTCAGTTCTGCGCATCCTTTTTCGTCGGTTACAATGGAATAAATCTCTCCCGTATTACAGTTTTTCACTTCAAACTTTGCTCCCGGAAGTTCTTTTCCACTGTCCGATGCCTCTTTCTCTATCCTTATTTTCCCTTTCTTCAGGCGGTTCCTGGCGGTAACGCGCAGGATTCCATTCTCCGTCCTGTCTCCGGGGATTTCTATTCTCTGCGGTTCCATCCGTGCAAAGCCTTCCGGCGCTCTATGCTCTGCTAAATAGTAAATCCCCTCCGTAAGGAAACCAATCCGGCGCGGCTTCATCTCCCCGGCCAGAAACCCATCCGGTATCGTTCCATCGTAGTAATCCTTCATCGTATAGAAGCCCTCTTCCCCCGAAATCCAGGTATCTTCCAGGTATTGGTTTTCCTTTATAAAATTCCCGCTGCTGTCCGAACGGTACAGGGCCAGTTCTGCTCCCGCCAGACTTTTTCCGTCTTCAGAAACCTTATCAATATAAAGATAGAGTGGCTTGTTCTTTACGGAGTATAGCTGGATGTCCGCTGTCTCTTCCACGTCAAGGATTCTGTCCTCCGCCTTCTCAAATCCGTCCGGAGCCTTCTGTTCCGCCAACCTGTAGCGGCCGCGCGGTATATAGTCGAACCGGTGGTTTCCCGAAGGGGTGTCATAGCTCACCGCATTGGGAAAATGTCCGGATTCCAGCTTTTTATAGTTAAACTTATAATCATAAACATATCCTCCCGTTCCCTCCGGTGTCATGTTCTTCCCTGCGCATATCAAAATCTGTTTTCCTGTATCTGTCTCCCATATCTGCCGCACTGATTCGTTCTTCTGCGTATTCTCGGAGGATATACGCTTTGCCGATCTCTGTGCCAGCCATCCAACCGTCAGGGCATTCTCATCATTTGAATAGCTTCTGATAAAGCCCTCCCTGTCCAGCGGTTCCATTCCCTCCTGGAAAATCAGAGTGTCCTCCTCCAAAATGATCTTAAAACCGTCCGATGTCCGGAACACTCTGTCCGAAGCGGAAGCTCTCACTGCCAGACGCTCCGTCTCCCACGACAGGCTGTCAAATCCGGTTCCATATCGGCTGAACATTTCCTCATAATTATAGGTAAAACCGCTGGGCGACAATTGCCTGCCCGGGTTAAAGAATTTTCTGATTGTATCGGAAATCCCCGTCTTCCTGTATCCTGATGTGTCGACAACCGAAGTATATTCGCGGCAGTCATCGGTTGTCCACTCGTCTGCCAGGTTATTTTCCGCATCGTAAAGGGCAAATTCTGCGGGATTGCTGTTGGCAACCGGAAGTCTGCCGCCGTCCGTCTCTAAGTACTTGTAAATTTCCAATTTCGTATGATCGTTCGGAAGTACAAAGTGTTGCAGCCCCTCATTCTCCCGGATCTCAATTCCCATCGACGAAGCGACATAACCGGACGGAGTATCCGTCTCCTCCAGTATATATAAGCCTTTCGGGATGGCCTCCAGATATAGGGGCGCCGCGCCTGTCACCCATTGGGCTGTAAACGTCTGTTCCCGGTTCTGTTCATCGAGTGCCGTCCAGCTTGCAGGCGTTTCTTCCGCCTTTTCCAGACGGTTCCCGGAAAACTGATTGCCAATGCCTTCAGGCCCGGTCCGTCTGGCACGGTACAGGGCCAGTCCGGCCCCTGCCACGCAGCCGTATGAAAAACCGGCTTTTCCTTCTGTCCTGAACTGCGTTTCTTCCAGGACCTGATCCTTGTCAATGACCCTGACACGGAAAGACTCCGGGGCATCCAGCTTTTCAAAGTATCCGCTGACAGGCCGGTCGGTCATCTTCACCTTCTGGATTTCAGAACCGTCCTCAACCGCCAGTCCTTTAGGCATTGCCTTTACATAGCCTTTGGGAGCTTTCAATTCCTCCAGAATGTAGAGCCCCGCCGGTACGCGTTTGAGTACATCCACCTGTCCGTCTGTCATATCACTTTGGAACGGATCGTCCGGGGCCGCTTCCCCTGTTGTCCAGGTATTGGGAATAATATAACTCTCTCCCTGGCGGCGGTTCAGCGGCCGGTCGTCCCCCGCCTGTTCCGGTTCTGCGCCGATATCCAGTAAATCCCGGTTTGTTTCAATCCTCCAGGCATTGTCATTGTAGGCTTTCAATTTATCGTCATACCGGTACCGGACATAATCCCCGTCGCGGTCATAGACGGGACTGCCCTTTGAGTACAGCTCTTCCGACTTCTGATAGTAATCGGGCTGTCCGTGACCATTCAACACTGGATTCATCTCTTTACGGAACGCGCCGTCCTTATAGGTTCCGATTGTAAACTCGTCTTTTGTATCAGCGTTTATCGTGGCAATACGGCTGGTCGTAATCTTTTCTCTGGCAATGACATTGCCGTATTCATCTTTTGAAATCCTGACCGGCCACACCATAATCCTCCCGTCATCCGCCTCCACATATGCCATCCCTGTGTACGGCGCAGTCCGGCTGTCCCGGTTCTTGTCTGCATCCAGGTGAAACATTTCTGTCCCCGCCGGAACCTTTTCAAAAACGTGATCCTTTTCGTTATATTTTAGTTCCTCATAATTGGGGCAGATAATCTCTAAAAACGGTGTTCCGTTTTTTAATCCATAGATTGGTTCGCCATTTTTAGCCTGTATCTTCCGCGCATTTTTGTCATAACCGTACTGAATGCCTTTTTCCTCCGTCAACACCTCCAGGCCGCCCAGATCATAGTAAAGAATATCCGTATTTTCCCGTTCTACGGTTTTATAGCTCCAGGTGCCCTCTCCCTTGTCATCCTCCTGATCGTTATAGGTGTAATGCTCAAAATCCGTGAGTCCGTCACTGCCCGGCTCTGTCTTATCAAGCACGAATTTAATCTGTGTCCCGGCGAACCCTTTTTGCACATACATATTCATCACATTTCCATACCGATCCCGCTCTACATTCACACCGTCAAACTGGAAATCTTCACTGTCTCCGTTTACTTTCACCTCAATGGCATCATAGAGCGTCATCACTGCACCCGGAAGATATCGGTTCGTGTCACCGGCCGTATTCAACTGCTTTTCCAGCCATGCTTTCCCGGTGAAAACGCCATCTTCATATAAAATCTCAATTTTCTCACCGGCGGCCTGTTTTGCCTTCAGCGCATCCAGAAACCCCTTCTTCCAGCCATAACCCAGATACGCCCCGGAACTGTTGCAGGCCAATTCCAGGTTCTCCAAACCATACCGGCCCTTCAGCTCCGTAATACTGCCCTCCAGGCGGCCGTTCAATTCATATTTCACCTTATCCTCATCCGGTTTCGCTTTCGTCATTTCCAGGCGGATCGGAGTATTGTTCAGATACAGCCTCGCCACATCTCCGGTATCGAGTGTTCCGGTAACTGCTTCCTCATAAAGCGCCGCTGCCACCCGGTTATCCCGTTCCCCGTCTAAGTAATAATTAACTTCGTCGGAGTAAATTTCAATTGCAGCCGGCTTGCTCCGGACGTAACCGGCCGGCGCTTTAATCTCACAAAGCACATAGCAGCCGGCTCCTAAAGGCTGCGGTGTCTCCAGATATCCTACATTTTGGCTGCCGTTTGCTTTTCCTCTGTCTTTCGTGGTGGTATAAGCCTTAAATTGCCCTGTCTTTTCACCTGACGCATCGGTCATAATAATCATCTCCGATTCCTTACAGACTGGCGTGCCGGCGGGGACGGTCCCATAATATTTTCCGTTATAGGGAACCTGCCAGGGAAGCGAAGGTCTGGCAAAAGGTGTGATATTATTCGCTCCCATCGCCTCCAAAAATTCTTTACTCCCGGAAATTACCGTATCCTGTTCATAGAATTTCACCCGGCCGTTGCTGTTTCCGGCATCTTCACGGTCTGCACTGTAAAGGGCAAATATTGCACTGTCATGCAGAATATTTTCCCCTGTCTCGGAATCCAGTTTTTCTATCCTGAGCCGGGAAGTATAGAACGTATTGCGGTATTTTCCATCTGCGTAACCGGAAAATGCGGCCGCACTGTACTCTTCGGCATCTGCCGGCTCTGTCACTGACCATGGAACCAGCGCAGCAAAATAAAGGCCGTCATATCCGGTTCGTACGCCGGTGATAGTTTTTACTCCATCCTTGAAATAAAAACCGGACGGATTGTTGTCATCATCGGCCGGACCATGCAGAAAGAATACATCATCGGCTGTTCCAGCCTGTTCAGAAAGCGATGCGTAGTGATAATATTTTTCTACTTTCTGATTGCTCCGGTAATCACTGGCTGTGTTCTCACATTCGTAAATATCTTTGTATGGATCGAATGCTTCCTGAGTGACTGTAAATCCCTGATAACTGTAATCGCCGCCCGGATAGGCTATTTTTCCCGTCAGCTTATCTGCAGCCAGCCCATATTTATATACTTCAAAATCTCCGTCACGATTGTGTGCCCGTATCACATAGTCTCTCAAATCGCCTGTATGCGCAGCCGACCACTCTTCGTTCATCCTGATTAGGTATTTCTTTTGTAAATTTTCCGGCGTATCCGTACCGGTGTATTGATATATATCACAAAGTTTTTCCGGTGATACCACATTGCCGCCGTCTTCATAGAGAGCCGGAAGAACGATTTCCTTCGGTTTATCTGTCTTATAATGTTTATTGTAAAAGTCTCCCAGTCCGGCGCTGTACGGCTGCTGCTCCACCGCAATATACGCCCCATATGGCAGATATTTCGACACACCATAGAAATATCCGTCCTTCGATGTTTCAAGGCCGTTTCCGGCTGTTTCCCGGAGTGTATCGGCCGCCAGGGTGGTCCGATCTTTGTCGCTTCCCCCATCCGTCTCGCTGTCCCAGGCAATCGAATAGATTTCGTCCAAATCATAAGTGAAAAACGGCTTCAGGTAATTTTCTGCTTTCAAAATGGCCTGCAGCAGCGCCTTATCGTAAATTTCCTCCTGATAGGTTTCACCGGCTCCGGCCGCCTGGCTCTCTCCGCCTCCGTTATCCTCCGTTATCTTTTTCACTTCACCATCCAGATACCATGTAATGGCGAACTGGCGGACCGCATCAGAGCGCTTTGCATTCTCCCTGGCCGGTTCAGATGTATTCACCCGGTTCTCCGTCTCTGAATTACTGTGAACTGCCGGGTATGCTTTTTCCCCGCCGGCTGTCCCGAATATTAATTCCCGGATGAAGGCAAATGGCTTATGGGAGGTGCTTGCGTTATCCTTCCTGTCCCATTTATCATGATTGGCAGTCTGGAGAGCATCAAAAAACTTATCATAATTGTAATTTTCCACCTCTCTCGTTTGACCGTCCCCATCCTCCATTGTCCTGGTTGTCGTTTCAAGCAGTCTGGTATAACCCGGGTTCTGATTTTCCCCGATCATTTTGTTCTCCTCATAAGGATACAGGCTTTCATTCACGGTGACGGCTTCTTTCCATACATTGTTATTGATAGAACCCGCGGTCAGGGAATTTTCCTTGTGCGGCACTTTCGTGTAGAATTTTTGCACACCGGCATACGGTTCTTTTACCGGATAAGCTTTTCGGTAATTTGTTATATCTGCCTCGTTTCCATTCCGATCGAGCCACACTATTCCTCCAGCTTCATCCCGGTACAGTCTTTCCAGATTTGATTTTAGATATAGTTTAAAACGGAAATTCGGAAGTTTTGATGCGTTTTCCGCCCTTCCTCCCGGCCCGTCTGTGAAACGGTCCTGATGGCCTGCATCGGCATTGGTATTGTGCGCATAAGTTCCTTCCGGCGTTGTCTGAATATCTTTCACAATTTTAATCTTCTGGCGGATTGCCCGTTCAAATACCTGGGCCGGCTGCTCCCTTGTTCCGCCATCCTGATAAAGCTTTTCTTGTCCGGGATAGGCCAGACTTGTAAGAAGCACGTAGGTGTTATCTCCCACCAGGTTCATATTTTGATAATCCAGGTATGCTTTTGCTCTGGCTTGCTTTACATGCACATAGTAGCTTGCGCTGTTCATCGGACGTCCGGCAACAAAACCGGCTCCTAAAACGGAAACGTCTGCCGCTGATAAAATTACCTCTTTTTCCTTCAGAACAGCCTTGAATTCTATTGTCTGGTCATGACCGGCGTTCGTATGTGCAGTCCCGTAGGAATCGGTATAAGCTGCATTTACCGGAAGGACATACGTTCCATCCGCCATCCGCTCTGCCGGTACCTTTTGCCACTTAACATCTTGTACCTCCTGCAGCTTTGTGCTTGTGACTTCCCGGTACTCAAACGCCCGGATCAATGCTCCGCTGCTGTCCCGCACTAATTCCCCGCTCTGATAATAGACATTTTCTTTTACTGTTTTTGATTGTAGGTTCCCGTCTCGATCCGCAACGGCATCGGTTATCAGAGTGGCGCTTCCAAGGGCCGCAGAACCGCCGGCCCCCTCCCGGTAATCTTCATACGTACCAAACGCTGCGTAATCCGGATTATTGGAATATGCCGCATAAATGTATCTCGGCGGCAGTGAACTGTCACCCGGAATATGGGGCACTGCATGATAAATAATACTGTCCGCCACCGGATCATTTCCTAAAACCATAAAGTTTTCCGGCTTTCCAACGACACCGGCATACACGGTGAATATGTAATCAAAGCCAGACGCCTCAACTGCATCGATTCCTCCATAGCTGTAAAACGGATTGTTGTCGTAATAGTTCAGGATTGAAAGTATGGCATCACCCACGGTAAGGGCGGTTCCATCCGGCCTTTGGCCTGCAATGGCGACCCGCCGCACAGGGGAACCGTAAACCGTATATGCAGCCTGGCTCCCCGGAGTCACTCCAGACAATCCGTACCGATCCTCCTCTCCTTGCCGCACCCCGGTATCAAACTCACCGGTATCGATCGTGGAATAACGATAGCCTCCGCCCGGCAGGGGTCTTCCCGGCGTTGACTTCCCGTTTTTTCTCAGTGCCTTTTCCACTTTCCCTTTCACAAATAAAAGATTTCCGGAAGTAAATGTTTCAACGAGCATCGACTGATTTTCGTCTTCCGTCATTCCCCCATCGGCCTTATTTAGAACGGCCTGTATAAGAGCTTTGTCCAGTGGCCGGACCGTAACCTGCCGGAACCGTTCGGCCACATAATTTATTGGCACCTCTTTCATCATTGGACTTCCATCCGGATTATATTTCAAATATTGGTGATCGTTTTCTGCGCGGATATACCGGGGACTTCCATCCGGATTGATCAACAGGACTTTTTCATACGTTCCGGTTCCCACCTGTACCTCAATCTGTCTGGTTCCTTCCTCTCTGCGATAGAACTCAGCGCCTTTCGGAAGGCCGGACAGGACAATATCATATTTCTGCTCCTTCGTATCTTTTGAACGGGCCGCAAAGTACAAGTCATTCGGCCTGGCTCCGGTTCCATCATCGGATGTCTGCTCATCGGCAAACAGCTGCTGTGTAACAACTGCATGCCCCTTCGATTCTTCCGGGGCCTTTACCTCTAAATCCTGTCCGAAATTTGTTATATCATTGGCCCGGTTTCCGATTGACAGCTCATATCCTTCGGAACGGGACAGCTCTTTGACATAATAGTCCCCCATCAGAAGGGGCCGGCCGATCCAGCAATTTCCATTATTCGCTTCATTGTCTGTATATTGTCTCCGGTACTGGCCGTCCTCTGAATAATCATCATAAGAGCGCTCCGACCGGTAGAGATTCTTTGGCGCTTTCTCCCTCCACCCGTCGCCGGTGTCAACGACAGCTCCCATTTGATAATCATAGGCCCGGCCCGGCGCTTCCGTGATGGCAAGAAAAGAGGCATCTCCGTTTTTATCCGTTGCTGCGATCGCAACCAGGTTGTTTGCCCGGTAAACCACTCCCGTCTTTCCGTCCGGATGGGAAATATCTTCCGCTGCAAACAAACCGTAGACCGCTCCTTCCAGCGTTCCGTCCCCCTGAGCATCCCCATATGCGCTGTAATTAGCTGATTCACCGGAAGCCAAATCAATATCCTTTTTGTTAATATGAAATTCCCCTTCTGTCCGGTGATCGTAAATCCTCCAGGCATTTCCTTCCCGATCTGCATTATTGCAGTGACTGTAATTACCATCCGGCCCATAATCCGCGCCGGCTCCACTGCTCTCTGCGGCCAGTGCCTCCTCATAAGCCGGCCAAAACAGCTCCCGCCTCATTGTCTCCATTTCCCTGACGTTGGGATTTCTGAATGAAGATGCCGCATGGAACCATTGAAATGCTGCTTCTGACGGGGTGGCTGCCTCCGATGGTGCAGCAGCCTGTGATGGTGTAGCTGCCTGTGATGGTGTAGCTGCCTGTGATGGTGTAGCTGCCTGTATATCATTTTTCTCATCTTCATCAATAAACTGAAATACGGGGGTAGACGGTGCAGATTTTCTGTTGGAAGTTTTTTTCTCCTGCTCTTCTGCTGACTCAATTTCGTTTTCATCTGTTATAGCTTCAGGCGTAAGATACGTCACAATGTCCTGGACAGTCGTTGCAGCTTCCTGAAAAAGCTGCTTCGCCACATTCTTACGAATCGGTTCGACCTCTTTCTTTTCTTCCGTTTTCTCTGTTACAGCAGTTCGATTAGAATAGCCGGCTGCTCCGCTTTCCAGCGTTTCTTTTTTACTGTACCCGCCGGCAAAAAATGCATTTGCACCGGCCTCCGATGAATCGGTTGTAATAATTTCCACCGGGAGATCGTCAGCATGAAGATCGTGCCGGATATAACCATCCCTTGCCTGAAACTCCGTATAGGCGTAACTGTATTTCAAGGATATAAACTTCTCATATGTTTCTTGCATGTCCTGATAGCAGCCTGATTCTTCATATGCTGTGTCGGAATCCGGCTCTGTTGTATTTCCACCGTCCGGAGTGCTGCCCTCGTCTCCGCCTGAACTTGCAATGTTTGTAATTTCCCCCTGGTCTACATCGGACATCAGCCAATGGAAATGTACTCCCTCAAAATTCCCGGAGGCCTGTTCTTCACAGTCTGACACACAGTCAAGCCATGCCTGGGCTAATTCCCGGTTCACTGTTTTGGCTGCTTCAATTTCCTCGGCGTTTAAAATCCCGCCGCCCTCGTCGTCATCCTCCGCAAAAGCCGTTAATTCCTCCTCTTCCTCGATTTCCGGTTCGGGTACCGGAACAAAGGTGGGAGCCGGATGACCATCACAGAATGTCTTGTCATAGTGATAGCCGTGGGTTATTGTCTGTGCTGCATGTCCGTTTGCATCTGTCACCACAGAACCAACATTCCGAAAGCCGGACCAAATGACAGGGTTATCCTTGTGATAGCTGGCGTACGGTTCTCCTCCTTCGTAAATATGTACCGGGCCATCTTTTTCGGTGTCAATTTCTCCTTTATCATCAAACCGCTCAAACAGGACAAATCTCGCATTTTCCAGCGGCTGGCCGGTTTCATAATCATATTTATAAAGCTGTGTGTTATACGTGGATTTAAACTCTTCCTCATGGCGAAAAACCTGGAAAGTGATTCCTCCTCCAGCCGCACTAACAGCCGGTTCGCCGGCAAGGGCAGCGTAAAACACTATTGGTACAGTATCAATTTCCAGCCAAACCATTCGTTGATGTTGCCAAGGTGGAGTGGATGGAGGAGTTCCCCCACCATGTCTTCCCGAACAGGTAATACATTCCCATATTTGTAGACACTCATCAAATAGAGCTTCTTCTGATACATAAGCACCGCCCGTGCTGGCATACTCCGTTCCTTCTACTTCAAATTTAATTAATGCTTTGGGAGGTTGAGGGTTTGGATTTGAAAAGGTAATGCTGTTTGATGTCTTTGTATAGCTCCATCCATCTGTCGGCTCTGGTTTATATGTTGCACCATTGTCATTTGAGAATACAATTGGAACCTTTTGAATAAAATCTGCATCAGCTCCACCCGCATCAAAGTGTATAGTAAAATCAGAACGGTTGATTTGATAGGCGGTTGTAAGAGAGGTGCTGTCGGCAATTATATCAGGAACTTTTTTCCCGCTTTGAGTGGAACCACCACTGCCACCAAGGAGTCCTCCCATCTTCAAATACTCCTCGGTATGAGCAGCAACATATTCCAGCCATGAATACTTATCTCGGACGCTAAAGCTATAAATCAACGCCTTTAAATCTTCCTCTGTTACATACTTTCTTATTTGAATTTTTCCTTGCGCTGGAGCATTAGAATTAATTATGTTAATGATACTATTTGCTTTCTTAACCCCTAATGATGCTTGAAGAGTTAGAATTCCCCAAAATATGTACTCTTGTTCTTTTTTCGACAAAGGTACTTCTGCTTCTGACGGCCTATGCTTCTTGTATACATCTCCATCATCAGCAATTCCCCAAATGGCAAGCCCTCCTTTGTCGATACAATAAAGCTTATGAGTGCCACCAAAATCGCCATGCGCGGTGGTTAATGTTACTGTATCCTTTTCTGCGGCCTGCACCTGTAATGACGACAGGTAGGGAAAAAATGTCATAAGGCACAACATGACTGACAAAAACAATGACGTTGCTCTCTTTCCTCTCTCTTTCCACATACTAACTTTTTTCATCTTTTTTCTTCTCCTAATTACCTCAAACAAAAAATGCCTTCAACCCACGTTCTTTTCAGAGCACCGGTTGAAGGCATTAAAAATTATTCTATAATAAAAACTTATTCTTGAATCATAACATCAATTGAGTTATAATATACATACAAAAGGAATAACCGCCCACAAAGTGGTTGGCCAGATATTTGAGTAGAAAATCCACCCTAACTCGCCAAAGTTTAGAGGGTGGTTTTTCTATGGTTTAAAGCATTTATCTAGCGAACGTAAAAACGAACGTTAGCAATGCCAAGATGAAAAGTCCAAATGTCATCAAATCCTTGAAGTCAAATTTCATCTGCATCACCTCCATCCTATGTAAGATGAAGGCCAACCACCCTGTAACACGGTTATTCCCTTTAATAATTTATCATATGTCTTGACATTTTTCTACAGCTATTTTACCACATTGACTTTAAAATCTCACACATTTGCTTTTCATATTCTTCATATGATATTTCCTTAGCTGATAGTTTTCTATCCAATTCTGCTTCCATAGGATTAATTCTTGCCCAATCAGCTTCAGTAATTAAACCGGCTGTTGTTTTTTGATTTGTCAAGTCAATTATCGTTACTAAACTATCCGGATTCTCTGCGAAATACTTCTCTCGTTTAGCATCCGATTCCAATGCATACCGATTCTTTTCTGTTTCATAATCCACTGGATATGTTTTCCCGTTAGATAGAAAAGGATCTGTACCGGTCGGGTCGGTTGCAAACCATTGACCATTAATTTTTAATAAACAAGCCTGATATAAATATGAAGGTGTGTATACTTCACATTCTAAGCCTACGAATTTAGCTAAGTATTGGAATTCTTCAGAGAAATCTCCGCATACACCCTTTCTGCTGATATGATTGTTTTTAGAGGCGGCCGCCGTGCCATTAGCCGCCCATCATTTGTTGCTATCATTCAACCGTGTAATCTCTATTCCGTTGTCAATGTGCATCGATTTTGCTGCGTTGATAAATGGGAAAGTGGGAGTTACACCCACACTGCTCTGCAGCTTCTCTATTTTGAGAATTTTCCCTGATTCTTATTTATACCGAAATACCAGGAACTCTGACTTGAATCACTCCTTCCACCGTCCATTCCCCCTTATCATTCACCTGGTTCCCATCCGGTAACGTCGTGTTCTTCAAAAGCGCACCTCTCGTTCCATCCGGCTCCGGATTAAAATAGTATCTGCGTTCCAGACCGTCTGCTCCGGCAATCCACTGCCAGCCTGTCACCATATGTCCCTGTGTTCCATCGGACTTCGGCCACAGATAATACAGATTTCCGTCTGTATCCGGATACCAGCCGCTCACCATATGTCCGTTTTCATCAAAGCGGAACCAATCTGTGCTGCTCTGTTCTCTGCCTGCATATGGATTATGGACATAGGCCCATTCGTTGTGATACGTTCTTCCGTGTGCTGTAAACGCCCATAAACCGTCTGCCGTATTAACCCAGGTTCCGACAACGCTGCCGGCCGGAGCCGAGGTGCCTGCAGCCGGGCCATTTCCGGCAGGGCCAATGCCTCCGCCCGGGCTTACGCCTGAGGAGGAGCCGCTTCCACCGCCGGAGGAGCCGCCTTTGCCGCCGCCGGAGCCTCCATATGTCAGATCAGACAGTTTATATCGGATTGTGGCATTGCAGATTGCCTTGAATCCTCCATCCTCTGTTGTAGCTGTAATAATCGCAGTGTGAACGGCTGTGTAAGGATATGTCTTATCCGTATCCTGAATCCATTTTGCGTTTCTGTTTACCGTCACCGTTCCGTCGCCGTCCAGCTTCAGGGAATCGTCGCTGACCTCAAAACGGCATGCCTTATTAAAGGCCATTTCCGGAAGCACAACTGCTTTTATCTTTTTTTCCCCGTCACCTGTCCATGAAATTACCGGGCTGCTTCTTTTACCGCTTTTCGTACATTCCAGTTCGAAATTCATGGTTTGCGGCTCTGTAATTACTCCCTCCGCATAAACCTCCGTCTGATCCTCCGTCACAAAATTGATCACAATATTGCAATTCGCTGTCTGACGGTTTCCCAGCATATCGTCCGCTGTAACCGTTACCTTCGTCTCCCTGCTGCCGGAGCCTCCAAGGACTGCATAAGGCTCATTCGTCCGGATGCCGTCATCTGTCTCTATGATATCCTGAATCCATTTTGCATCTTTCCTGACACTGACACCGGCGGACCGGTTCTCTCCATCCACGGTAGCAACGGCAGGATCGTCCACTGACCAGGTGATGTCTTTCCTGTCAAAAAAGTCCGGGGAAAATGAGGCAGTCAAGTTTTGAGGCGGTGTTACCAGTATCCTTTCTTCGGGCTTCTTCCGGCCGCCCGTTAGTCTTCTTGTCACCGTAAACCGGAGTTCCTCTTGATCAATGACCGCCCCCTCATTTGCCACATAAGTTTTATCTTTTATCTGAAAGGTGACATTAATCCGGCAGTTACCGGTACAGGGTTTTCCTTCAAAGCTGGCGGCCGGTCTGGTTGATGCCGTCAGAACGGCCACGCCTCCGTTCTGATGCCCGGCTCCGAAAATGGTGTCAGGAATCGGGTACCGGTAAGCATTGTCCGCCTGCTCTTTTTCCAGTTTCCGGATTGTATCATCAAGGAAGGACGCATTCAGATTGACACAGACAGAAGCACTTTTTTTCGTGAACCCTTCCCTGTCTTCATCGTCATTTGCCGCAAGTATAATCAGGTCCGGATCATCCACGGACCATTTGACAGAATTGTCCGCCACATCATTGTTTGTATCAACAACAGCCTGAATGAAGACAGGCTGAATTTGTGTTCCCTGCTGAAGCGCTCCGTTGATGTAGGAGGCAATCAGCTTTCCGTTGTGATCCAGAACCTTTGTCGTCTTCACAGGATTTTTCCTATTGCCTGTGCGTTCCTGTATAACGCTGATATTAAAATTTGAAGGAACAACCGATACCCTTGCCGCAACTTTTTTATACACGGCTTTCACCTCCGTGTTTTCCTCCGGCATGGTGAAGGTGTATTCGCCGCCGTTTCTATAAGTTGTCTCTTTCTCCCCTCCTACTGCCGTATAGGTCGGAACCCCGTCCATCTGAAATTTGGCTTCTTCCGTATTATTCGGTGATGTCGTTACCGTGACACTCTTTCCCGGCGCAACAGCCCCCCTTTTTCCCTTATTAACCGCACGGTAATAACTTCCGTCTCCGCGCGCCTCCAGCATCGCCACATCGTAATAATAGGTTCCTGATGATATTGTATCTATCTGGGGAATCGTAATTAAATACCCTCTGGTCGGGCGGCCTGCATCGTTGGGGGCAAAATGGTCGATTGAATACCCGGCTTCATCTGCACCGGCACCGCCGTGATCTTCATCAATAATCGATAAAATTCCTTTTTCCAGAACCTCATAATAGTACTGATCCGATATATTTTTCGATACTCCGCCCTGTACGAGGGTATAGAAAGGATCGCCCGGATGGGAATACCCAATATTTGCAGAATACGTATATTCATTGTCATCCGGAATTCCGCTTCCACATATGTTAAAAGCAATTTTGCTCTCCATGTCGGCAAACAAAAATCCAACATCCGCGCCATAGCGGAAATAATCCCCCGCCTCCCTATGTCCTATAAAGGTTCCCCTGTGCCCGGCCGCTCCGGTTCCCGACTGGCCGATTATTCCCTCAAAGCGTGCCACCTTCATTCGTCCTGACGCATACTTTCCCGTAATTCCTCCGACAATACCGGAGCCGCTTCCGCCAATCGTACCGGATACATAGCTGTTATAAATATCAGAGGCATTCTGGAATCCGGCAATTCCTCCAACCGTTGCATTACGCCCCTGTATCCGGGAGGTACTGTTATCCCCCGTCTCAACCCGGCAGTCCACAATACTGCTGCCAGCCGCCTTCCCGGCAATCCCGCCGACATATGTATCGATTCCTCCGTTGACATCGATTGTTACGTTGGATATGCAGTTTTCGATTACCGACAGGGACGGATCGCTCCCCTCAATTACAGCCGTAATTCCGCCGGATGTTCCGGATGCCGATACGCTGCCGGATACGGTACAGCCTGTGATTTTTGAATTTACTGCGCTGCCGGCCAGAATGGCAACCTCTTTTTGGCCGCATACTGTTTTTCCGGGCTTCAGGGTCAGATTTTTAACCGCAGCATCTTCAATTGCCCCAAAGAACCCAACCTTGTTCCAGGAAGTTCGGTTTAGTCTGAAATTGGAAATAGTTTTGCCGTTTCCATCAAAACTGCCGAAAAATTTATTTGTAATCTCGCCGGAAAACTCAGATGAATCCCTGAAATATCCAATCGGATTCCACTCCATTCCTCCCAAATCAATATTGCTCATCAACCTGAAATGCTTACCGTCATAAGAGCCGATAATTTCTTCGTTTCCCTCCCCCGGCTGTACCCGCATTCCCATTGCGGCAAGCTGGGCAAGGCCCATTAGCTGATTTTTATTTTTAATCTGATACGGTTTTTTTTCCGAACCGTCCCCGGCTGTTCCGTCTAAAAATGAAAAATCCCCGTTCCAGTTATCCCAGATATCTCCCAGCGAACTTTTTCCCACCGCCGACAGCGCCATGGAACTTGTTGCAGGGATCTCACTTCCGGATGCCGCTGCTAGCCTTTCCGGCTCTGCCTCTCCCGGAGTTGTCATGCGGTTCTCCTTGCGCCTTCCATCAAATTCCCGGCTGTACACGGTATCCCAGTCCTCAAAGGTAAACCCATTTGTCGCTGCCAACCCATGGAGAGAACCGGTTAAAAGCATGATGGTTATCAGGACTGCCGATGTCAGCCCTTTCCCCTGCCTGAGTATGCCCTGATTTCTTTTCTTCATCGTATCCTCCTCGCTTTCATTCTCAAAAGAGCTTTTTTTAAGAGCCGCCCTTGTTGTCTTCCTTGATTTCTCGTCCCCGCTGTCTCTATATATTACGGTTCTGCGAATAGAAACACGGTACTCCCTATTCTGCCTGCGGCACCGCAAAGGCGGGACGGAGTCCGTATGTCTGGCTCCCTGCCGGTACCGGATGAATATTTCCGTTGACTAAATCGACGGCGTATACATGATCGGAGTAATAAAATCTCCCTTCATGATCCTCTGCGTAATAGGGCGTCCGAAGATAATATCCCTGTGAATAGGGGCTTATCTGAACTGCCGGATTATTCTGCTGTGAACCGAACCGCCACAGTTCCTTCCTGTACCGGAGCGCTTCCTCCACAGAAAGGCAGAACAAACGATCCTGCATCAACTGAAAGCCGATATCATGCGGCGCCAGCAGGCTGCCGTCCAGCTGCTCCATGGTTCCTGCCGCCGTCCCCCCTGTATAGGCCGTATTAATTCCAATCAAAACCGGTTCTAAATTAAAGCTGCTGTTCACGCTGTTTTGCGCCAGCCATTCCCGTATCCGGGAGGACTTATAATTATTATCAGGCCCGAAAGAAATCTCTTTTAATGCCATGCTGCTGCAGGTATCGGCACGGATCACACTGTCACAGAGAAACAGGGCGGCGCTTCGGCGGCCATCCAGATTATCACTGTAATCTTCATCCACACAGCGGAAACGGTACAGCTTCTGCCCTATCTGCCGCATCTGGATATCCCCCGTTTTCCAGTTTGACGGCTCAGCTTTCTCCCCTGTCTCCGGACTTTTCAACAATATGAACGGGCGGACACCATACGCCCTGCTTTCCGCTGCCGGAACAAGGCACAGACCTCCCTCCGGATCCACGGCGTAAACAGCGCCTCCTGACACGGTCCGAAGAAGGCAGGCATTCCCTGCTTCTATCATTTCTGCATACGCTTCATACTCATCCGTTGAAAGCAGTGCCGCATAATCGTTCCTTCCGTCTGCGTCCGGCCGCTCAATCGGCTGGAGGGCAGACGCGGCAGAAATGTTGTTGGCAAATGCGAGATTAAAATATTCCCGGAGAGGCGAACCGTTATAGTCAGACTCCGTAAAACAAATGCCCGTGATATCCTCCCCCAGCGTTTCCTCCGACAGATAGAGCATGTTTCCGGACCCTCTGTAATTCAAATCAAGACAGCGGAAGACAAGCTCTTTTTCCCCACTCTCCGTTTGGAGGACAGTTCTGATTCTGTCTCCAATTTGTGCGGGGAACGCCCGTTTTTTGCAGCGGTCACAGAGAGAATCTCCGTCCGAATCATAATGGCCTGATGCGGGGAGGATTACTGTCTCCTCCGTTCTGCATTTCTTACAGCAGTAGGTCTCCTGTCCATTTTTCAGACAGTCATTCTCCCCTGCAATGATAAGCTCCCAGTTATGGGTACAGTTTTCCGCATTCCAGTTACGGCGAACGGAAATCCGGAGTACGGTGCAGCTATCCTTCCCAACCTTAAATCTGTCTTCCATGACGGCAGAATACTCTGCATCAAAGCTTGTGCCGATTACCAGCGTCTGCGGCACGTAATTTTTTCCAATCATATAAAAACTGTGCCACCGGGCATCCTGAATCATGGAAACAAGATTTTTAATCCGTTCGTTATTGCGTGATTCATTCTCTACCATCAAATGAACGCCGCTGCCTTCCTCCTCTCCCTGTCCCGTAATAAGGCAGTCTGCCTTCCACGCCCGCTCGAGCCACCGGGCGAGCCTTTCCCGGCCTTCCCGATCCGGATCTTCCGGCGCCGCTATCTTCTCACCCTGCCGGTATTCGACGTAGTACTTATGGCGGCCTGCCTGATAGAGGAGAAATTCCTGGGGACTGTCTGCCTCCGCCCTCCAGATATGTCCGTCGGCCCCAATAATCTGCTTCGGAAAAGAAACATGGATTGCAGTTCCTTCCGGAGCCTGCCCCTGCTGCGAATTAAAAATCCTGTTATCATGGTCTGCGGCATCTACAAAAGATACCGTATATTCAATAAATCCCTCCTTTTCTTCTTTGCCATAGGAAGGGAAGCCGTGGCAGATTATCAGCACGGCGGCGGCAAGTAAAAGTCCTGTATTAAAACGCTTCACGACTTCCCTCCTTTGACTTCCCTAATCTTCCTTTTTTCCATTTCATTGTTTTAGGTTTTGTCATAATTTCCTCCTGTTTTTTTTTTTGGCAAACAAAATCACACTGGTATGATACGGCATGATTAATATTAGTAACAGTTCATGCAGTCTGAACTGTTACTAATGTTTTGAAACTCTGCGGATTCGGGTTTAGATGTAGCGGATTTAGATACTAAGCATGACTAACAAACAGAAATTCAGAATATGAAAAAAAATAGTACAAATTAAGCACAAAAGCAAAAAGATTATAATAAATTGCAAAATGGAATATTAAATGAAATACTGCCGGAAATTCGGCACCGATTGATTCATGGAAGGCCTTGGCCCGCCTTAGAACAGATAAAAGAATAAAACCGATAACGAAATTGATATCTGTAAGTCTCCTCCGATTTGAGGATGATTTTAATCTAACACAAATCCTTCTCTTTTGCAAGATCTGTTTTTAGATTTAATGAGATTGGAAGGACGCGTCCGGAACGGGCCATGTCCGGTGTGGTGAGGGGAGTGGCTGAATCTTTCGTCCCGGAGAAAACCTATCCTTGGGGCGGAGGGGAATATATAGTCTGCGCAGCTCCAACCCACGACAATCTTCCCCGGGACGAAAGACTCATGAAACCACCTCACCGCCCCGTCCACTGGCCGTACCGGCGGCATCCTCGCCTGCTTAATTTTTCTATTGACACTGTTCTCTATATGCATTATAGTGTACTTGTAATAGTAATACAGTATAGTACAGCGGAGGTTTTTTGTGGAACTATTTATTAATAATCATGCAAGCAAACCCATCTATGAACAGATTTCCGATCAGATAAAAGCCTTAATCATAAACGGGGAACTAAAACCGGGAGATGCCATTCCGTCAATCCGTTCAATGGCAAAATCGCTTCATATCAGCGTTCTGACAGTACAGAAAGCATACGATTCTCTCCAGACAGACGGATTTATTGAGACAACGGCCGGAAAAGGCTGTTTTGTTTCGGCACAGAATCAAGACTTTTATCTGGAAGAACAGCAGAAGAAAATCGAGGAACACTTTTCCGAAGCCATCGAAATCGCCCGTTGCAGCGGTATCAAGCTGGATAAATTAACGAGACTTTTAACGCTTTTATACGAGGAGGACTGACCATGGATGCTTTAACTGTCAAAGGATTAAGTAAAACCTACAGCAGCTTTACTTTACAGAACATTTCCTTTCAGGTTCCAAAGGGCACAATCGTAGGATTAGTCGGTGAAAACGGCGCCGGTAAGAGTACAACCATCAATGCGGTGTTGGGGCTTATAAAAAAGGATTCCGGTGATATATCGATATTAGGCAGGCATGATTACGAGATGACGGCCGCTGACCGTGAACTGATTGGCGTAGTGTTTGACAACAGCAATTTTTCCGGGGAGCTTTCACCGAAAATGCTTCATAAGGTTTTAAAAGATATTTATCATACATGGGATGAAGCTCTGTATTTTTCGCTTCTCGAGAAAATGAATTTACCGCGTGATAAGAAAATCAAGACCTTTTCCAGAGGCATGAAGATGAAGCTGTCCATTATTGCCGCCGTTTCCCATCATCCCCGGCTTTTAATATTAGACGAGGCCACAAGCGGACTTGACCCGGTTACAAGGGACGACATCCTGGATTTTTTTTAACTTTTGTCCAGGAGGAAGAAAACTCCATTCTGCTCTCCTCCCACATTACAAGCGATCTGGAAAAAATAGCCGACTATATTATTTTTATTCATGCCGGAAAACTCGTCTTTTTTAAATCAAAGGATGAATTACTCGCAGACTATGGAATTATAAAATGCGGCCTGGCACAATTTGGCCGGATTGAAAAGCAGGATATTATCGCTTACCGGAAAAGGGACTATGAATGGCAGATTCTGGTCGGTGACAGAAAGAAAGCCGAGAAAAAGTACCCCAAAGCCATGATCGTCCCTGTAACAATAGACGAAATAATGCTGCTTTATGTGAAAGGAGAGACATAGATGAAAGGGCTTATCAGGAATACGTTTTACTCAATGGAAAATAATATCAAACTCGCTTTTTTGATGGCCGGCTTTTTAATATTGACTCCGCTGATAACCAGGGAACCCGTTGTTTTATCCATGATTACGGCCGTTCAGATATTTATCTTTATCGCTAATGTGGGCACGTCGCTCCAGGCCGATGAAATCTCAAACTGGAACCGCTTTGAACTGACGCTGCCGGTGAACGTTAAATCAGTGATTCTGGCAAAATATATTTCATTCTGTATCCTGATATTTTTCGGATTTGCCGTCAGCCTCCTTACCGGTCTGATGACGGTTGTAACTGTACCGTCATTGAACACAACTTCGTTGATTTGGGGGTATCAGTACGGTCTGACACAATCCATTACAGTGGCCGCGATAATGTTTCCTGTCATGCTGAAAATCGGCACAGAAAAAAATGAATTGATAATCCTGATATCCGCCTTTTTTGCCGGGATTTTCATGCTGATTGTCGCAGTATTACTCGCTCCGTGGACCGCAGGGATTAACCTGCGATCCGGCCTTGTCGGAGCGGCAGCTTTATCTGTTTCACCGCTGCTTTTGTTGATTTCCTATTTTATCTCGCTGCGGATCTACAAGAACAAGGAATTTTAATATGGGCAAGCTCTCTGTGCAGGCGGACCGCCATAATAACGGCAGCAGCGGCAGAGATAACGTCGGAAACAGGCTGGGCGAAAAGAATCCCATCCATCCCGATAAATGACGGCAGAAGCCAAATCACTGGCACAAAGCAGATTCCCTGTCTGCACGCTCCCAGGATAAAGCCTTCCCTTGCTTTGCCAAGCGCAAGAAAAAGGGAGGAATAGACGGTATAAAAGCCAAAGAGCAGGAAAGTACAGCCGTTTGCCGCCAGGGCTTTCCGGCCGGCGCGGATCATTTCCCCGTCTCCTTTCGTGAAGCCTGATATAATGGCTGTTGAAAACAGGGCTAAGGTCAGTCCATAGGCCGCGCAGAATACGGTCGACCATATAATCGCGGTTCTGACCGCTTCACACAGCCTGTCATATTTTTCAGCGCCGTAATTAAATCCGGCAATTGGCTGAAATCCTTTGATAAATCCAAATACCATCAGACTGCCCATAGCGGTGATTCTTGTTACGGCTCCCAGTCCGGCAATGACTGAATCACCATATTCTTTAGCCTGCAAATTGATGAGTGTTATGGACAGACCTGTCAGAAGCTGGAATACCAGGGTGGGAATGCCGACTTTCATAATTTCCGATATGATTTTCCCAGTAAAACAGCAGTCTTGAACACGGAAGGTAAAGACACTTTCTCTCCGTAATACGTAACGTAAATACACAAGCGCAGACACCGCCTGGGAAATTGCGGTGGCGGTTGCCGCTCCTGTAACCCCCAGTCCCAGAACATAGATAAATACCGGATCCAGGACTATATTCAGTACCGCGCCTGCCATCAACGCACACATCGTGGTTCTGGCCGCTCCCTCGCTTGTCACAATACTGTTCATTGTGACATTAAAGACATTGAATATGGATGAGGCCGTATAAATTCCCGCATAGGCCAAAGCATAGGGCAATATGCTCTCCGTCGCGCCCAGAAGTATCAAAACCGGCTCCAGAAAAAGCAGGGCGCAGACAATCATTACCGCACCGGCAAGCAGACTGCCGTACAGCGCTGTGCTTGCAGCCTTGTTCGCAGTTTCTTTTTCACCATAGCCCAGCAGCCTGGAAATATAGGAGGCCGCGCCGTTCCCGAACAGCAGTCCCAGTCCTGCCACTATCTGCCCAAGCGGAAATGCCACAGAGATTGCCCCCATCTGGCTGGTTCCCAGACCTCCGACAAAATAGGCGTCCACCAGATTGTATAATGCATTGATCATCATTCCAATCATGGCAGGCAGCCCCATTGCTAAAAGAGCTTTGGGGATAGGCGCACTCCCCAGAAGCTCCATTCTTCTGTTACCCTCATTCATGATAACACTCCTTTCTTTCATTCGAATTATATACTATAGTATATATCACTATATTTTATAGTATTGTCAGTGTCATTACCCATAATACTGTAATTTATAGTATGTGTCAAGTAAAAAGAGAAGGCTTTGTTTTCCATGCTTTATCCGACGCAAAAAGCGCCTGTCGTGATTGGCTAAACCACGACAGGCGCTCCTTTATTTTTCTTTCCCTATCTGTTCTTTTCTTTCTCATCCGTCCGCGCCAGGTACCGCAGGCGCCGTGTTCCATATCCAAATCCGGCTGCGATTAATGTCTGTGCATTGAGAAGGAATCCATCTTATACTGTTTCAGATTCTCATGCACCTGTCTGGCATCGGCCTCGGCAATCAGCTTATCCCTTGATTTCTTCGCTTCCATCTCACTCTTATGGCTGCTCGGGCCGCCGACACAGCCTCCGACGCAGGCCATACCCTCCACGAAGTCCTCCGGAAGTCTGCCCATCTTCAGAAGCAGCAGCGCTTTCTTGCACTCTGCGGCTCCATTACATTTCACCACCTTGATATCGGCATTTTCATTCGTCTCTTTCAGGCATTCCAGAACAGCGGCCGTTACGCCTCCGCCGTTGGCAAAGCGCTTTCCAAATACGCTGGCCTGCTGGTTTTTATTCTCCTCCGGCTCCAGAACTACGCCTTTGGCGCGGAGCATGGCGCGTATTTCACCGTAGGTCATTGCATAGTCGGCATTTCCCTGGATATTCAGATCCAAAGTCTCACTCTTCTTGGCAATACACGGGCCGATGAATACGGTGACGATCTCAGGATCCTCCGCTTTCAGCATCCTTGAGACGCCGCACATCGGGGATACGGTGGTGGACATATTGTCGATCAGCTCCGGATAATGCTGTTTAATCATATTGACGAATGCCGGACAGCAGGAAGTGGTCATCTTCTTACCCTCTTTATAGGCCTCCGCCCACTCCTCAGCCTCCGCGGCCGCCGTCATATCTCCGCCCAGGCCAACCTCCACCATATCGGCAAACCCAACCTTCTTGAGGGCGGTTCTCCAGCTGTCAAAGGTAATATCCGGCCCGAACTGGCCTTCTGTGGCCGGGGCCAGCATGGCTACTACTTTCTTTCCCGCATTAATCAGGCGGATTACATCTACCATGAAGGTCTTGGAACCGATTGCTCCAAACGGACAGCTGTGGATACACGCACCGCACTGGATGCATTTCTTCTCGTCTATCACGCAGATACCGTACTCGTCGTAAGTGATGGCGTCCACCGGACACACCTTTTTACAGGGTCGTTCCAGATGAGCGATGGCATTGTACGGGCAGGCTGTCGCACATTTACCGCACTCACGGCATTTGTCCGGGTCAATAAACGCCTTATTATTGCCCATCGTAATGGCTCCGAAGGGACAGGAGCTCTGGCACGCCTTGCCCATACATTTACGGCAGTTGTCCGTAACCGTATAGGAGGCAATCGGGCACTCCTCACAGGCCGCATTGATGACCTGGACCACATTATTCGTGTTTCTTCCCGTAGGGCACTTGCCTTCCGCAAGACGGACCCTCTGTCTGATTACTTCTCTCTCTTTATAAATACAGCAGCGGTAATGGGCCTGCGGTCCGGGAATCATTTTGCCCGGAAGTTCGTCCCTTTTATCATCCACCAGCTGATCCTCCCATGCCAGCTTCGCTACCTCGTAAAGTACATCATGCTTTAACTTCAGTATTGTTGCGTCATTTGTTACCATTTTATATATCCTCCTTGTAACTGTTAAGTAGGTTTATTCCGCGGGATGTTACCGCTCCTGTTACTGTTCACAGGTAGTATCCCGCCCTAATAGTACGTAACCGTAACTCGTTTTCCCATTTTTTCGACTGCCGTCTTAAGCTGCCTCACCAGATTCTGCCGGATTCCCAGATCAAAGGGGAGTCCCGGATTCTGGTAAGCGCTGTTAATGGCTTTCCCCACATACAGGTTCAGCTCCGTACAGTCCTCTATCAGAATTTTCGCAAGCATGGACGCTCCGTTATTTTTGTCCAGCTCTTTGAAAAAGTCGTAGCTCAAATCTTTTTTTTCTACAAACCGGTTCAGTATGTCAACAACACGGCTGAGAGTCAGGACTCCCTCCGTTACCAGCTCAATTCCATCCATATAAGCGATGGGCGGGATCTCCGGGTCCGTATAATCCATTGAAACCTTCAGCGGCCTTCCCAGCTCTCTAGAAAGAATCGTTGCACTGGTTCCTCCGGAGACGATGCGGGAAGCCGTCTCATCTTTCATAAACTCCGAGATAATCCTCTCATCGTCATCCCGGTCCACGGGCGGCCCCGTCATCAGATGCACCGGTCTTCTGTCAATAATTTGCATCACGGCTACCGTCGTGTCATCTCCCGGTTTTCCCTCATAGAGCTTATCGCATTCTTCGCAGACAGCCGCCGCGAGACGAATCGAAGAGATGGCATGCTCCCTTTGTCTTACCACAAATTCCGCAATATCCTTCCAGGGCCATCCAAAGGTCATGGATTTGCCCACACCGGCGTGGATCGTGCCGTCGCTAAGAAGAATCAGCGCATCTCCCTTTTTTACGGTAAAACGGAACTCATTAATCTCTTTATCCTGAACTACCCTTGTGTTCCTGGGGATCTTGATTACTTCCCCGTCCCGGATAAAAATACAGCGGGGATTATCATATTCCACCAGGTAAGCCTCTCCGTTATTAAATACCTGGAGGATGGAAAATGTGGCGTAGGCCACCTGCCGGATCTGACAGATGGGCAGCGTCTGCATGATGGTTTCGACGCACTCTTCCAAAGTGGCGCCGTTTAAAAACATCGTACCGAGAATTTTGGCAGTCAGGGTGGAGAGGATGTTGGCTTTTACCCCGCTCCCCATTCCGTCCGCCAGGATCATTACATCGGAATCCTCCGTTTTTAAAAGCTCCACCGTATCTCCGCAGAGGATTTCGGAATATTTATTCAGACTCTTATAAGTGACATCTACGGTAATTCCCATTATCGGACCTCACTTTCGTTCCCGTCATCAATCAAAGAACAAAGTTTTGTAAGTGTCGTTTTTGTTTCTGCCGTTGTCTCTCCCAGAAGCCCCGCTATTTCCTGGGCCACCATCATCTGCTTAAAAATTACTTTCTGGGCAAGTTCAATTGTGGCTTTTCTCTTTTCATACTCCTGCTGTTCCAGCTTCTCCTCCCTCGTCACATCGATAAGCGTGGCGATTACCAGATTACCTTTGGAAATATAGGCAATATTCTGCAGGGTGGCAAGCTTCAGGTCCGGATAAAGCACTTTTCTGCTGTGGATATTGGTATGCGTCCTGAATACCTCTTTTACATCTTCCGTATCGATGAATTCTCCCAGCAGGCGTCCCTTCATCTCCTTGCGTTTTATACCAAAATATTTTTCCGTGGCCGCGGAGCATTCCAGGATCTTCAAATCTTCGTCAATCACCATAATGATATTCGGCGAGGTCTCCATAACCAGATGGGACATCGATCTTGCCCTGTCAAAAAGGTAGGGGATGCACATATTAAGCTCCGCCTTCTTCTGGCAGACGGCAATCGCTTTTTCGCGGCAGGTCGGATAGCCGCAGGCTCCGCAGTTTAATTCCTGTTCCGGCCTGGTTTTGCCCGTTTTTATTAAAATCTCACGGATCTCTTCCTCCGTAGGCATAATCTCTTTCCGGGCACGGTTTTTAAAGGTACGGCCGATGGAAACAGCCCTGGCCTTCTCGCTCAGAGCCGACAGCTCCGCAGGTTCTCTGGGAAGCGTCGCCTCCAAATCCAGCTTAACCTTAAAACTGGATACCGTAGCCGCGGTAGCAGGGCCGTTGATGCAGCCTCCGTGGCAGGCGTTCATCTCAATAAAACAGCCCTTCACTTCGCCGGTCATCATAGCCTCACAGACGTCCAGGCAGTCCTTGACGCCGCTGACATAAAATTTACGGTACCTGTCCGGCTTTGTCTTTGTCGTCTCCACCGAAGTCAGCAGCCCTCCGCTGACCGGATACCGCAGGTTCGCGCCGAGATGGCGCTCGTCAAAATCCGCGTCTTCGCATTCGTCTATTTTAATTTCTTCTTCCTCAAGCCATCCCTTCAGCTCTTCAAACGTCAGGACCGCGTCGGGGCTGACCGCCCTCATTTTCTCTTTCTCGGCGATACAGGGCCCGGCGAAGACAATTCTCGCCTCCTCCCCGTACTCCTCCCCCAGCATCCTGGCATGGATTCCGGAAGGGATCAGCACCGGAGCCAGATAGTCAATGAGTTCCGGATAATGAATCTCTATCAGACTCACGATGCTCGGACAGGCCGTGGTGATGATGTTCTTCATATCGCCCTTTTCCAAAAGCTTCACATACTCGCCGGTCGCCATCGCAGCCGCTTCCGCCGTATCACGTACATCCGTGAAACCCAGCTTCAAAAGGGCATCTTTCACCTGCCCCCTCGTTTTATATTGAAACAGCCCGATATAAGCCGAGGAAAGTGACAGGATAACCGGCCTGCCCTCTTTTATAAATGATTTTACTTTTTCCAGCTCGCTGGACATCTTTTTTGCAGACTGCGGGCAGCTAATCAGGCACTGGCCGCACAGAATGCAGCGGTTCGGCATAATATAAGCGTGGCCGTCACGAATCATGATCGATTTTACTTCACAGTCGCGGACGCACTTATAACAATGCTTGCACATCGCGGCTTTGAAATCTATTATCGGCATCGCATTCTCCCTCTTATTGATGGCGGTGACCTGTGCGCGGGGCATGCAGGTTATTGTTTAAGCCGTCCTAAAATCTCTTTTTCAAAGAATTCTTCCGTCGTTTCCGGCTTTACGGAATACAGTTCCCCGTCCACCGTTACGCAGACTCCCTTCAGGCAATTGCCGGAACAGAAATCTCCGTTTAAATCCACCTTGCCGTCCAGCTTGTTGTCTGTGACAAGCTGCTGAAGCTTCTTAATCACTTCTCTGGAGCCTTTCAGATGACAGGCACTGCCAATACAGATCGATACTCTCATTACTTAAACCTCCCTGAATTCTTCTCATCCATTCTATTTACTGTTACGGTTCACAGCCCTGCATAAAGCGCAGTTTTGTGTTCAGCAACTATTTATTACCAGGGCTTTCACCCTTTTTGATTCTCTTCCGTCGGCTGCGCGTGACCCCTTCCCCAGCAGTGAGAACAAAGTCGTTTTCTGCCGCCTTCCGGCTGTACTTATTATCTCATATTGTGATATTATTATCAATCCTTTGCGTTATGTTTTCTTGTATTTTTTTTAAGGCATTCCCTGGGTTTTCCACGATTTTATACAGATTTCCAATACATTTAACATTTTCTTTACAATCCGGCCAGGAGGGCTTTTATCTGATTGGAAGATTTTCATATGAGACAAAAAAGGGGTATTGCCATGATCCGATATCTAATCGGCCATTTGACAATACTCCCTTTTCTGTAATTTTTCCCGTCTGATTTATTTTGCCGCCGTTTCCAGGCTCTCCTGCAGGATGGTTCCGAGTCCGTCCACCGACTGATCGATATCCTGATAAAGCTGCTTCACACTGTCAGGAGCCAGGACTTCATCAAAGAAATCATTGGCGTCGGCTCCAATCAGCTCAACCGGCTCAAGCCCCTCAAATCCCGGCGCTCCCTTTATCTCCTGCCCTGCCCCTGTCTCCATGCCGCTGCAGGCGTCAGAGACGCTGCCATTGCCGCCGCAAGCACGGCTCCCATCATACTGCTCCATTTTTTCATAATTTTCCTCCTGATTCCATTTCAAACTTATTTTACAGTCGTCTGTACAAGCGGCCTTTATGCCGATATTATAAGGGGTGACGTACGGAAATTCTAATGGTATATTTTCACATAAAACACAGTAAATCCGCATAGATTTCAGTCAATTTTTAACTTTTTATTTGCACCGGACGCCTCTTGTTTTTTTCCGGCCGATCCTGTATAGTAAGGTTAGTTCGCGCTCACTCTGAAGCATCCGGCCGTCTGTCAAGGGATTGGCTTCCTATGCTGAGGAGGAAGCATGAGTTTATGGCACCCTCTTTCAGAGTGCTGTAATTTCCGGTACTCATTACCGGCTGTTTCTCATCCGTTTCCTCGGTGTGGGCTGCGATATCACTGCTTTTCAATACCACAAAAAGAGAGGATTGAGACAATTATGAAAAAATTATTACCCATTCTCATGGCATTCGCCATGACCGCCGTATCCCTTACTGGCTGTGCATCCGGCAGCAAGACCGCAGAGACTTCGGCCGCCGGCAGCGCACCGTCCGTACAGGCCGAATCATCGGAAAGCGCTGACGCTTCGGCGTCTGCTGAGGAAACAGCTTCCGAAGACGTTTCTTCCGAAAACGCTTCAGACGGCGCTGAGAATAACTCCGCAGGCGCTGTCCGTATAGGTTCCCTGAAAGGGCCGACATCCATGGGCCTTGTTTCCCTGATGAACTCCGATACTTCCGCCAACCAGTATGACTTCCGGATGGTGACTGCCGCCGACGATCTGGTCGCTTCCATTGCCTCCGGCAAACTGGATATCGCCCTGGTCCCTGCGAACGTGGCAAGCGTGCTGTATAACAAGACGGAAGGAGGAATCTCCGTCATCGACATTAACACCCTGGGTGTACTCTACATTGTTTCTGCCGATGATTCCATCAAATCAGTCGCTGATTTAAAAGGCAGGACAGTCTATCTGACCGGCAAGGGTACAACCCCCGATTATGTGATTCAATACCTGTTAAAAGCAAATGGCTTATCGGAACAGGACGTAAAACTGGAATATAAATCCGAAGCTGCCGAGGTGGCTGCAATCCTTAAGGAGAAGCCGGATTCCATCGGACTTCTTCCGCAGCCCTTTGTGACTGTGGCCTGCGCCCAGAACGAGACGCTGAAAATCGTACTGGATCTGACTGCCGAGTGGGATAAGGTACAGGGAGCAGAAGGCAGCCGCCTTGTAACCGGTGTTACCGTCGTCACTAATGAATTCCTGAAAAATAATGAAGAAGCCGTGAAAGTCTTCCTCTCAGACCACAAAGTTTCCGCAAAAGCCGCTGTCTCCGATCCCAAGACGACAGCCGAACAGATTGTACAGGCAGGGATTATCGAGAAGGCCCCGATAGCCCAGAAAGCGCTCCCCTACTGTAACATTACTTTTATCGAAGGTGAGGAAATGAAAGCGGCTCTGTCCGGTTATCTGAATGTCTTATTTGAACAGGATCCGAAATCCGTCGGCGGAAAACTGCCGGCCGACAATTTTTATTATATCGAGAAATAGCAGTGTTACTTTTCACACGGTAATGTCCCGCGAGGTGTTTTCGTGCGTATTTTGCACGAAAATCCCGAGTTTCACGGCGCGAAACGACGTTTTTTCCGTTTCTGCGCATCGCGAAGCGTGTTATTTTTCACAGCATTGCCGCTTTTTGGCAAAGGTGTGAAAAGTAACATAACGGTAACCGTTTAAACAAATGAACCGTTACAAATAACAACTACGGGGCATATGACCTCGATCCGGAGACAGGAATATGAATAATCTGAAGCATTTAAATACGGCTGAAAAACATAATAACGGCAATCTATTAAAAAAGACCGGGATTTTTCTGTTCTGGCTGATTTTGTGGCAGATTCTGTCTTCCTCCATCAATAACTCAATTATATTTGTGGGGCCGGCCGATGTTCTGGCTTCACTGGCGGCACAAATTACCACGCCGGAATTCTGGAAAACCATCGGCCTGTCTTCATTCCGCATCTTCATTGGATTTCTGAGCGCTTTTTTCTGCGGAATCATGACCGGCTGCCTGGCTTTCCGTTTTTCCTTCCTGGATGAGCTTCTGGCCCCGGTAATGCTGCTTGCCAAATCCATCCCCGTAGCCTCCTTTGTTATCCTGGCTTTAATCTGGACCGGCTCGGAGAACCTGTCGGTATTTATCGCGTTTACAATTGTACTACCGATGAGCTATACCGCAACTTTGTCAGGCCTCAAAAGCACTGATGAAAAACTGCTGGAGATGGCATTCGTATTCCGCTTCTCCTTCCCGCGGAAAGTGAAAGCGGTCTATTTTCCTGCATTACTGCCCTACCTGATGACCAGCGTCAGGACGGCTCTCGGGATGAGCTTTAAATCCGGAGTAGCCGCAGAGGTAATCGGAGTTCCCAGCCACTCCATCGGGGAGCAGCTTTATATGGCTAAGATTTATCTCGACACGGCCGGCCTTTTTTCGTGGACCCTGGTAATCATCGCAGTCACATTTTTAATTGAAAATATTTTTCTGTTTTTCCTAGGCTCCCTCGGTAAAAAAAATCACGCCGGGACAGGATGCAGGCGGACAAAAAAGGAAAATATGCAGAATTGATACGGAGGTTATCATGGAACTGATACTCGACAATATTTATAAATCATATGGCTCCCTGCCGGTCCTCTCAGGCGTCAGCATGAAAATTGCATCCCCGGATATCTGCTGCCTGATGGCCCCGTCCGGAACCGGAAAAACCACCTTGTTCCGTCTGATTATGGGCCTGGAGAAACCGGATTCCGGCACAATCTGCCCTGCGCCGGAACAAATCCGGTTTTCCGCCGTATTTCAGGAAGACAGGCTGATCCCGGAGTTTTCCCCGCTGGAGAATGTGGCCCTGGCCCTGCCGGGCCGTCCCGACAGGCCGTCGCTTTTCAGGGAGCTTGCAAGACTTCTCCCCGAGGAAGCGATCATCCGTCCGGTCTCTACTTTAAGCGGAGGGATGAAGCGGCGCTGCGCCCTGCTGCGCGCCCTGCTGGCTCCCTGTGATATGTTCATTTTCGATGAGCCGTTTACCGGCCTGGATGAAAAGACAAAGGACAGGGTCATCCGCTATCTTCTTGAGAAAACAGACGGACGTCCTGTCCTGATGTCCACCCATGACCGGAACGATGCCGGGGCTCTGGGGGCTAAGATATTGGAATTTAATTGACGGGAGGAGGGCTCGTCCTCACCTGCTTATTTATCACCTGTGAAAACAGGTATTCCCTGAGTTTTTCCACATCTCCGTCCGCAAAGCAGTATCCTTTCATGCCGCAGGCCGCTGCCCCGTCAATATTAGCCTGTATATCGTCGATAAAAAATGATTCCTCCGGAAGTATCGAGAACTTCTCAAACAAACGCCGGAATATCTCCGGCTCCGGTTTCAGCATCTTCTCTTCCGCCGAGACAAGAACTCCGTCAAAATATTCGATGCCGGGTATTTCCTTTTCAAACACACGCAGTCTGTGGGACGCATTGGAACAGAGATAGACGGCACATCCGGCTTCTTTTATCTGCATTACAAGCTCCCTCATTCCCGGCTTCGGTTCTATATTAAACTCATGCCAGTGGGCCAGACATAATCGGGCCATCTCCCTCGTTCTCTCGTCCGGCAGTCTCTTCTGCACGCGTCTTAATGCCTCTTCCTCCGTGATGGTTCCCCGATCCAGAAGCACCCATTCTTCGGCAAAAAACAGTTCCCTGCTCATCAGCTCCACATCCTCGCTGCTGTCCGTATACTGCCAGCAGACCCTGACCGCATCATAGTCCAGCAGGACGCGTCCCATATCAAATACAATGTTTTTAATCATTCTTTCCTCCTAAAGACCGGCAGCAGGCGCTGTCGCTGCAATATTTGAATTATGAAAGGCCCTGGCCCTTTCCAACAGTAAAATACAAAATCAGCACGATAACGGCAGGCGCGACAAAACGCACGATAAACTCCCAGGCCCTTCTGAGACGGAACGGGTACCTGCCCCCGGAGCTGATTTCCTCCGACGCCTTCCCTTTTCCCCAAATCCAGCCTGCAAAAATACAGAAACAGAGTGAACCCACGGGGATCATCAGATTATCAGTGAACTTCTCCATCACCGCATTCATCGGCAGCATCTGGATTCCTTTCGAAAAGTCGAACCAGGGCAGGTTGATATTCCTCGACTCCAGCTGGGAAAGGGAATATCCCGCGCTGAGAAACGCCATCGGAACCGACAAAATCACAGTCGCCTTCAGCCTGGAAACCTTCCATTCCTCCGTAATGAAGGCAACACAGCTTTCCAGAATACTGATTGCGCTGGTGAGCGCCGCCAAAAACAGGAGCACGAAAAAGAACAGTCCGAAGATCCTTCCTCCCGGAAGCCCGTCAAATACCTCAGGCAGGGCCATAAAAGCAAAGCCTCCGCCCATACCAAGGCCTTCGGCTCCCAAGGTAACAAACACAACCGGAATAATTGCAAAAGCCGCCAGAAATGCCACCAGCGTATCCAGAACGCAGATGCAGGCCGCGCTCTTTACAAGATTGTCTTTTTTCGGTACATAGGAGCCATAAGTCACCATGATTCCCATTCCGACGGAGAGGGAGAAAAATGCCTGTCCAAGCGCTCCTACTAACGTATCCCGATTAAAGCTTCCCGGTTTAATTGTGAGCATGTAGGAAAGCCCCTCTCCTGCACCCGGAAGCGTCACCGCCCGTACCGCGCAGGCAACTAACAGGATGAACAAAGCCGGCATCAGAATCTTGCTGACCCTCTCGATACCCTCAGAAACGCCCTTCACAACAACATAGATACAAAGAACCAGAAATACGAAACCCCATGCAAGCGGCTGTACCGGTTCCGAGATAAAGTTTACAAAATATTCCTGGTAAGACACGGTTCCGTTGCCAAACCCCGGCTCGGCCAGGTAGGCAAAAATATATTTAAGAACCCATCCTCCTACCACACTATAATAGGACATAATGACAAAGAGTGTCAATACACCGATACCGCCTGCAAACGTCCATTTTTTATTGAGCTGGTGAAACGCCCCTACAACGTTTTTTTGTGTAGCTCTTCCGATGGAAAGTTCAGCCAGCATAACCGGAAATCCTACCAAGGCCACAATCACAATATAAGACAGTAAAAATGCCCCGCCGCCATATGCTCCGGTCTTTCCCGGAAACTTCCAGATATTGCCCAGACCAACGGCAGATCCTGCCGCCGCCAGAATAAATCCCATATTGCTGGCCCACTGGCCTCTTCTCTGATTCATGATAATTCCCCCTGAATATAATTTGTTAAGCATCTGTAAATGCGGTTGTTCCCAAGTGTTTGTATTTCTGGGACAAACACCCGAAACGCAGACGCACGTCTGCTATAATAGCAGATTTATACAGAAATGTCCATTTTCCGGAGGTCACCCAGATATACGAAATAGTTATTCCAGCTATAACCTGCAGCTATTTCATGTATTTATATGGCGGACTATTGTAAAATTTATACGGACATGGCCTTTTCCTTGCCCGGGACTCCTTTTCCGCAGTCAACCCGAAGACCAGCCGCAAAGCCTTATTTTCCGGCACTTTTCCGGTATTTTCCCGGCCGTATATTCAGTGAAATAGCAAAATTATTTTGGAAAAATAAATTTTAATGAACTTTTTATTCCCATTTTCTCGATTTAATGGTAAAATAGTTACAATAGTGAGTTAGGAGGTGCTGAATATGAAGATGATTATGGCAATTATCGGAAGCGAGGATGCGGATGATTTAGTTTACGAATTAAACCAGAATTCTTTCTTTGTTACTAAACTTTCCACCATGGGCGGTTTTTTAAAGAAGAAAAGTACGACTCTGATGCTGGGCGTTGACGACAGCCGTGTTGAGGAAGCGATTACCATTATCAAAAAGATGTCAGGAACAAGAGAACAACTGGTTTACACACCACCAACCATGGCCGGGAACTGCTGCCCAACTGTCAATATGACGGTTCCGATGAATATGAAGGTGGGCGGTTCCACAATCTTTGTTATGAATGTTGAAGATTTCCAGAAATTTTAACCATACCGTTTTACGGTGTGACAGTTCTCTACAGAAAAAAGCCGGATGATTCATATCCGGCTTTTTTGCGTAACAGTTCAGCCATGATGTATTCCGCTAGGCGTTTTTTGCCGTTTCTGTGCATAATTGATGACGGTGACCTGTGCGCGGAGCGTGCAGGATCGTTTGTTGCAGTTCGGACGAAGGCTGAACTGCAACTTTTTTGCACCCGGAAAATATAAAAAGATTGACTTTTTGAAACCCAGCCTGTAAAATCATATGAAAGTGAACACTTGCACGAGGTGAATAGATGGATGCTACAAGCCAAAAAATCATAGATGCGACAATGGGATTAATCAGAGATAAAGGATATGTCGCAACTACCACAAAAGATATTGCCAGGGCCGCCGAAGTCAATGAATGTACTCTTTTCAGAAAGTTCAAGAGCAAAAAAGAGATTGCCCTCAGCGGAATGGAGCAGGAAAAATGGCTCGGGAATCTGACACCGGAGGTATTTACCAATGTAGTGTGGGAATTACAGCCGGATTTGGAAATGTTCATGAACACCTACATGGAGAAAATCACCCCCGATTTCGTCAACCTGTCCATAGGGCTGAGAGCGCCCCAGTTATACGAGGAAACGGCTCCGCTGATTATGAAAATCCCCCAGGCCTTTCTCTCCTCCCTGACCGGCTATCTCGAGGAGATGGAACATCGCGGCAAACTTCCCCGACAGGATTTTGAATGTCTTGCAATGACAATCTTCTCCGCAACTTTCGGCTTTACATTTCTGAAGGCCTCCTTCGGAGAGAATCTGACCAAAGCGGAGCGCAGGGATTTTGTCAGAAAAAGTGTGGAAACCTTTGTCGGCGGAATACCGCAGATAAAATAAACATTTTGTACCTGTCCGGTGAAAAAATACAGAACCGGCAGGCTTTTCAGGGGCCATTGACAGAACAGGCACTGCCGGACGGCAGTGCCATAATCTGACCCGTTATGCAAGCAAGTGCATGCATTCTAAATATTGAAGGAGGTAGCTATCATGATATCAGGAGCCGAATTATTTGTTAAAGCATTAAAAGCGGAACACGTTGACACCATTTTCGCTTATCCGGGAGGACAGGCTATCGACTTATTTGACGCACTGTATGGAGAAAAGAGTATCCATGTCATTCTCCCGCGCCATGAACAGGGCTTGGTTCATGCGGCCGACGGATATGCCCGTTCCACAAAAAAGACCGGGGTGTGCCTGGTGACGAGCGGCCCGGGCGCCACAAATCTTGTCACCGGAATTGCAACAGCGAATTATGACAGTGTCCCACTGGTATGCTTCACCGGTCAGGTGCCCGTGGGCCTCATCGGAAACGACGCATTCCAGGAAGTTGATATTGTAGGCATCACAAGGAGCATCTGTAAATACGCGGTCACTGTCAGGCGGAGGGAAGAACTGGGAAGTATTATCAAAAAAGCTTTCTACATCGCTCATACAGGTAAACCAGGTGTGGTGGTCGTGGATCTTCCCAAGGATATCCAACAGGAAAACGGCAGCGGCATCTATCCGGAGCAGATCGAACTCAGGGGCTGTAAACCGAACGTTTCCGTCCATATGGGCCAGATAAAAAAGGCGGTCGGACTGTTAAACCAGTCAGAGAAGCCCGTCTTTTTAGTGGGAGGAGGCGTCCTCATTTCAGGTGCGGAACGAGAGATGACAAGACTGGCAGAGATGACAAATATTCCGGTAGTCACGACGATCATGGGTAAAGGCTCCCTCCCTTCCTCCCATCCCCTCTACGTTGGAAATCTCGGAATTCATGGATGTTATGCCGCCAACTTTGCCGTCAGCAGCTGTGACCTCCTGTTTTCCATCGGAACAAGATTTAACGACCGGATCACAGGAAAAATCGGAGATTTTGCAAAGAATGCCTCCATTGTCCATATTGATATCGATTCTGCCTCCATTTCCAGGAATATTGCCGTGGATGTCCCGATTGTCTCAGATGCAAAAGAGGCAATCCTCGCCCTTCTTGAAAAGGCCTGCCCGCTGTGTACTGAAGAATGGCTCAGGACGATAGACGGCTGGAAACGCGAACACCCTCTCGCAGCAGAACGGCCCGGATTGACACCTCAGCGCATCATCCAATCCATCAACCGCATTTTTGACCGCGCAATTATTGCCACCGATGTAGGACAAAACCAGTTGTGGGCCACACAATTTCTGGAGCTTGGGGAGGGCAGGAAGATGCTGACGTCGGGAGGGCTTGGAACCATGGGCTACGGTTTTCCCGCCGCAATCGGCGCAAAGGCCGGAAATCCGGATACGGATGTTATCGTCATATCAGGTGACGGAGGCTTCCAGATGAACGTCCAGGAAATGGCTACAGCCGTGGCATACGAACTGCCTGTCATTATCTGTATTTTCAATAACGGCTATCTTGGAAATGTAAGACAGTGGCAGGAAATGTTCTTTGACCGGCATTACTCCTCCACCTGTATCCAACGCCGCAAAAGCTGTCCCCTCCCCTGCAATTCCCCGGGTGAGAACTGTCCTGACTATATCCCGGATTTTATAAAGCTGGCCGGAAGCTACGGCGCCGCCGGGATCCGGGTAACTGCCAAGGAGGAGATCGACAAAGCCCTGCTCAGCGCAAAACGGAACAAAAAAGGTCCTACCGTCATTGAATTTATTATTGGCCGGGAAGAAAACGTCCTGCCGATCGTGCTTCCGGGAAACCGGCTCAGCGATATGATATTAGAAAGGAAGGGATAAATGATGAAAAAACGATGGATCAGCCTGTTTGTAGAAAATGATATCGGTGTCCTGGCACGAATCTCCGGCCTGTTTTCCGGCAAATCCTATAATCTGGACAGCCTCACGGTCGGAAGAACGGAGGATAGGACCGTATCCCGCATGACGATCAGCCTGACAGGCGATGACATGACCTTTGAGCAGGTAAAAAAACAACTGGCCCGGTGTGTTGAAGTGATTAAGGTGGTAGATTTTACCGATGCCGCCATCCACAGAAAAGAAATCATGTTTATCAAGATCCAAAACTGTACCGAATCGGATATGACTGAGCTATTCAGGATTGCCGGCGTATATCAGGTTAAAATTGCCGGATACTCCCCTTCCTCCGTCCTGTTAGAAAGTGTCAGGACAGAGGAAGAAAATGATGAGCTGGCTCATCTTCTGGAACATCGCTTTACAAACAGAATGGAAATTGTGAGAGGCGGAAGCGTCGCAGTGGAGTCGGTCCGCACTTAAATTGCTCCGCCATCACTCGTCCCGTCATTAACGCTGCACCACACAAGCCGGTTGTCCGCTATTTCCGCAGCCGCCTCTCCCCTGTCATGCAGCCAGGAGAGATAGGAACGTACCGTACTTCCCACCAGCACATACTGGTTATAATCCATTACAAGCCCGTAGTGTTCGAACACCGCTTTCAGGATCTCCTCAAAGCCGCGGGGCTTTGTGCAAATCTCCTTTATAATGCCGGCAATTTCCAGAATCTTTTTCCTGTTCGCTTCAGCCAGGGGCCTAATATCCTCAACCGGCTCCGCATGGGCCGGGATATACAGCCTCCCTTCCAGTGTTTTAAGCTTTTCAAGGCTGTTTAAATACTCCTGGACATCATACAAAAATGATACATGATACTTTTCAAGGATATTTTCTCCGGTCAGACAGTCTGCCAGAAACCACACGCCGTCGTCCGTCTTAATAGCCGACATGGAAAAAGAGTGGCCGTTTACAGCCATCATCTCCAGCCCCTCAGGAAGTACCTCCGGGGTCAGGGGAAGCGCCCCGCTCGGCTGGGCCATCAGAAATTTGTTGCGAAGCTCCTTAAACGGATAACCGCCATATAAAAAAGACGGTTCCAGAACCGGATACTGTGTAAATGCCAGATCAGGACCGGCCGTATAGACGGAACAGCCTGTCCTCTGCGCCAGAAGGCTGTTTCCGCCGATGTGGTCGGCATGGGAATGGGTGTTAATCACCATCTTAAGCTTCCATCCGCCGGCCTCCAGTATTTTCAGAACCTTTTTCCCCGCATCCTTATCGTTGCCGCTGTCTATCAGACAGACCTCGCTGTCATTCAGTCTGTAAAGCCCCATTTTCGCCGGGCAATTAATATAATATGTCTTTTCTCCTGCCTGAATCAGTTCGTACATGCTCCTTTTCCTCCTTTTTGTTTTCACTGCCAGCATAGATTCTTATTATGTCCGCCGTCTATTCATCCGGTCCGGTATTCCATCAATATTCTTTCTCCCTGAATATGACGACGGCCAGCGGATAGGATACTGCAAAAGCTGCCGCCGAACATAAAAGTAAAATGAGCGCACTTGTAATCACCTGCCATACCGCCGGTTCCGGGCCGAAATACAGATTGATCAGGCTGACAAGCCCCATAAAAACCAGAATTGCCGCAAGCAGGCTGATGCCCAATACCACTTCGCTCCGCTCTTCCCCTGTCAAATAAAAAAGCGGGAAAAAGATTGCTACCATCAGGAGACTGATTCCAACTCCTGCGGCAAACAGAAGAAGAATATCCGTATTTCGGTCAAAGGGAAAACCATGTAACAGCCATGAAAGCCCCACCACCGCGCCTGCAAAAGCCATTCCGACAAACAGCCAGATTAACTGACTGATAAAATGGCTCTTCACAATATCCGCCCGCCTGACTGGCGCCGTCAATTTATATTTTCCCCACTTTGAGATAAACTCCTTGCGCAGGCTGGAACTCATATTGACTGAAAATCCAATCACAGCGAGAAATATGTAGCCGATGAGAAGCGATTGGCTGATTACGGCAGCCGCAAAAAGTCCCAAAAGGAGCATAAAGCCTGAAAAGACTTTTGCATTGGCACGAACCGCATAATAATTATTTATAAGAAGCCCCCTCATACCCGATCCCCCTTTACCAGCAAAAGCATAATTTCATCAACAGAGACATGGTCCATCACAATATCTTTATATTTTTGCTGTGCTTTTCTTCCGTTTTCTACAAGCACATCAATCTGAAAATCCCTTTTCCTGTAAGCAAGAAAATCGCCTGGGTCCAATGTGAGAAATTGGCTTTCTTTGCAGCGCATAACAGCAAAATCATATGCCAGTTCATTTTTAGACGCGGTCATAATCAGCCTTCCGTTATGAATAAATGTGATATAATCCGCAATCTTTTCCAAATCACTGGTGATATGGGAAGACAGAAGAATCGAATGGCTTTCATCCTGCACAAACTCTAAAAATACATCCAGCATTTCCTCACGCATAATGGGGTCTAAACCGCTGGTGGCCTCATCCAGAATCAGTAATTGGGGATGGTGCGACAAAGCCACGGCAACAGCTAACTTCATCGTCATTCCCCTGGAATAATGTTTGATTTTCTGTCCGTCCGGTAAATGAAAGACTTCTAAATACCTCTGAAACAAAGAATGATCCCACTGCGTATAAAGTCCCTCCATCACCTTGGATAATTGTCTTGCATTCCAGTAAGAAGGAAAATTATCGCCGTCATAGACGACGCCGATTTGCTCTCTCATATCTGTATCTGAGTCCAGCATTTCCCGGCCGAATATTTTCACTGTCCCGCTGTCCTTTTTAATTGTATTGAGAATGCAGCTAATCGTAGTTGTCTTGCCTGCTCCATTCTCCCCGACAAATCCTAAAACAGCCCCGTATGGCAATGAAAAAGTTACATTATCCAGAACAAAATCCGACTTTGGATAAGTCTTGGATACCTGCTGCAGCTCTAATATATTCTCCATGCTATTCGTCCTCCCGGTAAAACATTGCCAACAGCTCCGTCAGTTTTTCAAGGGAAATATTGCTCGTCCGTCCGATTTCTACTGCCGCCTGTAAATGTTCCTCTGCTATACGCTGCTGCTCCTCCTGATAAAATTCCTTGTTCTGTGCCGATACAAAACTTCCTCTGCCAACCGTTGTCTCGATAAAACCGTCCCTTTGCAAATCTTCATAGGCTTTTTGAACCGTAATGACGCTGACATGGATTGCTTTTGCCAATGCGCGCATTGACGGAATCGCATCACCGGCCGCCAGATCCCCGCTCATTATCATCGCCTTTATCTGAGAAGTAATCTGCTCATAGATCGGCTTGTTGGCATTATTACTGATAATAATTTCCATAAGCCACTGCCCTCGCTTCAATTGTACTTAATGTACAAGTACATTATATCAGCATTTCAGCCTACAGTCAATCAGAAGTAGACGATGTTAAAAGGGGCAGATAAATTAAAAGCGGCGGTATCATTCACGATACCGCCGCTTAAACTCTGCACTGAGAATTATAATTCAGTGCGGGTGACAGGACTTGAACCTGCACGTCGTGGACACTAGATCCTAAGTCTAGCGCGTCT
>OKSH01000457.1_pt1 | contig 43681 bp, 57 predicted proteins | sample 1601231 | NCBI WGS metagenome assembly OKSH01 (sample SAMEA3541596, study PRJEB24748) | human gut metagenome | biome: human gut; feature: human-associated habitat; material: faeces | place: China | collected 2012
CCCAATCGTTCACCGGAACACCCGTAATCACATGCCGATCGGCAAGCGTCCATCGTTTCCCAACAAAACTATTTTCGATCCACAGTTCAGAATTTCCAGAGGTCAGCGGACAAGAAACTTCGGCATTCTGAACAAACATGGCAGGATGTGGTTTCACCTTGCGCTGCATGATCGCCCGCTGGTCGCGCACAAGATTCTGCACCGACAGCGTCGAGGAAATCAGCTCCCGGCTTGTTCCATAATGATAAAACTCACCACCCGGCAAAGGTAAGATAGCGACAGTCAACGCATTCAATTCTTCATCAGTTATACGCGGATGAGTCCCAAGAGCAAGACCAAACTCAGAATATAGGTCATATTCCTTCATCTGTTTCCCATCCGATTCGTAGGAATGCTTCATCAGGAGTTCCACCGCCCGGTCACTGAGCAGCCAGACACCTATATCCATCAGGAAGAGATGCGTCCCTGCCAGCCGTCCCAACTCATCGAGAGTGGGTTTTTGAAGCATAAAATCGAGCTGGTCAGGAGATTTGCGGTCCGACACGAAGACCCCGTGGCGAGTGGCGAGTGCAGGATCCACCCACAAACCATAACAGACAACATCAGCCTCAGGAATCTCTTGCAACGGCTCGCTGTTACGCAGATAAACATCGCCACTGGCAATCAACGTATGCAGCGAATCCGGCGCCTTGCGCATGATCTCCTCATACAACGGAAGTTGAAGCGAAAGGAGGTTCTGAGATAATTTCTGTCCCCTCGCCCACCGGAACACCGGAATCGGTGTCAATATCTTGCCCGAAGGTGCATATCCCGGTAAACGTCGGCTCTGCCCTCCGGCATGCAATAAAATCCGCTTTTCACGCGCCAGCCATTCTCCAGTCGACAACGTTCCAGCAGTATCGTCATCCCGGCGGCAAGCCTCAAGTAACCAAGTTGTTCCTCCACCCGATCCCAGACGGGCACCTACAGGGTCGGACGTACAAAACCAGTCTGCCGGATCGGCATTAGCTATCTCGTGAAAACTGCCAACCAAGTTAGGCGGCAGCGACAATAATTTCTTCATATCCTACTATTCTTTCCGGCAAATGTACTCCTTTCCCCTTTCACTGCGTAAAATTTAATTTAATTTTTACTTTCAGAGGCTGTTTCGTTTAAATTATTATATCCACCTTTGTAGAGGGAATGCACTCTTATAATCACACGACAATAAAAAAAGTTGGTAAATACTAATCCCCTCCTTCATTTCTATTTCTGAAGTATCTTTAGTTATTCATTTAATATTCAGATAGTATGATATACGGTTATGTAAGAGTCAGTACCCGCTGTGTTGGTCTTGGGCACCAGGACGGTGCAGCTGTACTTCGGCTCCCCCTGGGGGTTGTTGTAGGGCGCCTTGGGCTGGAACAGATTGCAATAGGAAAAACGAACTCCGGTAATGGTAATAGGCATATCAATTACACTCCTTCATAATTTCACAAATTTTTATTGCCTGATGAATCAGCCGCCGAAAAGGCCGCCTCTGCCGGCGAATAGGGCGGGCGCTTGTCGCTCTCCGGCGCCAGAGTCGGCTTGCCGGGCTTCTTGACCACCAGGCCGAAGGACGCCTCCTCGAAGGGCTTCTTTCCCAGGGCCTTCTCCAGCCCGGCAACGCTGGCGGGCCTGCGCTCCCATAGCAGGGCCTCCGGGATGCCCCGCTCCTGCAAGGTGGCGAAGGCGGTGTCCTGGTCGGCCCACTCCCGGCTGCTCCGGCCCTCCACAGCCTTCCACCCGGCGATTTGATGTCCGTGCAGGGATGCCGTGAGCGCGTAGTCCTTCAAATCCTTCACCCACGCCTCCAGCTCCAGCGCCCGGGTGAGTACGTCGCCGACCTGGGCGTCGGTGAGGACGGTGTCCTTCGCGTCATAGCCGTCCCCCTCCGGTACAGCTCCCTTCCGCGCCTCCAGCTCCAGCATCTTGGCCGCCCGGGCGGAGCACCGCGCCCGGGCCCGGCAGAACCGGCACCACTCGCCCGGGGCAAAGTCTCCCTTCCCCTCCCAGGCCAGGGCGGCGGCGGGCTTGACCACCTTTTCGCCCCACTCCCGCAGGGCCTCCACTGTGGTGTCCCACTCCCGGACGCCCCCGGCGTTGGGCTGGACAATGGAGAGATGCACCTCCCGGATGGTGTCTCCGTAGATGGGCGCATAGACCTTCAGCGCGCCCAGGGCATAGAGCATCATCTGAGGGTTGGCCTCGGCCTCCACCAGGACGCCGGCTCCATTCTTATAGTCCACCACGCACATCCGGCCCGCGCCGATGATGATGCAGTCCGCAGTACCAAAGCCCTCGGGCACGTAGTCCCCGAAGTCCACCCGGGTCTCCAGGGCCACGAAGGGCTGCACGGAGCCGTAAGACATGGCCAGAGCCTTCAGGTGCTCCAGATAGGTGTCTGTGGCGGCATCCATGCCCTTGTCGTAGTGGGGATCCTCTTTCAACTTCTTCAGCCGGGCGTTGAACGCCCGGTTGCTCATGGGCTCCACGAAATACTTCCGGGCCTTCAGCTCCGCGATGGCGTGGGCCAATGTGCCGGCGGCGGCGTACTCGCTGGCCGTGTCGGGGAACTGCTCCCCCAGCCGGGCGGAGGGCGGGCACATCAGCCACCGCTCCGCGCTGCTGGCCCCGAGAAGGGCGTGTTTCTCAGGTGGCATCAGAGCTTCGCCCCCAGTCCCCGCAGCTCCGTGGCGAAGGCGCCCAGCTGCTCTGGCTTCAGCTGTGTGATGGCCTGCGCGCCGTACTTCTGGAGGAGCGCCAGCAGCTCCGGCAGCTTTGCCGCGTCCTGGGACACCAGGTCGGCCCCGGCCTTGCCGATCTGCTCCACGGTATATGCAGGGGCGGCGGCTACCGGCGCAACGGCGGGCGCATTACCAGGGGGCGTCACCTGGGGGCCAGCTACCGGAGCAGCAGCCACGGGGGCCGGTGCAGGGTTTACCAGGGCTACAGGCGCAGGTGTAGGGTTTACCGGTGCGACGGGCGCCGCAGGTGCCGCCGCAGGGGGTACCGCCGGCGCGGGAATGGGGGCCGGGGCTGTGTCCGACTTGGACACTTTGCCTTCCTCTGTCTCCAGCACACGGGTAGCCGCCGCATGAACGTCCTGGTTCTTCATGCAGTGCATCCCGAAGGCTGTCACAGAGGCCAGCGCCTCCAGCGGGGTGGTTCCGGTAATTCTAATCTCAATCATGGTTTTCGTGCTCCTTTCTGCTATTCGCTTTTGCGGCCCCTTGCTTCCATGCCTCGTTGCACCAATACTGCACGCACGCATAGAAGTGTTTAAGTACAGGCTTCTCCAACTCTTCCAGCTTGCCTTTTCGGGCGTAGAACTCGGCGGTATCTTTTAGCACGTTGCTTGGTTCCTCGCCCTTCATACCCGCGTCAAATTCCAGATTGAAAAGCTCAACATATTCGCCCAGCAATTCCCGTTGAAAATCATCGAACTTGCGGCCCGCTCTTTTCTCTTGGTCGGCGATAAAAGTCTCCGCCGTAACTGGGAATGTAATCATGCTCTCACCCCCTGGTACGGCTCCACATCGCCGTGGATGGTTGGCGCTGTTCCCAGCTTCTTGGGAAACTCCTCGGGGTTCCTCTGCCACAGGAGCCGCCCATCCTGGTCGTAGGAGGCCACAATCACGCCGAAGATACGCTTTGCCACCATGCCACAGTTGAGGCGCAGCTTGCCGCCTTCCCACATTGACTTATATCGAGTGCCCACCATCTGCCAGGGGCCCCATACGCCCTGATACTCCTTATACATGACCATAGGGCCAGGCGCTCCGGGGAACGTGGCATAGCAGAGGCAGAGATCGGAGCTTCCGTCGCCACCCTTGCTCCTGTACCTGGGGGGCGCAGGCCGCCGGGTGAAATCCACTGCCACCCAGCCGCCATCTACTACGTCCACGCCCTCCAAACAGTCACCGGCTACCGGAAGAATGGCGCACGGCCCATCGGCCATAATCGCCTCGATGGTCTCCACCGTGGCCACGCCGGGCTTTATGGGCCGCGGCGTAATGGAATCAGGAACACAATATGTAGTCATACCATCGCCCCCAGTCTCACCGCATCTTGGCGTCCTTGCTCATAAGCCTGATGTCTCAAAAGCACGATCTTCTCAATACGCCCCTGCACTAAGTCGGAACACTCGCCGAGGCTGGATTCAGCGTCAGCGATTGCCTTCGCCAAATCTTCAGGGTATCCCTTGCCCTGCAACCCATCACAATACGCTCCATTCATCGCGCCCAAGATCGCACGATAAGCATCCTCCACCAAAGCGTCTGGATGCAGTTCTTGTCGCATTTCAGCGACCTTTTTTTCTACGTCGATAGGACATTTCATACTTGACAGTCTCCTTCAAGCCCTCTAAAATAAGGGCGGATCAACTTTTCTTTTCCCTTTGGGCCGCTTGGTGTTGCAGCACCGGCGGTCTTTTTTCTTGCGAAAATTCGCAAGCGCTTGGGAATTTGAAAAGGTGATAAAATTTGCGTCCCTTTGTGCTGGGGGTAGTTCCCCATTCGATAGGCCGCATTTCAAATGCAACCCTTTTGACCTCGTCCATCCTTTTTTCACAGGATCACTCAAAGAAAAGGACTGCGCCGGTCTGTTCCTCGAAAATCTCGCCGTTCGTCAGGCTCATTGCTCTGATTTCACGGTCGCCGTCGGCCAGCTCCACCAGGGCAAGGCAGGCGACGGGCTGCGCTGTCCCTCCGTCATACCCATACATGAGGTTAGAGGGGGCGGGGATGATCTGAATAATCGTTTCGTTCATGGCTCATAACTCCTTTTTTATGTGCAACTTTTTGCGACATTTCGGTACATTTCCATTCAGTCCTCAAGGCGCTGTGTCACCAGTCAGCCGGAGTGATTAGGGCGATGGCGGCTCTCATTGCGGGTTCTTATAAACTCACCACCTTCATACCCGGCTTGTACTGAAATCTTCTGATCTGAACGACTTCCGCGCGCTCAACCGGCTTGACGGCTTGAGCCGCCAGATACCTCTCCACTTCGTCCTCTTTGAAACGAATGCACCCCCCAACCCGGTATCCGGGAAGCCCGTTCGGCTTCGTAGTCAGTCGATAAATGGTGTAAATACTGACTCCGAAACGTTCGGCCAGATCCTGGGCCGTCAGCATTGATTTTTGGTTCATAGTGACTCCGCCCTTCTTATCCCATAAAGCCTGTTTTGCAATGCTCATTCCTTCTTGTAGACAACCGCATAGTTCTTCCCGTTGACCGTGATCGGGCTGGGCCTGCCGTGCGCCTCAATCCATGCCTGCGCCTTCTCAACCACGCTCTCGGTATACTGGTAATCTACGCCGTCGTGCCCGTTGTTACAGTATGGGAGCCGTTCGCGCTCGTCCTCCGAGATCTCCAGCACGGAGATAATTGCACCGATGGCCTGCGCATGGGGTGCCTTGCCGCCGGATGCCTTGGAGTAGACGCCGAGCATTTCCGCGATGGTGCCCTTGTCATAGGTCTGCTTCATATTTTGGAAGGCCATGCGGGGGAGGTGAATCCCATCCTCGGAATAGAAATCGCTGAGAGCCATCGCCTGATACTCCGGCTTGGTGCCTGCCCGGTCATAGAGCTTTTGAAGGAAACTCGCCGCCCGGTTCTTGGCATTGAGCAGCATCGCCGTGGCCCGTTTGTCGGCGGCGGCCAGCTCCTCCGGGGTCTTACCGTTCTTTGCGGTCTTTCCGCCGATAGCGGCCTTCTCGCGCTCCTCCATGATGTTGAAGCGGGTCACGTACATGGCGGTAAACTTCGTCCCCTTCTCGCCGGTGAGCTTGTTGGCGATGAACTCACAACCCTTCTTGGTAACGAGGAAGCAAGGGAGTTCCCGACCGGTGCTATCGGTATAAGTACTGGGGATGAAAAATTCGCTCGGCTCAATTTTGAGCTCAGCCGCACTCAGCCCAACTTTGGGCTCAGTGCCCTGTTTCATGTTTTCGATATACCCATTGATGTCTCGAAGAAGATGCTTGTGCTGTTTGCCTACCATCTCAGCCACTTCGCGGCTGTCCAGGGTTTCCGCTTCTGCGGGGCTGTAGTTCTTAATGTCGTCCATGATGTTCTCCTTTCCAAATAGTCCAGTTTATTGCCCTTCTGATTTGGTATTCTGACTCTGCATAGAAATGATTTGTGCAAGCGCCTCCTTAAAGCGCCCGGCGGCTCCGTCCGGCTCCCTGTGTCCATTGAGAACCATGCTCACATACTCAGGCGTCACCCCGAGGCGCTCCGCCAGTTGCTTTTTGGATACACGGGCTAGGTGCATTTCACCAATTAGATCCGCCGTCCATTGTGCAGGCATACAAAGTTCACCTCCATAGACTATTTTGGTTGAATTTCTTAAACAACTGTGTTATTATCAACTTGCCGGAATCAAATAGCACCCCAAAAGCGGGATTGTGTTGTCTAAGTGGTTCAACTATACCTGTATTTTAGTCTAATCACTTAAACCTGTCAACCCCTTTTTGTCTATTCGCTTAAACTTGGTGGTGCTGCACAAATTTTGACTAGGGGTATTGGCATGTTTTACGAAAGATATGTATCTCTGTGTACTCGAGAAAAATTCTCCCCATCTACTGCCGCAGTCAAGGCTGGGTTTAACAAGGGAACAGTAAGTGTGTGGAAGAAGAAGTATGAAGCGGGCCAAGATGTCGTCCCTGAACAAGAGATTATAGATAAAATCTGTGCTTTTTTTGGATGCTCTGAATCTTGGCTTCGTGGAATAGAAAAAGCGCCCACCCCGGAGGGTGAGCGCAAAGTCAGCGACGATGATATTAAATTTGCTTTGTGGGGCACAAGGGAGATAGACGATGATGTCCTCGACCGCGTTAGACAGTTCGCAAAATTTGCCCAAGAAAACGAAAAAAATAAATAATGTAGTTGAACTGTATGAGTACGCCGAACAGCAGGGATATGATGTTTATTGGTACAATTTAGACTGCGACGGGCTTGAAAGTATATCTGTTATGCGAGTATCAGATTGCAAATGCTTTATTGCGATTGACCCCTTTACCCTCTTGTCCGATGCCGACGAGTTAGTAAAAGGGCTCCACGAAATCGGACATTGTGATACAGGGTCGTTCTATAACGAATATGCCGCCTGCGATATTCGGAAAAAGCATGAGAACCGTGCGGATAAACGAGCCATTGAACTGCGCTTGTCCGCTGATGATCTGGATCAAGCTGTGGCTGATGGACATACAGATCTGTGGGATTTGGCTGAATATTTTGGTGTGACTGAGGACTTCATGCGCAAAGCCGTCTGCTGGTACACGCATGGGAATCTTGCGACGGAGCTATATTTCTAGGGGGGTTTACACATGTTAGGCGAAAAAGATTTGCAATCCATTCAGACCATGATTGACGCATCCATCCGGGCGTCTGAGAAGCGTATGATTGCCTATTTTGATTCAGATGTTATGCCGAAGTTTGACTTGCTGGCTGAGGGGTTACAAGGCGTGTAGGCAAAGCTAACTCCCATGACCAGAATAGAGGCCATAGAGGACGACGTGGCTCTCTTAAAACAGGTTATCCGCTCCATGAGCAAGGAGCTGGCCGAACTGAAAAAAGCACAATAAAAATACCGCCCCCGGCTGGCGATACATCAATTTGCACAAAGTTGAATAGAATCGGTTGACAATTCGCCTCTTAGGGCATAGTATATGGGTACAACGAAAGTGACTTCCTGTCACCGCCTCCGTTGTACCCACACATAAGCCCTTGGCAGTACGTCACCCCGTCCATCAGGGGATGGCCGAGCCCAAGGGCTTTTTCGTTTTTAAAGGAGAGAGAATGATGGCGAAAACAGCAATTTTAGTTGACGGCGGTTTTTATCGTAAGAAATTTGAAAAGGGCTTGCCGCACACTCCAGGCGAGGCAGCAGAAACACTGGTACGGTACTGCTTCCGGCACCTTGACGAGCATCATATGAATCACGAACTCTATCGCATATTCTATTATGACGCTCCTCCGTGCAAGAAGAAGATATTTCACCCACTTCACAACAGAACGTTTGATTTTTCTAAGTCAGACTATTTTAAGTGGATGGAAGAATTTCTCAAAGAACTAACAAAAAAGCGGAAAGTAGCCCTTCGCCTTGGTTCGGTGGATGAGGGATCCGCTGTTTATGTACTTACTTCCACTGCTACCAGAGACATTGTCACAGGGAAACGCCAGTTGGACTCACTCTCCGACGCAGATTTTACCTCATCGATTAAACAGAAAGGCGTCGACATGAAGATCGGTATGGATATCGCATCTCTATCATACAAAAAACAGGTTGAACAGATTGTTCTGATCGCTGGGGATGCGGATTTCGTCCCAGCCGCTAAACTTGCCCGCCGGGAGGGGATTGACTTTGTCCTGGACTCCTTGGGCGCTCCTATCAAGGAAGATCTTTTTGAGCACATCGATGGTAAACGCTTCTGTGGAAATCCATACTCTGCGAAAACAGGCAAGGACAATTCTCCGTACAAAATATAAAAACCGCCCCCGGTGCTACCAACACCAGGGACGGCTCACATAGAGGGTGATAAGGTTTGACAGGCCCATATCACCCTCTCATATTATCATACTTGTGGGAGGGATTCAAGATGGCAAGACGCCCCGAGTTCTATTTTGATGAAAAGACCGGGTACTACCGTAAACGGGTCAAGCTACAAAGCGGTGCCTACAAAGACGTTCGCGCCAAGAGTAAAGAGGAACTGCGGGCCAAGCTCTACGACCTGGAGACTGCCCAGCGGATGGGGGTCATCTTGGATGACAAAACGACCGTTGCCCAGCTTCTGGCACAGTGGTATACGAACCGGAAGGATGGGCTTTCCTACTCTCGCCGACGGGACTACGTGAACGCCATCAACAACCACATCTGCCCCATCATCGGAGGGTATAGGCTAAAGTCCGTCAAGCCAGAGGATTGCCAACGCGTCATGGCGGCCCTTTCCGGAAAGTCAAACTCTCTCCAGTCTAAGGTGCTGGGCGTCATGAGTATGGGTTTTGACTGCGCGGTGGAAAATGGCTTGATCTTTCGTTCGCCCTGTGCCAAAATAAAGGCGGGTGGTGTCCCCACCGAGGAGAAGGTGCCGCTGACACCCGAGCAATGCGCCGCTCTGGAGGATGCCACAAAGGGCACCCGCGCTTATCTCTTCGTGCTGATCGGCCTTTACACCGGCCTACGGCGAGAGGAGATCTGTGGCTTGCGCTGGAGCGACTTGGATCTCAATGCCGCCGCCCCCCACCTCACCGTAAACAACGCGGTGCGCTTTGACGGTGGAAAGGGTATCTTCCCCTCCCCGCTCAAAACGAAAGCGGCTCACCGTACCATTCCTCTGCCCAGCAAGCTGGCGGACGCTCTTCGCGCTGCAAAGTCCAAGAGTAATAGCGTCTTCGTCGTTCCCGCAAAAAATGGTTCAAATGCTAGTCTCCAGACTGTACGCAATCTCATGGCAATTATCGGGCGGCGCACAGTCAAAGCTTCAGCGGCCACCTCTGAGAAAGAGGCTAAAAAGCGCGGCCCACAAATCCAGCAGACGCTGGACTTCAAGGTGACTCCGCACTTGCTTCGCCATACTTATATCACACGTCTTTGCCAGTCCGGCATGGACATCAAGAAGATACAGTATCTTGCCGGGCACAGCGATATAAAGGTCACTCTCGGCATCTATAGCCACGTGGTCGGCAACACACCTGGTGAGCTGATAGGAGCTGTGGAAAATGCCTTTTCGGGGCAAACTTCGGGGCAAACCGAAAAATGTCAACAGGAGAAAGTATTAAGTATCAATGAATAGCCGGGTTTTGTTTTTCATGCTTCACACGCAAGGGGTCACAGATTCGAGTTCTGTCGTCTCCACCAGAACAAAACCCTGTAGTCTCAATGACTACAGGGTTTTTTGTCTTGTTTTCTCATATATTCTACGTGCACTATTTAGCAGGATTTCGGGGCATATCTCGGGGCTTTGGGGGCAATTGTGGGGGCACAATCTTTCCTCTCTCATAAACAAGCGAGGCCCTCCTGCTCGAGCTAGAGGGCCCCCTTTTACACACGACACATCCCGTAGAAAAAGAGAAAGGATGATCGTCGTGCCCATATCCTATTTCATGTTCAGGCGAAAGAAATACGCCCCGGAGATCGGCACATACTATAGCTACGATATCGTAGTATATGGCCTTTTGCACCAAGGCCCTGTGCAGATTCTCCAGGACGTATCGACCGATGCGGAACTGGTCTTTCGCATGGTCATGGCGTTTAATAGGTATAGCCTCTCACCGCTGCACCTAAAGGACGCCGTGTTGGACATGTTAGAGTAATTCCTTGCCGGGCGGGGTTGAGCCCCCCGCCCGGTTTTTATAAATTTATACTGCGTCATTTATGCGTCATATCTAAGTCAAAGTTTAGCCTACTGCATATACTTTTGTCAAGGACTTTTTGCAGGAGGCCACCACGAAAGACAACCTGCCCCGCTATACACTTCGGATTAACCGTATCACGCTTGATAAACTAGAATACATTGCCAAATTTAATGGGCGCAGTAAAAACCGGGAAATAGAGTGGCTAATTCGCCGTCATATTGCCGACTTTGAAAAAGAGCACGGACGAATCGACTTATCAGGAAAGGACGGCACCTAAATTTAAGTGCCGTCCTCTTTCTTGTCTATTTACTTTCTCTCTGGTCACCGCCGCCCAGCTTGTCCCCCGCGCCGTCCACGGTGGACTCCAGGGCGGCGATGGCCTTGCGGAGCCAGGCGGGTACAGGCGCACCGAGGGCACCGATGTTCTCCACAATGCTCCCCAGCTCGGTCATGATATACCAGACCAGCACTAGGACACTCACAAATACCTCATACTGGAAGGGCAGCTCCAGTGCCGGAATGTTGGCGAGGATCAAACCGATCACCCCGTCCAGAATGGCGGCCACCAGGACGGCCACCACGGCCCCCAGCTTGTGCCACAGGCCGTCCCTTGCCACCTTGGACGACCACTCCCCGGCCCGGAGGGCGGCGGCGGTGCCGGTGCCGTAGTCGAGCGCCATACAGAGCAGCCAGGCAAGCACTAGCCAGCCAAACCAGCCCCACAGGGCCGTCAGACCGCCCAGCACGGCGGCGACCGCCGCCTTGAATCCGTTGATATGCTCCATATCAATCGTCCTCCCTTACATAATCCGCCGTTTTCTCGATCAGGGCCTCCACAGTATCCTTGGAGTAGTTCCCGGCTTTCCAGTAGTCGGGCTGGTCGATAATGCCGACATTAGCCAGCGTGTCCACGTCGGTGTCCAACTTGGACACATTCGCCGTCTCTCCCCGGCAGAGCGCCAGGAACGCCTCCCAGGCCCCGGTGGTGGCCCGGATGGTCTTGGGACAGTCCTTGCCGTTCCAGCGGTTGTGCTGGACTACATTGTCCAGCGGGATGCCGTGCTCCTCCATGAGCAGGCGCACCAGGCTGGCGGCATTGGCCTGAGCCTGGGCAAAATCGCCCCCGGCGTTGACGCAGATCTCGATGCCGATGCTGGTGGTGTTGCCCGGCCCGTCCTTGCCGTCCCCGGCATGGTAGGCCGTCTCGTAGTCAGGCAGGTGCTGGACAATAGCGTGGTCGTCCACGGTGTAGTGCCAGCTCACCAGATCATCCTCCCCGGCGTCGCTGTCCAGATAGGCCCCGTGGGCCGCGGCATCGGCGCCCTTGGCCGCGTTGCCGGTCTCGTGGATGGTGATGTACTTGCAGGGATTGCTGCCTCCGGGCCGATTATCCGCCCCTGGGGCGATAAGGTGCGTCTGGATGGCGAGGCCCGTGTCCGTGACCCGCTGGGGGCCCTCCACGGCCTCCAGATAGGCCAGGGACACCCAGCCCTTATTCGTCCTGCCCCAGCCGTCCCGCTCCTCCAGCACGTCCACCACCGTGCCCATGGGGTACGCCCCCACCTTGCCGTAGCCGGTGCCGGGGCCGCTGCGGATGTTGACGCCGATGCTGGGCGTCACGGTGTACTTGCTCATAGGCTTGTCCTCCTCTTCCGGCGGTGTCTGCTCCGCCTGCTTGAGATACACGCAAATCCAGTTGTGCACCTTGCGGCTGGCGGTGATGCGCTCTCCGCCAAAGTCGCACTGGCTGGAGCCGCCCCCATCCAGCATAACGGCGGAGGCCCAGCCCAGCCCGGCCAGCTCGTCCCGCAGAGTTTCCGGCGTGGCTGCGTCTCCGGTCCCATCGCCAGAGCAATAGAGGGCCAGACTGCCACCACGCAGGCCGATGGCGCTGCGCCCCCGCTTGCCTCCCTGGGCCGAGCCGTAGGAGGGCTTATCCACCGGCTTACCGGAGGAAATAAGGGCGGTTACCGCGATAAAGTTGGCCGCTCCCTCGTACCCGGAGGTCATGTGGATGTCCGGGCCCTTGTCCCAGGCGTAGCCCATCGGACGCCAGGGCGTGCCGGAGAGCATCGCCCCGCCCACCTTAAGCAGCGGGCAGGGGGTGCCGTCTGGGTTCCACATGCCGCCATTGAGCACGTAATGAGCCTTTGTTTCAGCCTTGACCTGAGAGAGCGTCTTGCGGCAGTTGGTGACTCTCAGCTCAATCCGCTCCACGGACGAGAGCGGGACATATGTAATGAGCTTACTCATTTGATTCACATCCTTTTATCCAGCGATCCCGCTGTTGATTACTGTTCCGGGGCCAGTAGCCCGGCCAGCTCCTGGTACTCCTCCGGGGTGAGCCGGTCGGCGGCGAGATAGACATCCATCTTGTCCTGGAGGCCGTCGGTGCGGCCCCGGTCAATAAGCAGCTTGCAGAGATTAAATACCGTGTTCATGTCCTTCCCCTTCCTCAAACAGCATTGGTGGTGATTTCCAACATACAAAGTCGTTCCTCGTGCTCGGACAGCATGTCCAGAGTGATGTCCTCTGCGAGGGGCGGCTGGGGTTCCGGCTCCGGCTCTGGAGGCCGCTCAGTAGGCGTGATGCCCACCAGCTTGTCCCCCTCAATCTGGAGGTCACACCAGCCATAGGTCGCCCACACCGCGTCATGGAGGTGGGCGGGCACCTCTATGTAGTCATCCAGCCAGCAGGCGCTCCGCCCGCTCTGGCTCTGGATCGGGTGCTGGCCGGTCTCCAGCGGGTCAATTTGGATGATGGTCATATTTAATTCACCTCTTATCTCTAAACTATGGCGTAGTAGTAATATACAGTTCCAGATGCATTAAGTTGTTCACTTGTCGCATCAGGTGTGGTAAGGTCAAAATACCAACTGAAAGTTTTTCCATCCGTTGATTTTTTACCGTAAGAATCTCTTGAGGAATAACGGTAGCCAAAACCAAAACTAATGCCTTTTGTATACTCAGTAGGGATAATACTGCTATGAATAATATTAGAAGTCTCGCCATTTCCATAACCGTCGATACTCTTATAGTAATTATTTGATTGCATACCATAAATACAGAGTATTTTAAAGGGTTCGGCTAAGGTTATTTGATTAGGGTTGCTTTTACCTGTTTTTCCTGTCCCCACATAGCTCCCCAAAATAACCCTCGCCCCCGCGTGCTCGTCCACATACTGCTTATTAGCGGCATCCGTGGAATCAGCAGGAGCGGCCAGATTGGCTATCTTGTGACCACTCATGCTGATTGCCCCGGACATGACTCCACCGGAACTTGCAAGAGCCCCCACCTGCTCCGCCGTAACGGCGTGGGGGTTGTTCTTGTTCCCGGTGTGGGCAGTCAAGTTCTTCTGCACCGCCTCCGCGCTGCCCGCCGGGTCATAGTCCATCTTTGGGAGCTGCTCACCTGGCACCTTGCCATCGGGCCCCAGCGTCGCCAGTCCCGAAAATGCCTCTCCGATCTCTTTAGCGGCCGTCTGCGCGGCGTTGACCTGCTCCATGAGGTAGTTGTAGCCGTGCTGCTCGCTCAAGCCCACCTCTGCCCCGGTGGGGGCCACGGTCTGTCCGCCGGTCCAGTCCTCCGGCAAGTCCGCCGGAAGCGGAGTTTTGATCGGATTTTCAGCCATTGCTTACCACTCCTTCCGCTACAGGGATAATGTGCTTCAAGACCACATTCGTGGTAACAGGGATATACACGGTGGAGGACGTGAGGATATTCCCCTCTGCATCCAGCAGTTCCAGGGCGGTGATCTCTGTGGCCTGGGACGGCATGATGGTATAGGTGACGGTCAGCTCCGTCCCCTCCACGGTCTTGGTCAGTCCGGTAATCGCAACTGTTCCGTTGACCCGGGCGGAGGCCACATCGCCGCTGACGAAGTTCGCCACACCGGCCAAGAGGGCCTGCTGGATGGATGGCGTCTCAGGCATCTTAATCACTCCCTCCGGGCCGTCGGTTGCGAAGGGCAGCCGCCCCAGCTCCCACGCCCCCAGCTTGTAGTTATAAATTCTCTGCGCGGACGAAATTATCTCGGAGAGCAGCAGCCCCGTCCGCACAAACGGGGCGTTGACCCACACGATATGCGCCGGTTTGATACGGTTGATGGTGAAAGCCAGCTCAGTGGCGTAGTTCTGGTTTTGGGCCGCGCTTTCGATATAAAGTGTGTAGTTTGGGTAGTCTACCGTGACCTTCCATTCACCCGGCCCAATCAGCTCGTCCAGCTTTTGATAGAGGAATCCCAGGGTATAGGGCGGACGGGTAGAAATGCGGTTGAGCACGCGGGTCCTTCGGAATGCCAGGCTTTCCACCTGTGGGTTTGGTACAATTCGGAATACCTGCTCCCACATGCCAACCGCCCTCTCGTCCATCGTCTGGAAAAAGAAATTGTCAGCCACACCCACGATTTCCTCCGCCAGGGCCTCAAACTGCTGCTGTTCGGTCAAGCAGATCTGCTGATAGTCCAGCACCTCCCGGTACCACGGGGGCAACAGGGACAGCAGGCTGGTATCCAGCTCAATTGGATTCATTCAGCGTCACCGTCCCTATCACGGGCACCTGCTGGGTTTCGCCCGTCTCCGTCAAGAGGAGATCTGCCGTACCGCCGTTGAGCTGCACGTTGGTGGCGTTGACCACGCCGGCCACCCCTACGATAGCGGCGGTAACCCTGGCCACGTACACATCGGCAGCGTAGGACACGTTGTTGGAGGACACGTTGGCGTCCCACCCCTGCCGCACACTGCGCAGATATGTCTCAATGGCCTGCTCCACCGGTTCCTGCACCTGTCCGATGGCATGTCCGGCGGCCAGCAGGAGAGTGGCGGAGACATTCACCGCCAACTCTGTCGGGGCCACCGCCGTCACCTTTGCCCCGATAGGGGCCAAGCCCAGCCCCAGCCCCTGGTTGGGGGGCGGGTCGATGGCATTCTGCACCTTCTCCACCAGTGTGGATGAGGCAGGCAGGAAATCCGCCCCCAGAACGGACAGCTTCACAGTGCCACCGCCGCTCCAGGTGGGGTATACCTGCACCCCGCCCACGCCGTCAATGGCGAGGACGTTCTGGCGGTAGTCGGCAATATTGCCGCCAAAGGGACGGTTATTGAGCGCCTCAATCAGCCGTTCCCGAAATGCGCTGTCGGTCTCCGTGTCGTCACCAGGCACCAGGATATCCGTAATCTGTGCACTGGTCAGCCCCGGAATGGCGGTAATCGGCAGGATGGGCCCGGTGTACTCGTTTCCGATGGCGCCGGGGGTCTCCGCGGTAAGCTGGTACTGGTTCCCCGTATCGGTTGCTGCCGTTACGGTAAAGTTGATTGAGCCCGCTCCGTTGATAGTGGAGAACCGGGCTCCAATGGGCACAGAGGTATTGAACACGCCCAGGCGTACCGCGGCGGAGGCCGGATATCGGGTCAGGCCGCCAATCACAGCCAGCATATCCAGGGAATCCCCCACTGCTGTCTGCACGAAGGCCGCCCGCTGTACCTGATCCAGGCTGAGATAGAACCCCGCCAGGGTGTAGGCCGCCGGAGAGATGGCCGTCGGGATGGGGGCCGTGTCCCGCTTGTCATAAGTATCGGGCACCCGGTCCAGCATCTCCTGACGGAGGCTCAAATAGGTCTCTTGAGTAAAGTCAATCATGTACTCACCTCACAATAAAAAATCCCGCTGCCTCATACCGAGACAGCGGGAAGATGGTTATGCGGTTAGTCCCTTCGCACCGTCCATCCCCGGAAGACACATCTGTCCGGGAATTTGGCGGTTCAGGGAAACGGGAACCGGAATGTTCCAGGTGACGAACACGTCTCTTGCCATTGCGCCCACCTCCTGGGGCGTACTCCCCATATCCAGCATCACCCGGCGGGTAACGCGAATCAGGTTTGCAATTGCGTTGGGGGATACTTCCGGGGCAAGTCGGGCGGGTACAGTGTATGTCCCATGCTTACGGAGCGCCGGGAGAACTTCTTCCGTTACCCAGGCGGTGAACTCCTCCGCTTCCGGCTTCTTGCTTTGGAAGATGGCGCGGTAAAGGTTGCCCTCATTGACATACAGCATACCTTGGACACCGCCAGCCGTAAGGGTGTTGATTGTATCCACCCCCTCTGGCTTTAGTCTCTTCCTGCAATCAGAAACCCGAAGGTCAAGCGGCTTACACACATCTGCCAAACAGAACCATGGTTCACTGCCCCGCTCCACAGCCCGAATACGTCCAAACTTCTCACTATTAAAAATTTGCAGTTCGTTCATACAGTCGCCTCCTCCACTTCCCTCAACAAATCAAAGGCGGAACATTGAATCAAATTCAGGACAGGAAGATACACAGAACCCATGCGGTTGAAGAAGTTTCCTTCCAGAACACCTTTGGAGCTAAGATGCTCTTGTTCCATATCCTCCATAACCAGTTGAAGCGTTGACACGATGTTGTCAAGGGAAAATCTTACGCCATCTATGTCGAGTTTGTTTTGCATCTAAAAAACCTCTTTCTTCTTGCCATAGACAGGGAGGCCGTGTTACAATGTATTTGCCTCCCTCTATGGGCGGTGATTTAAACAGTCCGCTTTTCCTTGACCGGGGGGCGGGCTGTTTATTTTTCTGTTGCCAAAAGTAGATGCACTCCCTGTCTAATCGCTTCTCCCTTTGAGATATTGTGGCGTTCACAGTATTCTTGCAGTTTTTTTTCTGTTTCTGCGTCCAATCTCACAGAATAATTGATTTTTTTGGGGTTATCCAACTTAGGGCGTCCAGTACGTGGGCTCAAATCATCACCTACTTTCTGTAACGCATTTAATGTTAATATATGCGTTACAAAAAGTCAAGAGGTTTTCCAAAATTTTTTTGCTGTCTCGCTATGAGGTTGTCAAGGTGCAATCTGGATAGGTCAGTTTAGAGTGACCTCCACACTGGTCTGCATCTCTCCATATACTGTGCTCACGGTGAGGGAGGCCCTCAACATATCCCCTTCCACGGCATACGTAAAGCCGGAGATCCCCCGCACCCGGTCGTCCATTTTCAGCGCCTCGGTGATACGCCGCTGAAGTTCCGAGGCCACATACCCCGGGTCCTGCCCGATGAGCCCATCCCACTGCATCCCGGAGTAGGGGGAATAAATCTGCCAGCGGAACCGCTCCATGTTGAGAATGACTTCCACGGCCTGGCGGACGGACTGCCAGCCGTCGCAATCCCCCTGGATGCGGCTGGTTTCCTTGTTGATATACCACGTCCTGGAGGGCTGGGAGACGAAGGACACCCCGGCGGACAGGTCGATAGCGGATGTAGGCAAAGTCGGCATCAGGCTTCCTCCTCAAAAATCCGGGACAGGACGATGAACTTCTGCCCGTGCTGTACCCGCAGCAGGAGCACTCTGTCCCCCTCCTCCAGCCTGCGGTTCAGGATAATAAAACCGTCCTTGACAGGCAGCTTCTTCCCGTCCTCCCAGCACACAATGTCCTCCCCCTGTAGGGCGGCGTCCGCCCCCTCAGAAACCAGAGCGTATTCCCCCAGGTAGGAGCCGTCCAGTCCCGTGGTGGTGGTGCCCGCCGAGTTGGCATGGGTGTGGGAGAGGGTCTGAATCCGGTGCCTGTGGGCCAGCACCGGGATTTTCTTCTCAATCACCGGCTCAGTGAGGCAGAGCTGCCTCCGTCTCAAGGGAGATGTGGCAGGGTTAATGGTGATCTCCAGCGGTTCTTCTCTGGTCACCGTGCCCACCCGCAGGTCTGTTGGCTGCCCGGCGGCGGTGTTCTCCTGCATCATCTGGTACAGAACATCTTTCAGATCCACGCACTCACCTCTTACACATGTTCCAGCCCCAGGGTCTCAAACTCCATTGTGTGGTCGTCATTTGCCCAGGTGTGGGTCACCTTCTCCAGAAGGACGTATTGGTCGAGATTGATATCCCCAAGGCCCTGCACCTTCATGAGCACCATCTGTCCCGCCCGCAGGCCGGGCACCCCCAGGGAGGATACCTTCAGCGTCCGCATCCGGCGGTTATAGCACGACAAGGTGGCCCGGGCCTGGGCCTGTATCTGCGCGTCATTCATGGTGCCATCCACCGTCTGGTAGAGCTGGAGCATGCCCCACTGTCCAATTGTGGCGCTGTCCTCCGCTACGAACACATCCGCCCTGCCGGTCTCCTCGTTGGGCCGGGCCAGTTTGACGTGGTTGTAGGTCTGCTCGTCGATGTCGGTCTTGTAGGTGTAGTCGGTCAGCAGGGACATGTCGCCGATGACCACGTTGGAGACCATATCCCGGGGCTGCCGGAGGGCCAGTCCGTTTCCATCATCGAACAGTACATAGATGTTCCCGGTGTTGAGCAGGGTCTGTTGGATGGCTTCCCCCAGGATATCCAGGCAGCTCTCGTCCTCCTTATAGAAGTCCGGGATAGCGTACCCCGTATCCGCTACCTGCCCCACGTCAATCTGGAGGTCGGCGGCGATCTGCCGGAGCATATCCCCGGCGGTCTGCGCCTCAAAGTTATAGGATGCGTTGGCCTTCAGATAGCGGATGCGGTCGTAGCATGTGACCTGAATCTCCCCCCAGCGGTCCTTGCTCTTGGTAAATACCCAGCCGTAGAACTGGAGCTGGCCGTCCGCCGAGAACCGGACGATATCGCCCTCGGCGAAGCTCAGATCCCCGGCTTTCAGTACATTGAATTTCAGTGTGCCCGGCGAACCGGTGCGTTCCGTGCTCCAGGTAACCTCCGGCACGGAGTTGGATATCTCCCACATCTTTCCGCCGGACTTGTTGGCAATAATCAGCTCTGTCTTCACGTATCGCTCACCACCTGGAGGGCGTTTTTGTCTATCCAGCCCAGGGGATTCCCGGCCTCGTCTGTGATGTGGACGCTGGCGGGGCGGGTGGCGTCTACAATCCGTGACACCAATACCCTCCGTCCGGAGGCCGTGCCGTGTGGCTCATCCCCGTAGCTGGTATAAAAATAGGAGCCGTTGGCAATGCACGCCGCACCGGCATAAAGCTGTCCTTGCGGGATTGTGCGGGAGGGTTCCGCTGTGACTTCCACCGGCATCCCCGCGGGCTGCCGGCCGCTCTGTGCAGAAAGAGACTGCGGGGTATAATCCCGATACTCGGTCAGAGTCAGATCGTAGTAAAAATCGCCGGTCTCCCCTCCGCGCTCCTCGGTGTTGAACTGGGTGACCAGCACTTCAAAGCCGGTGTCGCCAGTCATGAATGGCTCCCCGTTCTCATAGTACCGCACAGGGGTGTAGATGATGGGCGCCTTGTCGTTCATGGCGCTCTCAAAGAACTGGATGTAATACTCAGGCGGGTGGAAGGCGCCCCATTGATTGCTTCCAGAGAACTCCCGCCCGGGGAAAAAGGAGGAAATGGTTACCTCCCGCAGCTTGGGTATGCGGGGGATCATGATGGGGCCGATGCCCAGCACGTTGTATTCGCTGTTGTCGTTGTCCCGGGCCACGGGCAGCTTTTCCGGGTTCACCGGCAGGCGGATGACCGTACCGTCCCGCGTGAAAAACAATCCGAAGTTATTGACGGACATACCGGCCTCCTCTTTTCTTATCCGCTTGCGGGCCGCGCCGTGCTGCGCGTGGAGCCGGAGGCGGTCTGCTCGATCAGAATGTCCCGGATGGCATTGGCGAGGCTCTGGCGGTCGGCGGCGGTCCGCCCGGTATTGGCTCCGTTGACCGTGATCACCGGAGTCTGTGCCGTCAGGTTGACGTTGTTCACATACCGCCGCTCCGCCACGTCCACCAGGGATTTGATGTCCTCGTCGCTCATCTTGACCGACTTCTCGATGCTCCCTACGCTCCCGGCGATATCGCCCAACTGGCCGGAGAGCTCGTCGTAGGGCACGCCGGAAAGAGCCGCGCCAACGGCGTCGTTCCCATTTCCGCTGAACAGATTGGCTCCCCAGTTATAGCCCGTGTTCCAAGCGTCTCCATAGTTGAACCGGTAATCAATCGTCGGTGCATTCCTGTCCAATGTAATAGCGTTTTCGTTTTTGCCCCACTTGAGGACGGAGTCTTGCAGCGAAGTGAGGCCGGCGGTCCAATTTGTTCCGAAGATGGCGTCAATAATCTTCGTCACAACTTTGCCCAAATCTAGAAACCAGGAGATAATATTTCCGATTAAATTGGCGACTGCCCCGCCGAACGAATCAAACCCGCCGTTCGTAACATTCAGGACCCATTCGATGATTCCAAGAAAAGGCGTCACAAAGATAGACCATACAGCCTGAATGATTCCATTGAGCAATCCGATGACTGTATTTCCAATAGTCGCGGCTACTGTGAGCACTGCTCCGGCAATAATTCCAGTGGCCGACACACTGGTCCCGGCGAAGTGATTCACCGCCGCCGTCACTGCGTAAATGGCCCCGATCACCAGCGCAATGATGATAAGCGGCAGCCCCCAGGTGGTCGCCATGACCGTCCTAAGCATCTCCTGTGCGGTTGTCAAGGCCGTAGTCGCCGCCGTGCAAATCTTGGTCCAGTTGGCTGCCAGAAGGAACACGCCGAACGCAGCACCCAGGCCCAGGACAATGGGGCCCACTAGGTCGATATTATTTGCCAGCCAGGAGATTGCATCCAGCACCGGGTCAAGGGCCTGAATGGCGACGTTCTGGAGCATCGTCCACACCTGCGCCCAGGTCATGGGCATCTGCTCAAACTGGGCGTTGGTCTCCTCCGCCGCCCCCAGCATGGCGTTCTTGACCACCTCCGCAGTGACCTTTCCCTCGCTGGCCAGCTCCCGCATCTCCCCGGTGGTGACGCCCATATACTCCGCGATGGTCTGGGCAATCATGGGGGTCTGCTCCAGCACCGAATTGAGCTCCTCGCCCCGCAGGGTGCCGGAGGCCAGGCCCTGGGTAAGCTGCACCAGCGCGGCCTGGGCAGACGCACCGGAGGCCCCGGAGATCGCCATCTGCTTTTGAATCTGCTCGGCGAAAGCCACCAGCTCGTCCGTTCCTGTAAATGCGTTCCCGGCTACCGTGCCGAGCTGGGAAACAAAGTCCGCCATATCGGCGTAGGCTCCACGGCTGCGCATGGCCGCCTGATAAATCTCCTCCTGGGCTGCGGCCGCCGCCTCGGCGCTGCCGGTCATGAGCCGCAACCGGGCGTTGATGCTGGTGAGCTGGTCGGAGGTGTTTACCAGCCAGCGGACGGACTGCATACCCAAGAAGGTGCCTGCGAGGTTGCGGATCGTACCAAGCAGGGATGTCCCCCGGCTGTTGGTCTGCGTCATCTTCCCCGCAAGTTCTTGCATCTGTACGGCTGTGGCCGCAGCGGCGGTTTCCACATTCATCGTGGAAGCCCGCACATCGTCCAGCATGTTTGCCATCCTCTGCGCTACCTGTAAGCACTGGGTCATGGTGGACGTGAATTTATCCTCCAGAATCAGGGTTTCTCGAATTGCGGCCATGCTCTCACCTCCGATTCGCCCGGTCTTGGGCTTCCTTCTGGTCTCTCATGCTTTTCAGGGCGAACTCGGTCACCAGCCGTTTCTCCCTGGACGGGAGGGCGTCATACCGGGACGGGGCCCAGCCGAGGTTCACGAAGCAGTAATATGCCACCAGCATCTCCGTGTCCCAGCCGGCCCCGTCCATCAGTTTTTTACCTCATCCTCCTGCTCCGCAAAGCCGGACAGCTTCGTAATCTCCTTGACCAGCCGGGCATACTCGCCGGACAGCAGCAATTTACCGGGCACCAGCAGCGGGTCCAGGACGCCGCACCCGTCGCACAGCTCCTTGCTGGAAAAGTCGGGTTCCACCGTGGCGGCCACCACCATGCGGCGGGTGAAATCCACACTGTCCAACTGCTCGATTGTCTGTCCGCCCTCCTTCCGGCGGCGGGTGGCCTGCCGGGTGATGGCGTCGTTCTCCTCCTGGGTCAGCGCCCGGATCTTGAAGGGCACGGGCTTGCCACTTTCGTCCTGAAAGCGGTTGGAGATGACAACCTCCTTCTCCTCCGAGGTAGTGACGGGATGCAGAAATGCGGAAAGCTTACTCATATCGGTTCCTCCTTAATTACCCAGTTGGGCCGGATCGTTGAACGCCTGGAGCCGTGCCACGCGGGTGTAGGCGAAGTTGAAATCATAGTTCAGCATGGTCTCCTCACTGTTCAGAACGGAGAGGGGCACGGTGCCGGTCAGGTGGCATCCGTAATAGGCCATAACCTGGGAGCCCAGTGTCGCCGAAGCGGAATCGGAGTTGGTAATCTGAATATCAAACTCCGGCATGACGCCGGTCTGGATGTACTGGAGCACCATGTCCGTCCACAGGTTGGTGCCGTAGTAGATGTTGCCGGTACCCGTCAGCTTGGCCCCGTTGGGCTTGTCCTGGATGGTGCGGGTGCCAATGACCCGCATATCGCTGCTCTGGATTTCCGCATTGGTGGTGATGTTCCGCATACCGGCCACCACATAGTTCCGGCCCTCTTTGGTAACCACCACGGAGCCCTCCGCGCCGGTGACGGTGTCTTTTGCCAGCAGATAAGCCATATTCACACCTCCCTCAATTCACGGTGATGGTGACGTAGATCTTCTCCACGCTGTCCACCGGCTGGATCGCCAGGTTGACCACAATGGCGTCAATGGCCTCGCCGGGCTCTACGGTCACGTCCTCGGCCTCAAAGTTCTGAATGCCGTTATTGGCCTGGATGTCCAGCAGATACCCCACGATGGCGCTCTTGAACATCATGCGGCCCTGCTCGTTGTTGTTGACCACGCCGATGTAGCCGTCAGAGAACTGCTGATAGATGTCGTTGGCGACGGTGTTCAGCAGCCGGATCACCCGGTTCTTGTGATAGGGCCCGGTGATATCGGTGGTATAGGTCACCAGAGAGTTGATATCCTGCTCCACCTTCACCACCCCGTCGTCGGCAAAGAGGACAAACTGGCCGGCAGTCAGGGCGTCGATGTACCCGGAGTTGGTCAGCTTGGGGGACACGTCCACCGCGTTGGGATAGGCGGCGTAGGTCAGGGACTCGTTATACTGGGCCCCAGCCAGGGCCCCGCCCGCCCACCAGGTCACCTGCTGGGGGGTGAGGGTGGTGCCGTCGCTGAGCACAACGCCGCTCATGATGTTGACCACAAAGCGGTCGTCCGGGTTGGTGAGCCCCGCGGCCACCAGTTGGGTATAAGCCCCCTCCTCCGCCGCCAGGCGCTTCACAAAGGCCACCATCGCGTCCTGCACGGTGGTGTCGGCGCCGTCGTAAATGAGTACGTCGAATTTGTAGGGTTCGATGGCTGCCAGGAAGTCGGTGTAATCGGCGGATGCGGGGGAACCATCGGCGCCACCGGAGAGCGCCTTTCCCACCGTGGCGGCCAGGGCTCCGGTACCACTCCAGGCCACCCAGTCGTTGGCGGATAGCTCCTCCACCGTCTTTGCGGTCTGCTGGTCCACAATCTCCCCGCCCACCACAGTGGACACGGCGAAAGCATCCTCCGGGTCAGTCAGCTCGGTAATGACGATGGAGATATTGTTGCCCCGAACCCCGGGATACTTTGCGGTGGCCGTCAGGGGCGAAACCTCTGCGCTTGCCTGCTTCTGCCCGGTGGCCCCCAGGCGGTAGAGCAGCAGCTTATTGGGGGCCGCCGTCCGGTTGGTGCCCTTGAAGATCTCGTTGAGGAACCGGTTCTTGGGATTGGTGATGTCATACCCGGTGTAGGGGGTCATATTGGCCCCGGCCTCGATCTCCTGCACCGTCTCCACCGGGCCCCAGCTCATGGCCTCCGCGATGGCTACCACGCCCCGGTCGCTGACCGTGAGCCCCAGCCCCCGGTCCGAGGCAAACCGGATGTAGACGCCGGGCCGCACCTTGTTCTGGCTCGCCCAGGTACCTCCTGCCATGTCAATCACGCTCCTTGTCTTTGAAGAATGCCTTGACCGCCTTGTCGGCCTCGGCGATGGTATACTCGCTCTTACACAGGACTACCCCGAGGAAGTCCTGCTGATATTTCGCATAGCGGTGAGCTTTCAGCAGAATCTCCCGCCGGTACTTTTTAGCTTTCATCTTTCAGCCTCTCGTCGTAGTTCATGGCCTGCATCTTGACCACAGCTTCGGGGATAGATACCCGCTCCAGCAATTCGAAACGATAGTGCAGGGCGTCCAGATCTATGCGCCATTCCCGTTCATGGGCCCGCAGCAGGATGGTTCCCGCCGTCTCCCCGTCGGAGTAGGGGAAGGTCTCCATCAGCAGATCCAGGTTCTCCCCTGCCCGCTGGTACCTCTGCTGCAAATCCGGGCGGTTGTAGTCCTCCAGATAGGTGAGGTCAAGCCCCATCCTCCGCCGCCAGAACCCGCCCGTTTCCAGGGTCAGGTAGTTGTAGCGGGTCTGGAGGAACATGCAAGGGGTACGGCTGCCCTGCTGGTTGGGGTCTTCGTAGAAGGCCACACTTGGGAAGCAGGGGGCCAGGTAGTCCGCCAAGGATTTGGCGATGGTGGTTACAGTCAGGTTCATTCCATCAGCTCCTCCAATCCCTTCAACTCCTCCCGCAGTACCCGGCGGTACTCCTCCACCGCCTTGTCTACCATGAACAGGCCGGGGACATAGGCCGTCCGGGTACCTACCACGATACCGCCCGTTCCGTCTGGGTTAAATTCCAGCAGCCCGGAGCCCGGATTGATGACCAGCCCAGGCACAAAGTGGCGGTCCATCCGGTGCCCGTCGTTGACAAAGGAGGCGTACTGCTTGTCGTTGTTGAGCTCCGACACATAGCTGTCCCCCTGCCGTACCGGTCTGGGACGGCTGTCGGTCACCCAGTGCTGCTTCATCTCTCCGGTGCGGGTGTTGGTTCCGCGCAGACTGTTGACGGTGGGCGGCGTCTCCTCCACTGCCTTTTCCACGGCCCGTAGGGCAGCATTCATTCCGGCCCGCGCCAGAATACCCGGAATTTGCGTCTTAGCCTGTCTGAGCTGCCTTATGCGCTCCTCCAGGTTCATCTTCCACACCGCCTTTCACCCGCTCCTGCTGGAGCAGACGGATTTCCTGGTGGGCCAGTCCCGGCATGATAGCCCCGAAGGGCTCAAAAAAGTGGTTGGGGCCGGAGGCAAAGGCGCGTATGTCCGAGATGCTCTTGCCGAGAACCGCCCCCCGGTGAATGATGAGCTCGTCACCCGCCTGGATGTCCACTTCGTTGTCACACTGGAGCCAGTCCTTTTGGTCTGCTGATGCCGCGGCCTGGCTCATGCGGACCTCCGGCGCTTCCACCTGATAGAGGCGGCAAGGGATATTCCGGTACAGCTCTCTCCGCTCGTGGTGTGTCAAGCTCCCATCCTGTACCGGAACCACCCGCCAGATGTCCACGGTATCGGTGTACCAGTCACGGAAATTCATAAGACATAACTCCCTCCCATGCCCACCAGCCGGGCCTTTGTGGCCAGAAGCTGCCCGTATTGGGTGGCGTTCAGGCCGCCCCAGTCCTCCGTCGCTTTCGTGAGGGCGTCTGTGTCATAAGTGACGCTGTCCTGCCCCAGCTTGGCCGAGGCCACCACCCCCACCAGCGCCCCGGTGGCCGCGGCCTGCCCGGGCGTCTCGCTGGAGGGCGCGTAGGTTTTCAGGTAGAGCGTGGCATAGTGGGCCGTATACAGCCCTGCGGCGTACCGCCATCCGTCCAGCCACTTGTCCGGCTGGATGGCAGCATTGGCCTGCCGGATGAACTCATCCAGCATGGTCCTGGGCAGCAAGCTCTCCCCCAACCCGGTAAAGAACTGCGGGAAATCCTCCTGGAATTGCTCTGCCGTGTAATTCCCCGCGCTGTTGCCAAGGTTGGCCGCCGCGGCCCGCACACCGTAAAATTGCGGCTGGCCCCAGTAGAACATGGCTCCCGCCTCCTATTCCTCGGTGGTCTCCGCGCCCCGTCGGATCTTTACCTTTTTCTCCGCCGCTTTCTGTCCCTCCCTGTCGGAAGTGCCGGAGGGCACAACTTTTCCATCTCTGACAAGGGCCCGGAAATAGTCCGTCTCAGCCGCCCAGCCGGGCACAGTCTCCATCATGCCAGCCCGCAGCCGGACGGCAGCAGAGCCGTCCGGGGCGGGAATGACAATGTTCCGTTTGCTCAGTACAAACATACGCGCCCTCCTCAGATGCCGTCCACGTACAGGATAGAGGTGGGGTAGAAGATCTGCACCTCGGAGAGGTTGGCCATGTAGGCGGTGTCGTAGCACACATTGGCCACGTTAGGGGCGGACATAATGCGGCTCATGGGCACCAGCTCGTCCATCTTGACGAAGCGCTCGTGGTTCACATAGACCACCATCCGGTCCTTGTCCCCGGTACCCGCGCCCTTGCACCACCGGGTGGCCCCGATGAAGAGGGAGCCGCCGTTCTTGGCCGACGCGTTGTTCTTCAGCAGGAAGTCATAGATGGTCTCAGTGGCCAGGTCGGTAACCATAGTGGTGAGGATGTAGTTGTACTGCTCATAGGGAATGAGGATGTGGTTGGGCACGGCAGTCTCGTCGTACTCGTTTGCGGCCCACACAGAGGTAATGGCGTCGTTCACGTCCTTGAGGATTTCCTGTGGGGTCTTGGTGGCCCAGGTGGCGGTGCCCTTTGCGCCGTTGACGGCGGTGGTCTCGGTGGCGTCTGGGTTGTTGACCAGGCCGGTGGTCCCGTAGTCCCCGATACCCACATAACCATTGGCGTCCATGTGCTTGTCGTAGGCCATTCTCACGCCGCCCTGGAGCAGGTTGTCCAGGCTGCGGCCGATGTAGTTGGCCCGCTGCATATCCTGGAACATCACCCGCAGGGCGGCGGCGAACACGTGGGCCTTGTATACCCCCTTGTCCACACTGGCCTGCACCACGGGGATGCCGTTGGCGCCGCCGGCCGTCACGGGGCTGTTGACCGCTCCGCCGGTGATACCATAGGCCACGCTCATGGCGGACACGTAGTCCACCCAGCCGCCGCCGGTCTGGATCACGATGTCCCTGGGATAGGTAAAGCTGGTCAGTGGCTTGCGGATCAGGGGGTCGCGCTTCTCCAGCTCACTCACTAGAAAGGCGCCCCCAGAGGCGATGCCGTCGGCGTCCATGACGGGCACGCCGCCCACGGGGGCGGGACCGGCCGCCTTGGGGGTAAACACCCCCGCATTGTAGGTTCCTACATTCTGAAAGCTCATTCTATGTCCCTCCTATCAGGCGTTGTTCATGGTCAGGATACGCAGCTCCGCGACACCGTTGGCATCGGCGGGCCCTGCCCACTGGCAATTGGTGAGCTGCACCACCTTGCCGCTGTCGTCCTCTGCCTCAAAGCCTCCCACAGCGGCGGTGGAAAAGCTGCCGTTAGCGGTGATGCGGACATAGACCGCGCCGCCCAGAGCGGGAGTGCCGCGCTGGCACTTCACATTGATGGCCCCGCGCTGGAAGACGCTCACCGGCTCGCCAGGGGCATACTGGCCCTGACTCTGGTCTAGATAGGTGAGCGCGCTCTTGATCTCAGCTCCAGCCACGCCCACAAACTGGGCCGCGGTTGCGGCTGCTCCCATGGGGACTACCTCTGCTCCGTCGTATTTCAGCGGCGTGCCGAAGGGAATGGGCGCGCCGCCTCCGGCGGGGCGCGTGTTTACAATCATGTCAGGCTGCCGGGCGTAACAGCCCGCAAACCCGTGGGGCATTTCCTTGCCGATCACCTGGGGGTTGAGTCCCATAATATTCACTCCTTACGATGTAGCCAGCATCCCCGCGGTGCGGAGCGCGGCCAATAGGTTGTTGAAATCCTGCTGCGTGGGGGCTGCGCTCAGGTCCGCAATGGCGGCCATCTGCTTCACGCCTCCGAGGGTGGCTGCGGCGGCAGCGGGCAGTGTATACGACGGCCCGGCCGGCCCCTGGTCACCCTTTGGCCCTTTGGGGCCTTCCGGTCCTGCGGGCCCCTGCGGCCCAGTTTCCCCTTGCGGTCCCGGTTCCCCCTGTGGGCCGGGCTCCCCTTTGGGGCCCTGAGGCCCCGCAGTGCCCTGCGCTGCGGGCACTGGCCCCACATAGGCAATGCGCAGCTCGGCCACGCCATTCCCGTCCGCCGGGCCGCCCCACTGGGCGTTGACCAGCGCCACAGTGTTTTCCCCGTCCGCCTCCGCCTCGAAGTCGCCCGGCTGATAGCCTCCGCTGGCAGTTACCCGGACATAGACTGTTCCATCCACCGCCGGAGCGCCCTTCCGGCACCTTACGTTGATGCACCCTCGCTGGAATACGGAGACTGGTTCTCCCGGGCCGTACCGCCCCTCATTCTGGCTGTAAAACTCGGACGCGGACTTGACCTCCCGGCCGGCCACGCCGATGAACTGGTTTCCGGTGTTTCCAGCCCCCATGGGGATCACCTCGCCCTTCTGCCCCCGTACCAGGGGCATCCCGAAGGGTATGTCCTCCGCTCCGCCCAAAGGGGCGGTGGTGACGATCATATCCGGCTGTCTGGCATAGCTGCCGGAAAAGCCATGGGACATATCCCGGCCAATGGTCTGAGGACGAAGGGGCATCATTCCCCCTCCTTCCCCGCCTTGTGGGGATTACGGGCTGCATAGGCGGCCTGCGCCTCGGCGCAGGCAGTCTCATAGCTGGTGCGTCTGGCCGTGTCGGCGGCCTTCTGTGCGCTGTCCCGGGCGGCCTGAACAATCCCGCTCATCACATCGGGACCCTGGATGGTGGAGAGCAGCGCATCCACCACGCGGGCGCGTTCGGCCCGGTTCTGGATGGCCGCCACAGCGGGGCGCACCTTCTTGAGCAGGGCCACAGCCGCATCCCGTGTACCGGGCTCCATCAACTGGTCCGCCATTTCTTCGGCGGGGATAGTGACCGCCTTCTCCTTCGCCACCGTCTCCTCTCCGGCCAGCTTCTCAATCAGGTCGTCCAGGTCCTCTTCATCGTGGAGGGGGCGCTCTCCCCGGCCTCCCCGGGCCTTCGCCTCCAGCATCTCCAGAATGCGGTCCAGCTTGCTCCCGATGTCGTCGCCCTTGGGGGCGCGCTCCACCATCTCGTCAGAAGCCTGGGCTGCACCACCAGCGGGTTCCGCCTCCGGCGCCTTTGCGGCGGGTTCGGCGTCCAGCGCAGTGGCGACCGTACTCACATCGCGGGTCAACTGCTCCAGCTCCTCCGGTGCAGCGTCATTTGCCGCCAGGCCGAAGAACCGGTAGAGCGCCTCTTTGGTCTCTTTTTTCATTCGTTTCAGTCCTTTCTCCGCCTTTCCGGCGGCGTGGTCTTTTATTGCAACACTGTGGCCCGCCCTGCCTCTCGGCACAACCGCCACGTGATTGCCCACCAGGTTTGTCTGCCGGTATCCGTCCAGGTATGGTTCAAACCTGCAATAATAGCCGCAGGAGACCTCCCTCAGCACGCCGCTTTCCACGTCGGAAGCCAGTCCGGGGTCCTTGATAATCAGGTCGGCCACGGTGTTGTCCCCATCCCGGCGCACATGCTCCAGGTGCCCCTTGGAGTAGGAAGCCTGGTTCTCCGCAGCCAGCATCTCCGCCGGGTGCCCCCTGGTGATGTCCTTTCCCTCCAGGCTGGCCAGCGCCGCCGGAGAGAACACGTCCTCCTCCAGGCGGTAGACGGTCACTGGCCGCTCCGGTTCTCCTTCCAGCCCCAGTTCTCCCGCCGTATACATCTGCGTGCCGGTCCGGTTGATCGGCACATCGTAGCAGATCAGGTATCCCTCCGGCGTCTTGACCAGGTGCTCCGAGATATGGGAGCCATAGTACGCAACCGCCATCAGTCCACCCCCGGCACCATTGCGGCATAGTCCGCGTCCCGGCCGGTCTGCCGGGAGATCAGGGAGGAAATCAGCGCCACATGGTCGGTCTCGTCCTTGTTGATCTCCAGCAGCACCCCCAGATCCTCCCGCGGTGCCAGGGCCATACAGGCCAGATACAGCCGCGTGGCCTCGATCTCCTCGGCCAGCGCCCTTTGCAGCAGTTCCAGATAGGTCATGCCGTCACCTCACTTTGCAAATAAAAAAGGAGCCGGCAGGATTTCTCCTGTCAGCTCCATTCAGCTCTTCCCGCCCACCATTCAGGGCGTGGGAACAATATTCAGTTTCTTGCGGGATACCGTCTGTACCTTGATGGTTCCATCCTTGTCCAGCAGCAACTCCACCCGCAGTCCACGCTTGAGCGCGGCCTCAATGGCCCGTATCACTTGCTCTGTCATTTTCCTTCACTCCAAAATTCCCTGTTCCCTTAGCTGCCGCATGGATTCCCGGTACTTCCTATCCATCTCCTGTTCGGTCGCTTTCCGCTCAATCTCATCATCTGTGATACCATAAACCGTCGCCCAATCTTCGGGAGAATCCCCAATATCGGCATCATAGGCTCCCGGCTCATAGACCTCCACAATTGTGGCGATCCGGCCATCCTTAAGTAAAACAGATTCATATTGCTGATATTTTGCCATTTATATCTTCTCCATATGAGCTGTTACAAAGTGGGTTGTTCCATCCGGTCTGACATTCCAGGCAAGCAGTACATTCGCAGGGCTTCCTTTACGTCCATACAGGACAACCAACTGTTCATAACGCCTTCCATGAACATCCTCCCGTTTGAGTACAGAGGGATACCTTGTTGCTGCATCCAGAATTTCTTCCCGCATCTTTTCCCAGTTGTCTTTATTATAGCCTAAGCGGGACGAAAATGCATCCCCCTTTGGATACCCGTCTCTGCTTTCCGGGTTAAAAAAATACCCTGTAAATTTGGCGTCTGCGGCGCTGGCTTTGTCTGCTCCGGGAAGTGCCCGCTCTGGATGCTCTAAAAGCCCGGCCCTCCTGCGGTAATCCAATCGCCACAGACGGTACCGCTCTCCGTCCTCCCGCTTCTGATGCAGGAAGGTCTCAAATCTCCCGGGCACCCGGTTCCCCAGCGTCACCCGGTAGCGCTCCCACTGGCGGTAATCCGCCAGCCATTGGGCCCGGGCCCGCTCTTTTTTGCGGTAAGCCGCAATCTGGCTCTCCGACCGCGGGTCTCGGCTGAACGGGTTCTTGCGGGGGTTGGAGAAATCCTTTATTTTTTGGATCTCCTCATCTGTCCGGCCCGCCGCCGTCCAGGGCAGCAGCACATGGAGGCAGTTGGGGTGTATATTCAGCCAGGTGTTTGCCAGTGTGTCCGGCCCTGCCGGGTCTACCTTCCCGAACGCCGCCGCCAGGGGCGGGAAGTCCGGGTCTGTGCCGCTACGGGAGTATACCCGGCCCTCGTAGGGCGCGCACAGCGCACAGGTGGTACCGTGGCTGGAGATCATATACAGGTCGTGCTCGGAGTCGGCGGTGAGCACCGCCAACACCTCCGCCTGCCTGGAGGTGGTGCGGGAGACCATCGTGCAGTAGGTATGCAGGCTCCAGTCCCGCCCCGCCTTGTCAGTAAAGGCCCGGACGCCCTCCCGCCGGAGCGCCTGCACAAAGGCGGGCACTGAGGCGTTCACGCCGCGTCCTGCGGCCTGCTGCGCCGCCACCTGTTCCAGCCCCACCCGGCGGTATACATCCGGCTCCACACGGCCAATCAGGGCGGATTGCAGGGTAGCCATCACAGTCATGGAGGCGTCGGTAATCTCCCCCATCAAGTTTGCCGCCAGCCGGTCCACAATGGCGTGCTGCTCACCCGTGAGCACGGCCGCGTTGGCGTAGCCTGCGGCGTGCTTGGCCGCCGTCTCCGGCACCTCCAGGGCCTTCCGGGCCTCTGGCACCCGGACATAGAACTGCTTTTCAATCATCTTTGGGACGTATTCCCAGCAGTCTGATTCCATCTGCCGGAGGATGGCCTGCACCCGCTCCAGGGCGGCCACAGCGTGGTAATCCACCAGGCCCTGGGAGCGAAGCCGCCCAATCTCGTTGATGATGGCGGTCTCCGCTCTTAGATAGATGGAGACTAGCTTTTCTAGCTCCTTTTCATTGGGGGTGCGGTTCAGTGACGGCATTTATTCCTCCACAATTTCGAACAATTCCGGCGGATAGAGATACCCGCTTGGGATGTCCTCATAAGGATTCTCTTCGCTGTCCTCGTCTACAATTCTGTACCATCCGTTCTCTACCGCTGTCACATCATATACCTTTCCATGCATGAGCATAAGCGGGTCGCTCTCGCCAAGAAACCTGACTTTCATTCCCATTTCACCACTTTTACGCTATACATCTCTCCATTTGCCTCGAACCAATGGAGAACAGCTCCCTTTTGGGCCCCAGCATTAAGCACAACTCCGTGCCCTTGTGCCTTCCTCCACTGTGACGCTGGGATTCCTGTTTTGCCCTCCAAAAAATGAGCTACACTTATTGGCTTCTGTCCAGGCCCGCCCGCAAAGATGTACGCATCTGTAATTTTACTGCCCGGCGCCAGCTTATACCGTTCCATAGAGCCGTCCTGTCCCATTGCTGTTACGGTTTGGTTTCTTCCAACGGTTCTGTCCAGGAGGGGAATCTTACCACTTTTGATTCCCTCAGTCAACATTTTTCCTTCGGAAAAACGGCCGTTTTTCTCTCTCGGCTGACCAGGATAATCCATCACTGCCGCGTCCTGTGCAATTGACTCAAAAGGGGCAGATACCTCTCCTCCATACCCCATCCCAGCCAGCGGGTCGCGCAGGGCGGTCACATCCTGGTAGGTTTTCCCGGCGTTGGCCGCGATCTCCTCTTCGGAAATACTGTCAAACATCCCGGTCTCGTCCGCCAGCTTCTTGAGCTCCCTCTGAGCCGTGTCCGCCCGGAACAGGCCCGCCTGAAAGGTATCCCGGATGGCCTGGGCCTTTTTCAGCGCGATCTCCGCCACCTCGGCCGCCGTGGGAGTCCACAGGGGCGGGAAAGTGATGTCCAGCCCGTCGGGTACCGCCCCCCAGGCTGACATGGCCAGGACCGGCAGCAGCTTTTCCAGAATGGGCCGAAGCTTGGCCTCCCGCAGCGTGTCCACGTAGTCATAGTAGTTCCGAAGGTCGCTCTCCCCGGTGGCGTTCATCCCCGCCGGGGAGCGTCCGAACAGCTTGGTCACCGGAATCCGGGACGCGCCGGACAGGTCGAGGCACATGGAGTCGTAGACCTCCTGGAGCCCGGTGAAGGTGTACTGGGTATTCTTAATCTGGTCGCCCCGGTTGACCAACTGCATGCCGAAATTGGACTTCATCACGCTTTGGGCCTGCATCACGTTCCAGAACCGCCTCTGCTGCTCCCCGGACGTAACGGAAAAGAGCTGGTCCAGGTTCTGCACCTCCATGGTGTCCACGTTGGCCCGGAAGGTGAGCGCGGCCATGTTGGCGGCCACGTTGTCATGCTTAACCACATCATTGTATAGGGCCTCCACCTCGGACTCTCCCCAGTACAGCTCCGCCACCCGCTCCAGGAAGGGCAGGTCGCGGCCGGTGAACCGCACCAGCCTTGAGTGGTGCACCTTCGCCACCGTGTTCCCCCTGGCGTCGGTGATGGAGTAATAGGCGGGCACCGGCTCTCCGCCCTCGAATACCAGCTCCATACCGGGTACCACGCCCTGCCAGCGGTCGAGTATGTAAAGCCCTTGGAAGGTACCGGGGTAAATGCTCTCCAGCTCCAGCGGCTGGCCCAGCATCCCCTCCTGTCCGCGGATCATGATAAGTCCGGCGGCGCCGCCGTACAGCCTGCCCCACCGCAGTCCCTCGTTGACCCGCTCCCGGAGCGCCGTCACGCGCTGAACGCGCTCCAGTTCCTTCAGGTGCTCCGGCCCCACCGCTCCGGCGGGAGCGAACCACTTCTTTGTCATGTCGTCCGGGATGATGCCCACCACGTTCTGTACTACCCAGTTGTCCCGGTAGAGGGAGTTGAGCAGGGCGTAGTTGTCCGTCATCCGGGTCAGCGGATACTCTGTGGCCTCCAGCGGCGACTGGGAGCCATAGCCCAGCCGGAACAGCGGGTTGGAAAATGCGTCTTGTACGCTCACCGCCTCGGTATTTGGTTGTGCGCCCCTGGGGCGGCTTTTATTGCGTCTGGACACTTACTCGAACCTCCAGTCCGGCAGTGAATTGATGTAATAGCGCAGGGCGTCCGGCCCGTGGTCCCGCTCCTTCAGGGGCTTCTCATCCCCCCGCTGGCCCGCCTTCTCGTCCCACAAATAGGTGCCCAGTTCGTCCAGCAGGCCGGCACAGGCTTCACTGACCAGAATTTTTCTGCGATGAAACAGGCTTCCGGTCTTGCGTATGCCATCCAGCACCTCATTTTCCGCCGGGATGACATACACCCCCCGCCGCCTCAGTTCCTCGATAAACGAGGCCGCCGAGGGATCTACGATCACCGCGCACCATTCCCTGCCCAGAAAGTCCAGAAGGTCGTCGGCATACTCCTGGTCGGTCTTCTGCCTGCGCTCCTTCCGGCTGTCCCAGCGGTACTCCCTGTCCACCCGGATCACTCCATCGTGGTCATAGATGTCCAGAAACACCGTAGGGTTGGCGGTACCGTAGTCACAGGCCACGGTTCTCTGGGAAACCCATTCCAGATCCACCGGGCGTTCCTGCGTCCGGTAGACATTCTCTGTTTGGTCAAACATGTCGTAGATAAGCCCCTCCGACATGACCCACAGGCCCAGAATGTACCGCTGGTAGAACACCCCGGCATACATGCTCCGGTATCTGGCCCGGGTGGCCTCGTCCAGCGCCGGGTTGTCCTCCATGGTGAAGTGCAGATGGAGGGCCTTGTGCTCCTCCGCCTTTAGAATCCACTCCTGCCGGAACCAGTGCTGCGGCCCCTCCGGGTTGCAGTTGAACCATAGCTTTGCCCCTGTCACGGAGCACCGGGCCATGGCCTGTTCCACAAAAGAGCGGGGCATCAGGGCCACCTCGTCCAGCAAAACCCCCGCCAGGGTGATACCCTGAATCAGCGTGTAGGAGCTCTCGTCCTTGCCGCCGAACAGGTAGAAGCGGTTCTCCCGCACCCCACGCCGGGCCGTAATTACATGGCCGGAGCGGCTGTAGGAAATGGTGAAGTTCTGCCGCAAATACTGCACCGCCAGAAGCGGCGTCACAATGTTGCGCTCCACCGCCCCTACCGACTTCCCACAGAGTGCAAACGCGCAGCCGTTGAAACGTCCCATTGCCCACAGGAAGAAGGACAACGACATGACTGAGGTCTTTCCCGACCGCACCGCGCCGTCACAGATGAGCGCATCATAGCCGGTATAGGGAAACGCCATGATCTTCAATTGCTTCTCGCTGAACATCACAGCCCCCTTGCCAGCTCTTTCAGGCTCTCGGTCAAAGCATCGTCCTCAGTCTGGTTGACCTCAGGCGCCCCCTCCACAGGCTTATCACGCCATTGATCCGGCCGGCGGTTTTTGAGCCAGAAAATCTGCGCCGTGGTATCCGGCGGTACGGTCTTCGTCGTCTGGATGACCTTCCGGCCGTCCTTTTCGCTGATCTCCACCCGCTCCTCCATGTACTCATAGCCCAAGGCCCGTTTTAAGAGGGCGTTTTCCACCTGGATATCCACGATTTCTTTGCCCTTTTTTAGGGCCTCACATATCTCACCATACGCGCTTTTCCATACATACAGCGTTTTCGCTGTGATGCCCATGTTATGGGCGATTTGCTCGTCGGTCAGCCCATCCCGGGCCCAACCCTCCAGCAGCAGGAGTCCGTCCGGCTCCAGCCACCGCTGATATTTGCCTTTTGCCACAACGGGCTCACCACCTCTCGGCGCAAACAAAATAAAAAGCCGATTTACCCCATCCGCGCATAAAATTCCTTATGCGCAACTGAGATAAATCGGCTTGGGCCTAACGCGTCTATGGACGGTACAAGGCGCCTTACGCTATATGATCAGTATAACCCGCCTCGGTTTGGTCTGTCAAGCTTTCGGCGCCGCCCCGCCTGTCCGTGTGCCGCGGATTCGGGCCTTCAGCGCCTGCATCAACGCCTCCTGCGTATCCCCCTTGTCATGTAGAGCCGCCACTACGGCCTCATCCATGCCGCCCTGCACCACCAGGTGGTGGGCAATGACCGGGTACCGCTGGCCCTGCCGGTGCAGGCGCTTATTGGCCTGCTGGTACAGCTCCAGGGCCCAGTTGGGGTAACCGTACCACACGATATGGTGGCCGCCGGCCTGGAGGTTGAGGCCGTAACCGCAGGAGGCCGGGTGGGCCAGCAGCAGATCCACCTCACCGGCGTTCCAGGCCTGCTCGTCGGCGGCGCTCTGGTACACCCGCACCCGCAGGCCGGAGTCCTTCAGCACCGCCGCCAGCCGGTCTCGCTCATGCTGAAACCAGTAGAACACCAGGGCGTGCTCCCCGTGAAGCTGTTCCACCACCTCCAGAAAAGCGTCCAGCTTGCAGGCATGGATCTCGACGGCCTGGCCGTCCTCGTCATAGACCGCCCCACTGCACAGCTGCAGCAGCTTTCCGTTCAGCACGGCGGCGGATTGGGCCGTGATGGTGGCCTCATCCACCCGCAGCAGCATGTCCCGCTCCAGCTTGTCATAGGCCCGCTTTGCTTTGGCGTCCAACACAACGGGGACAATGTCCTCGGTGTAGTCCGGCAGGGTCAAATAGTCCTCCGCCTTCATGCTGACGCAGATGTCCGAGATGGCCTCCCGGATGCGGCGGTCGGCCCCGTCCTGCGGGCTGTAAGTACGATACTGCTGGCCGGGATAGGCCCGATCCTCCGTGAAGAACGCCTCCCGGTAGCTGGAAATGGTCTTGCCCAGCCGGGCTCCGCCGTCCAGCAAGTACACCTGGGCCCACAGATCCTCCAGCCCGTTGGGGGACGGGGTGCCGGTCAGCTCCACCAGCCGGCGGATGCGGGGACGCACCAGCTTCAGCGCTTTGAACCGCTTGCTCTGGGCGTTCTTGAAGCTGCTGCTCTCATCCAGCACCACCATGTCGAAGGGCCAGCCGTTGCGGTAGTAGTCCACCAACCAGGGCACGTTCTCCCGGTTGATGACCCAGATGTCTCCCGGGGTGTTCAACGCCCGGATGCGCTTCTGCGCGCTGCCCAGCACCGGGATGATACGCAGATGCTTCAGGTGATCCCATTGGGCCGCCTCGGCGTTCCATGTCGCCTCCGCCACCTTCTTGGGCGCCACCACCAGGCACCGGGCCACCGCCCAGCGGTTGAAATGCAGCTCGTTAATCGCCGTCAGGGTAATCACCGTCTTGCCTCAACCGAGGCCCATCTCCAGGAAAAGCCCCAGGGCCGGGTCGGCCACCACGCGGTCAATCGCGTATTTCTGGTACTCATGCGGGATGAACTTCATTGGGCATCACCTCCTTCCAGCCGATTACAGCACTCCTCCAGAAACCGGGCGACCCCGGTCTCGCTTTTTACTTCGCAGGCGTCCGCCCCCAGCCGGCGGAGCCGGGCCAGCTGCTGGCGCTGCATCGGGCTCAGCCGCCCGCCCTCCGCCTTCAGCTCCACGAAGATCACCCGCCCGCCCGGGAGAACCACCACCCGGTCAGGCACTCCCACATTTCCCGGGCTCACGAACTTGTAGGCCACCCCGCCCAGGGCCTTCACTCCTCGGACAAGCCGGGCCTCAATTTCGGATTCTTTCACTCTTGGCATCTCCTTTGCTACGCGTGCGCGCACATGTGCATATATACATCATGCGCCACGTGGGATCACGTGGGATTTTCCTACGTTGTCCTACGTTGTCCTACGTTAAAAAATATTTATGATATAAAGTGTTACTCTGTAACCTTTAGGCTGTATCTATTGCGGCACAGCACTTTGACGCGGTTACACTTCGATTTTTCAAGTGCAACTCTGTAACCGAAAAAGGTTACACTTGCAATCATCTGTTACCCCCCATCTGTAACCGTTTTCCGCTCATAGCAGCGCTGTGTTCCATAGGGTTTCCCCGCTTTCGCCGCTCCGATATTTTCCCATCCTGGGACACGCTCTAGCAGGCTGTTAATCTCACGGGAATCTCTCTGCCGCATATCGCCCCGCTGCTTGCCCAGGACCTCACACCAGATTTCAGCGGCGCATACGCGCGACCTGGGCACTGCGACGCCGTCGTATTTGACCCCGCCGCCGCGCCATGCCTGCCGCTGCGGGAGATCCCACCGGCTCCACTCATCCGGAATTTTCTGGTCGAGGAAGTCCGCGATCAGCCCCTCCCACGGATGCCGTGCGCGGTGCTCTTCCTGAATGACACGCGCAACGACTTCCAACTCCGGGGTAAGGTGCAGCGCTTCACCCATTCTCCAGCGTGCGACGGCCTCGGCCCACAGCTGGTCACGCGCCCCATCCAGATCCCGGAACACATCCTTGCTCCGCGACTGCTGGTCGATATCGACTATCCAGAAGCGGCGGCCTCCAGAGGGGTCGTTCAGGCATTCTCGGCTGTTTGTGGTCCCGAAGAACACACACTGCCGCGGCCGGTCTGCGGTATATCTGCCATAGGCCGCCCGGTAGTAGTCATTGGTCTTTGAGAGGAACATCTTGACGGCGTCAATCTCAGCCTTCGCCATCGCCTGCATCTCGGCCACCTCGTTTATCCATGTACCCTGAATGGTCTCCATAGAGTCCTTATCCCCGAATGTGCGTAGGCTGTCACTGAACCAGGCGCCGCCCATTTTTGCCAGGATGGTAGATTTGTGCCGACCCTGGCCGCCGACCAGCACCAGCATGGTATCGTATTTGCATCCTGGGGCCATAACCCGCGCCACGGCGGCCACAAACGACTTCCGGGTCACGGCCCGGGTGTAGGGGGTGTCCTCCGCCCCCAGGTAGTCGATAAAGAGGGCATCCAGCCGGGGGACGCCATCCCAGGTCAGCCCGTTCAGGTAGTTCCTGACTGGGTGGTATGCCTGGTCGCTGGCGCAGGCCGCAACAGCGTCCAGGATGTCATTTTTTGCTATCTTCCCGAAGAAGGGCTCCAGGTATATACGCAGTTGGGCGGCGTCGTCATCGCTCCAGGTCTTGGCGATACCAGGTCTGACCCAGGGCAGAACCCCGTCCACATCAATACGGCCAGAGAATAGATTCAGCCGCAGCCGCCCCTTCAGCTTGGGATTACGCTCCAGTGCGGTACGAAGGTTTTTCATGGACTTGATTGGCTTCCCCTGGGCGTCCACGTCCATGACTGGAGGCCTACGCCAGCTCCCATCGTCTTCTTTGTCCGGTTCTGATACGGGGCCGAACGCCTCCTGAGCCTTCTCCCAGCGTTCATCGCTCAGCAGGCCGACCACAGCTTCATCCGCCACGGCCAGCTCGCACATAGCCTTGTAGCTGGGCAACTGGTGGGGCAGCGTCCCAGGCTTGGCCTCATCGTCCAGCCCCTCAAACCTGTGCAGCCGCACCAGGTCGAAGGCGTTGACCAGCTTCCCGCCGCAGGGGTCGGTGGTATGGTGGGAGTACAGGAACTTCCCCCCGTCGTAGAGCACCGCGCCGCCGGTGGTGGAGCCGCCGGTGAAGGTGTAGCGCCCCGGGGTGTCCGCCTCCTCGTAGACGCCGGGCAGGAACTTGTCCATCGCCGCGGGCACGTCGTACACACGGCAGAAGGCGCCCACAACGCCGTGTTTGGTCTCCGGGTCTCCCTGCTTGGCCGCCAGACGTGCGGGGGTCTGTTCCTGTGGGAATCTCGGCCAGGAGGTCACGTCCTGCCAGTCTTGGAGCCGGGAGAGCAGCACACGGGCATCCAGGAGGGGCTTGTCCCCTGCATAGTACACCGGGGCGATATCCTGGCAGTGGGCGGGATAATACATCATGCGGGACGGCTCGGCGGTGGAGGGGTCGAACCAAGTCATTTCCGGCTGTATCATCTGGCAGAGCAGGCGGGTAACCGGTTCGTACTCATCGGCGGTTATATCCTCCGAGAACGGGATCACTATCCGCAGGCGGGGGGCATCTGGGCTGTGCTTGGCGGTGGAGTAAATGCAGTAGCAGCACCCCAGGGCCTCCATCCGCCGCACCACGCCGTCCGTCTCTCCCGGCCCCAGGGTGTCCGCATCCAGCACAGCGGCACACCTGGAGAGCACGGCCCCGGCCTTTCTCCGGCCGCCGCGCAACTCCCCCAGGACAAAGCCGCCCACATCCTTCAAATCGTCTTGCTGGCCCTTCGACAGGGCCATGTAGCTATCATGGCTGAACGGGATCGCCTGGGAGCTGCGCAGCCGCTCAAAGAACTGCCCGATATCCTGGGGCGCTGACTGGTAGACGTTGGCCCGCCTGGTGTTGGTCGTGTAGACCGTCAAGGGCCGGTTATGTATCACGACTCAGTCACCCCGGCCTCTTTCTTCACCCACTCCCGCAGGCCCTCCGTTGATACCAGCAGACGGTGGCCCACACGCACCACGGGGAAGTCCGCCCGCTGTACCAGCTTATACGCCGTGGGCCTGGAGATCCCCAGCACCTTACCGGCCTCCTCTACGGTCATTGTCAGCTTTTCCATATAGTTCACCTCGTTTAATAGATTTACTAATATGATAATAGCAACTCACATATTTGTCAATAGTCTATTGACAAATAATAGTTTTGATACTATCATAACGGAAAGGAGGCGAACCAGATTGAACAGAATTGCACAACTGCGAAAGGAAAAGGACTGGAGCCAGCAAGAACTCGCCGATATGCTCGAAGTTCACCAGACTGCTGTGAGCCAGTGGGAAAATGAGCGTACAACCCCAAACTTTGAAGCACTCATGGAACTGTGTGGCCTATTCGATGTTCGGCCTGAGTACCTTATGGGAAACAGCAACGAGCGGGGGCACTTCAATCCTACAGAGGAGGAAATGGACGGCTTGGGCGAGGATGCGGCAGAGGCGGCCACACTCAGGGCCTTAGATTCCAACCTGCGCCGGTATTATGCGGGACTCAATCTGGAAGGGAAAAGGAAAGCGGTGGAGTTCCTGGCTATTCTGGCCGGGAATGTAGATTTCAGAGCATAGCAAGCCGTTTGATTCATCGGAATTTATTGTATTAAATGTATTTAATGAACGATAGTAGCGCATAAAAATTGCCGCCCCCGGTGCTGGAACACCGAGGACGGCCACATAGGAGCAGTAAACTTGTATGGCCTACTGCCCCTTCATCATATCACATTCACGGAGGGATTTTCAATGCCTAGAAAGAGCAACACAAGAGCGGCCCAGGGGGCCGGGACAATCCGCCAGCGAAAGGATGGGCGGTGGGAGGCCCGATATACTGTAGGCCGAGATCCGGGTACCGGGAAGCAGGTGCAGCGGTCAGTCTACGGAGCCACACAGCAGGAGGTGAGAAAGAAGCTGGCCCAGCTCACCGCCGCGCTGGATGCCGGTACATACAAGGAGCCCTGCAAGATGACTGTGGGTCAATGGCTGGATATTTGGTCGGCGGACTACCTGGGCGGGGTAAAGCCCTTTACCGTGCGTTCCTACAGCGACCAGATCAGAAACCACATCAAGCCCGCCCTGGGCTCTGTGAAGCTGGAGGCGTTGAACGCCCACACCATCCAAGCGTTTTACAACAGCCTGGGAGCCGAGCGGGAGGGAAAGCCCGGCCTGTCCCCGAAAACAGTAAAGAATGTCCACGGTGTGCTCCATAAGGCCCTCCAGCAAGCCGTGGCGTTGGGATACCTGCGGTTCAATCCCTCCGATGCCTGCACTCTTCCCCGAGTAGTACGGAAACCGATAAAACCTCTGGATGAAGAACAGAGTAAAGCCTTTCTAAAAGCAATCCAGGGCCACCGCTTTGAAAACCTCTTTACTGTGACATTGTTCACCGGTATGCGGGAGGGGGAGGTCTTGGGGCTCATGTGGTCGTGCGTAGACTTTGAGAAGGGGACTATTCTGATAGACAAGCAGCTCCAACAGGAGAAGAAACGGGGCGGGCAATATGTTTTTGCCCCTTTGAAGAATGATAAGGCCCGAACAATTACCCCGGCCCCGTGGGTGATGGATCTGCTGAAACATCATCGGGCACAGCAAGCGGAGCTCCGTTTGAGAGCTGGCCCTATGTGGGAGGATTCCGGCCTTGTGTTCACCAATGAGCTGGGGCACCATTTAGCCCGCTGCACACTTGTAAATGCGTTCAAGGCGGTGGTGACCTCCATCGGCCGCCCCGATGCCCGCTTCCATGACCTGCGGCATAGTTACGCCGTGGCCGCAATCCGCTCCGGGGATGATATAAAAACCGTCCAGGGCAATCTGGGCCACGCCACCGCGGCCTTTACCCTGGACGTATACGGACACGTCACCGACCAAATGAAGCGGGAGAGCGCCGCGCGTATGGAATCCTATATCAAGGACGTTCTGAACCTGTAAAGGGTAAATCAAAGGGTATTCACCCGCGAAAAAGCAAAAGAAAAAGCCTGGAACCATTGCGGTTCTAGGCTTTTCTATTGGCGGAGAGAGAGGGATTCGAATTGGAACCGCTTCAAAAAGCGGGTTATTCAGCATCAAAAATGATGCTTTTTGATTTCCAAAATACGAAATTCCTTTAATGTGATGCAATACCGTGAAATAGGCTGACAACGGTTAAAGGGTATTTTGAAGGGTCAAAACTGTGGGCCCACACCACCCCCGCCGCCTCTGGTGCTCACAGCATCGGGGGCGGTCTTTTTTTATCAGTCACTTGCAAAGTCAATACCGTTGACCTCGTGCCGGGGGCGCATCCGAATTTCGGACGCGCTATTGACCACTAAGCCCACACTTGGGCTTAGTATGAATCACCCCGCGTTGGGGACGCCAGGAGGAGGGCCCAACTTTGGGCTCTCCTATTTTTGACAGCGCCATTTTTCGCTGCTTGTACCTTGAAAACTGCATACATGTAAATTTGATTAAAGTTTAATCAAATATCCTTGATACAAACGTTAAAACGTAAGATAGGAAGACATCGATTTAGTCTGTGAGAGCAGACAAAGATCAACAATGAGAATCAAAAGACCGCATCACCTACGCTAGGGTGATGAGCGAAAGGTCAAGCAATAAGGGCACAGGGCGGATGCCTTGGCACTAAGAGCCGATGAAAGACGTGATAAGCTGCGATAAGCTTCGGGGAGGAGCAAATATCCATTGATCCGGAGATGTCTGAATGGGGAAACCCACATGAGCAAACCTCATGTATCCATACGCCAATCCATAACGTATGGAAGGGAACCCGGGGAACTGAAACATCTAAGTACCCGGAGGAAAAGAAAGAAAACTCGATTCCGTAAGTAGCGGCGAGCGAACGCGGAGGAGCCTAAACCGGAATGCGTGCATTCCGGGGTTACGGACTGCATTTAAGATTCTCTGAAGCTAACAGAACGGTTTTGGGAAAGCCGGCCGGAGAGGGTGAAAGCCCCGTACGTGAAAGCTGATGAGACTGAGCAGGATCCAGAGTACCACGAGACACGTGGAACCTTGTGGGAAATCAGGGGGACCACCCCCTAAGGCTAAATACTACTTAGTGACCGATAGCGCATAGTACTGTGAAGGAAAGGTGAAAAGGACCCCGGGA
>OKSH01000468.1_pt1 | contig 43368 bp, 38 predicted proteins | sample 1601231 | NCBI WGS metagenome assembly OKSH01 (sample SAMEA3541596, study PRJEB24748) | human gut metagenome | biome: human gut; feature: human-associated habitat; material: faeces | place: China | collected 2012
GTGCGGGCCCCCGTCAATTCCTTTGAGTTTCAACCTTGCGGTCGTACTCCCCAGGCGGAGTGCTTAATGCGTTAGCTCCGGCACTGAAGGGCGGAAACCCTCCAACACCTAGCACTCATCGTTTACGGCATGGACTACCAGGGTATCTAATCCTGTTCGCTACCCATGCTTTCGAGCCTCAGCGTCAGTTGCAGACCAGACAGCCGCCTTCGCCACTGGTGTTCTTCCATATATCTACGCATTCCACCGCTACACATGGAGTTCCACTGTCCTCTTCTGCACTCAAGTCGCCCGGTTTCCGATGCACTTCTTCGGTTAAGCCGAAGGCTTTCACATCAGACCTAAGCAACCGCCTGCGCTCGCTTTACGCCCAATAAATCCGGATAACGCTTGCCACCTACGTATTACCGCGGCTGCTGGCACGTAGTTAGCCGTGACTTTCTGGTTGGATACCGTCACTGCGTGAACAGTTACTCTCACGCACGTTCTTCTCCAACAACAGAGCTTTACGAGCCGAAACCCTTCTTCACTCACGCGGTGTTGCTCCATCAGGCTTGCGCCCATTGTGGAAGATTCCCTACTGCTGCCTCCCGTAGGAGTATGGACCGTGTCTCAGTTCCATTGTGGCCGATCAGTCTCTCAACTCGGCTATGCATCATCGCCTTGGTAAGCCGTTACCTTACCAACTAGCTAATGCACCGCAGGTCCATCCCAGAGTGATAGCCAAAGCCATCTTTCAAACAAAAGCCATGTGGCTTTTGTTGTTATGCGGTATTAGCATCTGTTTCCAAATGTTATCCCCCGCTCCGGGGCAGGTTACCTACGTGTTACTCACCCGTCCGCCACTCACTGGTGATCCATCGTCAATCAGGTGCAAGCACCATCAATCAGTTGGGCCAGTGCGTACGACTTGCATGTATTAGGCACACCGCCGGCGTTCATCCTGAGCCAGGATCAAACTCTCATATAAAATATATAAGAACTTGAATAGCTCTCAATTATCTTTGTTATTAAGCGAATTGACTTCGCAAATGTTTTGCTTCAAATCACATCGTGATTGAAGACCCTACACATTTGATTCGTCGAAACTTTGTTCAGTTTTCAAAGGTCTACCTGTTGGCTAATCAAGCAGCCAATCAACATGTTTATTATAACATGTATCAGATTAACTTGTCAAGAAGAAATTTTAATTATTTTTGAATTTCTTTTGATCGATAACTCAATCAGCAACTTTATTAATATATCATGTTGCCAATTCGATGTCAACAATTATTTTTAACTTTTTTGTTAAACCATCTCAACAGCACTTAGCTGTTTTGACAACGATAACTACTATACATGGATTTCATTCTTTCGTCAACACCTTTTTTCAACTTTTTTAATTTATTTTTTAAACCTGAACTTTTTTATTATTTGAAATAGAAAAAATTTGTTTTTTGTATCTAAAAATAAAAAATACGCCCTTAAATCATCTTTTAAGAACGTATTTGCTAACAATTGGTCTAATTTATTTTACGCGAGCTAAGTAATAGTGCTTCTTACCCTTCCGGACAATCACAAACTTACCATCAAAATGCGCTTGGGGATCAATCTCGGCGTCAACATCATCAACTTTTTCCCCATTAATTCTGATAGCTCCACTCGATACATCTTGCCGAGCTTGGCGGCGTGAAGGTTCAATACCATTATCAGTTAGCCAAATAACAATATTTTCTTTCTTGTTTTCTACATCTACTGAAGGCATATTCTTAAAGCCTTGTTCAATTTCTGCAACAGAAAGGCCAGCAACATCCCCAGAGAACAATGCTTTACTAATCCGTTCTGCTTCTTCAACTGCTTCTTGGCCATGAACAAATTTAGTTACTTCTTGGGCTAAGCGACGTTGAGCTTCTCGCTTCCATGGTTCTTTCTCAACTTTTTCTGCCAAGTCATCAATTTCTTCCTTTGATAAGAAAGTGAAGTACTTCAAGTATTTAATAACGTCACGGTCATCTTGGTTAATCCAGAATTGATAAAATTCGTATGGAGAGGTCTTTTCTGGATCAAGCCAAATTGCACCACCCGCGGTCTTCCCAAATTTAGTTCCATCAGCTTTGAGCATTAATGGAATGGTAAGTCCGTAAACCTTAGTATCTGGTCCTTCAACCTTATGAATCAAATCAATCCCAGCAGTGATGTTTCCCCACTGATCGGAGCCACCAATCTGTAATTGCACATCATTGTGACGGTAAAGATGAAGGAAATCGACCGATTGAAGAATTTGATAAGTGAACTCAGTAAATGAAATACCAGCATCTAACCGGCTTGCTACTACTTCCTTATTTAACATGGTGTTGATATTAAATAGTTTACCGTAGTCACGAAGAAAGTCTAACAAGCTGATCTTTGATAACCATTCATAGTTATTTACAATCGTGAAGTTTTCAGTGCCGAACAACTTCTTCATTTGAGCAGTTAATGCTTCTTCGTTGTGGTGAACTTGATCCATGGTTTGAAGTTGCCGTTCTGACTTTCGACCGGATGGATCACCAATTGCACCAGTTCCTCCCCCAATAATAATTACTGGATGGTGGCCAGCTAATTGGAATCGTTTCAAAATCATAAATGGAATTAAGTGTCCAATATGAAGACTATCCCCGGTTGGATCAGTCCCACAGTAGAGAGCAATTTTATCTTCTGATGTTAATTTGCGTAGGCCTTCTTCGTCTGTAACTTGGTTAATAGCCCCACGCCATTCTAGTTCATTAAGAATATCCATGTTTACCTCCATAAATTTCTCGGATACAAAAAATCCCCAACTTCAAATAATGAAGTCAGGGACGATTTACCGCGTTACCACCTTGATTTGCAGCTAAATAGCTACCACTCTAGTCGATAACGAGACGATCCGTTCAAATACTGAAAGACTCCGTAAGTGTAATTCGTATAACGGCATTGGCAAAGTTTACAGTTACCACTTGCTTCCTAAATGTCCAACCGCTTACTACTAAGATTACTTCTTCATCTTTGGTTATTGCCGTCATTGTACATGGAATTAATGATTACTGTCAAGAAGTATTTAAAATACAAAAAAGCTGAAGAGTTTTCGTTACCCTTCAGCTTTTCGCTTCACTATTCATCTTTTTTTGCTTCGTGTTTCTTTTCATCATCACGCTTAACAGTTGGTGATGGTTGTTCTTTGGGTTGTTTTTCTACATATACTTCATGAACATAAGCTTCACCAGTTAATTCGGCTACCGGCTTAAAAGTATCCTTAAAGAGCACATCCATTTCCATTCCTGCTCGAGCCTTGTTGTAGTACAAAGCAAGAATTGCATATACCACTGGAAGGTAGCAGGAAATACCAACAATCACTAAGACGATTCCGATATAAGTGAGGACATAAGTTGCCGTGTAAACACCGTAAAATGCCAATCCACCAAAAATTAAGGTCCAGATAAAAATTGGAAGGAATTCTAAAACAAACAGAATTGCAAAGTAGTTCCACTTTCGACCAGTCATGAACCGCCGACTAGCAGTTAAAGCATAACGCATTGATTGGCCAAGGAATTGTGGCTGCTTTTCACGATAAAGGAAGTATGATTGAGAATATTCAATACTCTTCCATAATACGACAATATCATTAAGGATGCGAATTGCCCACCCCGTATAAACAGCGGCTACTCCGGATAGATGTGGCAAGAGCAATGCATTAACAATGTTGAGTGGTAAACTCCACAAGAAAGTGAACAATCCAATATAAAGCACGATCCGCCATACTTGATTCTTTCGCAAGTGCTTATAGTGCATCCAGATTGAGCCAGCACTAACTGGTTGTTCTGGATGAGCCATCTTATCTTGGTATGTATATTGAGTAGCAACGCCAAAGAAAGTATAGAAGAAAGCTAACGCAGCAATAATTGCAACAATCCCCACAATTTCTAATAATGAGAACAAGATTGCAACTGGGGAAGCCATTCCGTACATTACCATCATCATTGTCATACTCAACGAGGCAGCAATGTTTGAATTAAGGAGTGCTAAGATCGCTGCTAAAGCAATAAAAATAATTGATACCCCTGCAACTGGCCACATTGCCTTTAAATAGTTGGGCTTTACCAGTTCTTTCAATGAAGGAAAAAATTCCTTCATTGGGAGTGTTCGTTGTTTTTCCATTTTCATTTAAATTCTCTCCACCTTATTAGATTCTGATGTTAATCATACCACAACTCACTATAAGCTCAATTTATTCGCCAATATCTTCAATATTTTTTCAAAAAAGGCTACAAAAAAGAGGCGTTAGAAATTTAACTTTCCCGCCTCTCCAAATTTAATATCGTAAATTTATTTTAGTACTTTTCCTTGCTTAATACGTTAAGCTTGTCATCGAAGTCGTAAACAACTGGTTGACCAGTAGCCATTTCAAGGTTCATGATATCTTCATCAGAAATGTTTTCGATGTACTTGCTCAATGCACGAAGAGAGTTACCGTGGGCAGCGATGATAACGTTCTTGTTGTCCAAAAGCTTTGGTGCAATTTCATCTTGCCATAATGGAATAACACGTTCCAAAGTAACCTTTAAGTTTTCACCACCAGGAATAGCACGTGGGTCTAAGTTAGCGTAACGACGATCCTTTGCAGCAGAACCTTCATCGTCAGCACTTAGCAATGGAGGTAATACATCGTATGAACGACGCCAAATGTGAACTTGTTCGTCACCGTACTTTTCAGCGGCCTTTTGCTTGTTGTGGCCTTGAAGTGCACCATAGTGACGTTCGTTTAAACGCCAAGTCTTGTATTCAGGAATCCATAATTGGTCACATTCTTCAAGAGCATAGTGCAAAGTCTTGATAGCACGCTTCAAAACAGAAGTGTATGCGTAGTCAAATTCAATGCCGTGTTCCTTAAGGGCTTTACCAGCATTCTTTGCTTGTTCAACACCCTTTTCACTTAAATCAACATCAACCCAACCAGTAAATTGGTTAGATAAGTTCCATTCACTTTGACCGTGACGAATTAATACTAATTTAGCCATGTTCAATTGACCTCTTTCTTCTTAAAATCGCTATAAACAGCATTACCATATTATTTTAATCCATTCCCCTGCAAATGCCAATAGTGATGAAGAAATTATTGCAGTCCAGCTTTTGCACCAATATCATGACGATAAAAACATTCAGGCTCATCAAGCTGGCGCAAGTAGTCATAAACGTGATCGCGGGCTTTTTGAAGAGAATCATCTTTCCCAATCACCATTAGTAAACGTCCACCTGCACCTCTCAAGTCATTAATCGTCCCAGCAACATTTGCATAATCAATAGTGACATTGGGATCAACGGGAAATGTTCCCAGCTTTTGGCCGTGGATTGGCTTAGTTGGATACCCTTTCGATGCCAAAACAACACCAAAACAAGCATCTTTATTTTCTTCAACTTCTGGTAATGGTCGATCATTAATTGCTGCATCTACAAGTTCGAACAAGTCGGTTTTCACGCGGGGCAAAATCACCTGGGTCTCTGGATCACCTAAACGAACATTATATTCAATTACCTTTGGACCATCGTCAGTCAAAATAAGGCCAATATATAAAATCCCATGGTAGTGATACTCGCCAGCTACCAAACCATCAACCGTTGGCTTAAGTACTTCATCAATCATCTGTTGGCGAACAGCTGAGGAAAGTTGTGGCAAGGGACTATAAGCACCCATCCCCCCAGTATTAGGGCCTTTATCATCATCAAATGCTCGTTTGTGGTCTTGAGCCATGGGCAAAATTCGATAGTACCCATTACTAATCAAAACAAACATCGAATATTCGGGACCCGATAAACATTCTTCAATCACAAGGCGCGCCTGCCCATTGACAAACATTTCTTTGATTGTCTTAATTGCTTCCGCACGATCCTTTGCAATGACAACCCCTTTTCCTCCTGCTAAACCATTTTCTTTAATTACTACCGGAAAGCCAAATTGGCCAACGTTATTAATTGCTGCTGTTTGATCCCGATATGTCGCATGGCGGGCAGTGGGAACGTGATAATTATTCATAAAATTAAGGGCATAGTCTTTCGAACCTTCTAATTGGGCAGCCCGCGCATCAGGACCGAAAACCTTTAATCCAGCGGCCTTAAATTCATCAACAATCCCATCAACCAAGCAATCCTCAGGGCCCACGAATGTCCACGCGACATCATATTCTTTAGCAAATTGAATCAGCTTAGCAAAGTCAGTTTCCGCAATTGCAACGGGAACCACTCCTACAGTCGACATTCCCACGTTGCCTGGCGCACAATAAACTTGCTTAACATGGGGACTTTCTTGTAATTTCTTCGCCACGGCAAATTCACGACCACCTTCACCTACAACTAATACGTTGACCTGCTTTTCCATGATACCCTCCTAGCTTTAATGGCGGAAATGACGAATGCCTGTTGTGACCATTGCAATTCCGTATTTATTTGCCATCTCAATTGATTCTTGATCGCGAATTGATCCCCCTGGCTGAACAATCGCCTTAATGCCATTTTGACCCGCATATTCAACACAATCACCAAATGGGAAGAAAGCATCCGATGCCATCACTGTCCGATCATCAATCGCCTCGCCAGCATGTTTTACGGCAATTTTTAATGAATCAATTCGGTTAGGTTGACCTTCTCCGACCCCTAATGTCCGCTCATCATTTGCTAAGACAATCGCATTTGATTTGGCATGCTTAACTGCTTTCCAGGCAAACATTAATGTCTTAAGCTGTTCCTCTGTTGGTTGCTTTTCAGTAACACATTGCCAGTCGTGGTAATCTTCCTTAAGCGTGTCTTGTTCCTGCAACAACATTCCACCCATCACTGAAACAACTTCATGTTTAGTTGGTTCATCCTTCTTACTGAAGTCCAGACTCAACAAACGAATATTTTTCTTCTTTGCCAATAACTCAAATGCATCATCGTCAAAGCCGGGGGCAATGACAATTTCTAAAAAGATTTTGTGCATTTTCTCGGCGGTAGCTAAATCAACTTGCCGATTAAGAGCAATCACTCCCCCAAAAATAGAAACAGGGTCAGCTTCATAGGCACGATCCCAAGCTTGAACCAAACTATCTCCTCGACCAATGCCACATGGGTTCATATGTTTCATCGCTACAACTGTTGGTTCATCAAATTCGCGAATGCACCGTAATGCTTCATCAGCATCTTTAATATTATTGTAGGAAAGCTTCTTACCATGTAATTGTTCAGCCTGTAAAACTGAAAAAGCCTTAGGAAGCGCGTCTTCATATAACCAAGCCTTTTGGTGACTATTTTCACCATAACGCATTGTTTCTTTTAAATCCCAGCTTAAAGTTAATTTTTCTGGATCTTCAAGCCCTGTCTGTTTTGTAAGGTATTGAGAGATGAGGGAATCATAGGCTGCCGTATGACGAAAGGCTTTCGCTGCTAAGCGTGCTCGAGTTGCTAATGATGTTTCACCATCTTCTTTGATCTGGGCTAAGACTTCATCGTAATCGGCTTGGTCCACCACGATTGTTACATCATGATAGTTTTTAGCAGCTGAGCGGACCATGCTAGGACCACCAATATCAATATTTTCAATTGCATCGGCTAATTCCACTTCTGGCTTTTCGATCGTCTCTTTAAATGGATAAAGATTAACACAGACTAAATCGATTGGCGTAATATTAAGTTTTTCGAGGGTCGCCATGTGTTCTGGTAAGTCCCGGCGAGCCAATAGTCCCCCATGGACGTATGGGTTAAGAGTCTTTACGCGGCCATCAAGAATTTCTGGAAAATGAGTAACATCCTCAATCCCAATTGTTTCAATTCCCGCTTCATCTAAAACCCGCTTCGTCCCACCAGTCGAGATAATTTCAAAACCATTTTCAACTAATCCTTTAACGAATGGGACCAGGTTTTGCTTATCAGAAACGCTTACTAATGCTCTTTTCATAGTTTAATGTTGCTCCTTTTCTAATGCCTGCTTTAGTGCTTCAGGATATAACCGGTGCTCAGTTTCATGAACCCGTGCTTCTAAGGTTTCAATAGTATCAGTTGGTAAAATTGGGACGTGTTCCTGGGCGATAATGGGGCCAGAATCGAGTCCCGCATCAATATAGTGTACGGTGACGCCTGTCTGGGCTTGTTGATCAGCAAATGCCCGTTCAATCGAATGTAGTCCTGGATATTCTGGCAACCATGCTGGATGAAGGTTAATAATTCGGTGAGCATAATGATCCAAAATAGTGGGCCCAATTACTCGTAAATAACCAGCAAGGGCAATAAAGTCAATTTGATACTTTTTCAACACTCCCAATAATTTTTCCTCGTATTCCTGTTTTCCCCCACAAGATTTGACCGTAAAGCTTTCTGCCGGAATCCCCAGTCGGGCAGCTCTTTTCATTACCGGAGCATCTGGATGATTACAGAATAATAATGCTAATTCACCAGGAAGATCATTATTTTTGAAGTGCTGTGCTAAGACTTCAAAATTCGTTCCGTTTCCTGATGCTAAAATTGCGACTCTCATTTACAACCCTCACTTGATAACAATCTTTTTTGTATCTGGTAAACAATGACGAAGATAACCAATTTGATAACTTGTCATGTTTTTATTTGATAGTATCTCTTGAACTTGTGCTACTTGATCTGGTGCCACCGCTAAGACCATTCCTATTCCCATGTTAAATGCTTCGAAACAATCCTCCTTAGTAAGGCCTCCTAGCACTCGCAAATAGTCAAAGACCGGAAGCTGTGGCCACCAACCAGGATCAATCACCGCTTGCAAGTTATCGCCTAACATCCGGGGAACATTTTCAATCAATCCTCCACCAGTAATATGGCTAATCCCATGAACCAATTTGCGATGTACTAGTGGTAAAACCGCTTGAACATAAATCCTAGTAGGAGTTAGGATCGTTTCTCCTACCGTCTTTCCTCTCAATGCTTCTGGGCGATCAGTTAATTTGACGTGATTATCCTTAAATAAGATCTGCCGGACAAGGGAAAAGCCATTGGAATGCAAGCCGCTTGATGGGAGGCCAAGTAAAATATCACCTTTTTGTGGTCCAGCAGCGGTAAGAAGTTCTTCTTTTTCTGCTATCCCTGTTACTGTTCCTGCCAGGTCATACTCATTGGCTGCATACATATCTGGCATTTCTGCTGTTTCTCCACCAATTAAAGCAGCTCCAGCTTCTCGGCAACCAGTTGCTACTCCACTAACAATTGCTGCCATCTTAGCCGGATCATTATGGCCGGTCGCAATATAGTCGAGAAATGTTATTGGTTCCGCTCCCTGCGCCAGGACATCATTAACGCACATTGCGACAACATCGATCCCGATTGTATCGTGCTTATTCATTTGTTGAGCAATTAAGAGTTTCGTACCTACACCGTCAGTACCAGAGACAAGAATTGGATGCTGCACCTGTAATTTTTCTAAGTCAAACATCCCCCCAAAGCTGCCAATTCCTCCAATCACACCTGGGCGATCAGTTGATTTGACTGCATCTTTAATACGGTGAACAAGTTCGTACCCGGCATTTACATCTACCCCTGCATCTTGATAACGACTCATCCTCTTACCCCTTTCTTGCTAATCGCTCTTGTTCGCTTAACGACTTTAAGTACCCTTTTTCATAATCATAAAGTGGTGTTGGGTACTTCCCATCAAAATAAGCCACGGTAAGTCCACCATTAGGAGCATCTCCTGCGTCTGGTACGTTAATTGCTTTGATTAGACTATCAATACTCAAAAAATTAAGAGAATCTGCACCAATTAACTGCCGCATTTCTTCAATGGAGTAATGAGCAGCCATCAGTTCTGAACGCGTTGATACGTCAATTCCGTAGAAACATGGAAACTTAAATGGTGGTGAGGAAATAAGCATATGAACTTCTTTAGCCCCAGCTCTTTTTAGCATTTGGACAATCTGCTTAGAAGTTGTTCCGCGCACAATCGAATCGTCGACTACTACCACTCTTTTTCCTTTTACAACTCCGCGGACAGCTGATAATTTCATCTGAACGCCTAACTCCCGTAACTCTTGAGTTGGTTGAATAAACGTTCGCGCAACATATTGACTCTTTATTAACCCCATTTCATATGGAAGGCCACTTTCTTCAGCATATCCACTAGCAGCAGACAACGATGAGTTAGGTACTCCAATCACCATATCAGCATCAACCGGATGTTCCTTTGCTAATAACTTTCCCATTCGTTTCCGCGCATTATGTACCGTTACCCCATGAATAATAGAATCAGGACGGGCAAAATAGATATACTCCATTGAGCAAATTGCCAGCTGAGTTTGGGTAGTGTAATGGTCAATATGTAACCCATTTTTATCAATAACTATTAATTCTCCTGGTAAAACATCACGCACAAATTGAGCACTAATAATATCTAAAGCACAAGTCTCACTAGCAACAACATAAGCACCATTTTCTAACCTTCCAATACATAAAGGACGAATCCCATTAGGATCCAAAGCCGCAATCAACCGATCTTTTTGCAGTAATAGGTAGGCAAATCCACCATGGACAAGGTTGAGGCTTTTCTTCAAAGCAGGAATAAAACCTTCATTAATATATTTCCGGATAAGGTGAATTAAAATTTCCGTATCAGAATCTGACTGGAAAACTGCCCCTTCATTTTCCAATTCACGACGAAGGGTAACAGCATTAGTTAAATTACCATTGTGGGCGAGTGCAACAGCACCATCATGAAAGTGAAAAAGGAAGGGTTGAACATTAGCAATCGAATTATGTCCACTTGTCCCATAACGAACATGGCCAATCGCAGCGTTTCCTTTTAATCGTTTAAGCTCAGCCGGATCAGCAAACACTTTCGCCAACAATCCTCGGTCACGGTGCTGATAAAGTTCCGTCCCATCAGTTGAGACAATGCCGGCTCCTTCTTGGCCGCGATGCTGAAGAGTATGCAGGCCGTAATAGGTTAATTGACTAGCGTTAGCCGCATCAAAAACCCCAAAGACCCCACATTCTTCATTTAATCCTTTGATTTCAGTTGGCACGGAATTGCCTCCTCCCATGTTTTTTGTAATTTTGCAACACTTTCATTGAGTTCACCATTTGCCAGTTTAACCATTAACCAGTGGCTATTTGTAACTTCTCCAATTAGGTGTGCATCTTTTCCTAATGCCTGTTCGAATTCGGTTGCCTTTTCAGGAGCAACCGTCACGATAAATCTTCCAGGAGTCTCACTAAACAGGCGAGTTGCTGGCTGATCAGCAAAGTCAACTTTCAACCCTAAATCAGTTTTGAAGACCGTTTCGGCTAAAGCTACTCCGAGGCCACCTTCACTCAAATCATGGGCACTGGAAACAAGGCCGGTCTCCATCGTCGTCAGTAACCGTTGCATATATTGATGAACATGGTGAAGATCAAATGACTTAACAATTCCGCTAATATCGCCGGTCATCATTTTTTGCAACTCAGACCCCGCATAATCATCACGAGTTTGGCCCACTAGATAAACCTTATCTCCCGGGTGTTGGACAAACGAAGGAATTACGCGATCAATATTTTTAATTAGACCAACCATTCCAACCATCGGCGTCGGATGAATTGCTTGCCCATTGTTTTCGTTATATAAAGAAACATTCCCAGAAATAACCGGGGTATTAAATTCACGGCAAGCATCAGCCATCCCTTGGACAGATTGATGAAGTTCCCAGAAAATTTCTGGATCAGTTGGGTCACCATAATTTAAGCAGTCAGTAATTGCTAACGGCTCAGCTCCACTGGCAATTATGTTGGCAGCCGCTTCAACTAGGGCAATTTGTCCACCAACTTCTGGACTAAGGTAAACAAATCGACCGTTCCCATCAGTTGTCATCGCTAACCCTTTATGTGTTCCACGAATCCGCAGAACCCCAGCATCACTCCCGAGACCAGCCACTGTGTTTGTCCGTACTTGAGAATCATATTGCTGATAAAGACTACTTTTATCTGCAATCGTTGACTGAGCAAGCAAGGCAGTTAAAACTTCAGCAACGTTATCAATATCCGGAATCCACGCTGGCTGCTGTTCGGCTAATTCAATCCGCGCAGGCTTTTTTTCGAGGCTTTCTTCTTCTAGTACGTCATCCGTTAAACTCGACACTGGGATATGACATACTTCTTCACCATCATGAAAGAGAACATAATCATGACCCGCAGTAATCCGGCCAATTGTGACCGCTTCAAGATCGTAAAAATCAAAAATCTTTTTGACATCTTCTTCATGGCCTTTTTTTACGCAAAGAAGCATTCGTTCTTGGGATTCACTAAGCATAATTTCATAAGCCGACATCCCGGGTTCACGTTGCGGAACAAGATCCAAATTTAGCTCCATTCCACTTTGACCTTCGGAAGCCATTTCCGCACTTGAAGAAACAATTCCCGCTGCCCCCATATCTTGAATTCCTACTAACCAGTCTGGATGATTTCTAATAAGGTCAAGACAGGCTTCTAATAAGAGTTTTTCCATAAAAGGATTACCAACTTGAACCGCCGAACGTTGCGTCATATTTTCATCATTAAAGTCTGCGGAAGCAAAGGTGGCGCCATGAATTCCATCACGGCCGGTTTTAGCGCCGACATACATCACTGCATTTCCAATTCCGGCAGCGCGACCCTGCTGGATATCTTTTTGGTCCATTAAGCCAACACTCATTGCATTACACAGAATATTGCCCTGGTAGCATGGATCAAATGTTGTTTCACCCGCAATTGTAGGAATTCCCATACAATTACCGTAATCACCAATTCCCCGAACAGTATTAGTTACTTTCATCCGCGTTGTCGAATTATCTAATTCACCGAAATGGAGGGAATCAAGGGAAGCGATTGGTCGTGCACCCATGCTGAAAATATCTCGCAGGATCCCACCGACACCAGTTGCCGCTCCTTGATAAGGTTCAACAGTTGTCGGATGATTGTGACTTTCAGCTTTGAATACCACTGCTTGTCCATCATCAATATCAACAACCCCTGCTCCTTCTCCGGGACCTTGCAATACTCGCTCATTTTTATTAGGGAAGAGACGCAGAACCGGTTTTGACTTTTTATATGAACAGTGCTCACTCCACATCGCAGAAAACAAGCCAGTTTCAGTATAATTTGGTAATCGTCCTAAGAGCTGGGTACGAATGTAATCATATTCTGCTTCAGTCAAGCTCCAATCTAAGTATGGTTTCTTTTCTTTAATCTCTTCTGGGGTCATTGCTTGTTTCATTAACTATGCCTCCACTTTAATTCTGCCGTTTTCTAACAAGGATTCAAATAACCGTAAGCCATCCGTACTACCAAGAATAGTTTCTACTGCCCGTTCAGGATGGGGCATCATGCCTAAGACATTTCCGTGCTTATTAGTAATTCCAGCAATGTTGCGTAAACTACCATTTGGATTTTCAGTCGCGTAACGAAAAACAATTTGATTATTTGCTTCCAGTTCATCTAATGTTTTTTCATCTGCATAGTAACTACCATCGGCATGCGCAATTGGTAATGCGATTCGTTCGTGATCCTGGTAATGACTAGTAAAAAGAGTTTGCGAGTTCACTACTTCTAAAGGAACAGTTTTACAAACAAAGCGTTGGCTATCATTGCGTTTGAGTCCACCTGGCAAAAGACCTGCTTCTGTCAAAATTTGAAATCCGTTACACGTTCCAAAGACTGGTTTCCCCTCATTTGCCATTTTGATTATTGCAGGCATGATATTGGTAAACCGAGCAATTGCGCCAGCTCGTAGATAATCACCATAGGAAAATCCTCCTGGTAACATCACAGCATCAAAACCAGCTAAACTTTTTTGCCGGTGAGAAACATACTCCACATCTGCATGGCAAACGGAATGAAGGGCTTCATATAAATCCACATCGCAATTGGATCCCGGAAAAACAACCACCGCAATTTTCATCTAGGCTTCCTCCATAACTTGGTATGTATAAGTTTCCATATTGAAATTAACAAGGAGCTGATCAGCAATTTCTTTCACCGCCGTTGCTACTTCATCCTCATTTGTATCCAAGGTAACGTCAAAGAATTTCCCAACTTTAACGGCAGTTACTTCATCATGACCTAGAGAATGGATCGCATCCTTAATTGTTTCTCCCTGCGGATCAAAGACTGATTGCTTATATGTTACGAAAATCCGAACATTAACCATTTATGCTTCCTCCTTCATCACTGCTTCTAACCGTTCCAATACCTCATCATATGTTTGGGTTAAATCAGCAAGTTTGCGTCGATATACGTCTTTATCCATATGTTGCTTAGTTGTCAGATCCCATAACCGACAGTTATCTGGCGAAAATTCATCTGCAAGGATAATCTTGCCATCACTTAAACGGCCAAATTCGAGCTTGAAGTCAACCAACCGTAAATTAGCTTTGGCAAATAATGGTTTAAGTAAGTTATCGACCTTCCGACAGATCCCCCACATTTGCGCAAGCTCCTCTTTGCTAGCAATCTTAAGAGCAATCGTTGCGGATTCATTGATAAAGGGATCATTAAGTTCATCACTTTTATAGAAGGTTTCCTCAACTGGTGAAGGAAGCTCTTCCCCTTCTGAAAGTCCATACCGACTCGCAAAATGACCAGCAATTACATTCCGCGTTACAAATTCAAGCGGGAACATCTCACATTTTTTTACAAGGTCTTCGTTAGTTGATAGTTTCTTAATAAAGTGGGTCTCAATTCCTTGCTTCATTAAGTAATCAAAAACGAGGGAAGAAATAGCATTGGCAGCCTTACCCTTACCAGTAAAGTGATCCTTCTTTTTTCCGTTGAGGGCGGTAGCTTGGTCCAGATAAACTACTCGTAAAACCGCTGGATCCTCAGTTTGCCACATTTGCTTTGCCTTGCCGGTATACAATAACTTCTCCATTTACGGAACTTCCTTTCAGTAAAACACGAACATTTATTTTAATATCCGAAAATTAATTCGATATTTTATGACAACAATATACTCTTTCCTCCTCCCGCTTGTCAACACAAATTACGATATTTATATGATTTTTCGTTTGAATCGTTCGTGTTTTACCAAATAAAGCATAACAAAAAGGCTAGACAAACTTTTTTGTTCGTCTAGCCCCTTAAACTAGCTTATATTAGTCTAATCCCAATCGTTTATAAATGTCATCAACATGGCGGAGGTGCCAGTGGTAATCAAAGGCATCGTCAAGATCTTCTTTAGTTAATTGCTTTTGAATTGTTGGATCATCTTCCAATAGTGGGCGGAATGGAATCTGTTCTGCCCAGCACTTAGCGGTATATGGTTGAATCAAATCATAAGCTGCTTCCCGAGTCATCCCACTGTTAACCAACTTCAAAAGAACCCGTCCACTGTAAATTAAGCCCAACGTCTTATCCATATTCTTCTTCATTGTTTCAGGGAATACATCGAGATTCTTTAAAATTCGACCAAAACGCCGCAACATGTAATCAAGTAATGAAGTTGCATCTGGTAAAATCATTCGCTCTGCACTGGAATGAGAAATATCCCGTTCATGCCAAAGCGAAACATCTTCATAAGCAGGTACCATAAAGCCACGGAGCATCCGCGCACAACCAGTAATATTTTCTGAGCCAATTGGATTACGCTTATGTGGCATAGCAGAAGATCCTTTTTGTCCCTTGGCAAAGTGTTCTTCAACTTCATGGATTTCCGTTCGTTGAAGAGAGCGAATCTCGGTTGCCATTTCTTCCATACTTGTTCCAATAAGCGCAATGGTAGCAATATATTCAGCATGCAAATCTCGCGGAAGAACTTGTGTGGAGATTTCTTGAGGACGTAAGCCAAGTTTTTTGCAGACATATTCCTCAACAAATGGGTCAATTTCAGCAAAAGTTCCTACTGCACCAGAAATTTTGCCCGCTTCGACACCCTTAGCAGCATGTTCAAAACGTTCTTTATTACGCTTCATTTCTGAATACCACCGAGCAGCTTTCAAGCCAAAAGTTGTTGGTTCAGCATGGATACCATGTGTTCGTCCCATACAAACTGTGTACTTATATTTTTCAGCTAATTCTTTAAGGACATCCATAAAGTTATCAATATCTTGACGAAGGATATCGTTCGCCTTTTTTAATCGCAAGCCTTGTGCAGTATCAACTACATCTGTACTCGTCATTCCGTAGTGAACCCACTTTCGTTCAGGCCCCAATGATTTAGAAACATCACGGGTAAAAGCAATCACATCATGATGGGTCACTGCTTCAATCTCTGCAATTCCCTCCACAGAAAACTTGGCATTCTTTTTAATCTTTTCCACATCTTCTGCTGGAATATGCCCTAGCTTACTCCACGCTTCATCAGCAGCAATCTCAACATCTAACCAACATTGGTATTGTGTTTCTAAGCTCCAAATCTTTTTCATCTCTGGACTGGTATAACGATCAATCATCAGTTAAAAATCCTCTCTATTTTTTCTAAATGTATTATCGCACAGGAAAAGCGGTTACGTAAAGCCGAACTTTATGCACTCCAAATTCCCGTATTGTCAATTTCTGCTAAAGTAGCTTCAATATCATCAGTCAAGATTGTAACGTGGCCCATTTTCCGGTTATGACGAACTTCTGCTTTCCCATAATCATGAAAATGCCAATTTGCCTTTTTCTGAATCTGTTGGCGGACTCCATTAACATGCTGACCTAAAACATTTACCATTACCACCGGCTTTAATAGCTCTACTTGCGGGAGTGGCCAGTTACAAATTGCTCGATTATGGATGGCGAACTGGGAGAAGTTACAAGCTTCAATTGAATAATGACCAGAATTGTGGGGACGGGGAGCAAGCTCATTAATATAGATCTCTCCATCATCTGTTACAAACATTTCAACCCCTAAAATTCCTCGCAAATTAATCGCTTGGGCAATCTGCACCGCTATTTTTTGCGCCTTTTGTTGTAATTCAGAAGAGATTCTTGCTGGGACAATGCTTAAATGTAGAATTTCATCATGGTGAATATTTTCTGAAACCGGAAAAGCCGTTATTTCTCCATCTTCATTACGTCCGACCATTACTGAACATTCGCGGTTAAAAGGAACCCATCCCTCTAAGATACAGTCGCCAGTGGCTAAAATAGGGGCACACTTATCAAGATCGTCCTTATTACGTAACACTTCTTGCCCGTGTCCGTCATATCCCCCTTCACTGGTTTTCAAAACTGACGGGTAACCAATTTTCTTTACCGCATCTTTTAATTCAGCAGAAGTATGCACTGCCATGAATGGAGCTGTTTTTACCCCTGCCTGACGCAAGAAGTTCTTTTCTCGCAAACGATTTTTGGTCGTGTAAAGCAAATTAGTTCCTTGGGGAAGATAAACGCGATCCTGCACATCTTCCAAAGCGTTTAAATCAACATTTTCAAATTCGTAGGTTAATACATCCGCTTTATCAGCCAACTTTTCAATCGCTTTAGTATCGGCATAAGGAGCAACAATTTGTTCATCAGCAACCTGCCCCGCTGGACAATTTGGTGTCGGATCTAAAATAATAACCTTCATCCCCGTCTGTTTGGCATCCAATGCCATCATCTGTCCCAATTGGCCACCACCAATAATGCCAATAGTTGAGCCTTGTGGAATAAATTTATTCAAGATACTGCCCACTTTCTTTTGCTTGATCATGCATCGCCTGTCGATATTCGATGATTTGTTGTTGGATATGCTTATCTGTGATCCCCAGAATTTGCAATGCTAATAACGCTGCATTTTTAGCTCCTGCTTTTCCAATCGCAGTGGTTGCCACCGGAATTCCCGCTGGCATTTGAACAATTGATAAAAGCGAATCCATTCCACCGAGAGCTTTTGTCTGTCCTGGGATCCCAATTACTGGCAGGGGGGTATTTGCCGCAATCATTCCGGGAAGATGAGCTGCTCCCCCGGCACATGCAATAATTACTTTAACCCCATTATCAACCGCATTTTGCGCAAACGCGAACATTTCATTTGGCATCCGATGAGCAGAAATCACATTCTTTTCATATAAAACACCAAATTCATCTAAAATATCACAAGTTTCTTTAACAGTTGGCCAGTCTGATTTACTGCCCATCACGACACTAATATCACTCATAACAATGCCTCCTCAAATCTGCTTTAAGGATAGCAAAGATTTTTTTATAATTCAATGTAAAAATCGAACTTAATCAAGTTAAAGCATAAAATAGTTCGTTAAAATTCACAAAAAAGAAAAAAGGCCGAATCCATTTCCAGCCTCTTTCCTAAATTATATTAGTTTAACTCCTTCAATATCTGGGTGTAAACGGACTACTTTTCCCTTTAGCTCCGCAGCATGTACTGCCTGTTCAAATAATCCGTAATCGTCATTATCGATAACTGTCATTACTGTTGGTCCGGCGCCGCTTAAATATGTTGCTAGTGCTCCATGTTTTTTTCCTAATTCACGAATTTGATCTAATTCTGGAACTAGCTCTTTGCGATATGGTTCATGAAAGCGATCTGCCTCCATTAATTTAAACGCTACATCATAGTTTTTAGCAAACAAACTAGCAACAAAGGTATTAGCAACCGCGCTCGCATGAACAGCTTGGGAATATTCTAGTTGATATGGCAAGGCAGCTCGCGCATCAGCTGTTTTTAGATTATAAGACGGGATATATGCAGCAAAAGCATAGGGGAATAAGGGCGCTTCAATCGCAGAAAAATGCCCATTAATATGTGTCCCCACTACTAATCCCCCTAGAATAGTCGGTGCGACATTATCAGGATGGCCTTCAATCTGGCTGGCAATCTCAACTTTTTCTTCCTTGCTAAGGTTCAGGTTCTTAAGCTGATTTGCTAATTCGATTCCAGCAACAATTGCGCTTGAACTACTTCCTAATCCATGTGCTATCGGAATTTCACTGACTACCCGCAGGTGCTGTGGCGGCAAATCCGGTGCAACACTTAATGCCGTTGTTACAATCATATTCGTCTCATCATGAGGGAGCTTCCCAAGCTGGTGATCAACTTGCCAGTTATCGCTTGGACCAAGGACTTCTAATTTTAAATACAAAGAGACTGCAATCCCAATCGAGTCAAATCCCGGACCAAGATTAGCACTGGAAGCAGGTGCTTGAATAATCATTATACTTCCTCCTATCCCATCACTTTATAAGCCGCCGACAAGTTAATTGACTGATCATTAGCCACTTTAGTTAGTAATGTTTGTAATTGTTCTTTGCTCATCCGGTGAGTAATGATTGCAATGTGCGCAATTTTGCCATCTTTTGTTTGGGTTATTTCACGAAAACTAGCATTAATATCCGTCATCATCTGGGTTAGCTTCAACATTTGCCCAGGAACATCCGGCAAAGTTAACGATAAATAATATGGATACTTTATATCAGCAAGTTTTGCCGGAATATAAGGTTGTTGGTAATTATTAAAGAGATTCCCATTAGTTCCCAGGATAATGTTTTTCGTTACCGTTGTAATATCACTTAACACACTGTTAGCAGTTGGCAAGCCCCCTGCACCGCGGCCATAAAAGAGCGTATCACCGACCGCTTGGGCTGTAACCATTACTGCATTAAATTCATTATTGATTGTTGCTAAAGGATGATCACGGGGGATTAACACTGGGCCAACTTCGACAAATACTCCATTATTAACCAGCTTGGTAATCCCTAGTAATTTAATTACGTATCCAAATGACGCTGCTTGTTGAACATCAGCGTCATTCAATCGGTCAATCCCTTCTACCGCAATGTCCTTAATATCTAGTTGAGTTCCAAATGCAAATTGACTTAATATAATCATCTTGTAAGCCGCATCCTTACCCGTCACGTCATTGGTTGGATCACTCTCTGCAAATCCCAGCTGTTGTGCTTGGGCAAGTGCTTGGTGGTATGACCATCCCCTCTGGCTCATTTGCGTTAAGATGTAATTCGTTGTTCCATTTACAATTCCCTTTACTTCAGTAACCTTATCTGCCGTAAAGCTATTAGCAATCGTCCGCAAAATAGGAATCCCACCAGCCACACTCGCTTCAAACATTAAGTCACAGTGATTCTCATGCGCGACAGTCATCAATTCTGGGCCATAGGACGCAATCAAATCCTTGTTCGCTGTGACCACGTTCTTATGATTTTTTAATAAGGTTGTAATATATTCTTTAGCCGGATGAATACCACCCATAAGTTCAACGACAATTTTTATTTCATCATCATTCAAGATTTCATCAAAATCAGTTGTTAAAGAAGTTTCATCAGCATACTTATTATAGTTACCAAGGTTTCGAACTAAAGCTGTTTTAACTGTTAACTTGCACCCAGTAACATCGAGAATTTTATCCGCATTTTGTTGAACCATCTGTAAGACTCCTGACCCGACCGTACCCAGACCGAGCAGACCTAGTTTAATGTTTTTCATTTTTCCACCTCAGTTTCTCATTGTTTTTTCATTTTCAGCATTGTACCATAGCATATAAGAAACATACAATTAAAATAAAATCACCTTTGAAATTGGAGGAATTATCATGGACTACCGTAGCACTCAGGGAGACTTATCAACGATTTTAAAATCACCAACTGCTATCTTACAAGGACTTTCTCCAGACGGCGGTCTTTATGTACCGCTTCATTTTCCACAACCAACTTATAACCTTGCAACCTTAATTTCGTTGCCGTACCAACAACTTGCTGCAACTATTCTTAACTGGTTTTTTGATGAATTTACGAGCGACCAACTACTGAAAAATGCAAAGACCGCTTATGGTAGTCAGTGGGATAACCGTTTAATTGCCCCATTAACGCCCAGACACGCCAGCAATTATTATCTTGAGCTTTTTCACGGGCCGACACTGGCATTTAAGGATATCGCCTTACAAATGTTACCCCAATTAGTGTCACGTGCTGCACAAAACACCCAACTAGAAAAACAAATCGTTATCCTTACCGCAACTTCTGGTGATACTGGAACAGCCTCAATGCGAGGGTTTAGCAATCAAAAAGACACACAGGTAATCGTCTTCTACCCTGCTGGCGGGGTTAGTCCGGTTCAATTACGCCAAATGCTGGGGCAGCCTGGATCAAACCTCCACGCAATCGCAATTAAGGGTAATTTTGATGATGCCCAAACAAGTGTTAAACATATTTTCAACGATCAAGCATTTAATGACCGCCTTGCGCAAAATAATAACTGCTTTTCCTCAGCTAATTCAATGAATATCGGGCGGCTTATCCCCCAAATTGTGTACTATTTTGCTGCATACGGACAGCTTGTTCATACAGGCGGGATCCAACTAGGGGAGAAAGTTAATTTCACCGTGCCGACTGGTAATTTTGGCGATATCCTCGCTGGTTACTACGCTAAAAAATTAGGCTTACCAATTAACAAGCTCTTGTGTGCTTCTAATGAAAACAATGTATTGACCGACTTTTTCAAGAGCGGAAAATATGAGCGGCGACGCAACTTTTACCTAACTAACTCACCAGCAATGGATATTTTAGTATCAAGTAATCTTGAGCGGCTCCTCTTTGATCTTTATGATGAAAGCTGCGTAACAGTTGCTAAATTAATGAAGCAATTAGCTACTGACGGTCACTACCAGGTAGATTCCACCGTATTAAATAAGCTTCAGGAGCAATTTGTGGCTGGTTTTGCGACCCCAGATGAAGTTGAAGCCGAAATTAAACGAGTATATTTAAATGATGGATATGTTATTGACCCGCATACTGCAGTGGCATCACATGTAACACATCAATATCAGCAACAAAGCTATGACACAACTCCCACAGTTATCGTGTCAACTGCCAGTCCATATAAATTCCCTGAAACCGTCTACCACGCACTAACCAACCAAAAAGTTAGTCAAAGCGGGCTTCCTGCTCTTCAACAGTTACATGATCTTCTGGGAGATCAGCTTAGCGCTGGTGTCCAAGCGTTAGTAGACCAAACGCCGCGCCAAGAAAAAGTCATTAACCCAGCAGACATGGAAACATTGATAAGTAAAATTTTAAACTTAAAGTAAGCTACCCTTGACGCTGCCGGTATTCCCGTAGTGTCATCCCTACCCGTTCCTTAAATATTTTAAATATTTTACTAAAATAGGCACTCGTACTAAATCCCGCCCGCAAAGCAATATCCGTGATCGAAAGCTCCGAATGCCGCAATAATTTCTTTGCCTGCTCAACCCGGTAATTTAATAAGTATTCAATTGACGTTTGGTGAATGTTTTTCTTAAATGACCGAATACATTCTTTGGGACTAATATTGACCGCAGTTGCACTATCATTAATTGTTACCTTTTCCGCATAGTGTTTGTGCAAATACGCTAAAATATTTTTGCTGCGTTCACGTGGGATAACCGTCAATGCTGGTGTTGTTCTTGAAACTTAATTTCAGCAATTAGTGTCAACCAAGCAGATTGCGGATTTAAAATTCCTTATCAGGCTGGTCCGCCACATCTGTTAGCTGGTGGAGTAAGGTAATGAATTTTTTGCCGGTCGGGTTAGATTCTTGAATCACCAAAACTTCAACTGAACGATTTTTTAAAACAGGGTTTAGGTATTTAGTGTAAAAAGCACTATTGAAATACCTGCCAAGCAGAAATGGAAATGTCACAATCATGTCCTAATGCTACCGGTGGGCACAAGGGATCAGAAAGTTCTTTATTATGATGATATGGTACAAATCTACAAAATGGCTAACCAGGAAATCTAGCTTATGTTACGATTAGGAATTATTGGAACCCATACTATTTTTGACCAGATGATTCATGCAGCACAAGATACTGGGAAATATTAACTTACTGTTGTATATTCCCGTAAGCTTAGCACCGCAGAAGCATTTGGCAATAAATATAGGCTTCGCGACACGCTAATAATTGACAGTATTTTCGATACTAAGAAAGTGACTTATCTTAATAATCAGGGGAGTATTCAAGTTATCAATAACCACTACTTAGATAACACCATGTTTGACGAGTTAAACGATTTTGCACAACTCTTTACTAACCCCCGAATCGTCACAGCAGCAGGATAATTATCAACGATGGCTTGAACTAGCTAAAATTGTTAATATGACTCTATACCGTCTCCGTAAATCTGCAAATATTATTTTTCCAAGCGACTACTAATTAATCAACTCATTAAAAACGACAACTTAAGATGATATTTTAGAAATCACAAAAAGGTTTCCAGAGTTCGTTACCGAGCACTGGAGCCCTTTTTCGGCGTTATTTATACCGCTGCTTCATTTGTTCTTTAGTCTGCATTACCCTCCGATTTAGCAATTCCATCACGTAAAGTTGCCATATCAACTGTACTCTCCCGAAATTCTTTGTTATGAATTGGCAGATGTTGTTCTAGGTTATCAAAAATTTCAAAACTACCTGTTAATTTAGGAGCATCAAAGGCCAAGAGATGTCCAGCAAATTGCCGATCATCGCTAATAAAATGAAGGTGCCAGCCCGCTGCCGTAATCGTGCCAAAAATTTCTGGTGCATAATAACCGATAATGGTCCCAGAAATATTTTCAGCCGTAAACTCAGGTTGATGTTGAGCGACATCGAGCAACGTCGGGTATGGTTTTTCTTGCTTCGGAGCAATCCGAATTTTGACGTGCTCAAACTTACCACTCAATTGTAAGAATGCAAAAACATTAGCAAGCTTATGTTCTTTAACAAAATCATTATTAAGTTTAGCAAAGTTTACATTTCTTAATGTTATATCCTGTTGTTCAGCGGGAAAATGGACTGAAGCGAATGGCATTGTAGCATCCATATCTGTAATATGATTGACCTGACCGCTTGAAACAGCCTGGTACACTTCATTATTCAGGATAACAACCTCACCGTCTAAGCCAGTAAAAGTCCCGATTCCCATCGAACCATGTTTTAGCAAATCACCGACAGTAATTGTGCCATCAAAATTTCCTGCCATCAACGCAGCTAACGTTCCGTGTTCATATAATGTTGTCATAATCTTTGTTCCCCTCTTAGCCAAGTTGTGAATCAATTAGGTTAGCAGCTAATTCTTTATTATTACTGTAATCAACCGGAACATCTACCACAACTGGTCCATCAATATTAAAGGCCCGACTGAGTACCTTAGTAAGGTCAGCCGGCTTATTTACCCGCAGTCCAGTTGCACCAAAACTCTCAGCATACTTAACGATATCAACATTTCCAAATTTAACACCAGCTGCTTGCGAATACTTCATCTCTTCCTGGAACTTAACCATGTCGTAATGACCGCCATCATTCCATACAATCGTTACAACATTAAGATGGTGTTGAACGGCTGTCGCTAATTCCGCCCCAGAGAAGAGGAAGCCTCCATCCCCGCAAACTGCCACTGATTTATGTTCGGGATAAAGCATCGCTGCAACCATCGCCCATGGCAAGCCAACGCCTAGTGTTTGCATCCCGTTACTGATTAACAAGTGTCGTGGTTGGTAGCAGCGGAAATGTCGTGCCATCCAGATATAGTGGGAACCCACATCGAGCGCAACGTGCATATCATCAGTAACATTTTCTTGAATTGCATGCACAACCGCTAACGGATGACTAGCATCATTGCTTGTTGGTACTTGAATTTTTTTATCTTGATCAAGTTCTTGCTTATACTTAGCGAGTTGCTCAGTCGCTGCAACAGGATATTCATACCCCTTTAGCAACTTATCAAGTTCCGTTAAACTGGTAGCAATATTCCCAACTAGTTGCATGATTGGCGTATAGTGGTTATCAATTTGAGCTGGCAAGGTATCAAGGTTTACAATTCGCAGATTCCCCTCCTTGTTCCAGTTCCGTGGTTCATATTCAATCGGATCATAACCAACCGCAATAACAAGGTCGCTTTGTTGAAGGAGTTGATCCCCAACTTGATTGCGGAAAAGGCCAATCCGTCCAAAGTATGACTGTTGTTCTAAGTCACGTGATACCACTCCAGCTGCTTGATATGTTTCGACAACTGGCAACGAATAATCACTTAATAATTTGCGAAGAGCGGTTGTAATTTTTTCATCCGCACCCCGTTGACCGACTAAGATAACCGGCATTTTACTATTTTTAATTAGTTCGACTAGTTTTTGTAAGTCATTTGGATCAGCAGGACCCATCTTAGGTGTTTCATAAATTGGCAATGGCTTTTCGGTTACTTCAGCATCATCAACGTCTTGTGGAAGACTAACGAAAGCTGCTCCCTTACGTGCATCTTGACTTGCTTCAAATGCATTAGCCATAATCTCTGAAATATTATTAGGGTCTTGAATTTCAGCGCTATATTGTGTAATCGGCGCCATAATTTCAGTTGAAGGCGTGCTTTGGTGGGTTGCACGGTGAAGGTCCTTCCGTTGTACTTGTCCCCCAATCGCTAACATTGGATCTCCTTCTGCGTTAGCTGTCATGATCCCAGTTGCTAAATTACCAACCCCTGGACCAGAAGTAGCGATTGCGACTCCTGTTTTTCCGGTTAAGCGACCATAAGCTTGGGCCATAAACGTCGCATTTTGCTCATGCCGGGTAACAATTAACTTAGGTGCATCTTCACTGTCTTGACCATCTAGCCCCTCAAACAAACGGTCAATCTTTGCTCCGGGAATCCCAAAGACGAGATTAACCCCGTGCTTTTTCAAACTATCAATAACAACATCGGCACCATATAGTTTCTTTTCCATTAGCCATTCACCTCTACCTAGTTAAACTTATAAAACAATATACCTCTACTGTAGCCCTTATTTTACAATTTCACAAGAAAACGAGTAAGTTCACATAGCAGTATATCAATGATTTCAACCCGCTAGCCCCAAAAAGTTTGTGAAAAAAACATCGATGTACGTTATTGCACAATCGATGTTTCATGTTAGTTATTTAGAATAATCCGGTAATTTTACCATCATCGTCAATCGTCATGTTTACAGCAGCTGGTTCTTTAGGGAGGCCTGGCATTGTCATCATATTACCAGCTAAGGCCACCACAAAGCCGGCACCGATCTTTGGTACCAATTCCCGAATATGGAAAGTAAAGTCAGTTGGGGCACCTAGTTGTTTTTTGTCATCTGTAAATGAGTACTGGGTCTTAGCAATACATACTGGCAAATCATTCCATCCATACTTAGCAAACCGCTTCAATTGATTTTGTGCTTTACGGCTAAATGATACTTCTTTAGCGCCATAAATCTGCTTAGCAATCTTCTCTAACTTAGTTTGAAGGTCATCAACTTGAACGTCATAGATATGAGTGAATTCACTTGGACTATCAGCAAGTTCGACTACTTTATTAGCCAAATCATGGGTACCTTTACCGCCCTTAGCCCAAGCATCAGTCAAAATTGCTTCAACATTTTGCTTAGCACAATCATCCTTAATCATTTGAATTTCTTTATCGGTATCACTGACAAAATGATTGATTGCAACTACGATTGGTAACCCATATAATTGCATGTTCTTAATGTGACGATTAAGGTTTGCCATTCCTTTTTTCAGCGCATCAAGATTTTCTTCATTTAAGTCTGCGAGCTTGGCCCCGCCATTGTATTCTAGCGCTCGGACAGTAGCTACGATGACAATTGCATCAGGATGCTTACCAAGAACACGTTGCTTAATATCAAGGAACTTTTCTCCACCAAGGTCAGCCCCAAAACCAGCCTCCGTTACAGTATAGTCAGAAAGGTTAAGGGCAGTTTGCGTCGCCAGAACACTATTACACCCATGCGCAATGTTAGCAAATGGTCCCCCGTGTACAATTGTTGGCGTATGGTCTAAAGTTTGAACAAGGTTAGGCTTTAATGCGTCTTTCAAGATAATTGTAATTGCATCCTGAAAATTAAGCTGACCAACTGTAACCGGTTCTTTATCGTATGTATATCCTACTACAATTCGACTAATCCGTTCTTTCAAGTCATGAAGGCTAGTTGAAAGGCATAAAATTGCCATCAACTCGGAAGCAGCTGTAATGTCGAAGCCCGTTTCACGTGGAACACCAGCCATTGGACCACCAAGACCGGTAACTACATTTCGGAGAGCACGATCGTTAACGTCTTCTACCCGTTTCCAGATAATTCGCCGTGGATCAAGGTTCATTGCATTATCACGCATAATATAGTTATCAATTAAAGCGGCCAAAGTATTATTAGCACTTGTAAGAGCATGCAAGTCACCAGTAAAGTTCAGATTAATATCTTCCATTGGAACAACCTGACTATATCCACCACCGGTTGCACCACCTTTGATTCCAAAAACAGGCCCCATCGATGGTTCACGCATTGCAATCGTTGTCTGATAGTTTAATTGATTTAATGCATCCCCTAAGCCGATTAGGACAGTCGACTTTCCTTCACCAGCAGGAGTTGGATTGATGGACGTAACTAAAATTAGTTTATGTTTTTTATCAGGTAACGGCTTTACATTTAAATCAATTTTAGCTTTGTACTTACCATATTGTTCGATTTCGTCTTCTGAAAGTCCTAGTTTCTCGGCAATTTCTGTAATTGGTTCCAGGGTCGCTTGGTCTGCAATCTCAATGTCTGTCATGAATATCAGCTTCCTTTCTTTAGGCCTATCTTAATTTCATTATACACTAACTCAAGACTTTTTCAGCTATTTCGCAAAATAAGTTCGATTTTAATTAACTTTATTCAACCAACCAACACAGATTGTTCGGATAATCAAAAAATAAAAAAATAAAATCCCGCTATGGAACTTTATTTTTTACTTACTTCTTTTTTTGCACCACGAATGGGTTTTACGCCTAATACATCAAGTAAGAAGGTAAAGATTGGTACCCCCACAATCAATCCCCATGTACCAAAAAGATGTTCACCAATCAGCAATACAATAAAAGTATAAAAGATTGGTAGATCTGTCCGGCTAGACATAAACTTAGGATTTAAGACGTAGGCCTCCAAAGTATGGATGATGATAATCATGATGATAATGTAAACCACATCGCGAACTCCACCGACTGAGTAACCGACCATTGCCAATGGGATTGTTGAAATAATTACTCCAGCAACCGGAACCAAACTAAAGATAAATACAATCAATGATAGGGCGAATATCTGTGGCATCCGCATAAATAATAGGCCAATCATGGTAATCACCGTATTGCAAATAGCAATAAAGAATTGGGCCTCCAATACAACTCCAAAAGTATTGACAAATTTCTTGCCAAAATAATCAATATCCTGGAAAAACCAGCCAAAATCACTATCTAAAAAGCTATGAGAAAATTCATTCATCTGTTTTAATTCAAGCGTATAGAAAAAGCTCAAGATTAAAGACATTACAAATGAAACGGTGATTGCACCAATACTTGTCAAAGTGCTAACTGCGATTGTTATCCCATGTCGAACCTGACTCATAATAGTAGCGGTACTTACGTAATGGCTGACATAACGATATATCATCGTCGCTTGATGCGTACTATAGAAATGAACTACTGAATTAACCATTTTAACAACTTGCCGAGACAAAACTGGTAAATAGCGTGTCACTCCTAAATACAATAGAACAATTAACAACACATAGGTAACGATTACAATTAAACTTGTCGACATTCGTGGTAACCACCGCTGGACGAGTCTTACCCAACTAACAACAAGGTAAGTAAGAATAAACGTAAATAAAATTAAATTCATCATTGATCTCATTAACCAGAGTACGACAATGATTAATAATAAGACGGTGAATCGCCGTAGTTTTACATTCTCAATAAAATGCTTCCAGGCATTCGTCATTCAATCATCCCCCTATTTTTCTTACTAATTAGCATAGTAGCAAGCTTTCATTTTTTCAGCAATTAGTTTATCGCTTTCTTATGAAATGTTTTTTATAAATTGTCTTGAAACACTTTTATTTTAAGGGTGTTATAATGAATATTATTATTGCAGAAAGAAGGATGCGTTTCATGTTAGAAAAGACGTTCTATAAGTCACTACTAAAGCACTCATTTAACATTCCCGTAAAGATCGTATTTTGGGATGGATCAAGTGTTATCTATGGTGACGGAACTCCTGAGGTAACCATCACCTTTAATGAGAAAATTCCAATGCGTGATATTACCAAGAACGCCTCAATTGCACTTGGGGAAGCCTACATGGATAAGAAAATCGAGATCCAGGGTAGCATTCAAGAATTGATCGAATCAGCATATGAAAGTGCCGATAGTTTTATGCGGAGTTCTAAGTTCCGCAAATTTTTGCCTAAACAAGGCCACTCAGAAAAAGAGAGCGAAAATGATGTCCAAAGTCATTATGATGTGGGGAACGACTTCTACAAGTTATGGCTTGATGATACGCTAACTTACTCATGTGCTTATTTTACTGATGGCAACCATGATGATCTTACAAAAGCACAAGTTGATAAGGTTCATCACATCTTAAAGAAGCTTGATCCAAAGCCTGGCAAAACATTGCTTGATATTGGATGTGGTTGGGGAACATTAATGCTAACCGCCGCAAAAGAATACGGCTTAAAAGTTACCGGGGTTACTCTAAGTGAAGAACAATATCGCTTTGTTAAGGAACGGATTGAAAAAGAAGGTTTGCAAGACGTTGCCGAAGTTAAACTAGTCGATTATCGCGAACTTGGTGACCAAAAGTGGGATTACATTACATCGGTCGGAATGTTTGAACACGTCGGAAAAGAAAATCTAGGTCTTTACTTTAAAGACATCCAAGGTTATCTTACCGATGATGGTGTTGCTTTGATTCATGGTATTACTCGTCAACAAGGCGGTGCATATAATGGGTGGATTAACAAGTATATCTTCCCTGGCGGTTACGTACCTGGTCTCGAAGAAATGATCGGTCACATTGAAGAAAATCATATGCAAATCGCTGATATCGAAATGCTTCGTCGTCACTATCAACGCACCCTCGAAATTTGGGATATGAACTTTAATGAACATCGTGCTCAAATTCTTGATATGATGGGCGAACGTTTTACACGGATGTGGGATTTATACCTTCAAGCATGTGCTGCATCATTTGAATCTGGAAATATTGATGTTATTCAATACTTGATAACTAAGGGTCCTTCAGGTAAAAACTTACCAATGACTCGTGATTACATGACAAAATAGAACAACCTAAGATTAGTTCAGGACAAAAAATATCTCGTTCTGGACTTTTTTGTTACTCTAAAGATAGAGCGTAGAGCTAGTGAGAAATCTTTATTCCCCCATCTCTTTCACAAACTTATCCTTGTGAATTCTTTAATATTATTCGTGTTTTGGTTTAAAATAGGTTGATTTAAATTAAAATGTTCGTTATTATAATGACACATTCGAATGTAACTGTTCTATCACTTTCAGAATTTCAAAGGAGTATATAAATTATGCAAAGTCAATTTTCAACTGTTGAAGAAGCATTAAACCAATTAGTAAATGGTGGTTATATCATCTTAGCCGATAATGAAGATCGTGAAAACGAAGGTGATTTAGTAGCTTTAGGTGAAAATGTCAACGCTGATACTATCTACGAAATGTTGAACGAGGCAAATGGTTTGATGTGTGTACCAGTAAGCGAAGATATTGCTAAACATTTAGCGTTTAAGCCCATGGTAGAACATAGCACTGACCCACACCAAACACCCTTTATGGTTACTACTGATGGTACCTTAGAAGCTACCGGTGTTACTACTGGTGTTTCCGCTTTTGACCGCGCAGCAACGATTCGGCAAATTGCCAAGCCAACTGCCCAAGCATCTGACTTTAATCATCCCGGCCATATTCAACCTCTTTACGCCCAACCTCATGGATTAAGAGATCGAATTGGTCACACCGAAGCGGCTATTGATCTTGCCTATTTAGCAGGAAAGGCACCAGTTGCTGTTATTATCGAAGTGTTAAAGCGTGACGGCACGATGGCTCGTCGTGATAGTCTGTCAGTCCTCGCTAACCGAGTTCATGTACCATTTATTACAATCAATCAAATTATTGAGTATTTAGATGTAAAGGGAATCGATTATGCCGCTGACCTCGCTAAAGTAAATGCTTAATTAATGTATTGTATTCCCTTTCATTTTCGATTACGTTAAAATATAGACATAATTACCTATGAAGGGATGTTTAATCATGGACGGTGCGATTTTTTCGTTTAATAATATCTTTGTTAATACAAATAAGTTATCCTTTACTGCATGGCAACGTTTTGCAATGTATGAATTTGGGATGGGACTACCTGGAAAATTAGCTTCCCAATTCGATAACCTTACTACTTCGCAAGGGCTCTCCCTAGCCTTAGCCCATTTTAATGCTAATCCTGCCCCTAGCGAAAAGGCTTCAATGATTGCAGAATGGCAAAAATTTCTTAACGAAGAAGCGGATAGCCTAAGTGAAAAAGATCAACTTCCAGGGATTAAGCGTCTTTTACTAAACCTCTATGATCATTACGTTAAAATTGCCGTTTTAGATGCTAATGGGGATGTGCAAAATGTCCTCAAACAAATTGGCCTTGATAACTATGTCGATAGTATCGTTAAGACTAATGATAAAGAAAACCCATATCTAACTGCTGTTAATCAATTAAACCTTATCGGCGCTAATTGTATAGGAGTTGGAACGACAGCTCATGATATCGAGAATATTCATCACATAAATGCGATTGCAATTGGTGTTGGTGATGCCAAAACATTAGCAAGTGCAGATTATCAAGTAGTACAAGTTGGTGACTTACGCTACCCAATGCTCCAAAAGATTTGGGAAGATAAGCAATAAGATAAAGCCTAAGATTAATTCAGATTAACATTCTTTCTGAATCAATCTTAGGCTTTTTTGATAATTAATTATTATGATGCTTGCTCTTTACTCCAGCTTAACGGGTCTTTTCGCCATTCTTGAAGAGATTTGAGGTGGTCTGCACTAATTTGGTTATTTTCCTTGGCGACCTTAATCAAAGTCATATAATCCGTTACTGAATAGTATTTTAGTCCATTTGCCATAAAGTTTTGCTCGGCGGCAGGCAAATCATAAGTAAAGACAGAAACAACACCAATTACTTTTCCGCCTGCATTGTTAACCGCCCGTACAGCATTTAGTACACTACCACCAGTTGAAATAAGATCATCAATCACGACGACTTTTTGTCCTTCTTTAAGAACCCCTTCAATTTGCTTGCCTTGGCCATGATCTTTTGGCTTAGTCCGAACATAAATCATCGGTAATTCCATATTCTGAGCAACCCATGCCGCATGAGGAATTCCAGCAGTTGCTGTTCCGGCAATAACATCGGCCTCACTAAAATGGAGTTTAATTTGTTCAACCATCCCATTAAAAATTGCTTGCCGAACTTCTGGATAAGAAATCGTCAATCGATTATCGGTATAGATTGGGGATTTTAGACCGCTTGCCCAGGTAAATGGTTGGTCTGGGCTAAGGGTAACAGCATGAATATCTAATAATGCTTTTGCAACGCGTTGTGAATATGTCATTTTTCTTCCTCCTCATTTAAGAATGCTTTTTGGACTTCTTGATAAGCAGCAACCGGGTCAAAGCTCTGGGTGATTGGCCGTCCAACCACAATCGCATTGCTCCTATCTATTCTTGCTTGGGCAGGGGTAACCACTCGTTTTTGATCGTCTTTTATTGCATGAGTCGGGCGGATTCCTGGCGTTACACATAGGAAATCATCCCCAGTCACTTCACGAATCGCCTTGATTTCATGGGCTGAGCATACTACGCCGGCCAATCCTACTTTTTCTGCTAGTTGTGCGTAGCTTTGAACTGACTCAATCAACGACAAATCAACATGCTGTTGTTCATGCAGAATTTTTTCATCAATCGAAGTAAGTTGGGTAATTGCTAATAACTTTGCTGGTTCAACGCCTGCTTCCTTAGCTCCTTCTTCTAGACCGGCTAATCCGGCAATCAGCATTTCACTGCCTCCAGCTGCGTGAATTGTCGTAAAATCAATTCCCAATCGGCCAATAGCTGCCATTGCGCGATGAACAGTATTTGGAATATCGTATAATTTCAAATCAAGGAATACCTTAAATCCTCGCTTTTTTGCCTCTTTAACAATTACTTGTCCCAGGCCATAATATAATTCCATTCCAATTTTTACGATCGGCTGCGGTTTTACCATTAATTTGTCAAATAGGTCAATTGCTTCCTGCTTAGTTGCAACATCGATCGCCACCATTGGTACGAAGCGTTTCAAAATCTTACCTCCCATAAATCCGTCAGTTTCTTAATCCCGTATCTACCCATTACGATTGGTAAATCAGCTGCAATTTTCGGACAAGCCAATGGATCATGAAAACTAGCTGCCCCGATTTGAACAGCATTAGCACCTGCCATCATAAATTCAAGGACATCTTCAGCTGACTCAATTCCACCCACGCCGATGATAGGCAAAGAAGAAACCTGGCGTACCTGGTGAATCATTCTTAATGCTAAAGGCTTAATTGCAGGACCTGATAAACCGCCCGTTACATTAGCTAAAGCCGGGCGTCGGGTTTTTAAGTCGATGCTTAATCCCGTTAACGTATTAATCATCGTCAGGCCATTAGCGCCCCCTTGCTCAGCCGCTTGCGCGAGAGGAACAATATTAGTTACATTTGGTGTTAGCTTTACATAGATAGGAATTCCTAGGGCAGCTTTAACTACTTGTTTTACTAATCGTTGCAATACTTCTGGATCAGTTCCCATTGCCATCCCGCCGTGTTTTACATTCGGACATGATACGTTTAATTCAATTGCTTTCACCCCAGCCGTATTAGCAAATTTACTAACGACTTTAACGTATTCGTCTTCAGAAAAACCAGCAGCACTTGCAATAATCGGTAGTTGCGGATAATTTTTTCGTAACCACGGAATTTTTTCATTAGTTGCTGCGGTAATGCCCACATTCTGAAGACCATTAGCATTAAGCCAACCGGCACTGGTTTCACAAACTCGCGGACGCGGATTACCTTGACGGGGATGGAGGGTCGTGGACTTTAACACAAGGGAGCCTAAATGATTAAGGTTATACTTTTTAGCTGCTTCTTGCCCATATCCACAAGTCCCACTTGCCGCAATAATCGGATTTTTTAGTGATAATCCCGGCAATTCAACTGCTAATCGTTGTGTTTCTTGCATTATCCTTCTCCCTCCAGGTATACGAGTTTTCCATCAACATAAGTTCGCTTAGTCATTCCGTATACTTGTTCACCAACAAATGGAGTATTGTGACCCTTAGAGAAAAACTGGTCTGGTTGAATTACATCTTGATGATCGATGTCAAATATAGCAATATCTGCTGGGTCCCCTACCTTTAATAATCCAGCGTTATCAAGGTTAAAAATCGCTTGCGGCTTAACGGCCATCCAGTCAATCAATTGGGCAAGCGTAAAGATACCCGTTTTAACAAAGTGGGTATAGAGTAAGGCAAAAGCTGTTTCTGAGCCAACAATACCATTTGGTGATTTAAGAAATCCTTGTTGCTTCTCCGCATCGGTATGTGGCGCATGGTCGGTAGCAATACAATCAATCGTGCCATCTAACAGCCCAATTAAACAAGCCTGTTGGTCAAGACGCTGCCGAAGAGGTGGATTCATCTTAAATTCAGCATCATCCTCTTTAATATCAGCATCAGCTAAAAGTAAATGATGAGGAGTCACTTCACATGTAACGTTAATTCCTTGTTGTTTGGCATGACGAATCAGGTCAATACTTTCTTTAGTTGAAACATGGCAAACATGATAATGAACCCCAGTTGCCTGCGCAATCACCAAATTCCGGGCAATTTGCGCTGTTTCACTAATCGCTGGCATTCCTGGTAGAGCTAATTTTTTAGCAATAGTTGCGCCGTCATTAATTACCCCATTTTGTGCAAGTTGATTATCTTGAGCATGATCACATAACAGAGCGTTAACTTTCGCCAGTTGTTGCATTGCTTGGTATACAACTTCAGCATCTTGAATTCCCGCACCATCATCGCTAAAAAGACGGGCACCTGCAGCATACTGCTCAGCAACATTAACTGCTTGTTTCCCAGCTCGACCAACTGTAACTGGTGAGTATTGGAGGATTTTTACCAGTCCAGCTTTCTCGTTTCGATCAACCTGTTCTTTAAATTTTTCTGGTGTGTCACATGTCGGATTAAGGTTGGCCATTGCGGCAATTGTCGTAAAACCACCGTGTGCAGCAGCTTTACTTCCTGTGGCAATCGTTTCTTTATTGGTATAGCCTGGCTCGCGAAGATGGACATGAATATCAATTAGTCCTGGTGTAATCAAGCCATTATCCAGGTCGACTTTTTCTGCATCACTTGGTGCCTGGATATCCTCGCCAATTGCCTTAATCTTGCCATCTACAATCAAAACTTCACTCTTAACCAATTCATCATTATAAATTCGCTGGCCATTCGTTAGTAAAATTGCCTTACTCATCGCAATCACCTTTTTACATCAATCCTTGGTAACGAAGAACTCGACTAAGAATTGCCATCCGGGTATATACGCCGTTTGTCATTTGTTGGAAAATGCGGGAATTAGGCGCTTCAACAAGGGAGCTATCGATTTCAACACCCCGGTTAACTGGCGCTGGATGCATAATGATTGAACCCTGCTTCATCTTTGCGGCCCGTTCTAAAGTTAAACCATAAGCTTGGTGATATTGATTAGCATCAAAAGCCTGACCGTCAGCAGTCGTTAGCCGTTCATTTTGAACTCGTAGTAAATTAACTACATCCATTTGAGGAAGCAATTCGTCAAAGTCACCAAAAGTTCCATATTGTTCCAGTGTAGGATCATACCATTTTTCCGGACCAGCAAAGTAAACCTCTGCTCCTAGGCGATTAAGCATCATTGCATTTGAGTGCGCTACTCGTGAGTGACTAAGATCACCAATAATTAGTACTTTTAACCCCTTGAAATCGCCAAATTCTTCATTAATTGTCATCATATCAAGTAAACATTGCGATGGGTGTTGGCCGCTACCATCACCACCATTTACAATTCCAATCTTAAGGTCCGAATGATTAATCAATTGGTTGTAATATTCATTTTCAGGATGACGGATTACCGCAACATTTACACCGATTGATTCCATTGTCTTAACAGTGTCATAGAGGCTTTCCCCTTTTTTCACTGAACTCGTGCCCGCTTCGAATTCTAGTACCTTCATCCCCAACTTCATTTGTGCCGTTTGGAAACTAGTCTTTGTTCGGGTTGAGTTTTCAAAGAAGAGGTTAACCGCGTATGCAGGTGCAGTGAGAACCGCTTGCTTCCCAGCTTTATATGCTTGGGCTTCATGAATTAAATCAATTGCATCTGCTGCATCCATGTCGGCAACTGTTACTAAATTTGGTTGAATTCTTTCTGTACTAATCATCAATAGCGCTCCTTTTCCAGTCTAATTACAACAAAACAGTGATAACTTCCCATTTAGATTTCGAGAGTCATCACTGTTTGCTTTTAGGATATAAGTAGGCTAAAAACAACATACCGTTCTGCTCTCTCTGGAAACAATTAAATGGTCGGTCGTTTCAAAATACCTATTGATTTTACTGGCGTATTCCTGGTGCTACTGCTTAAAAGAAAAACCTCCTCAGCAATAGCTAAGAAGGTGTACTTAAACGCTCAATTAAATCCTTCCTAGCCTCACGGGACTAAGTTAAAGGTATTTTTGTTATTTATGATAATAAGCGTAGTTCATGAAAATGTCAAATCTTTTTTCTATTTTGCAAAAGATTCTTTTAGAGCTTGCCATAGCTTTTCCTGCCTTGACGTCTGTTCGACATTATTTTTGCGACGAACAAAAGCAAGTTTTTGGGTAACTTGGGGAACAATTGGCACTTTAACCACTTTACTATCTAAGTTTTCACTTATTGATTGTTCCATCAACAAGGTTATCCCCATCCCCAAGGCAACCATATTTACTAATGTTCTTCCTTTTTCTCCTTCAAAAACGGAATATGGGTCAAATCCAGCCGCAGTACAAGCTTGTTGAACAAAGACCGCAAACGGATTTTGATGGTTTAATGTTAAGAACTTTTCTGCTTTTAGATCTGTAAGCGTTAATTTCTTTTGTTTAGAAAGTGAATTCCGCGCTGGAATATAAGCTACTAAATCATCAGTTCCCACTGAAAGCACCTCAAAATCATCAGGAAGTTTACCAGCATAACTAATAAATGCCAGCTCGCTTTCCCCTTGTTGTAGCTGTGCCATTGGATCAACATCTTCAACAATATTCATTTTATGCTGTTGGGCTAATTTTTTAACAACCGGAGCTGCTTGATAATTAGTAAATCCTGGGACGACAGCAACTTTGATCGCTTCTTCTGCTTCCTTTTTTCGATAAGCCGCAACCACCGATAATAATTTAGCGTGTTTTTGAGCAATCTCAGTGATCAACGGTAAAAGTTTTGCCCCGATTCCAGTTAATTCAACTACGCCGCCTTCAGATCTAATAAGCTTGATGTTAAGCTCTTCTTCAAGCGCCTTAATTGTGCGCACCAATTCATCAACCGTTATCCCTGATTTTTTTGCTGCATATTGATAATCCAAAGTATTAGCAAGATTAACAAATGCAATTATTTGCTTAAAATCCAACGTACTCACTTCCTAAAACAAAAGGGATTGGCTTCTTCGCAAGTTAGAAACCAATCCACTGTTTAAAGCTTAATTTAATTATAACAAAACTACTCTTATAACGCTAAACTCAGAAGCCAAACAGCAACCAATCCAGCAATCACTGAAATCGACATTGATCGAGTAAAGTACGCAATCACAATCACGATCAATGCTGCAATAATCCGTTCTGGATAACCAAATAGAGTAAAATGATAAGAGCCAGTTAAGAAAATCCCTTTTACAACCAGGGTCGCAAATAAACTAACTGGGACATATTTCATCCATTCATTAAACCATTCTGGAATTTTTCGCGTTGAGAAGAATAATACTGGTAGATAACGGGGAATAAATGCCGCTAAAGCTGCCAAGATAATCACTATAATATGGTAAACGATTTTATTACTTAATAGTTGTTCCATGTCTAGCCCTCATCAGGATGTTGATCATCATGTTTTCGCTCTTCATGTTTCTTATCATGGTGTTCAACAACATCTTCAATCTTAGTTTCCAGTTTTTCAACTTCCTTAACTTCTTTTTGTTGCGCTTGCTTATCCTCGATCGTAGTCTTTGTGATCTTCGGCCTAAACATTTTTGTCAAGAACCAGTTCGAGTTTGGATGCTTACTATGATGACGAACTGTATTTTCAATCAAGAATCCAACAAAGGAAGCAATTAAGGTCGCAATAATAATCCCAAGGGTACCTTTAGTCAACGCTTGGAAGTATACTCCAAGAACAGCCGCCAAAAGTCCGATAACTAGGGTCAAGTGGTTTTGAACCTGCATTACGATCATATATAAGAATAAGGCAGTTAATGCAAAATCAACCACTTCAAGGTCAATCGAAATTGCACCACCAATCAAACCACCAACCATGTTTGAAATCGACCATGCTGCAAGTGAATAATACTCCACTAACAACGCGTCATCAGGATCCCATTTTTTGTCTGTTGCAAACTTCATATAGTTAACAGCATAGTTTTCATCGTTCATTGATGCAGAAAAGATAAGGATGAAACGTGCTGATTTATCCTTAATATATTTAGATAAACTCGATCCTAACAATGCATATCGTAACTCCAAGAAGAAAAGTGAGATAAAGATAGTCCCCAATGGAGCGTTACTTGCTAATAACGATGCCAAAATAAATTGTGCCCCACCAGAGAACACTAATACCGACACCAATAAAATCATTATAAAGTTTAAACCTGCTGCGTGTAGTAAGATTCCACAGGCCAATCCAATCGGAATATAACTAAGACACAATGGCATTGAGACACCAAGCACCTCAAGCCAGCGTGTCCTTTCTGGATTTATTTGTGCTTTAGCCACAGAATTTCCTCCAATAATTTGTATCTTTTATAATATCAAGTGACACAATGCTCTTTTAGTCTACCACATATAAAATTAGTTGAATATAATTGAAAAAGAAAAAAGTCTAAAATCAAATGATTTTAGACTTTTTTCTCATTTTTGGTTGTTTTCTTTAATTTCTTGTTTTAAAGGTAATGTGACAATAAATGCTGTTTCGTCTTCATTTGAAGTAACCTTGACGCTCCCATGATGAAGATCAACAATGCTTTTGACAATCGCTAAACCTAATCCCGTTCCACCAGTAGCTCGTGAACGGGAAGCTTCCGCGCGGTAGAAACGCTCAAATAGGTGATCAAGTGCTTTTTCAGGAATTGGTGTACCATCATTAGCAACTTTGACGACCACCATATCATTTTCTTGCTGGGCATTGATCCGAATGTAACTTGCACCATTGCCGTATTTAAAGGCATTTGAAACTAAATTATTAAAAACCCGCCCAAGCTTCTCCGGATCCGCCTCAATCATTAAAGGATTAGGGATAACTGAGGAAGTAATTTCAATTCCGCGATGCTGGGCTTCTAATTCAAAACTTGCCGTTAATTGTTCAATTAACTGGTTAAGATCGAGTTTCATAATATTTACTGGTGCCCCATGTTGCTGAACTTTTGTATATTCAAACAAATCGTCGACCAAGGTCTTCATTTGTTTAGCCTTCTCATAAGCAGTATGGGTGTATTTTAGAATATCTTCCTCACTACGATACTGCTTATCTTCAATCAATCCCAAGTAGCCAATAATACTAGTCAATGGCGTCCGTAAATCATGGCTCACATTAGTAATCAGCTCATCTTTTGACTTTTCAATCTTCCGTTCGTCATCCATTGAACGCACCGCACTATCAACTAATGCATTTACACTAGTAATAACATGCTGTTGATTCCCTTTTAGCCGAAACGGAATCCGATGATCCAAATGTCCCTGCGCAATATAGTGTAATTCCGCGATAATATGATCCATTTGATAAAGGTGGTACCGGCGACGCAATCGCCACCATACCACCCACACATCAATAATTACTAAAAAGGCAATTAAGATCCGCTGATAGCTCCATATTTGTGCTTGAAGGGGGCCAATCTTCAATGATTGCTTAATCATAAAGATTCCATTGGTTACTCCCGGATTTGACTGAATGGCATCTTGAATAATTACGATAATCGCCATATTCAGCAATAACAATAAGATAACCGTTACTACCCCTTCTAAAATAAGCGAACTCTTTTCACGCCCCGTTAACTTCACAATTTTTCCTCCACATCATTAAGGCTAGGCTTTAGTGGTCTTCCACCTTATAACCAACACCCCAAACAGTTTGAATAACCTTTTCACCGTTAGTTGCTTCTTCAATTTTATCCCGCAAGTGACTCACGTGAACCATGACTGTTTTAGCTGATACGACACTTTCTTGTTGCCATACCCGCTCAAAAATATCATCTGCTGAGAAAACACGATTAGGGTGACTGGCAAGTAAGTATAAGATACCAAATTCAAGGGCTGTTAATTGAATTACATCCCCTTTAATCGTCTTAACCTCGTGAGAATCTTTATTGATTAATAATGGACCAACATTAAGAATATCGGGTTGATCATTTGTCACTTCTCCTTGGCTCCGACGAAGTAATGATTTAACTCGTGCCATTACTTCGAGCGGATTAAATGGCTTAGTAACATAATCGTCCGCCCCAGTGATTAGACCTTGTATCTTATCCATATCTGCTGTCTTAGCTGAAAGCACTAAAATTGGAATATCAGAATCTTTCCGCACCCGCTTAATTACATCCATTCCATCGATTTCTGGCATCATTAAGTCAAGAATAATCAGACCGATATCAGGATTAGTATTTAGCTTTGTCAATGCTTCTTTTCCGTCGTAAGCAGAAATTGGCTCATATCCTTCATTTCGGATGTAAATTTCAAGTAATTGAACAATTTCTTTATCATCATCAACAACTAGAATTTTCATAAGAGGTACTCCTTTTTACAGCATAATATCCTATTGAATATTATAACTAACTATGCGAAAAAAGCGATCATTCTAGGATAGCCTTAACAAAAAGTTTACCCTCCATTATTTCTCGGGAAATAAAAACTGCTGTGACTATATCTTCACGAATAAAGCCATAGCAGTTCCTTATTGACTTAATTATTTATAGTTAGGTGCACTACGAGTAATTTGGACATCATGAGGATGTGACTCAATAAGTCCTGCATTAGTAATTTGGACAAATTGGGCCTTTTCGATCAATGTTGGAATATCAGCAGCACCAACATAACCCATTCCTGAACGAAGACCACCATCAATTTGGAAAACAATATCAGAAACATCGCCCTTGTATTCTACCCGAGCTTCAATACCTTCCGGAACAAGCTTATTAGCTTCATTTACTCCACCTTGGAAGTAACGGTCGGAGGAACCATGTGCTTGAGCCATTGCACCAACAGAACCCATTCCACGATAAGCCTTGTACTTCTTGCCATTGTCTTCAAAAACTTCGCCAGGTGCTTCCGTAGTACCAGAAAGCATACTACCAAGCATTACTGCATTACCACCAGCAGCAAGCGCTTTTACAACGTCACCAGAGTACTTAATACCTCCATCGGCAATAATTGGCTTGTTATATTCACGAGCAACACTAGCAGCGTCATAAATAGCAGTAATTTGTGGAACACCAACTCCAGCGACCACCCGAGTAGTACAAATTGAACCAGGACCGATACCAACTTTTACAACATCAACACCAGCATCAAACAAAGCACGAGTAGCTTCACCAGTAGCAACATTACCGGCAATTAAAGTTGCGTCTGGGAAGTGTTCGCGAATTTCCGCGATCTTACGAAGAACACCTGCTGAATGTCCATGAGCTGTATCAATAACGATAGCATCTGCGCCCGCCTTCAAAAGGGCTTCAGCACGTTCAAAAGTATCACTAGTAACCCCAACTGCTGCCGCAACTAATAAACGATTATTATCATCAACTGCAGCCTTAGTTGCTCCTGCAGGTACGACTACGCTCTTTACATTAGCAACTTCTCCTGCTTGGGCTTGGATTGACATGTTTTTGTGAACAACCCCTAAGCCACCTTGTAAGGCCATTGCAATCGCCATTGGTCCTTCAGTAACAGTATCCATTCCGGCACTAATCAACGGAATATGAAGCTTCAAATTATCAGCTAACTGTGTACTTAAGTCAACTTCATTTGGTAATACATGACTTTCGGCTGGAATAAGTAATACATCATCGAAGGTTAAGCCCTTCTTGGCAAATTTCGTGTCCCAATTTGACATCTGTAGTGCAACTCCTTTGATTTTTAATTAGGTATACTCTACTAGGATTTCGCACTGAGGTCAATCTAAATATTTAAATTAATTTAAAAAATTAACTAGGCTATTCGCACTCTCCTGATCAATAACCAATGTATTTGCATAACCAGCAGTTAAAACACCATGCACTGCTGGTACCTTAGCAACATTGGCTGCCACTAAAATACTGTGTTTTTTCTTTCGCAACTCTGGGAGCGCAATCCCAATTGTTCGTTGGTTAATATCTTCATTTACTATCTGACCCTTGCTATCAATGAAACGAGAGAAAACATCCCCTACCGCCTCATGTTGCAACGTTAATTGCTCCTGCTTGGTGAAGTAACCTAATTTAAATAACAATGCTGAGTCACGTACTGTTCCTACTGTGAAAACAGCAATATTAGATTGCTCCCCTAACTTCATAATATGTTTGATATGGGTATCGTTAGCGACTAATTCACGTGTCTTTGCATGATCAAAGATAACAGGTAACGGCAAATACTGGGGAACGGTATTAAAAGCATTCGCAAAGATATTAACCGTTTCAAACGCATAATTTCGCGTATTAGTATTTGCCATACTGCCTTTCATTTGAACAACAATGATATCAGTAACGTCTTTAGGTTTCAAATGCAATCCTACTTGATAGACGGTTTTTCCCCAGCCTAACCCAATAATGTCTTTATCTTCTACGACTTGTTCGATATATTTAGCTCCCGCTGCGCCAACTTCTTCAAGTGGATCATCCGTGCCTGGAACAATAATAATTTTATGCAATGATGGATATTTAGCGAGTAAGTCTACTTCCAACTGGTGAAGCGGAGCAACTGGATTATGAATTTTAATGGTTACTAATCCTCGGTCTCGACCAAATTGTAATAATCGTGACACTGTTGCCCGGGAAATATTCAGTTCAGTTGCAATATCGCTTTGGTTCCATCCATCACGATAATATAAGGTTGCTACTTTTAGTGCTAATTCAATCTTATTTTTATCATCCATCTAACTTCCCTCCTTTCTCCATATTAAAGAGGCTGAGAAAAAACTTTTGTTTTTTCAACAGCCTCGTTTTTTATACTAATATTGTTACGATATCGTGGAAATTAACCACAAGGCTCGAGGCTAAGTTCGAACGATAATCAACCCGTGCCGTGCTAATCACCGTTCTATCCTTAGCCCACCGCCTTGTCGAGAAGGTTAATTCCCACTCACTC
>OKSH01000472.1_pt1 | contig 43212 bp, 41 predicted proteins | sample 1601231 | NCBI WGS metagenome assembly OKSH01 (sample SAMEA3541596, study PRJEB24748) | human gut metagenome | biome: human gut; feature: human-associated habitat; material: faeces | place: China | collected 2012
TATCATTTTTCGGAACACGAAAAACTCCAATGCCTTCAACTGGCTAAAGCCAGAAAAAAAGGCATCATCACCAGTAAATGCAGTTTACGCATTTACTGGTAATGATGCCCGTACCGCCAGTCGATCAAAGCTCCCGGCTCAGCCATTGCCGCTCGAATTCCTCAGCGGCGACAGGAAGTCCGAAATAAAACCCCTGAATCAATTCAAGTCCGGTATCACGAACCGCCCGGTATTCTTCTTCTGTTTCCACCCCTTCCAGACAAACCTGCTTCCCCACGTTGTGGCAAAGTTCTGTAATCGCACCGATAAAAATAGCATTAAACCGGTCTTCTGTTATTCCCTTCACAAAACCGCGGTCAATCTTAACCACATCAACCGGAATATTCTTGAGAGACAAAAGTGAGGAGTACCCCATACCGAAGTCATCCATTGCCAGAGTAAATCCGGCTCCATGCAGTTTATCCAGCACATTTTCCCGGCTCTCCTCCTCTTTCATGAAATAGGATTCCGTCAGTTCCAGCGTCAGACTGGAGGGTGGCATGGCAAACTGCTCCAGCTTCTTAAGCATGTCCGGAACAATATCCCCTTTGCGGAGCTGATGGTAGGAAACATTGATGCTCATCCTGAAATCAGGCCTGTATCTCCGCCATTTACCGCACTGTGCGGCGGCCTGGCTGAAAATCCAGCGGCCCAACTGGTTGATTAGTCCGCTGCGCTCCAAAAGTGGTATAAATTCTCCCGGCGATATGCTGCCATACTTTCCGCAGGTCCATCTTGCCAGCGCCTCCGCGCCGAAAAGCTTCCCTGTGGCCGCTTCCACCTGGGGCTGGTATGCCACTGAAAAACCGGCAAACCCATGCTCGATGCTCTCCCTCAGTAACTCCATCAGTTCCAGCCGGCGCTCTTTCTCCGGAAGTATATCCGGTGAAAAACAGGTGATTCTGTCTTTCCCAAGCAGTTTGGAATGCTCCAGCGAATAGTTGGCGCATTTCACAAGTTCCAGATACTGGCTGCCATCCTCCGGGAAAGCGGCATAACCGGCGGAAACCGTACAGTAATATTTTTTTCCTTCGAACTCCTGCTGCCTGTGCATCTTATATCGGATTCTGTTAAATATCTGAATATGCTCATCCCAGTCGCCGTTCAGAATGAGGATGGCAAATTCATCGCCGTCCAGCCTGTACATTCTTGCATTGGACGGAAGAAGTGAGGAAATCATCTGTGCAGTAACCCGGAGGACTTCATCGCCAAAGGAGCGGTCGTAGAGATCATTGACGTTTTTAAACTCATCCATATCGAGTATCATCAGACCGAACTTCCTGCCGTCATCTACCAGGTGCTTTTTCACGGTGCCCTCCAGCTCATACCGGTTATAAAGCCCCGTCATATGATCGATCAGGTTTTTCTTTCCCATGTTAGTAATAAAACCGGCAAAATATTCCGGTTTCCCCTCATTATCCCGCACCATCCTGCCGCGGCACCGCAGCCAGCACCACTCTCCGAAAACGTTTCTGGCCCTGTATTCAATATTATGGTGCTCCACTCTGCCGTCGGCAATATCCTGGTTACTCTCCAGGAATCCCTTTTTATCTTCAGGATGGATAAGTACGCCCCATACGGCGGCAGCATTCTCCACGATCTCACCGGGCAGCCCGAATTCTTCCACCATGGCCACGGGATACCGGAATATGCCTGTCTTCATATCTCCGATAAACACATAATCATCAGTACTGGAAGCCAGAGCTTCATAAAGGAACTCCCTGTTGTAATCAAAACCGGGAGCTGTCCTGCCCCTCTCCGTGTTGCGGCGCAGACTCATCCCCGCCCGGTCAATGTGGAAATTCCTCTTCTGGATGTACATCCGTTCATCGGCCCGGGTTATAATCTCATTAACGGAAAACTTGTCGCTCGGATAAACTGCCGTTACCCCATAACAGAAAGAAGCATCGTAATATATCCCGAACTGCTCCCGCTTTTTCTCCAGAAGTTCCAGCGCTTTCTCCATCCTTTCGGCCGCCCCGTCTTCCGTTTCATCATAAAGAGCGAGAATAAATTCATCCTCGCTCAGCCTGAAAAGCAGGTCCGGCTCCGTCAGCCCCTCTTCAATAATTTTAGATACGTATAAAAGCAGGTTATCCCCCTCATGATGTCCATATGTATCGTTGATAAGGTGCAGTCCGTTAATGTCATAAAACACTACAGTCAGCATCTTCTGCTCCTGCCGTGCCAGCTCTATCAGCTCTGCAAGCCTGTCTTTTCCGTTTCTTCTGTCCATAATTTGGGTCAGATCAACGACCCTCTGCCATTCCACTGTCCCCATATTGTCTGCCTCCAGATGGCTCCATTCTTCCGGGATTACCAAACTCTCCGATAGCTTTCGGACCCCGGATTTATACTCTAATTCTATTGTAATCTTTATTTGGGCGGCAGACAAGGGGAATTTGGAAATTGTTGCTGGTATTGCGTATGGGAGGGATATTGCTATCGTGGCTTATCAATATGCAGCCTTTTCTTTTTCAGATAAATCCGAACGGCACAAATAATAAATAAAAAGAAGCCGGCGATATCCGTAACAATGCCAGGTTTTATCATGCAAAATCCTGCTGTCAGGCAAATGAGGCGCAGCCATGGTCCCAATGGCACCAAAAACCAGCCTTTCAGTCCTGCCGCAAATGCTGAAACTCCCAGAAGTGCCGTCAAAAATGCTTGCATTATGACGGCAGGTTTTCCCAGCATCAGTAGTTCCGGCGCATATAGAAACATAAAAGGGATGATAAATGTAATCAGCCCCAATTTACATGCTGCAAGCCCCGTTTTTATAAAAGAAGCTCCGGCTATCTCCGCCCCGGCAAGTGAGGCGGGGGCTACCGGAGGTGTAATCATGGAAACCAGGGCAAAGTAAAACGCAAACATATGAGACGGCAGTGTCTCAAAGCCAAGTGCTTTTAGTGCAGGGACTGAAACAGCGGACACGATAATGTATGCAACCGTAGTCGGCACACTCATTCCAAGTATGATCGATGCAATACCCACCAGAACAGGACCGATCCACTGGCTCTGCCCTCCAAGTTTTGTAACAAATCCGACAAAATTAAGCCCCAGACCTGAATATGACACCACGCCAACTACAATTCCTGAAATTGCACAGGATACAGCGATCATAACCGTCCTCTTACCGGATAATTCCAGGGCCTTCAGTATTTTGGGCGGTGTCAGACGAGTTTCTTCACTAAACCAGCTGACGATTACGACAGTCAAAATCGCATAGGCTCCTGCAAAAGCCGCACTTTTTCCCATTAAAAGCAGTATGACGAGTACAATGAGAGGAATTAGAAAAAACAGCCTCCTGTTGACTTCTTTCCATTCTGGTATCTCTTCCACAGGAAGTCCCTTCACCCCGCTGAGGGCCGATTCAAAATCCACCTGCAGAAAAAGAGAGAGATAGTAAAGAATAGCTGGAATTAATGCCGCCATCATAATTGTTGCATAGGACAGTCCGGTAAATTCCGCCATGACAAAAGCGGCAGCACCCATTACCGGAGGTGCCAATTGACCTCCCGTACTTGCCACAGCCTCCACGGCTCCTGCAAATTCAGGACGGTATCCCATCTTCTTCATCATGGGGATAGAGAAGGAACCGGTTGCATAAACATTGGCTACCGCGCTTCCTGAAATGGAGCCGAAGAGGCTGCTGGTAATAATAGCGATTTTTGCCGGGCCGCCACGCGTCTTTCCGGCAGCCGCTTTTCCCAAATCCATCAGAAACTCTCCGCCTCCCGCCATTTCAAAAAAGCTGCCAAATATAATAAATATAATGATTAGGGTAGAACACACAGAAAGCGGCAGGCCAAAAATTCCGTCGAAGCCAAAGCAGGTGAATTCGGCCATAGCCCTGAAAGAAAATCCTCTGTGTCTGAACGGTCCGGGCAAATATTGCCCGAACCTTCCATACAGAAGCGCTGCAATTGCAATAATCGGAAGAGCAACTCCTGTAGCCCGGCGTCCCGCTTCTAAAGTCAGGACTATTATTGCTATTGAGACAAGATACTTTGTATTGTCAAAATCTGACACAAGATAAATCCAATTACTAACCGTCTCACGGTGAATTAAAAGATATCCTACGGCTGCCAATGCTGCCGCGGCCAGAATACAATCAATTACCGTAAAGACGCGTGAACTCCCCCCTTTGAACGGCCGGTAATAGAGCAGTCCCAAAACCAGAGCAAACAACAGATGCAGCGGTCTCTGCACCGATGCCTCAAAAATACCGAAATATCCGGTATATAAAAAGAGGGCTGCAAACAATATGGCCAAATATGTAATAATGTTATGACTTCTGTATTTTGGATCATCTGCTCCCAAATTCACCGTCTCCTTTCCCCTGTCACTTCAGATATCCGACTTCTTTGAAATATTTTTCTGCTCCCGGATGCAGCGGACCGCCCACATTATTGCATGCCTCTGCCGGTTCAAAATTGGCATGGGTCGTCCCCCAGGCTCTGATGATGTCCGGTTTTTCACAAATCAGCTTAACAACCTGATAGGCCACATTATCCGGCAAATCTGTCCGGCATAGAAGAATGTTTGGTTCACCAATCGCCCAGAACTCTTCCGGTGCAAATGAATAGGTACCTGACGCAACCAGATTTTTTGAATACCCATATTTGTCAGCCAATATTTCTACCATAGATTCCTCCAGTGGCAGTACCTTCAGCTTTACACTGGTAGCCAGCTCTGTGATGGCAGGAACCATAGGCGCTATAATCCCGTCAGCGTGGCCGTCTGATATAAGCTGGCAGCCATCAGTGTAACTGAGATAAGACATACTGCCTCCCCATGATTCAAGAGCATCTACCGTCATACCAAATTCCGCCAAAATCCGCTCCGCACCGAGAGATGGTGTACTTGACTTTGACGTCGTTACCAGACGGATCGGGTATTTCTGATCTGCTATTTCCTGTATAGAATTAACAGGAAGTGACTCTTTAATAATAAACAGGCATGTGTCACTCGTTCCAATCTCGGCCAGACAGGACAGATTCTTATATTTTTTCCCTTCATATGGGGCAGTTCCTGCCAAAGCCGAACGGTACAGATGGGAAACGGTCGTGGATATGTCCATCTCTCCTTTTTCCGTCAAATCGATGTTTCCGATTCCTCCGCCGGGCATAACGGAAAATTTCATACCGCTTATGACGTTTTCACATTCCGATGCAAGCTGGCCCGCAAGTCCGTACCAACCGCCGCCCTGAGGGCCGCCGCCTATTGTAAAGCTTGTCCTCTGCGGTTTTTCTGTCGCCTCTTCCGCCGTTGTTTCAACATTCTCCTTTGTCCCCTCCTCTTTTTGTCCCGCAGGCTGTTCGGCCGGAGCCTGTTTTTGACATCCGGTCATGCCCGCAAGGCAAAGAGATGAAACCAATATACCAAGAAATAATCGATTCATTTAATTCCTCCTTTCTACAGATATGCTTATACAATTTACTGAATCCTTTTGTTGTTGACCCGCTATGTTTCTACGCCTGAATGCAGAAGGTCGATCAAACCAAGAATGTCAAAAACCGGCAATTCCAGTTTTTTACGAATAGTACGAGAATATGGTGCAAGGTTTGTACATTCCAGAAGGAATATACCTATATCTGGATGCTTCTCTTTCGACGCCTCACAAAGTTCTGTCAATTCCCTTTCTATACGCTCACCGTCAAATTGAAAGGGCGGTATACCCGACATAATACCACGCATGAATTCCGGACTGTGTTCCATACTGAACAAAATACACCGTTCCTTCTGGCCATCCGGAAGCTTTGACAAATAATCGACAACTGCATCTGTTTTGCTGCTCACTATAACTGCCACTTTTTTTCTCGCTCCGATCAGATTCAACAAAAGAGGCAGAAGCAGAAGCGCTGACGAAGCTACGGGAACCTCCAGCCGTTCCGCCATCTGTTTCTGGTGAGGAAGAAGAAGGCCACAGCTGGTTGCAATACTTTTACACCCTTTTTCTTCCAATCCTTCTGCTGCCTGAAGCAGTTTTTGTACCGCATCCTCTGTCTCCCTATGTGTCAAATCTCCTGATTTTATCCGATTAACAATCTCATATTGTACCGGATAAATAAACGAACGCGCATTGCCAGGATCTCCAAGTGGTCTGGGAAAGCGGCAATCCAGCATTACAATTCCGATTTCTGCTCCATATACTGCCTGCCCGCCTTTAATAACTGCCATATTTCTCCTCTTTTCATTGCCCTACTTTCATTTCTCCGCGTTTTACTGTTTCACGATCTGTCCTCATGTTCCATCTCGTCATGCATCATTTTCAGATAAGCTGACTGAAGCTCCCTTGTCATCTCCACACAATTTTCCGGGGAGCATTCTGTCCATTTGAGCCCCAGGCTCTCCCTGAGCCAGTATTGCTCCGATTCTGTAAATACAGCCGTACCGTCTTCTTTCACATAGTCAAGCCCATCCTTTTTCATACCTGCAGTGTTAATCTCAAATGCATCAGCCATGCTGACTCCGTCCGGCAGAACCAGTTCCTGCCTGTCCCAGTAAAGTTTTACCGGCGCACCACCCGGTATACCAAGAACGCCGGAACCATGACGGATTACTCCCTTATCCATAGCAAGAGCATATGCCGTCTCCACTGCTGAAGCTGCTGTTATCGACGCATTATTACTGACCGGTGCATTCATTGTCTCGACTCCGGTAACATCAGTTGCATAGTTGACGAAGCCGAATCTCTTTTCTTCCGTAAATTCGTCCGTGATATCGTGTCCTTCGTAACATATTTTTAAAATAAAGGGAACTTCATGGGCGGGAAAACGACGGAGCGCATGATGGGCAATGAGGCGTACTGTTATTTTATCAGGGGATGTGCTCAGCTCCTCTGCCACTCTCAATGCAATTCCCTGGCTTGTGGAGTCAAGTGTTCCGGCTCCGATTGTCGGTGCAAGCCCTCTGGCGTGCAAAATCGGTCCTGCCAGATCCGGCGCCGAGAGATTCACTACACGGCACTCCGGAATAGCTTGATGTACCGCCTGCATCAGAGGATAGAGGACCACCATATCCTTTGGCAGCGTATGCGCGAATCCTGGAATCAAGCCCATTCTCTTCTGCCTCTTTTTCATAGCTGGAAAATATGGATAGAGAGACATTCCCGTTGCGCAGTTGATGAGCAGACCGGGAGACAGTTCTTTTAAAATTTCAGCAGTGCCTTCAATATTGGAAAGATCCAGTCCAACTGGCTTGACGAGTGTTCCAAAGCCCCGCATCAAAGAATTCGTCTGTGCATTATAGCTGATTGTGGAAAGATTGGCCTTGTTTCTGGCAACAACATAAATGGTATCGGCAAGCCCCAAACGGGCAGTAAAAAGAGCGGCATAAGAACCAACTTCTCCGGTGGCCCCGGTAATCATAATACTTTTTATCTTTTTCTCCATCCTGTTTTTCTCCTTCCCTCTCAAATCAGCTATTTTCTCTTAAACAGCCGCACCAGCTTCGGATGCACAAAGTTTCCATCCCTCATTACCTCAATATCGTCGTACTTTACAGTTGCTTTTGTCATTAATCCATCTGTATGGCCGTTGGCGCGTATTACGCCTCCGAAGCAGGGAAGGTCATTGGTTCCGAAACCAATATCAAAGACGCCGTACATGCGCTCATTTAAGAACTTAAGTTCACTCAACTGCCGGATGGCCGGATTAATGCCAAATCCATAATGGCAGGTTCGGTATATATTGGGATCATCTCTGCCGGCAAACCATGTTTCAAATTCTTTTGCCTGGACTCCTCCGGAAAACTTTTCAATTCTTCCGTTACTGATTACCAGGGTTATCGGCTCCCTCAAAATGCCGACAGGATAAGCAAATGCATCAAAGACTACGGTTCCGTTCCAGGTATCTTCTAGGGGCGCCTGTCCTACAACTCCTGCCGGTATATAGGCCTCGTCATGAGGATGTTCTGCCTTTCCGGGATTAGTCTGAACCGGACGCCCTCCCAGTTTCGCCCTGATATCTGTTCCGCCGGCTGAAGTGATATGTACCTCCTGGGCCTGGCTGATAATTTCTTCAAGAACAATACAGATGCTGTCTGTCAAAGTAAAATCAGCCTCATAAATCATATCATGCACCATATCCGATGTGGCACTCATTGTCCCAAGTACTCTTGTGCCACCGTTCAGCATCTCGAGACATGTCTGTGTATAAAAATCGGCGCTTTCATACGGGATTAGCGGAATTACCAAATCCGCCGCCTTCATTGCCTCTCCCAAATGGGGCGGTACATCAATATTCTGGATTCCCCGGTAAGGAAGAACCGACAGAATCGGTGCAGCCCCCTTCTGGTGAGCTGCTTCGAATAAAGCTCCTGCAAGCTCCATGTCCGACGGTGGTTCACAGACAATCAGGACCTTTTCACCTGCTTTAAGACCTGCCCTGGCAAGATATTTATGAGCCATACGCAGCATGAGATCATGAGAATAATTCATAGTTTCTCCTTTCTTGTACTAACCATAGATTTTTGGTACTTGTTCTTCAGTTCCTCAATTGTCTGGCCCGGCCGGAACCAATCAATTTTCAAAATATTGTTCATAAACCGTTTAATTTTCTGGTTATTCTCATAGTAGCATACCTGTAAATACTTGTCAATAAAAGGTCGCATTTTTATTGTTCCAATATGTAATTTATTTTAGTTTTAAGCTCATGTGGTATAAACCAATTTACATAATTATCCAATATTATCCACATAAACCTGCTGACAAACCTTTTTAAACATGGTACAATTAGATATAATGTTTAGAAGGAGAATACGAAAATGAGCTGTGTTTTTTCTCTTGTAGTCGATAAGGCACAAAAAGTGCCGGCATATAAGCAGGTTGCCCAGCAAATTAATGAACTGATTAAAACGGAACAGCTTCACCCTGGTGACCGGCTGCCGACGGAACGTCAGCTCAGCCAGGATACAGGAATCGCCCGCGGTACTATAAAAGCTGCTTACGCTCTTCTTCTCGAAGCTGGAAAAATTGAAACAAGACGGGGCAGCGGTTCTTTTGTTTCTTCTAAAATGTCCGCCAATTCTATCGAATACATCCGGCGGGAGGTACGCAACATGCTGGAGCGCATCAGCGATTTACAAATACATGCAGATGACCTTCTTGCCATTATCCAGGATGAGATGAAACAACTAAATCAGACTTCTGCCACAATTAATATTGCTTGGATTGATTGCTGTGACGAATGCGTCTGGTCTGCCAAAAGGCAGCTTCAGCCTATCGACAGGGTGGGGTTTGCCGGTTATCTGCTGAATGAAGTAGCTTCCACCCCATCCCGCCTTTGGGACAGTTTTGATTTAATCATTACAACTACGAATCATTACCAACTTCTTTGCCAGATGCTCCCCAACTGTCTGGAACGGCTCCAGCAGGTTACAATGGATCTTTCAAGGGATTCTGCTATCAGCATAGCCCAGATACCGGCAGGAAGCCGTGTGTTAACTTTGTGCCGGAACCAAATCTTCAGCGACATTATGCGTGATCAACTGAAGGATTTTGATAATCTGCCGGCAGTTCTCCATTTTACGGATGAAGATCACGATGAAACCATTAAAAGACAACTGCAAAAAGCAGATGTCGCGATCGTCTATGCAGACTACATTAACAGCGGCCGTAAGGGAATCTGTCAGGCACTGAACCGATTTGCCGAGAACGGCGGGCAGATTATTCCATTCGATTATCGACTGGACCGCGGCTCTGTATTATATATCAGGGAAATGGTTGAAAAAACAAGGGAAACTAACGGAGAGCAAAATAGAGTGGGGGAATAAAACAGAACGCAATGCACCGCAGAATCAAAAAAACATAAAAACGATGAAAGGCTCGTTTTGAGAACCTCTCATCGTTTTTATCTGTCGCAATATCAGCCGCAGAACTTATCTGTCAGCGGCTGGGATAATTTCTGAAATGTGAAATCACGCCAAGCATAACGCGAATAACCAGCCAGCCGGCGAATGCTCCTAATGTATTCATGATGACGTCGTCGAGCTGGCAGTGTCCGCGCTGTGTCATATACTGGACCGTCTCAAGCGACACACTGGCCAGAAAAGCGGTCAGAACGCAGAGCCAGCCTCTTTTCTGCATTGGCGCTATCAGCAGAGGAAGAAGCATTCCCCAGGGGATAAACATGATGATATTTTCAATCACATAGGCATTCCCCTGGGCGCTGTGCCCCCAGGTCCCCAAAAATTCCAGGTTGACGGAGGTTCTGGAGCCGGGCGGACGCGAGAAAAATGCCTCCTGAAGTAATACTGTCAGGTAGACGGCTAATAAGAACAGGGTAAAAATGAGAACGGCATGTCTTCCTGCACTCCTGCTGCGGCCCGGTAACGGCCCTTTTTTTATCCTGTTTTCTGCAAATAGAAGAAAAGAGCCGGCGGCGGCCAGGCCGATGAGAATGGCCTGAGGCAGATAGCTTACCGGTTCTTTCATGTCCTGGAACATGTAATTCCAGAGTTGTAGTTTGCTTAAGATTGTCATATTTTGATTATTTCCAGTCTGGATCGAATTATTCCGGCAGGTAATCGCTTTCTTTATAAAGGAAGCGAAACTGCCTGATGTGGTATTTACTTATTATAGTGAATTGAAGGTGGAGAGTCAATATAGTATGGGCCAGTCATTATTCAGCCGGCCCTGGAAATTCTCATCTTGCCCGGCTATCTTGACAGATTAAATCCTGTCCCATATCTCAAGCATAAAGTTTTTTATATCGTCGTATATTTTATTGCGCATCACAAAATCTTCTTCCTTTTCCCACCAATTTGCTTCTCCGTCATATAATTTATAACAGCTATAATCCATTGTCTCTTTTATATTCTTTTTAATACCGTAATTTTTTGGATTATCAAAAATAAGGGAACCGGGAAGAGACAAAAAGCGAAGCAATGATATCCTATTTATCTTATCCCTTCCCATTACCTTAAAAAAATCTTCCGTCTCTTAATTGGTGTTTTCATCCTCCCCGGGCAATCCCGTAATAATAGACAGTGTTTACAAAGGATTCTGTTCTCCTGCTTTAATTTCAGAAGCTGTCTAAATTCCTTGAAATGATTGGGTTCTTCTCCCCATACATCCATATCGCCACAGAAAATATAAATTATATCATTATCACTGACCTGACCCGTAAAATCTTCAATAACATTTGATAGTTTTTCAGACGAATAGATTCCTTGGGAATCAATGTTATAACTGATATCCTATTGTGATTTTCACTCGCTATATTTTCAAACACCTTTGGCAGTAAAATAGATAACAGTATACCGATAATCGTATCAAATGTCATATTCTTCTCCATAATGTTTATTTAACATCATATTGGAATAATCGGTTTTATTAATCCTTATATTCTTTCTCCCTAAATCATCTATGATTTTTTTCATTTGTTTTTCCATGATATACTGGTCCCTTGGAGCACTTTCCTGTATGGCGGGATGCTTCTACACAGGCTGAAAGAAACTGATGAACGCACACATTTTTTCCTGCCTATGTTTAATCCACGATATGAATTTTCTCACAATGAGGGCACTTTTATTTCCGTCATAAACTATATATATTCAATATACACTTCCACCATCAGCCCCATTCCAATCGTTATGCCTTTCTCAAAAGCACTTTACTCCCAAACACAGCATGCGCTGCCACTTCTCCATAATCATCTCCCAATGTGGAGTCTTATTACCAACGCAGTCCTCTACCAACCGATCCATCCCAGAAAAACTCCACAGCCACTTCTCAAGTTCCTTTTCTTTTTCCTTTGCCACTCCACTATAGTTTTCAGTGCCACGGGATTATTATCTACAACTCGATTTTTTCAGGTTTTTATAAAATTTTCAAACTGCCAGTTCTCGAAAATCAAAGAAGTCTCAGTTCTTACTTTTGCGCTTCTTCGGATGCTTCATCTTTTCCTTAACTGCATCCGGCATATTGATCAGTCCGAACCGATAGAACATCGCATAGATATAGATCACGCCCCGGATGTCTCCCAAAGCTTTCGGCCGGTCAATCACAGCTCACACTTCTTCTATGTTGCTCAGTGCCAATAACACCGAACTCCACGCCAGACTCTTGCTGTTCTCCCGGCGGTCGATCCACAGTTCCCTTGTGTATTTCCCGTTCCTGCCCTTTCTCACTTCATAGGTGAACAGCAATCCAGATTAGGTTTTGAGCAGCACCCCTGCGTAGATCAGAACCGCCTCCCAAAGATTTTCTTCAGTCATCTCCGATCTCAGCGTCTTTACTGCCCTGTATCCCCGCTGCCGCTCTGCGCCCACGCTGATTTTCTGGTGCCCTTTGCGCTACTCACAATTTTAACAATCATCTTTCATTTTAGCCATGATATTAACCGCTCTTTACACTGACCGGATAAAGCTTTTAGGATATCCCCGGCATGCTCAAATCTTTCTCTTGCTTCTGGTTGACAAGATCGTTCTACAATCTTATGAAATTCATCAAGATTCAAATCAAATCTTTTATAAAAATCCTGATTCTCTCTAATGCCATATTCAATATAATATTCTTCCAAGCCTAACTCTTTCAGCACATCTGAAGTCTTATCTGAATAAGAAACAATTGCAGCAGGAGTACCGTTAAAAATCGCAAACATAGCCCCATGAAACTTCATTGTTATGCAATACTTCGCATACTTGAACAGCAACCTTTTCTCCCCAATATCAATCTGCTTTTGGGTATCACACACAACAAATTTTCCTTTTATACCACATACGATATCTCTAATAATCGGTATTTCCATCTGGTAATGGAACGGCAGAAAAACATGTGTCAGCCCATCGTATTGCGGGCTATTCGCAATTTCTTGAAGCTGATGTACCAAAAGATGGTACCTATCGCCATGTTTGCTTTCATCGTATTCCCATGTTGGCCATGGCATCAATACTGCCCATATTACATATCCGTTCTCACAAATGTTTAACTTTTGAAGGCATTCTCTTCTTTCTTCTTTTTCAGCATCTGTAAGTAACCCAAATGTAAGGTCACTACTTCTGTAAACATTCTTACAGCTAAGTTCTTTGAGCATCTTGGTAGTTCGAGCATTTCTGCAATAAATGTAATCAACTTCCTCAGAAATAGACTTCCATGCTTGTTTTACCCCTGAAGATGTAATCGAGTTAATATCAATTCCGTAAAGGCAACACTTTGTATGCAGTTTTTTTGCTATCCGGATTTCCTTAAGAAGTACACTTAAGCCATATGAATTTTCAGACGGCCATAATCCCCCCCCGCCAATAATCCAGTATTTACTTTTTAGTAGAAAGGTTAATTTACCAAATTTTCGCCATCTACTCTGTGGAACCAAATGACATTTGAGGTTCGCAAACTTCGAGAAAAAATCTGAATAGTCTGAATTCCCCGCCGAAATAATATTGACCTCATGATTTCCATTTAAATTCAATATGTCCAGTATAGAATAAAGGATGAAATCATCTCCTAAATTATTTTGACCATAAAAACCTTTTATCAAAATTTTACTCATATGCTTTACCTCTCGTATTTATTTTATTTTCCCTGACAGAATACCTAATACATAGGGGATTGTTTTTTTCCTAAATATAATCAGGCATATAATAATTGTACAAATAAGTGTATATTTAAGCCAGTGAAATGAATTGACAAACATGATTCCAATCCCTGCTAATATAATTCCAACAGATATCATAAAAATCCCTTTATCATTATACAGATTTTGTCCACCCAATACTTCTCTACATACTTTTTTATAAAAGACATAGTGAATAAGACAAAAAAACGCATAGCAGAAAAATGTAGTATATGCTGCTGCCTGATAACCACACAGTTTTATGAATATATAGTTCAATATAATATTTAGTGCTGCACATAAAATAGATGGAATTACGACCGTGAGCTTTCTCTCATAATACTCCTGAACTCTGGCAAAAAGCTGGAATATATAATTATAAAACACGCCTATACAAATTGGAATAATCACATCCGCACTTTCCATGTATTTCATTCCACCAAAAATTAATACGATTTCCCTACTAAATAACATGATTCCGACAAGCATAACGCAAACAAACAAAAGTACTTGGTTGGCTCTTTTTGCTAAAAGTTTATATTCTCCTGCTTTAATTTTCTGATACTGATACGGTGCGAATGTAGAATTAATTGCATTGGTTATAAGATTAATCAATGTTCCAGCAGAGTAAGCAATACTATATAGCGCCACCTCTCTTGAACCGCAAAGATAGTTAATCATAATCTTGTCGGAACTCTGCAAAATAAACTCTGACAAATAATGCGGTAGGAGCGGAATGCAAAATCCCAATGCGAACAGCCACACGTTCTTTTCATAAAAAACCCTAGCCTTGCGAAAAATCGACATGTATAATACAATTCCGATTAATGTAATAACAATGGTTGTTGCTACACCTCTAGAGTCAGCTGTCGGACTAACAAAAAGAACAGACAAAACCGCCAAAAGCGACGATCCAACTGTGGACAATAGCGTAACAATTATAATTTTTCTGTAGTCATATATATATCTTTTATATAAGGACCAGCATTGGAATACCGATTGTGAAATACAATAAAAAAACAGGCAGCAAACCAATGTCGATGATATTCCTAGGACTCCTGCCAATTGTTCCCTAAACGCAATACCAACTACTGACCATATAAGGGAAAGAGTAAGTTCCAATCCGCATACAGATGACAGGATTTGTTCCTTATTGTCGTATTTCACATACAAATTCATCATAGACTTGTTTAAAGTCAGCGTAACAATAAGTAAAAAAACCGTTTCCCACGATATATATGTACTATAAAGTCCGTACTCCTCCTCGGAAAAAAGGCGCGTAAATATTGGCGTAGTGAGCATGCTTATACCACGTTGTACAAAACTACATACTGTAAACCAAAAGGCAGCCTTAACAGGTGCGGACATTTCTATGTATTTATCTTTTAATCCTTTTAAAGCACCCTTCATTTCAAGCATCCTCTTCTTTTCCTTATAGACTGTTCCAACTTACAATGGCTAAAGCTTTATATGAAGATGCGCAGGTCTTCCAAAATAAAGCGCATTGTCTTCCAAATTTGAAATCACAAAGCTCCTGCTCCCACTATTACACCTTTGCCTATCGTGACTCCTGGCATAATGATTGTATCGGCTCCAATCCATGAGCCAGAGCCAATAATAATCTCTCCTGTGATACCTTTTCCCGCACTTCTATTCTCATCAACAATTTTATGTGTCCCATTTATAAAATGCACATTCATGGCAATATTGCAGTTTTCTCCAATGATAATATTATTTCCCAAATCAAACCAACACTTGTAATATATAAAAGCCCCCCACAGTGAGATTCCCTGGTCCCAAGCCATGAAACAGCTGTGGAGACAAGTAACAGCCTCTTCCAATTTTATTACCAGCAATTCTATAAAGTATGGGCCTCATTTTTATCGGACAAGCTATACTCGCTGCAAGCCAGTTTTGAATTAGGTCAGAAATAATAAATTCTAATCCATGCCTCGCTTCAAGCACACGGCGTCTTATCCCATTTTAAATTTTTTTGCCACTTTGGTCCTCCTTCATAAACACCTGCAGTTCCTCCGGCGTGCCAAGCACATGGACTTTTGCTGCATCCACAATGCTAATCGTCACCAGCATTCCTTTCTGAATCATAAAATTATACAGCGGTGCTATATATTTCTCATTTTTCTCCATTCGGCTGTCATCAGAGTAGAACTCATCATACAGTTCTTTATAGAGTCTGGCTGATGAAAAGTAATAAGCACCCAGTGTACAATTGTCGGAGATGCGCACCTTCTCCCTGACCTCAATAACATTGCCGCTGTCATCCAACTTGGCAAAGCTCCAATGATCCCCGACCGCATGGAAACATGGAATATGCCCATCGCCAGAAATATCCTCAAATTTCATCTCGTTTGACTCGACATAGGTATCGATGTTGTAGACCATGATCGCATCGTCTGCTTTACAATACGGAATAGCCAGCATACAGGTGGTGGCTTGTCCATCTGTCACATAATCAATATCCACGATCTCGATATTTTGAATTCCATATTCATCACAAAGCTCCCTTATAAACTCTCGGGCATTATCCTCTCGACGCACAACAAATACATATCTGCTGACATGGTCATTGTATCCAACCAAACTATCCAGGGACCATTCAAAAAGCGTCTTGCCTTTTGCTTCAATCATATATTTGGGGCAGTTATATCCGGCATTGCGGAAGCGACTTCCCAGTCCGGCCATCGTAATAATTACAGTCATTTTCTTATCCATATCCAAACTCCTTCTTTATTTTGATTGCCTATTAGAGTTCTTACAAATCTCATTCAATTCCCCAACGCTACAGTTTAAGAACTCATCTGGTCTGACCGTTCTGTCATCCACATAGAATCCCTTATGACCAGGCCAAGGTTTTCCGTAGATAATTTCATCAAAGGGAATGTCCCATTTATCTAGCCACTCCAACAGAATCCTAGCGGTGTTCTTGTTGATCACGCCTATTTTCCCATTATAAGAATTCATATTCCGCGATGTAAAAAGAATAATCTTTGCACCATTCTCTTTATAATAACGAAGTTTTTCCACCATGTTTGCATATGGAACCAAGTCTTCGTAACACTCTTCCTTTTTTTTAATTGGACATAATGTTCCATCAATGTCAAAAACAAATGAATAGTCGCTAAACATTTATTTCCCTCCATCTCTTATGTTTCAATATCATCCTAACAAAACTAGAACATATTATAGCACTAAGAAATACTACAATTGGTAAGGCTGTTTCCACAGCAACACTCGAATTAGCGGCTCCCAGTCTTGCCACAACTCTCTTGAAAAAATCTAAAATCATGTAATGAAAAATATAAATATATGTACTATGATTTTTTCCCAAATTAGACATGGTCATGAAAATTTTGGCTGATACTGCGTGACCGCTAAAAAAAACGAAAACTGCTATCGCTAAAATTGCTGTAGTCAAGTACATATCTCCCTTTCCGTCCTGAGACATACACTGTAAGATAAATTTCTCCGCTGACACCAACAGTAACGCTATAGGTAGTATTAAGCACTTATACTTATGAACTATTGTTTTATAATTATCATGGTTTTCCATCTTATATATCAGATTTCCTATTAAAAAGAAGCATAGCCCTGTAAACAGGAAATTCCGTGAGTATACAATAGATATACTTTCGTCGAAAAACACAAACGAATATTTTCCAAGAAATACCCCACTCAAATAAAGGATCGGGATACTCCAATATAGATACTTTCTCCTTTCCAATTTATCAAAAATAAGTATAATAACCAGCACAAGCAACAAAGCTAATACATACCACAAATGCCCACTAATCAGGGCTCCTGTCGATATTTTTTTGTTCCACACAGAAGATAAACTGATAAAATTAGACAGGTATTGAATCACTGTTCCTTCCCGTAAAGACCAAATCATCCCCCATCCCCAATATAGTACATTCGACCATATCACCAGAAAAAATATTTTGCGTATCTGCCTCGTCTGATACATCCTTCCCGTACTAATATCGTAAAAGTATCCAGTAATCATAAAGAAACACGGTACCGCAATTTTACAAATCGCATCCCAATACCCTCCCCATTCTCCAGGTATTGGGGCATGAATGCATACAATCATAAAACTTGCTAAAAATTTAAGTAGATCTATACCCTTATTTCTTTCATTCATATTCCTATATCCTTTACTCTATTCAAAATATCAAGCCCCATTCCCAGCATCACCATCTGATGATCTAGGCTTTCGCCATGTAGCGGAATCATGCTTAAAAATAGCAGTGCTTCAATAAGTTCAATCTTCTTAATATCATTTCCAATCTCATTCTTGAAAGTATCCAAAAAGACCTTGTACAAATCATAATTTCTCTTACGGTCAAGTATAGAGTAGGTCACACTTGCGGTCTCCAGATCATAGCTTACTTCGAAAAGATCTTTTATGATAAAATCGTATTTTCCATCGACACTGTGTAATAATTTCGCAAGCTCATACCTTGCATCGCCATAAATATCATACGTCCCGAACTTCCCCCGTGGGTCAATGACCTTGATAAAAGAGAAATTATTGTCTACCATGATATTGGTGAAACACAAATCCCCATGAATAATGTGGAATGTATCAACATCGTACAGCATCTCAGGAATTGCTCTTTTCAGCATTTCCGCTACGGTATTTAACGACTGATATGTAACACCATTCACCGTTATATTCTTTTCAAACAGAGACCGAAACCTGTCATCACTTCTCATTTTATCAAAACGCTGCAGAGTCTTCGTAAGGTACATATCCTCCAGTGATGACGGAATGTTTCCATCCTTTAAGCTATAACGCTTGAAATCATTGCATACAAACCGAATACGTTCAAACACCTCATCCCATTGCTGCCGGGTCAGATCGCCATACAAATACAACTCATGCACCGTATGATATGCGTAGTATTCCATCGAAACATACGGAGCAACATAGGCGATAGAATAACTGAAAATCCTTGGCCTCACATACTCAACATCAGACGGCAGTTTTAAATACCATTGGATTTCACCGATAAACTTATCTCGGTCATCACTGGTCTTTCTAAGAATACCGCGATTTTTATCAATTGAGATGTGGTTAAATTCCCTGGCTCTGACCTCCAGCTTTGAATTATAATACTTATCCTCATGACCGATATCGAACCAGTTTTCAGTAGCAATCGCTTGCATGGGATAACGCTTGCTATACATCTGAAGCGCATAATAGAAGGTACTCATATGCAAATTCTCGGCATAAAAAGCAAATTCAAGACACTCCCTAAAAAACACACTATTGCATATCTGGAAAACACCGACAAAGAGTTTTTTTCTTACTCCGGTATCAACAGAGTTTTTGTCATAAATGTTCGTGATTGAACCATTTTGCTCATCAAAAAATGTCCATGTATCGGACATAAGCTCCTCTTGACAATAGAAAGCATCTCCTACTACACAGGCAATGTTATCCATCACGATCGTATCAGCAAAATTAATGATTACCGGCTCTGTTACATTTTCAAGGCCAAAGTATACTGTATGTCCCAAATCACTCAACTTTGGCAGAATTTTAATCTTCACTTTTTCCCCAATGTATTTCTGTAACCTCCTGGTTACCTTATCGGCCTTTTCATAGCACATGATATCCATCGAAGAGCAGTAATCCTTATACTCCTCGTACAGATAATCAAATGTAATTTTTTGATTGACCGGATAGATTATGCCAGGGAGTTTCCCCAACCTTTGAATTTCCTCTGGAACAATCTTGGCTGCTGGGATAATCAGTTTCAATTCGTCGTTCATTTTTCTTCATCCTTATTTAAAAATTTCATCTGCATACTTCTCATATACTGGGTCATATTTCAAAGTTTCGCTATAAAGATTTAACCAGTTGACAAAATCAAAATTCGCTGTTTTTACTTTCTCAACCGAATCATATTCAAAATAAGCACCGTAGAACTCATGGAGCCTATATTTTCCTTCATACTTTGGCCAGTAAATATCTAGTGTATTCATATCTACACAGATTAAATACTTTGACACGCCTTCCCAATAATCTTTTATGGAATTGTCTCCGGTACATCCTAATGACATCAAATAATTTTTCATGATAAAGACTTCCGGAGCATAGGCTTTGTCTGAATACTTCCTTCGGCTACTCCCTTTCGGTAAATCAAATGGCTTTCGATTATCTTCCAAGCATTCGAACAGTTTCCCCATGTCACTGGCTGTCCCAAAGTAGAAGAAATCACTCATAAAATATGGAAAGAACATATTACCGTAATTCATTGAAAGACAAATTACCCGTTGCTCCTGTTTCGAAGAATCTACTGTTGGATACTGTTTCATCAGATTAATCATATATTCAAATACATATGGTTTGGAAATACGCTGATCCGTTCTGGTCTTTGCAATATAGTGATAACCTTCTTTCTGAGCCTTGCGGATACCTTCCCCCGTGTTCTTTAGCTGATAATTAATGTTTAGATGTCCACCAGTTAACGGTTTTTCGCACAACAACACTTCTGCTCCTGCACATTGTATTTGCATTATCGTCGTAGCGTCCTCGTCCTTCCACGTTGAAACAATAATGCCTGCATTCGGGTACAGCTTCCTATAAAATTTGACTGTCTCCACTGTAAAATTATCTTCTATTCGAATCGGCCCCTGCATAACAATTGCAAAAGAATCTGAAACAAATTCCAATTTCGCCCTCTTAAATGTTTCCGCCTCAATAGGTATTATCCTAAACGCAGCATCAAGCTTCGTTGAACTTACCGCTTTACAAGCAGAATATAGAAAAAAATCTTCTGGATGCTTCTTAACCATTTTTATTAATTTGAATGGAAATTCAACCATGTCATTCAGGATTCCATCTACACTTTTTTTTATGATTCCCATATCTCATACTCCCGGGACCTATGTAACACATATTCTGTAATTGCTAAGTAAAAAGGAATAGCAAAGGAAAAAATGCCTACAAACAAGTCTATGTTAATACCTGTCATCATTACCAAAACTGTCATACCTAAAACTAGCAATGCTTCATCACACATTCCAACTTTATTTGCTTTACTATACACATAAAAGCCTCTGATAAAGATCATTAAAAACACAACTACTATTGGTATTCCAAGCATAAAAATACTGTGAAGTATTCCTATATCTGTAATGTGTCCACCAATAGTCAATCTCTGCGCATCACTTTCCAAAAATCCAAAGCCAAATACAGGTGATTTCAAAAAATCAACACCAAATCCTGCTATCGCATTAATCCGTGCTCTCGTCGAGCCACCGTAATCTGCATTTGATTTAGAAAAACTGTCTACCAAATTACTGAACCACGATGTATTCACAAGAATCACTATCCCAATAAAAAGTATTCCTATACGCAGCAATTTTTTTCTATCAGTTACTTTTTGAAATATAAGTAAAACTACGACAGCTACCAGCTGATATATCATTAAGGAACGCGCTTGATGAATTCGAATAGTATAAGCTATTACCATAACTATACATAAATAGTATATCCATTTATGAAACTTTTTGGATGTTGTTAAGGCAAGATAGTATACAATAGGGGCAAAAATTATACCTATAAATGGCGGATTAACTCTTAACACACCTTCTCTTATCCATTCAGATGAAGCACTTTCCTGAGCAATATTCGGAAAAGCAACCGTTCCACTTACATCATAATAAAAAGAAATTCCCCACCTTATTGCATACGACACTATACCCAGTACAACAAGCAGCTTCAACAGATTTCTAAAATCCCATAATTCATTATTCAGTAAATAACACAAGGGAATTGCTAATATTACATATATGTATTCGATTCCCTGCGAAAGAGCTCCCATAAAATCCAAGCCATTATTACTCGTTGCGCTATAGATTCCCACACCGGTTGCAAAAAGACATAAAACTGACAATATCCACAAATATTTTGCTTCTACAGAATACACTCTGCTGAAAAGAAATAGGAAAATAACCATAAAAATATAAAACATTACCATTGGATATTGGTCATATGCCGTTGAAAAGATGGTCAGTTGATTTCCTAATAACTTTAAAAAGCTATACCGTATCAATATCAACACAACAAATATGAATTTTATTATTGAGCTTATTTTAACCTTCACAACTGCATCACCTCCAACAGTTTGTCTCATTTATAAATGGGATTATTTGTCTATCCAATAGCTTCCTTATCGCTTCCAAGCTATATTTCTCACAATATAATTTCCATTCACTTTCCAAAAGTGCTTTTCTTTCATCATTGTGGAGGGAATAATATCCTTTTATCGCTTCTACAAAATCATCAGTCGTATCCGCAATAAACCCGTTCTCGCCATCTATCAAACTATATCCTATAGCCCCATGAACTGTAGTCACGATTGGCAGCCCATATGACATCGCCTCGGCAATTTTTACTTTCATACCGCCGCCATCAAAAATAGGGGCAAGTACCATATCAGACTGTTCAAAATATGGCTTCATTGACTCAGGTGAATCAATTAAAGTCACTCCAGCTTTACTGCATAATCGTTTGATATCGCTGTTCGGCCTAAATCCGGCAATCGTAAGATCACAAATATCTTTAACCTCAGGAAACACCTCTGTAATAAACCAAGCAATCGCATCCGCATTAGGTCCAAACCACAGAGAACCTGTAATCAAGCAACTTAATTTTCCGTCAACCCTGCCATCAAATGATTTCCCTGTTTCCGGCATGTTTACCCCCACTGGACATATAACAATTTTGTCTTTTGTCAGTCCATATAAATCAATTAAGCGTTTCTTATCGTTCTCCGTTATCGCAAGAACCGTATCCGCGTTCCACACCATGTATTTCTCTCGCTTACCCGATAAAATGTACTTAACAAAATTAACAAAGCTTCTATTTGATTCATAACTAATCCTCAAATAGTCTTGCTCGACGTTGTGGGCGCGAATAAGAATTTTTCCATTGTACCTGCTTCGAAAAATATCCTTTAATATATAATCCAGTTTCGTGAATTCTATAAAAATAAAATCATACTGTGCAAAATCAATCCTTCTCTTTTTCCACGAGACATATTTCTTGTCAAATTGTAGATGAAGCAACGACCATAATTTTTGAAAAAAGGTCAGCTTATCTTCCAAATATTCCACACTGCTGTACATCTGGGCTATGTCCATTTCATTAATCTTCGGACCTACATAATCCACCTGTTCTGCAATTTTTGTTAATGCATATGAAAACTGCAGTATCCCAATCTCACCGCCAGACATTCTTCCCGGAGCCTGTGTGCATATATGTAATATCTTCATTTGTCCAATCTCCCATTCAATGTAATCTCATAACCCAAGCTCACTCCAAAACCTAGTAGCAACTTTCGACCATTCTATCGTTTCCCGATGCTGGAGCATCAGCGGCTTCTGCTCTTTCATAAAATTTGGACTGCCGATGGCTACAATCATACATTCTTTTAACTGTTCTGGGTCGTTATTCTCATATAAGAGCCCTAACTGACCATCGTTCAGCTGTTCCTTTAATCCACCGACATCAGATGCTATTACAGGAGTGCCAAATTCAAAAGCAATCGGTATAACTCCTGACTGTGTCGCATCTGTGTACGGAACAACCGCAATTGTGTTATTCAAAGCAAAGTAATTCCCTATCTCATCATCTTCGATAAACCGATTAATCAGATGAATATTGGAGAGCTGTGCATATTCTTGACGATAAGAATCAAAGTTTCCATTTCCCAGAATCGTAAGTTCACAATCCGGATATTGTTCTGTAACCAACTTATATGCTTTTGCGAGAATGTGCAGTCCTTTATAATCCTCAATCCTGCCAAAGAACAGGAAGTGGTACCGCTTTGTGTACGCGTCCTGAAGACTGTTAAGATCATCATTCGTTTTGTACATGTTCATCCTGCCATGAGGAACAAAATGAACACGATTCAAAGGCAGCTTATATAAGTGAGCCGTTTCCTTAATAAATGATCTTGTCAAAACAAATACATCGTCCACGTTGTGATAAAAATTGTAGTAAAGTTCTTCTTTTCTATTCGCCCCACTGTGTGCTTTGGGATCGTGACAGACAGCCGTTGTCCTTTTAGGCTTAATTGCCTTGTCTACAACAGGCCCCAAATGACTATAAAGTGTCCGGATTGACACATCAATTCCGATATTTCTGAACTTTTTTCTTAACCTATAGTAGTCAATAAGAAGGAAATGCATCGTTGTTAAAAAAAAGCTGATCTTGCTGCCCGGTTTATGAGATCTCAGCAAAACGACATGATCTTCCGGCAGCTCTTGTTTCCATTGATCTGCGTTTATCATCTCTTCAACAATCACCGCATAAACCTGATGCCCGCAATCCTGAAACCCTTTTGCAAGTTCTAAAGAAAATGCAGGCCCACCTTCCCCACGTTTTGGATAATTAATCAATATATTCATGCTACTTTTCTCACCACACCAACGTTTCTATCTTTGTCTTAACCATATCGAACGCCACGTCATTCATTCCGCTATTTATCACAATATCTGCAATAGCCTTTGTCGGCTCCACATACAAATAGTGCATCAGCTTTACTGTCGTAACATACTGCTCAAAGATACCTTCCAAGTCGCGCCCCCGTTCCTTCATATCACGGATAGCTCTGCGCATTATACGTTCATCCGCATCCGCTTCAACATAAATCTTAATATCCAGAAGTCCTCGCAACTCCGGGTCTTGAAGAACAAGAATCCCCTCAATCAGGATTACTTTTCTCGGTTCAATTCTCACAGTTTCTTTTGAACGGATGTGCTGTGAATAATCGTACACAGGGCAATCAATGGATTGTCCTGCTTTTAGCATCTTTATATGTTCAACCAATAAATCTGTTTCCAGAGCTTCAGGGTGATCATAGTTGATTTTTTCCCTCTCTTCAAAAGGTATCCCATCCCTGCTTTTATAATAATTATCGTGGTACACAACGGCGATTTGTTCTCCGAATTCTTGCTTTATTCTGTTTGTAAACGTAGATTTGCCGGAACCCGTCCCTCCTGCCACTCCTATTACTATACTGTTCATACTTATCATCCCTCTAATACAAAACTCTGTGCCACACTTCTCCATCCGATGCCAATCCCTCTGACTTCTGCCAGTAGTCAGCAATCAATGCCTGCAAGATATTGTCCTCAAATCCAATTAAGCCATACTTCATTCCTGTTTTTATGTACTTTAGCGTGTATTTGAACAGCCGACTGATACTGTTCACCTTTGGCCTTTTTATTTGCTTCTGCTTAAAGAATTGATCCATTCTTTTCACATAATCTATCATCAATTTGTCTGACACTTCATGAGCAGAGCCCTCCTCACGAAGAAAACAAAACACTTTCTCATATTCCGCCAGAAATCCTTCTCCCAGAACATTTTCAATTGCATTCTTTTCATGCACCTTCTGATACTGCCCATGATAGGAAGAAATATACTCTCCCTCACATATCAGCCATGCGCTAACAATCGCCAGAATCAGCTTGCCCTTCCACTGTTTCCGAGGATAATCTCTGTTGTCCGAATCCGTAAAACTCTGCAAATAGATGAGTTCACCTATTCGGTTTGCCACAAGCCGCTTCGCTTCATATGGATCAATTTCGGCAACGGAGATGCTCTTTTCACCAATAAAATCCCTCCCCCAAATCGTCCTGCTACCATTGAAAAGATCATATGTAAAAATCGTCTTATACTTTGGAATACGCAAAGAAAAATTGAAGTTATAGCCTCCTCGAACCCTCTTTTCACCAATTGACATTAAATTCAAATCTTCTTCAAACTCCAAGGACACAACACGTATCAATTCCTCCACTGTCTTTTTCAACGACGACTTTGGGAAAACCAATGCAATTTCCACATCGCTTTTAAGATACAGTGTCCCATTGTCATTAACTGTAAATGTCGGCTCTCCTCTGCCAAAGCTGCCGGTCAGAATAATTGAAGAAAGACATTCCCGGCCACCATGCTTTTCGATGCTGGCAATCACATCATATATTAACTTCTTTTCATATGCCGCTTTCTCCATCCGTTTCCTCCAAATAATTATTCAATTATTTAACCTATATATAAGTTGCTGTATACTTGAGCAAGTCTTCGACACTTTCAAAACATGGGAATATCTCTCCACACTCAAATAGCTCTAAATATCCAACATCTATTTCTTTCAATTTTGGTATATGTCCAAGAAACTCTGTATATTGCATTAAATATTCCTGAGTGCTTTTTAAATATTGACTTTTACACTTCTCGTAATAGTCTGATAAAGAGCATATCTTTTTTGTGGGATTTCCCACATACACTAAATCGCTTTCCAACCGTCCTGACACGATAGAACCCGCTCCAATTATCACATTGTCGCCAATATTAGATCCCATCAGAATAATCGCGTTGCGTCCAATAAATACGTTATTTCCTATTCTTGTTTTCTTAAATTTCCGGTAAGCAGGAGGATACTTTTCCTTTGCCCCTTCAAACACCGCAAAACTTGCGTCATGGCACAACAATGTCACGCCAGCCGTAATCCTCACATGGTTACCTATTTCCATCATAAAGGGCAGGAATCTACCATCGTAGAACTCGGCGTAGAAGAGACAATCCTTTCCTATTTTTACCCCCTCCCCCGAAGAGAGGCGATAAATGTCTCTGAATTATACTTATCGCCTTTTATAATTCTCTTAACAATTTCCCTTATATTATTGATTTCACCAGTCTTTCTAATTTACTTCTGTCGTATTAACGATGTTCTTCCCGCGTAATGTGTATCCTGTCCTATCAATACCAGTCTGTTCCATGACTGACGGAAGCACATCAACAAGATACGCAAACTCTCTGTTCTCCGCCAAAGTTTTATTGGAGCAGAAAATGCCATAGTGCTTTGGTAAAGTAGGCTCAAAGCCATGGCCGGATTTCACAGAGTGTCCGAAGCCCCATATCGTTTTTGTAAATTCATGCGGAGCTGCCAGATAAAAGATCAGCTCACCATGTTCCTTTGGATCAACACGCAGTTTGTACTGCTCCTGACATTTTTCATCCAAAACGAATCCAAGTCCGTTATTGGTCAGCTTCTTAATTACCTTGCCAACCTCCCGACGTTCCTTATCATTGCGGAACCAGAACCGCGCATAGTTCGATTCAATCAGATGGATGTAGTTGTTCACATTCAACCCTTCCGGTTTAAAATAAGTGTTAATGTTAATATAAGGTTCCTCCAGGTCAATGTGTCCATGATCCGAGTAAGCAATCACTGTCACATCATCATGGTATTTCTTTGCTTTCTCATAGGTTTCCTTTATAAACGCATCTACTTTAGTCAGGTACTCTTGCGTTTCTTTTCCATTCTCTCCATATGCGTGCATCATGTTATCGGTATAACCGATAAAGTAGTATACGAACTCATCATTCTTATAATCAACCTGGCTTTCTTCCTTGAAAGTATCATCCGCCCGTGTGCCTCTGTGAAGCGCAATCACATGATGTTTCACTTTCTTTTTTTTCATAATGGAAAAAAGATTCGGCATCGAGCTTTTCCACCTCGAATCATTCCACATCACATCATCACATGGCTCGAAGAGAGGCCAATATTTCAAAGGCAGATTTACCAGACAGGAAACTCCGGAGTATGAGGAATTGTGGCTGAGTTTTCTAGTCACCTTTCCAAGTAGCAGCTTCAAAGGCAAGAAGTTGATGTATTTAAGTCCTGGAACATAATTCAGCCATTTATACGGCGAATTATCTCCCTTTTTCCAGATAAACCAAGTCTTATGCTCCTCAATAAACCGACTTGTATACATAGTTGCATGGCAGGCACACGAATATCCAAAATCACTCATCAATGGTTTTGAATTGATCGATGCCAGAAAGGGCATACACTTTTTCATCATGTCATATTTAACGCCGTCCATAAAATATAAAAGAACCATAATTCAACTCCTCATATCAACTATTTTCATTTACAAATCATTGGTTTAGCAGGAACACCTACTACTACCGTATGTTCTGCAACATCATTCGTTACAACCGCACCGGCACCGATTGTCGCACCTGTTTTCACTCGACATTTTCCAAAAATAATGGCGCCAGCATAAACCATGACCTCATCTTCTAAGACAGGAATCCCCATTCCCTTCGCACCAATTGTTACCTGTTGGTTAATCCAACAATTCTCTCCAATAGACTCTGCTAAAACGATTGTAGAAAACCCATGTTGGAAGAATATCCCTCCCCCGATTTTTTCAGGAGTCATATTTATGTATAAACTCTCAACTGGCTTAAAAAACATGCGAAACAATACATAAAGAAAAAGGTTCCCGTGTAATCTGTTTAAAACCACATTTCTAAAGCTCGGTTCTTCAAACAAGCAATAGCCAAACCTAACTATTTCACTATAACTTTCTGCAACATTGGGCATGATATTCTTTTTATATGCAGAAAAATCCATTTGGAGTTTATCCCTGTATTTTGAGCGTCGAAAACACACCCAACCTATAAATACTCTCCATATATTCAGGTATGTTATAATGATGTTTTTTCTCTTAATTGTTACCATTGTTCCTAATTATTCCTTCCCTAAAAACCTATCTTCCAGCATCAGGCACAGGCAATGATATATAGGCAGGTGCAATTCCTGGACCATATGTGTTTCTGTCTCTGGAACCTTGAACGCCACATTCGCTACGTCAGCAAGTTGCCCGCCTTTCGCACCGGTAAGTCCGACTACTTTTAAGTCAAGCGCCCTAGGCACAAGCGAGATCGCAATCAATCCTCTTTCTAGGAGCTTTGCCAAATTCTCGCCTCTGACTGGATCGATCTTCTTCAGCTTTTCCGCAAACTCTGCCGGAACAGGACGGGGTATTTGGAAACGCTTCATCAGTTCCCCTGCAATATTCTCAGAATTTGCCTCCGACCCGCCATTTCCGGCAATTAATAGCTTTCCCTCATGTTCTTAGCACTCTTCCATGATGAGGTTAGTCTCAGTTATCTCATCCTTACACACTTCCAACTTTGGATACCGCTCAACCAGTAAATCGATGTGTTTGTTCAATAATCCCTTTTATTGTTTTAGAATATAGCTTTCTGGCGTATAATAAATCACTCTTGTTCCACCATCTTCAAACTTAAACGGTATGTACGTCAGGTCACTCATCGCATCCATCACAGCCTTCTGCTTCCCCGGCTGCACATAGAACACAAGAAAACCGCCTCCACCAGCGCCAAGCAATTTACCACCCAGAGCTCCAGCCGCCATCCCTTTTGCATACAGTCCATCAATACTGTCTGTGGAGATGGCCGCACCCGTTTGTCTTTTCAGTTTCCATGTGGTATCAAGAAACCTTCCAAAGTCATCAAGATCTTTTGACTTATCAACAAGCACCTGCTCTGCCTCATCCACAAGCTCATACATCTGTTTGAGCTGGGCATGCTTCTCCTTATCAAATACCTTATTTGCCTTCTGCACATCTGACGAAAAACGGGTAAAACCGGTAAAAAACATCATCAGATTGTCATTAAGCTGTTTCTTTCTTTCCGGAGAGATAATAACCGGAAAAACCTCATATCCATCTGTATTGAAATTAATGCGATTAAAGCCACCAAAGGATGCTGCAATCTGATCCTGCCATCCGCCTGCTTCATTGCATAGGACTCTCTCTAAATAGATAGCTTCATCTGCCAACTTCTTTTTATCTGCATACATGCCCTTAAGCGCATAAAATGCATTTAACATACCTACCGCAAAAGATGAGCTTGTCCCCAATCCAGAGCGCGCTGGAAGGTCTGCCTCGTATGTAAGTCTAATTTCATGCATATCCAATATCTGCATAGCATTGCGGATGGCCGGATGCTGGATATCCTCCACGTCCGTCACACGTTCCGTTTTGGAATAGGACAGCTCTGTACTGTAATCAAAGAATCTCGGTAAATGCCGCACATTCACATAACAATATTTATCAAATGTTGTGGACAACACTGCACCACCATTTTCTCTAAAATAATTCTCCATATCCGTACCACCGCCAAAGAACGACATACGGAACGGTGTTTTTGTGATAATCATCCTTATCCTCTTTTCCATTTCTTCATCTGTGCCGCAATATCCGCATCCACAATCTCTTCACCAGTCCTCCCCTTAAGCTGCACCATGCTTGCCTCACTCAGGCCATTATTCACGACAGCGCACATATCGCAGGTAGAACACTTATCCAGTTCTTCCTTAGTCACCTTGCCATCCAGATAATCCCGGCAAATCTTATTCTCATACATTGAATACGGATGCTTACTGAATAGCGCTTTTGCCTTATGGATTACAACCCATGTGGCCGGTTTCCAGATATACTTATGCATAGCCGGACTCACACTACCAATCATCCAACAATCCCGATCGCAGCAACGTACTGTCTTCCTTACCTTCTCTGCCTCTGGGCTGTTCCACAGTTCTGCCCAGCTCTGGGTGTTCAAATTGCCCATGACTTCCTTATCCTTCGTGCCGTTGCAAGGCATAACATCGCCATACGGGTCGATGAAGAAAGTATCAAAGCTCATATCACAAGGCAATAAACGCTTCTGGCCGTAGATATAGTTGATCAGACCGTGGTTAAAATAAGCACGGAACCACTTCTTCGGGCTGTTACTCTGGATAAGCTCATTGACCAGATTTTCAAAGTTCTTTGCAACCATCGGACGGTCATGGATGATATTCTTTGCCTCAACAAAGTAGAAGCTGTTGTGCAGAGAAGCGGTTGCGAACTCCATACCCATCTCAGCAGAAATCTTGTACAGAGGAACCAGATCAGGAGCGTTCTTATCTTGCACGGTCATACCGAAGCCAACATCTTTCATGCCCATCTCACGCAACTTCTTCAGTGTGCCGTAACCACGCTGGTAACCGTTATGTAGACCACGGATCTCGTTATTGGTCTGTTCCAGACCCTCGATGGAAATACGAATACCAATTTGCGGAAACTCCTTGCACAGGTCAACAATACGCTCCGTGAAGAAGCCGTTGGTAGAAATGACGATACGATCAGACTTCTTGTACAGCTCACGCACGATATCCTTCAAGTCAGTACGGATAAACGGCTCACCGCCGGTGATGTTAGTAAAGTACATCTTCGGCAGCTTCTTGATGGTTTCAAGACTGATTTCCTCTTCTGGCTTGGAAGGTGCTTTATAACGATTGCACATAGAGCAATGCGCATTGCAACGATATGTAACAATGACCGTACCATTCAGTTTCTTTTCTTCAGACATGATTAACTCTCCTATTGTTTACTTTCTCTTTTAAGATTGTTCGATTTTATTTAAGAACCACCCGGTACATACCAAGAACACGATAAATCAACATGTGACACAGGTAAATCTCGAGGCTGATACCACCAAGGAATTTTCCGACTGGATTGACCAGTCCCCCCGAGGGGGTATAGCCAAGCGCTGCCACACAGAAGAACAACATTGTGAGCGACGAGCCGCCTACTACAAAATACGCAACTGAACCGCCAGCAAAAATGCACCGCAATCACTTTATATTTTGTTGCGAACTCAGCCAGTTCTTTCCGACAGAGGAAGATCAAATCATCGACAATGAAACAGACTGCATCGTAGACAATGTTTGTTCTTTCTGCGTTAAAGTAGGAACCACACAGCCACTTGAACGCCAGTGCCGCTATAGCTACTCCCCATGCTCTCTTCTTGTTTCTCTCCTCACGTATCAACCTTACTGATACACCTTCATAATTTTATCGTAATACTCATCGATGGTATCGAAGCTGATATCCTTACAGTTTTCACTGTACTTCTCGCACAGTTCTTTATTATCCCAGAGCATTTTAATCTTCGTTTTCAAATCACCCGCATTACCGCTCTCGAAGAGTTCACCGGTCTTACCGACCTGGATCAGCTCCGGGATGCCACCAATGTTCGCACCCAGAACCGGTGTGCCATACATCTGGGATTCCATCACGGAGAACGGACAGTTTTCATACCACTCAGACGGATAGATGGAGAATCGTGCCTGGCAGATGAGCTTTTCCAGTGCCTCACCCTTCTGGAAACCAACATTCTTGATGTTCTTCACACCATTCACCATCTCTGCCAACGACCCAGTCCCAGCGAAGATGAACTGAACATCCGGCAGTTCCTTACAGACCTTAATAACCGTGCCAATACCCTTCTCTTCAGAAAAACGACCGAAGTACAGAATATAATCCTTCTTCTGCACATCCTTCCACTCCACCTTGTCGATGAAGTTGTGCATTACCACCGTTTTCTTTGCAAACAGCGGATTGCTGTCCATCTTGCTCTTCATGAACTCAGAGCAGCATATCATTGTGTCGATGTACTTGTAAGTTCCCTTCAGTTTCCAGAACTCAGCCTCCATAGTGCCAATGGCACTCTTGGCCGTGGACCCGTGAATACACTTACCCTTGGTGCAGTTCATGAAGTGACCGCCGAGGCACTTTTCACAGTTCTGGTGGGTATTCGGATTGTTTAGCATGTGGTTCGGGCAGACCAACTGATAGTCATGCGCCGTAAAAACAATCTTGCACTTCTTACCAGTGTCTTTACGCCACTTCACAATCTCCAGAATCATGGAAGGTGTCAGCTGATAGTTGAAGTTGTTCAGGTGACAGACATCCGGCTGGAAGTCCTCCAGCACCAGTCTCAGTTTTTCTCTTGCTTCCTTGCTGTAGATTGTCTTGATTGGGTAGGTCAATATACTCAGCTTGTTGCCGCCGTGGAAATCCATATCAGACGTATAAGCGTTGACCCGGTTGCCAACACAGCGGCCTTTGTGTTCCATACCGAAGTACTGGACTTCGTGTCCGTGCTGCTCCAATGCCTCGCCCAGCTTGAAGATGTATGTCTCGCTGCCGCCGTTGGCATGCAAAAATTTATTTATTTCCAGGATACGCATAATTTTCCTTTTCTGTGCTTGTTCTTGGCTTTTGTTTCACTAGCATCATTAGAGCAAAACATTTCCAATGTATTGTTCATAAATCAGGGTATTTTACCCAAACGCCTGTAGTGAAACAAAATCCTTATGATAAAATCATCCGCTGTTACCAAACGAAGGCTCTGAGACAAAGACGACACCATTTCCACCTCATATCCTTCTCAATAAATTACGTAAATAAGCCTTTTTCAAGCCTTTTCCACTATGTAAATCTCACCACCTGCATTTGAATAAAGAAGGTTTTTAATCATTAATATCCGCATTTTTATCTTCCTCTTGTTGAAATGTCTTTTCAGTTACCCTTTTTATTCTTAAGCAGGTTACTTCTAACCGCTATTTTTCCAAATCCATGCATTCATCGGCCTACCGAACTGCATCACAACTGCAAACACAGTTGATCCGGCTAATACGAGCACGACCGTAACCGCATATTGCAGCTGCCCATTTCCAATCATCCGGTTGATACCCAATTTCTCAATCACACGGAATATAACCATGTGGGAGAGATAAATCTCCATTCTGACGCCGCTGAATAACTTTGTAATCCTGTTCTCCAGTTCCCCCCCAACCGGAAATTGCGCATATCAGAAGGGTGCAGGAAACGCACAGGCACATAACCGCACTGCCGTCAATAACGTATTAGAGCACAACCACGCATCCGACAATTCCAAACGCAATCTACTGGTTCAGCTTCGAGATTTCATCTCGATATAAATAAATCAGACCTCCTGCCAAAAAGAAGCACGCACTGTATAAGATATTGTTTCGTCCTACATCAAAGTAATTGGAACAGACAAGGTTATAAGCTAAGCAGACTGAGAACGCCATCCACGCCCGTCTCCTGTTCTCCAAAAGCACACAGAAAAACGGAAAGATAAGATAAAACACAAACACCAGTCCAAGGAACCAGCCAACACCGATTACCGTAATATTCCCTGCACCGGGCAGGAATCCAAACAATAGCGTCAAATCAGCAAACGCCTCACACAAAGCAGCTTTCGAGGACGACATTACCACATCTTAAAGAACAAGGATTCCAAAGAACGGAAAGATTTTTTTAACGTTTTCCGTAAAAATCCTGCCAAACTACCTTATTGCTGAGCACCTTATCGTAATAGCCACCGCACATTCCAAACGCGAAAACCGTCATGAAGAGGAATACAAAATTCGTACAGGACGGAATGACCGAATTATATACAAATCCCGAAATTTCATAGCCGGTATTTGCCCTTATGTGCATCATTACAATGCCAAAGGCGGCAATCATCCGCAATCCATCAATCGAACCATAGTGTTTCTTTTCCAACACAATTTCTCTATCCATTTCTTCTGCTTCTGTTCAAGACTCGCCACTAATACAAATTTGTTACTCACCCCTATAAAGGTGGGAGTCATCTCACATCTGATAGAATCTCAGTGTCTGCTTCACCACATCATCCCAGTTGTATTTCCTGCAAATAAAATCAGCCGCTTCGCTTCTCAACTTTTTCACTTCTTCCGGATGCTCGCAGGCAAACTGCAATTTTTTTCCCAAATCATTCACATCTGACTTTCTAAAAATCAGCGCCTGATCCTCCACAGCCTCCACACATTCCGCGATATCCGAAATCAGGCAGCAGTTTCCATAGCTCATTGCCTCTAAAAGGCTTAAAGGCATCCCTTCCAAATCAGACGGCAAACAGTATATATATGCATTACTGTACAACTCGTCCAACATCTGTCCCTGTATGAAACCTGTGAAGATGATCCTGTCGTCGCCTTTTGCCAGTTCTTTCAATTCCTGTGTGAAAGCCTCCGTATCACTGGAGCCGCCAGCAATCACTAATTTTTTATCAGTTCCCACCTGTTTGAACGCCCCTATCAGATACCGGAGTCCTTTCTCCGGGACAAGACGGCCGAGGAATAAGATATAAGAATCTTTTTCAAGACCAAATTTCTCTTTAATTAATTTTACCGGTCTGATCTCCGGCCGATTGACTCCATTTGGGATGAAACGTGTTTCACGCCCATAAGTCTGTTTGAAATAGTCCTGCACTCCTTTGCTCAGGACAATGATTTTATCCGAATATTTGACAGCATTTTTTTCTCCCTGATGAATTAATTTTGCTCCTAGTCCAAATTTCCATTTTTCACGCCACCAATCAATGCCATGTATCGTCACTACAACTCGTTTTCCAAATAGCTTCGGAATCCAGCAAAACAGCGCCGGTCCCTCCGCATGGATATGTACCACATCATATTTTCCAAAAGCACAGCACAGCGCCGCAAAGAATGAAGATGATACTGCCGCCAGTCCTTTCCTCTCAATAGTAGGAACCGTTTTCAGGCGGATGCCTTCATATTCACTTTTTGTTTCCGCATCGTATTCTGCTCCGCTGACGTGATGACCTGCACGGTTATAACAGGTAACTTGATAACCCTCTCGCACCATCCGTTTCGCCAATTCCTCCACAACGATCTCAATTCCACCCTCGCGGGAAGGTACTCGCTTGTGGCCGAACATCCCTACCTTTAGTTTTTTTTCCAATTTCATCCTGCCCCATTCATTGCCCTTGCTTGCCAGATTTACTTAAGTACCCCTAATAAGTTTCCTATTGTCAAATTCATTTTTAGGTGGAGTGCTTTCTATGAGATATATTTTTCTTTATGCTCATTCTGCTTTCTAGATTTCCCTTTTAATTTTTCAACCTCATCCAGAATGAATTTCACTGACAAATGCCCTCGGGAATTACACGTTTTTATCCATCGAATCCCCAAGGACACCCACCGGAACAACCTTCTCCACTCTTACTTATTCTTATACACCACCGTAAACGCCGTATCGCTCCCCAGCGTCACCGTCACCTGTTTTGTCGCATAATCAATCGCTGCAGGAGCCATAAACTCCCACTTTTTCGTCACTGTGTTATAATAGAGCAGCTGCACGTCATTCAGTCCTTCCACCAGATTCGGCACATATAAACTGACGGTAACTTTTTCCTCTAATTTTGTCTGAGTGGCAGCATCTGTCACCACAAGTGTCTGAACCGGAATTAATGGGTTATAGCCAACTGTCTCCGGCGTGCCGATAGCGCGGTAGAGCGGAGTTGTTCCCGAGTTAATTGTGTTAATCGTCTCTACAACCGTCTGGGAAAAGCTCTCTTTCACTTCCTCATTGGACGCAAAACGGACTTCCGTATTTCCGACTGTAATGGAATTGCTGGCTGAACCGCCGCCTGCGGTTCCACCTGTCGCCGTTCCGCCTGTTGTCGATCCGCCTACTAAACCGCCGCTTCCTGTCGCTGCTCCTGTAATTCCTGTGCCTTCGCTTCCGGTCTTATCAAGCGGCTTTGAACTCGCATTACTGTCATCCCGATCCTTTGACGGTGTCACCACCGGCTTTGTATTCGGGCTTGGATTTACCGCTCCCTGGGCCGCCAACGGCTGTGCCGTCATCATTGCTGCCAAAATAAAACCAATATACCTTTTTTTCATAACAAATCTCCTTTCTAATCTGCTTTAACCGAACTGCTGTTTTGTCTTTCCAAATCTAATTCTCAAGACTTTATTTCTTTATAAAACATCTGAATTACAAGTTCTTTTAATTTTTCTTCATCCGGATGGAATTCCTCATATAAGTCCGTCTGGACCGCTTCCCCCGGCAGAGAGATAAAATCTCCGTCATTCATGACCTGAGGGCTGTTTAATACCGCCAGGGCCATATCCATATACTGATCCTTGGCCATATCGGTAATCATATATTTTTCTACATCATCCATCAGCCTGACAATCAACTGGTCATCTTCTTTGGCTCTGCGCTTAGCCGTTTCAAGATAGGCTTTTATGTATCCCTTCTGACGCTCCAATCGTGTCAGCGCTGTCTGATGCTGATTGATATCTCGGTAGCGGATGTAATGTTCCGCCTGCTCACCTTTTAACAGAACCGTCTCTCCCATGGCAAACTCCGGATACTTTTCGGCCAGGGCTTCGTCTTCTATCAGAACCTCTACACCTCCGATTTCATCATTCAGAATTTGAACCGTACTGATATTTGTTGCAAAATAGCTATCTATCTTCAGGCCGAACATCAAATCTGAAACCGCCTCTGTCATAAGCTCACAGCTTTGCTCCCTTCCATCTCCGTAGGCGTAGGCTAAGGCTAAATGCTGAACATCTTTTCCCAGTTCATTTCCGAAATAATCAAATAATGTAATTTCCGTCATGGTATCCCTGGGAATCATCAGGATTTGCACTGTATCCGTGGCTGCATTTTGAGCCACAAGAAATATACCGTCTGCCTGTCCTCCCTCGCCTGAAACCTGGTGGCGCTCCATCTCACCTGTCGTGTCAACGCCAAGACAGAGGATTGCGCGCATTGCCGTATTCCGCCTGTATTTCTTCCCGTTGTATTCCAAAACATTTTTCGCCGGTGAACCGATAGCTTCAACAGCTCTCCCATTTTCCTGTTCCAGAATCCGTGCCTCGGTATCCTGCCGTTGCCGGTACATCCCCCAGCTAAACCAGAAAAACCATATGAGAAAGAAGGCACCGGCGGCCGCAAAGAAAGGGAGTGCACCCTTCCATCTGCTACTATTTCTTCTATTGCTTCTATTTCTTCCACCTCTTCCGTCTCTTCTCCCCATCAGGACGCCCCCTTCTGGAACAGAACCACATACACGGTCTGGAAGAGCAGCTTGATATCCAGCCAGAACGACCAATTATCTATGTATTCCAGATCCAGATTTACAATTTCCTCGAAATCACTGACCGAGTTTCTCCCGCTGACCTGCCACATCCCCGTAATTCCCGGTTTCAGGCTGAGGCGCCTCTTATGGCGTTCTGAATATTTAACAAATTCATCCTCCGTCGGAGGCCGTGTTCCAACCAGGCTCATGTCCCCCGCCAGGACGTTAAAGAACTGCGGAAATTCATCCAGGCTGGTCTTGCGTATAAATTTACCAACTCTGGTGATCCTGGGGTCATCCTTGATTTTAAACATCAGGCCGTTCATCTCATTCTTTGCCATCAGTTCTTTCTTTCGCTCCTCCGCATCCATATACATGGAACGGAATTTATAGATGGTAAAACGGCGTCCGTTTTTCCCAATCCTGGTCTGCTTAAATATCACAGGCCCCGGCGACTCCAGATATATCATCGGCGCAATGACAATTCCGATCAGAATGGTCAGAATAACGCCGGCCAGCCCGCCGGCAATGTCCACCGCCCGTTTTAAAATCAGCTCCGCAGGCTCGAATATTCTGGGACTGTAGGTAAGGACATTGTAAATTCCAAACTCTTCAACTGCCTTCTCCTCCCGGCCGAGACAGAAGGTATTCGTTGTCACATGGGTGACAATTCCCAGATTCTCCATATATAAAATCAGCTCAATCAGCCACTGCCTTCTCGACTGCGGCATACTCACGAGGGCCTCGTCAATTGCCTCCCTCATCAGAAACTCTTCAAGGCATTTTTCCGATGATTCCATATAACTTCCGTTTTTCCCACGGAGAATGCGGTTTATCTCCACATGCAGACTGCCTTTATCACGGTGGCCGCTGATAACCACAAGCGCTACGGCCTCGTAATCATACATATAAGAGCTAACATATTTATGCATCATTTTCATCGCATTTTCCTCATTGGCAAAAAGGATTAGCTTCTTTCTGTTTTCTGTTTTCCTATAATAATCATAGAGAAAAGACTTCAGCAAAAAATGGGCCGTATACATAAATGCAGTGTTTACAATGAAGAAAATAAGATAGAACGAGCGCGGAAACTTCGTTCCCACCTTGAATAAATACAGCAGCAGCGCCAGTCCTAAGGCCATCTGAAAATTGACTTTACAAACGACTTCCAGTTCATTCCAATTATTCCGTTTCATCAGTGGCTTCTTTACCTGATAAAACAGGGTGACAAGAAAGTATACACATATCACCAGAACACACCGGTACCACAGTTCCGACGGCGTAATTCCCGGAAGGGCGCCCTCTCTGAGAAGCGATGTCACAATATAGGAAAAAATAACCATCAGTGTATCTAAAACCATATAAAATGCACGGTTTCTGACAATCATACTTTGTTCCTCTGATTTCTTTTGTTTATCCTGCAGGAACGTCCCGCCGGTTTTTCAGCGCAGTTTTGGAGCCTGCTTGTATTTATTTCTTATTTTCACGGCCGTAACCATAGCCATATACGTAATGATATCTCCCGTATTTTCCGTAATACCGGTAATATCCCTGCACCTGCATATTGACACGGTTCAAAACCGTTCCCAGAATCCGGCAGCCGCTGCGTTCCAACTGTCTCTTCACCTTTTGGAGAACTCTGTAGCTGACACCCCCGCTCTCCACCACCATAATTGCCCCATCACAGTGACCGGCCACAATTGCTCCGTCTATGATGGTACTCATCGGCGGCGTGTCTATAATGACATAGGCATATTCCTCCCTTGCATGGTCGATCAGTTTTTTAAACAACGGTTCTTCCAGTAGTTCCGCCGGGTTGGGCGAAAGGGGGCCGGAAAAAATAACGTCCAGATTCGGTATATTGGTCGTATAAATCACTTCCTCCAGCTTTTTCTGTCCGCTCAGATACTGGGACAGCCCCTCAATCTTCCGGTCCAGCTTATATCTGGTCACAAAAACGGATTTTCTGACATCCGCATCAATCAAAAGTACTCTATTATCAATCTGGGCCAGTGAGGAGGCCAATGAAAATGATATCTCACTCTTACCCTCATTCGGCACCGCGCTGGTCAGCATGATGACCTGTAAATTCGTACCTGAAAATTGAATATTCGTTCTCAGGGTTTTAATCGCCTCTTCGTACTGGTAATCCTCTTTCTGATCACGCATTAAGCTGATTTCCTTACCCATTTCGTCTCTCCTTACCGATTTTTCTAACTGTTTTCGGTTTTATCTTTCAAAGCTGCTGCCGGTAGCTCCTGGTCTGTTTTTTCAGGCTGCCTTGTCTCCTCCGGCGTTTTGCGTGTAATTTCAGCCTTTTTCCTGGAGCCGCGCTTCACGGACACTTTTTTCTTTCTTCCAAAGAACCGGCCTGAAGAGCTGCTTCTTTCCACTTTCGAATCCTTCCGCTCCGGAACAACAGCCAATACCGGAAGCTCCAAATATTTAAAGACGTCCTCCTCCGATCTGATTGTGTCGTTCATGATAACGCTCAATGTAATAACGCCACAGGCCAGAACCAGCATCACCAGGCCGCCGACTGCCGCATTCTTTTTCACATTCGGACTGGTCTGCACCGTCGCTACCATACCGTCCTCAATCAGCTTGGGCGGCGTCATCTCCATAATCTCTCCGATATAGTCTGAGGCAGCATTGGCTATCTCATCTACAATCGCTTTTGCCATATAAGGATTTGGATCCGTCACAGTCAAATACAGGATTCGCGTGTCCTTCGGATTTTCTAATTTCAGCTTTTCCGCCAGCTGCCTGTAAGTGATATCCAGATTCAATGTGTTGATTACTTCCTGCATAACCGGCCTGCTGCCAATCAGTTCCTTATAATCCTGGGTGAGCTGCGTTCCCATCTGCAGATCCGCCAGCGAGGTCAGTGTAGTTTCTTTTGACAAAACATAGATTTTTGCCTCCGAAATATACTGTGGTGTCAAAAGATAGTAGCTATATGCCCCTGCCGCTCCGGTTCCAAGAACGGCCGCCAATAATATCCACCAGATTCTCCGTTTGAACTCGTAAAATAATTCCCGAAAGTCAATCACTATTTCATCATCATCAAGATGTTGGTGCGTAATCTTTTCCATGTCCTATTCCTTTTTCCTCTTTTGTTTTAACCATATTTATATCCGTAAACCGTCCAGAAGTTTCCCAGGGTTTTCGATCGTAAGCTCTCTGATGCGTTCCTCTCCCGCTCTCTTTCTCAGCCACGCTAATGTCATTTCGCAGTCCGGTGTTCTGACATCCGCTCCATGCATATCGGTGCTTAGAAAGTGAAAGTTGTCCTCCAGTACCATTTTCCGGCACCAGCGCCTGTCGGAATAATTCTTTCCTGTTTCCAGGCTCTGATAATTCATCTGCATACGGACCCCGGCCGCCGCCAGTTCCTCCAGCCTCCCATTCTTTCTCAGGCAAAAATAGCGCTCCGCATGGGCAAGCACAGGAATGTAACCGGCAAATATCATTCTCCGCATCGCTAATTCCAATCTGCTGTAAACAACGGACGGCAAAAATTCGATTAATACATATCTTGTTCCAGCCAGAGGTATCACTTTCTTTTCAAGCAAAAACTCCTCAATTTCATAAAAATGCATAATTTCCTGTCCGGGATAAATTCTCAGCCCGGGAGTCAGGGTATCGGCCTCAGCCTGAACTGCGCTAACCAGCTCATAAATCTGTCTGACTTCCGGCTCATAGTGCCTGCGAAAATAATGCGGAGTGGCAATAATACTGCGTATTCCCTGTTCGAATGCCTTTCGCAGCATCCGGCGGGTCTCCTCCATTGTCTCCGGCCCGTCGTCAATTCCGGGTAATATATGCGCATGAATATCTGTCATCTCCATACTACTTGCTCCTGTCCGAACCGTCTTTGTGTAGGAATTTCTGTTTTTCCTCAAAGACAGTTCTGCAAAAACTTATGTATTCTGCCATATTCTGCTTTTGTATTTCCTCGTCTGCTGCCTTCAATCCAGATGTCTCAGGCCTCCGGCACTCAATGAGCAGCTCCTGCCCATCCGGCCATGGTGAATCCTCAATTACAATCTTCATCCTGTGTTTCCCTTTGCAATGTTAGGCTTGACTGTATTGAATTTTTATTTTTGGTGCCACTACATAATGTGGATTATGTTCCTGAATTGGATATAAAAAGAACAACATAATGTGGATTATGTTTCCGAGATACGAAAAAAAGATATTATAAATGAAAAAGACACTGGCATTTCCAGGTTAATATGATATTAAATCCGGATTAGCTAAATCAAACAGCAGATAAAATTATACTTTTAAAATACGCAGGATATGGTATAATGGGAGAGACTGGAAAACCAGATGGAAAATTTTAGAAAAAAAGGTAATTTATGTTGAGAAATAGAAATCATCAATAGACTAGTATAAAAAGATGCTTTTTTTTGTTATATTCTTAATATTAATAGTTTATTTTTTTAAATTGAAATTATGGACTTAATTGTTTTTTTGTTATATACTACTACATAATCCACATTATGTTGCACTTAATAGTTCTGCGACAAATCTTATAATATCAGATTCATCCGTTCTATCTGCTTTTTGTGTTCCGTTCCCGATGATACAATATATATCCTGGTTGTATTGATACTGCTGTGGCCCAGAAGATCCGCCAATTTCGAAATATCTTTCTCCATTCTGTAATATGTTCTGGCAAAAAGATGTCTCAAATTGTGGGGAAATACCTTGACGGCTAATACTCTGGCCGATGCGCACAGCGCTTTCATCTCCTTCCAGACATTACTCCGGTTAACCGGCTTACCTTCTCTTGTAAGGAATACGGGGCCCTGACGGATTTGGTTCTGTCTGATATATTTCAGCAGCAGCATTCTGAGCTTATGGGGAAGAAAAATCTGGCGGCTCTTGCCTTTACACGTGGCATAGGCAACTCCGGTATGCACAGAATCAACAGTGATATAGATAAGTTCGCTGATTCGTATCCCGGTGCTGCAGATCGTTTGTATGATAAGGCCAATTCGGTCTTTTTTCATTAATTTTGCCGTATTCACCAGTCTGTAATACTCCTCTTTCGTAAGTTCCTTTTCCTCCGGGCAATAAACCTGCCTCTGTAATTTTATTTGTTTTACTTTGAATTCAAGCCAGCCGGCAAACTGCATAAAATGGTTCAGCGAAGCCAGCATGGAATTGACGCTGGTTGCCGCATATCTGTCTGACAGGCTCTTCTTGTATTCGATAACTAAATCTTTGGTAACCTCCTGCCCTCCCAGGAATTGGACGAACTTTTTGAGATCTCTCTGGTACTTCTCAACTGTGTGGCTGCTTTTTTCTTCCTGGATCAAATATCGTATAAATTGGTTTTCCATTTCAACAGTTAATCTGTATTCTTTCATTTTTCCTCCTGCTATCATAAAATAAAAAAGGCATCACATAAGAGATGCCTGTGTTCCACTGTCTTTACTCACCCTGCTGTTTAAGTTTTTCCGCCTGATCACTGGTAATCAGTGCGTCGACCATTTCGTCAATTTCACCGTCCAGAAAAGCCTCAAGCTGATAAACAGTCATGCCAATGCGGTGATCCGTTACACGGCCCTGCGGAAAATTATAGGTACGGATACGTTCACTTCGGTCACCGGTGCCCACCTGGCTTTTACGGTTTTCAGCAATTTCGCTCTGCTGCTTCTGCATTTCAATTTCAAAAAGGCGGGCCTTCAGAACCTTCATGGCCTTTTCTTTATTTTTCAGCTGGGATTTTTCATCCTGACAGGTTACAACCATTCCGGTGGGCTCATGGGTAATACGAACCGCGGAGTCGGTGGTGTTTACACACTGGCCGCCATTTCCGGAGGAACGGTAAACGTCGATTCTCAGATCGTTCGGATTGATATCAATTTCCACATCCTCGGCTTCCGGCAGCACGGCAACTGTCGCGGTAGACGTATGGATACGCCCGCCGGATTCTGTACTTGGAATACGCTGAACGCGGTG
>OKSH01000494.1_pt1 | contig 42177 bp, 38 predicted proteins | sample 1601231 | NCBI WGS metagenome assembly OKSH01 (sample SAMEA3541596, study PRJEB24748) | human gut metagenome | biome: human gut; feature: human-associated habitat; material: faeces | place: China | collected 2012
ATTGTTCATAAAAGTAGTTGAGGCTGAGAGAAAACAAAAGTTTTCTCCCAGCCTCGTTATTTTTAATGCTGTTTTCTTAAAAATGGTACATCTTGGAAATTAACTTGCATAATTGCATTGGCTAAAAGTAAGATCAATCCACCCCAAATTAGTTGTGGTGTGAGGGGATCATAGCCCATGATAACGGACATGGTGCTGGCAAAAAATGATTCTAACATCAATAATAATCCAGCAGATGTGGCATCAGTATATTGCTGAGCGGTAATTTGCATCCCTTGCGCTAAGAAGGTTACGACAATCGCTAAGATAGCTAGGGGAATTAAGGCTTGAACCCAATGGATTTGTGGAAGATTAGTACGTTCAAATAATCCAGTCGTAATCCAGCCGAACGTGCCTTGACATAAACCGATCATGAAGATTACCATCCAGGGACTGGAAACTTTCGGGGCGTACTTTCCAAAGAAGATTAATTGTAAGGCCCAAAAAATAGCAGAAACAACAGTTAGAAAGTCACCAAAATTTAATTGAAGACCGGTATTAGCAACATTAGTGATAACTGCCATCCCGATAATCGCGAGGGCGACCGCAAAATATGTCTTTCGCTGTGGACGTTCATGCCAAAATAGCCATAAAATCAAAGGAGCAATTGCAACGTATAAGGTTGTCAAGAAGGCATTTTTAGCCGGTGTAGTATAACGGAGGGCATCAGTCTGCAAAAAATAACCCAGGAAATTAATTGTTCCCATAAGGAGTCCTAGCTTAAAATCTAGCCAAGTCATTTGGTTGATCTGTTTATGGAAGATAATATAGCCAGCAATTACACACATTGTTCCCCGGCAAGCATTGATGACTCCAGAGTGCATTCCAGCTTGAATTGTTAGTTTAGCAAATACATAGCTGCTTCCCCATAAAATAGCAACTAGCAGTAACATTAAGTTCGCTTTTTTCTTTGAAATGGTGCTCAGTCCCTTCTGTTAATTAACGACACTCAATCATAACATTTAAGATTCATTTTCAAAAGGTTAACTACGACGGAAAGGTGACGGAATTTTTAACTTTTTGGAAAAATAAAATTGTACGGTTGCGGTTAGCTAGTTAGTGTATTATTGTTAATAATGATATTTTTTTATGGAGGAACGACTATGAAAACAGCGTTGCAGAAGCTCCGCCGTGTCTTGAATACCAAGCTCGGTTTTTTTCTGCTTGTTGTACTTTTATTTTGTTTAAAGAGCTACTGGGCTTATCAAAATGAATTTAATTTAGGTGTAAAAGGAAGCATGCAACAATTCCTTTTAGCATTTAATACGATTCCAAGTGCCCTTGTATTTTTGGGAATTGCATTATATTTCCGTGGGCGCTTGTCCTATTGGATGATGTTGATAATTAATGCGGCATTATCGACATGGCTTTTTGCAAATATTTTGTACTATCGAGAATTTTCAGATTTCATTACCTTTAACGTAATAAAGGGATCTGGAGCGGCTTCAAATAATCTTGGTAAAAGTTTAATGGGGATATTACGCCCCGAAGACTTTTTAGTTTACTTGGATGTTGTAATTTTAGCACTCATCTTACTTTTCCATTTTGTCCGTGTTGATATGCGGCGCTTTAAAGTTAGATATGCGATGACGATTACTGCCCTTGGCTTTGTGCTATTTGGAGTTAACTTAGGGATGGCAGAAAGTGACCGTTCACAATTACTTACGCGAACTTTTGATAACAACTATATTGTTAAGTATCTAGGGCTCGAAGCATATACAATTTATGATGGGGTTAAGACGACTAATAACAGTGTAGTAAAAGCGCGTGCTAATCGGGACGAATTAAAGCCGGTTTTGCATTTCATCCATAGTAATTATGCTGCGCCAAATGTTGAATATTACGGTAAAGCTAAAGGGAAGAATATTTTTATTATTCACCTTGAAAGTCTCCAGCAATTCATGATCGACTATAAAGAAGATGGTCAAGAAGTAATGCCAAACCTGAATAAGTTGTACCATGCTAATGATACTTTGGCATTTGATAATTTCTTCCACCAAGTTGGTCAAGGAAAGACGGCGGATGCAGAAACAATGCTCGAAAACTCGCTATTTGGTCTTCCAGAAGGATCAGCAATGGTTACTGATGGGACAACTAATACCTTCCAATCTGCGCCAGCGCTTCTTCATCAAAAGCTAGGCTATACGACGGCCTCATTCCACGGGGATGTTCCTAGTTTCTGGAACCGTGATAATGCTTATAAGTCTTTTGGTTACCAATACTTCTTTAGTAAAGAATATTACCCAAAGACCAAGGATTATGATGCTGGATATGGGATGAAGGATAAGATCTTCATGAAAGAATCAGCCCACTATATCGAGCAGCTTCCACAACCATTCTATGCAAAGCTCATCACAGTTACTAACCACTATCCATATATCCTCGATAAAAAGAATAAAGATATCGAAGCGTGGAAGACTGGTGATGACACGGTCGACCCTTATATTCAAACTGCACGATACTTAGATGAATCACTTGGCGAGTTTCTTGATTATCTTGACAAGACTGGATTACGGCAAAACAGTGTGTTAGTTCTTTATGGTGACCACTATGGGATCTCTAACAACCACCAACCAGCAATTGCGCAAATCTTAGGTAAGAAGAAAGTAACTAATTATGATCTAGCAATGTTCCAAAAAGTACCATTTATGATTAATATGCCTGGCCTAAAAGGTGGGATTAACCATACGTATGGTGGTGAAATTGATGTTTTACCTACTCTTGAGGACTTGTTAGGAATTAGCTCAAAGAATTATGTTCAATTCGGACAAGACTTGCTTTCACCAGAAAATAAGCAAATTGTACCGTTTAGAAATGGTGATTGGGTAACACCAAAATACACTAAGTATAATGGTGACTACTATTACACTAAGAATGGTAAGCAGATTACCCACCAAACCGCGGCGCAACGTAAAGAAATTGGTAAGATTCAAAAATACGTTACAACTGATCTTGGATTATCAGATAAAGTCGTGAATGGTGACTTGCTTCGGTTCTACAAACTCCCAGGGTTTAAGAAAGTTGATAAAAAACAATATACTTATAACCTTAAGAAGAGTTTGAAGAATTTACAGAAGCAGCAAAAGAAACAGAAGACAAGTTTGAAGTCGGAAAATAATAACCAGAGTACTTTCGATGATTACACAACCGATGCACCCGAATTAAAGGATTATCCGAAATTAAACTTCCCTAAACCATAATCAAATGAAAATGGAGGCCAGTAATAGTACTAGTCTCCATTTTTATTTCAAACAGTTGCGTTGCGCTAATTATCTGGTAAAATGTTTAGGTGTTCACAAGCTAGAATGAGCTTTAATTATGTTTATAATATGTTACTATTAAACGTGAGTAACCGTTTTCATTGACGGGTGAAATAAAGGATTTTGCATAATGGATGAATGGATGAACTACGAACAATTTGATCGGCAAACATGGCACGGCTTTTTCCCAACTGATTCAGTACGATTAACCCAAGGCAACTTGGATGAAATTAAATCGTTGAATGACCGAATTTCAATTGAGGATGTGCAGGATGTATATTTGCCGCTAATAAAATTAATTCAACTGCGCTACCAGAACTTTTTGGAATGGCAGATGCAAAAGGCAAACTTTTTACAGCGTTCCACGATGCGCATTCCATATATTATTGGGATTGCGGGTTCGGTTGCAGTTGGGAAGAGCACCATCGCTCGGTTGATTAGTATTTTACTAAATAAGATGCTGCCTGATAAGCGGGTAGAATTAATGACAACGGATGGGTTCTTATATCCTAATGCAGAATTAAAACGGCAGGGGATCATGGATCGGAAAGGCTTTCCCGAATCATATGACATGGAAAGGCTCCTCCAGTTTCTCAATGATGTTAAGGCAGGGGAACCAGTTGTTAAGGCACCTACATACTCGCATCAGGTTTATGATGTTCAACTGGATAAGCCCTTGGTAATTGATCGCCCAGACATATTGATTGTAGAAGGGATTAACACGTTACAATTGCCAAGTAACCAACAACTGTATGTCAGTGATTACTTCGATTGGTCATTGTACGTTGACGCAGATCCGGACTTGATTGAGCATTGGTATCTTCAACGATTTGGGATGCTGTTAGATACAGCCTTTACTGATCCGTCAAACTATTACTATCCTTATTCGAAGGGTGACCGCCAAGAAGCATTTAAAATGGCAAAAGATGTTTGGCAACGTGTCGACCTTCCTAATTTACGAGAGTTTATCCTGCCAACTAAGAGTCGTGCTGACGTAATTTTACACAAAACTACTGGCCATGTCGTGGATAAGCTTTACTTGCGACGGGGTTAATTGGTTAGCCAACTATATAAGTCAATGATTTCAATATCAGGATCTAAACCAGCGTAATTGAGCGCTGGTTTTACTGTAATTAAAAGCTTTTTATATTTTGAGGAAAGTTGCCGTAATCCGCTGATCGCCCGACGATAGGCGCCATCATCAGCAAGCGAATAAGCAATTTGAATACAGGTAAAGATATCATTTTTAATTGCGACAAAGGTAATCTCATTATCTTTGATGCGGCCGCTATATACTTGGTAGCCTTGGCTCAACAAGTCAATAAAGACGATATTTTCAAGGATTCGTTGAGAAAGGACATTCTTTTTTAGTGTGAGCGCCTGACGAATACTGGGATCTACCGGATAATAACGAATGTTGGTGCTTTTGACGTGGCGACGGGAAAAATCATATTCTTTGCACGGGTAAAAAATAAAGGACGTCTGTAAGAACTGTAAATAGAAATCGACCGTCTTATTAGAAGTTGTAATGTGGTGGCGTTTAAGGCTATCGACAATCTGGGAGATATTTTGTGTGGTTCCAGCATGATGAGCTAAGTGATGGGCAAGTTGCTTAGTTAGGCCTGGATTGCAAAGGGTTGCCTGCTGGGTGAAATCGGTAATAATAATCGTGTTGATGATCCCATTCACGTAATTGCGGAGGTTGATCGGACCGTGAATTTCGTGAGTATAGGGAAAACCGCCCTCATTTAAATATTGATACAACGTTTGGGAATCAGCTTCTTGGTGGTTCCTTTTTATGTATTCACGGAAACTGCAAGGGAAAACGGGGATGATAGTATAAGGAACCATTTGTTGAAGATTTTCTTTTTCCAGAATAGTTTTGTTGGAACTTGTAATATAGATATCAGTATTGGAGAGTGAATTTAGGGCATTTACAACGCGAGCAAATTGGGGAACCACTTCGACTTCATCGAGGAAAATATAATTCATCTGATGTTTACTAAGCCGATCAAGAATAAATTGCAAGAGATATTCTGGATTGCATAATTCGTTTTCTAGGAGATATTCAAAGTTGATCACTTGGATTTGACTTGAGGAAATTTCTTGACGCCGGAGAGTTGCCCGAAACTGGTCAAGAATAGTCGTTTTACCACACCGACGAACGCCAACGAGAATCTTGATTGTTGACTGGTTCATGCTGTTTATTAGTTGGTTAAGATATTTTGTCCGAATAAACATATTGCACCTCAAGTAAAAAATAACTAACTAAATTTTATCAAATGCAGAAAGCGCATTCAAATCAACCGAATTTGGAATGGATTACAAATCCTGCATTAGAAAATCTAGTTAAATCTCTTGGTAAAAGTAAAAAAATAAATCTTTTTAATCCTAATGTATCAATATTCAAAACGGTTGCACATGATATTTATGACTCATTTTTATTGACAATTACTCACAGACCACTTAAGAAGGATACAGATTAAATGAGATGAGGAGGCTGTCGAAATGATTAAAACTGATAAAGATACTAAAACACTTGAAGCACAAGCGGTTGATGAAGAATTACGTCTATTAAATATTGATTTAGAACACTAATTAAATATCCTCAATAAAATTCCATCTAACGAAAAAGGCGTGAGAAAATTTGGCTCCCGTCTTTTTTGTTATGGAATATTAAATAATCATTGACCATGCTATGTTCAGCCTGTAAACTAGCCTTTAAGAATAAAAATTTGAACAAAGGAAGTGTCATTGTGGCAAACATCAATTTAGATGCGTTTGATAAGATCATTGTCTTGGATTTTGGTAGCCAATACAACCAATTGATTACTCGGCGGCTTCGTGATTTCGGTATTTATTCCGAATTGCTTTCTCACAAGTTGACTGCAGACGAGATCAAAGAGATTAATCCTAAGGGGATCATCTTCTCTGGTGGCCCTAACAGTGTTTATGATCCAAACGCATTCAAGGTCGATCCAGAAATTTTTAAGCTTGGGATCCCGATCTTAGGTATTTGTTATGGAATGCAATTAATGTCATACGACCTTGGCGGAAAGGTTGAAAAAGCTGATAACTCCGAATATGGACGAGCAGATATTGAAGTACTTGATGACGAGGCTGTATTATTCAAAGGTTTGCCAAAGAAGCAATATGTATGGATGAGCCATGGTGATTTAGTAACTCAAGCTCCAGCTGGTTTTGAAGTTACTGCTACTAGTAAGAACTGTCCAATCGCATCGATTGCTGATAATGACCGTAAATTCTATGGTGTTCAATTCCACCCTGAAGTTCGTAATTCCGAATATGGATTAGACATTTTACGCCGCTTTGCTTTTGATGTTTGTGGCGCTAAAGCAAACTGGACGATGGATGACTTCATCGATATGCAGATTGATGAAATCCGCAAAGAAGTCGGTGACAAGAAGGTTATCTTAGGCCTTTCTGGTGGGGTTGATTCCAGTGTTACCGCCGTTTTGATTCATAAGGCAATTGGTGACCAGCTTACTTGTATCTTTGTTGACCACGGATTGTTACGGAAAAACGAAGCTGACCAAGTAATGGATGCGTTGAGCCGCGACCTTGGTGTTAACATCATTAAGGTTGATGCAGCAGATCGCTTCTTAGGTAAGCTTGAAGGTGTTACCGATCCCGAACAAAAGCGGAAGATTATCGGTAAGGAATTTATCGAAGTCTTTAACGAAGAAGCCAAGAAGATTAAAGACGCTGATTTCTTAGCTCAAGGTACGCTTTACACTGACGTAATTGAATCTGGAACAGACACTGCACAGACAATTAAGTCTCACCATAATGTTGGTGGTTTGCCAAAGAAGCTCGGTTTCAAGTTAATTGAACCATTACGCAAGCTCTTTAAGGATGAAACCCGTGAACTCGGTGAAAAACTTGGAATTCCACATGAATTGGTATGGCGTCAACCATTCCCAGGTCCAGGTCTTGGAATTCGTGTTATTGGTGAAATTACTCCTGAAAAGCTTGAAATTGTTCGTGAAAGTGATGCAATCCTTCGTGAAGAAATCAAAAAAGCTGGTCTTGATGAAGAAATTTGGCAATACTTTACTGTTTTACCAGGTATTCGTTCAGTTGGTGTTATGGGTGATGGCCGGACATATGACTATGCAGTTGCTATTCGGGCCGTTACTTCAATTGATGGAATGACAGCTGATTTCGCTAAGATTCCATGGGATGTTCTGCAAAAGATTTCAGTTCGAATCGTTAATGAAGTCGACCACGTTAACCGCATTCTTTATGATGTCACGAGTAAGCCACCTTCGACGATTGAATACGAATAGAATTATATAATGTAACTTAGAGTTGGAACTGCGATATGATGGTACTTGGGGAGTTTTAAAACTAAGTTAACTCAATTAAAAACAACATATTTGCCAATGAGAAACATCCAGTGTAAAAGCTGGGTGCTTTTTATAATAAGAAATGAGAAGTTGATCTGTATAACTTCGACGTTTTGTAATAATAATACAAGGTCATTGAGTATGTAATGATAAGGCTAGACTTTGAAAGAAAAAATGATGTCGGAGATTCGAATCTTCTAGTCAATACTAGATATAGTTTAATAGCCAATTATAACGTTTTTTTAGCCGTTATAACTGGCTATTTTACGTTAAAACACGTTACTGCCTTCTTACGCGACTACTTATCGTGTTACCTTGATTCTTGGTGAATCACTGTAGCTCAATAGTAGTAAGCGTTTTGACGATTTTGACGTGTGAAAATTTGAGAAATAGGGGACGAGAGGGTAAATATAGTTACTAATTAGTCGTATTGATAGTACACTTGTATTGTTCAATAACATTTGATAAGGAGCATAATCATCGATTTAAGATCAAGTGTTAGTCATAGCCGAGACTATGTTACTAAATTTTTTGGTTTTCAACGAGTTAAAAAGATATCTTAGTTTGCATCTGCTTTATTCTTAATATTGGCACTATTGGGATCAATATATGGTTTGAATTTCATTGTTCTTACTTCTATCAGTTTAGCTTTAAGTAATTTATTACTTTTGATGAGTCATTTGCTTTGTAAACTTGTAGACAGGAATTATTCAAACTGAAAGCGTTTTGGTGACCCTATAATTCCTTTATTCAGATTATATTAATAAATGGTATTTTAGGGTATAATAGCAAAGTATGATTCTTGTCAGAGTAAAGCTATTTTTTACCTAATTTATAGGTTCAATATGATGTAAGGAGCGTATTGTATTCTGGTCATAAGTACTTTAGTTTTTTAACAAAACAATTAGTTTGACTGACGTATTAGTCCTCAGGTATAAATACGCGTGATGATCGTGTAATGTTACTTGAGGACTTTTTATTTAAATAATTGAGGAGAAGTAGGATGATACAAAATTACAATGCTGGAATCACTTCATATGCGTTGTGGTTCAGTGAATTCAAATTATGTCTTTCTATGTATCAAGAAGGTAACACACTCGATGATATTAAACAGGCTAGCGATAGTAACAATATCTTTGAAATGCCATCACGTGATCGTGCTAAACGAGCATCACGAAATTTAACTAAACGTTTAAAGGCCCTACCTGAAAATATAATTAATCAGTTTGAATTTTTGGATGTCAACAATCAAAAACTAGTAGCTTTGTTATCGATGATGTTAACTAATCGATTACTAAATGAGTTTGTGTATGAGGTTTATCGCAATGAAATTATTTTAGGAGACAGGGTTCTGGAAGAACGTGAAATGATTGAGTTCATAACTAGAAAACAGATGGAAAGTGAACAAATTGCTAAGTGGACAGATGAAACATCCAAAAGGGTTCGAGGTAGCTTAAAAACCATTTTACGTGATGCGGGGTTGTTAAAACGTGAAAAGAATATTGATATTGTCCTTCAACCATTTATTGATATTCACCTAGCTAAATTAATGAAGCAAGACTACTTAAATAAGGAGTTAACCGCATTAGGAGGGCAAAACTGATGTATAAAGAGGAGCAAGTACATTTTGAAAAATTGATACAGAAAATTCAGAAACCTGATTTTCAGCGTAATCAAGGGTTATCAAATGAAGTTGGGTATTATATTTACCCATATAATGTTGCAGATACACCTAGGGTGCGTGCAAATTTAGATGATCTTACTAAGTCTGAAACAGCAATGAAAATTAACCTAAAAGTATTTGATTTGTATGACATTATGCTGGATAGCATTCATAAATTAAAAGGGATAGCAGATGATGATCCATTTCGGATTTTAGCTGAAATGGAAAAGCAAAGTGGGATCGATCAAGTAGCTCAGCAAATTAATAACTTGATGCGGATGGATGAAAACAACAATGATGTTGTTATGTACGTACAGGACCACGTTGATAATCAGCATTGTGTGATTTTCATAACTGGTGTTGGGAAGGTTTACCCGCTGATTAGGGCGCACAAAGTGTTAAATACAATGCATCAAGTGTTGGATAAAAACCCAGTTGTGATGTTTTATCCCGGTAAGTATAATGAACAAAATTTACAAATTTTTGGTGAAGCTAACGACCAAAACTATTATCGTGCATTTTCAATCTAGTAATTAATAATTTAGGAGAAAACAATGATTATTAAAGATATTTTTGCAAAAGACATTAATCGAAATATTCGTGGGGTCATTAAGATTGGCCAAGAAGCTGAAACCATAAAAAAACAAGAGCTCGAAGAATACGTGGTAACTGATGAACTTCAGTCTCACTTTAAAAGATTCTTTTCGGCTTATGTTAATAGTATTAATCGGCCAACTGATGCAACTGGTGTTTGGATTAGCGGTTTCTTTGGATCCGGTAAATCTCATTTCCTTAAGATCTTGTCTTACCTACTAGACAATTCTATGGTGGCTGGGAAGCGGCCAATTGATTATTTCAGAGATGATAGCAAAATTAAGGATCCAGACACTATCCAGCTAATTGAACAATCAGAGCAAGTTCCGACCGATGTTGTCTTATTTAACATTGATGCTAAAGCGGATGCTAATGCAGCAGCAGATAAGTCGGCTATTCTCACTGTTTTTCTTCGAGTCTTTAATGAAAAACTGGGATATGATTCTAATCCATCTGTGGCTAATCTAGAACGTTGGCTAGATGATCATGGTCAGTATCAGGCGTTTAAGGACGCCTTTTACAAAGCTTCTGGCAGTCACTGGGTTGATGTTCGTAATAGTTTTAGTTTTATCAAAAATAGTGTTAAAGAAGCCTTAGTGCAATCCGGATCGATGACTGAAGGTAATGCTGCCGATTATTTATCTAACATGGGAAACTTCACGATTAATCCTGAAGAGTTTGCGGGAATGGTTAAGAAGTACCTTGATAAGAAGGGCAATAATCATCATATTATCTTTTTGGCCGATGAAGTAGGACAGTTCATCGGCGATAATGGGAACCGGATGTTAAACCTACAAACCATTGTCGAACAACTTCAAACACAATGTGCTGGTCAAGCATGGGTTGTAGTAACTTCCCAGCAACAAATTGATGAGGTTACTGCTAACTTTACTAATCAAAAGCGTGAAGACCTTTCAAAGATTCAGGGACGTTTTAATACAATGATTAACATGTCATCCGCTAATGCCAATGAAGTTATTCAGAAACGATTATTAACTAAGAAGCCAACGGCAAGTGATCAGTTAGCAGCGATTTTTGAAGAAAATCATTACAACATTAATAATAAGATTAATTTTAGTGATCAGGTCAGTCGTAAGAAATATGCAGACGATAATGACTTTATTACGAATTATCCGTTCATTCCCTATCAGTTTGACCTTCTTAAGGATGTATTAGGAGCAGTCAGAAAACATGGGGCAGAAGGTAAGCATATGTCAGATGGCGAGCGTTCTTTGCTTGCTACTTTTCAGGCAGCAACAGTTACCTATGAAGATGATAAAGTTGGTCGCTTCGTGCCCTTTTCTGCTTTTTTTAGGGGAATGTATGAATTCTTAAGTCATGATCATCAAGTAGTATTTACCAATGCTGAGAGTAACGATGCCGTTTGCCCAAATGGTAATCATGATACTTTAGCTATGCAAGTTCTTGAAATTCTGTTCATGGTTAAATATCTTGATAATTTCCCCGCAACATTAGAAAATATTACCACGTTATTGATTGATGGGATTTTTACTGATCGTGAAGACCTAACGTCTAAGGTAAAAAAGGCATTAGAACTTTTAATTTCTCAAAAATACGTTCAGTTGAATGTCGAAACATATGAATTTTTAACTGATAAAGAACAGGATGTCAACGAAGCAATTAATAGTTACGAAGTTGATGATACCTACATCATTAATAAGATTGGTGGATATCTAATTGGTGACAAGTACCTGAGTGATCGTTATGTGCCAAAGCATATGGGTAACCAATATGTATTTAACTTTAATATTTATATTGATGGATCGGCATACGGGAGATCTAATAATAATCAAAGTTTACGGATCGTTACGCCGTTAAACCCAGCTGGCGAAGAGCAATATCGAATGACTGCTCAGAGTGGTAGTACGGTGGTTCTTGTTCTGCCAGACAACAACAGTTACATCTCTAATTTCCGCCGTGTTGGACAAATTGAACAATACATTCAAAAGTCTGCCGGAAACCTTGATAATCAAGAAGGTGCTATCCGTTTAGGTAAAATGGATGAGCGAAAGAAACTGGAGAAAGCTGCTGATGAAGCCCTTTTAAATGATTTAAACAATTCCACAATCTACGTCATAAATGACGTTCTGGATGATAATACTGATATTACAAGCAGGTTAAATGATGCTTATCAAGAAGTTATTGATTCTAGTTACCGCAACTTGAGTTATCTGACTGCAATTAAAGATGAAAAAGACGTACTTCACCTGTTAAAAGGTACCGGTGGAGAGGCAAATACGATAATTGATGATAATCAACAAGCGGTTCAGGCAGTGATTGATTACCTGATGATGAAAACTAATCAGGGGATGCAAGCACTGTCGATGGAAAACATCCGTGATCACTTTAATGACATTCCGTTTGGCTATAATGACGAAGATATTGCTTGGTTGGTAGCGAAGGCATTTAAAGACGGTAAGGTTAAATTAGCATTTAATAATGCTCCGATTTCTATTGGCGATGCGGTTAATAATGCTCAATTAATTACTAGCTACTTAACGAAAAAACAGCAAGTAAGAAAGTTGACCTTGCAAATTGTCCGGGAAGTTTCAGAAAAACAGAGGAAAGCTGCACGTGATTTTGTGAAGGATATTTTACAAAGGCGTAGCATTCTTGCCGATAATAATTCGACTGAGCAGTTGGCAGCTAAAATTGTTACCACTACTGAAGAAAAAATCAATGAACTAAATGACTTCGATGCCTTCCCTCAGGGCCCAGGAAAAGCCTTAATCGATCAAGGAGTAGAATTGTTAGATCCAATCGCTAATTCAGGCAATAATAGTGAACGAACATATGGCTTGATTGATAAACACTTAGATGAGTTAGAAGATTGGTTAGAAGACATGGATGATAATGGTATCTCTGATTTCTATCATTCTGATACTCAGAAATCGGTTTGGCGGAGATCGTTGGACTACATGGATAGATATAACCTAGCAAAGGGATTTATTGATTCTGATAATGCTGTTCATAAAACTGCACAAACCATTAAGGAAAGCCTTAAGAAGCAAAATATTAGTCGGGTCATTCCTCAACTAGAAGCCTTGAATCAAGATTTTGCTACCCAATTTAATGATTTAGTTGATGAGTTGTATCGTCAATACCAGGACAAGAGTGAAAATTACTCGCAATTGCTGAAACAACGTTTAGCAGATGCTAATTTTCCAGAGCAAACTGCTAACAAACTTCAGCAGCGGATTCAGGATAGAATTACAAGAGATAATCAAATTGCTGAGCGAAAGAGTAATGATGGCAAGTACACCGAATTAAATGATCAAATCCAGTTGCTGAGACGAGATGCGGACCAATTACAACGGGAAATTGACGAAACTAGTCAACGAATTGCTCGAGATTTACGCCGTAAGCAAGAATTGGCAGAACAAGCAACGGAATATGATTCTAATGAGCGGCCTCATCCGGTTAAAAGCATCCCCCATGAAGTAGTTCATACTAAACGGGTAAAGACAATTAAGATTAGTGATCTTGAAGGACAAGCATGGCGAATTACTAGTGATAGTGATTTGGATAGCTATATTAACCAGTTGAAGCAGTCCTTACAACGTGAAATAGATTTAAACGATATTGTGAATGTTGATTTTAAGTAGGGTAGAAAATGGATAAGACAAAGATAAAGAATTTTGCTGTTAATGCACGTAAAGAATTAATAGATAGTGTTCGGCAACGATTGGCAAACTTTGGGATTGATAAAACAGGAATAGCCGATGAGCTACCAATTTCCACCGCAGCTGTTAAGTATTATACTAATGAACACTTCCCATTAAAGGGGAAGGCGATTGACTGGCGTAAGCAAATAGTTAGTCGAATTAAACAGGATGCCAACCAGGAATGGGATGAAAAACTGAATCAATTTATCGATGAAGTTGCTTATACCTGGTTCAACCGGATTATTGCCATCCGTTTTATGGAGGTAAATGATTACCTACCTAGTAGGACACGAGTTCTTTCAAGTGAAGAGGGCAGAATAGAGCCCGATATGATAACCCATGCTCTGGAAATTGAGGATGATTTGGGTGGCTATAGTGATAAAGAACGTACGCAGATTACAGATGCTCTAATGAGTCATAATCCTACTCAATTGGATAAGGTATTCGGGATGCTGTTTATCAAGCAGACAGATGAATTATCGAATTTGCTACCAGGATTGTTTGAAAAAACTTCTGACTATATGAAATTATTGTTTGTACCTAACTACAGCAATGGAGTCATTAAAGAACTAGTTGATGAAATTCCAGAAGAAGACTTTGATGTATCAAAGTCTGGCCAGGTGTCCATTATTGGCTGGTTATACCAATACTATATTTCTGAATTGCACGATCAGGTCGTTAACATTACAGGAAAAAAAGCGGTAAAAAAGGTCGATATTCCTGCAGCTACTCAGTTATTTACAACAGACTGGGTAGTCAAATACATGGTTGATAATTCCCTTGGCAAGTACTATTTAGAACGTCATCCCCAAAGTAGCATTAAAGGTGATCTTAAATACTTATTGCCTGCAAAAATGGAATTGGTGCAGGACGGCAAGCAGCTTAGTGAGTACAAGTTCCTGGATAATGCCATGGGTTCAGGCCATGTTTTAATATATGCCTTTGACGTGTTTATGAAAATGTATCAAGAGGAGGGCTACTCCTCTCGTGAGGCGGTTTGTCTTATTCTTGAGAATAATCTGTATGGCTTTGAAATTGACAAGCGAGCTTACCAGCTGGCCTATTTTGCTATAATGATGAAAGCCCGGCAGTATGACCGACGAATATTTAAGCGAGATATTCATCCCAATCTATACCTCTTTAAGGATTTAGTATTGCCAAATGCATTCTATGATAGGTTGCCACAACAGATTGCTGACGAATTAAAAGAAACTATGGCGGATTTTTCTAATGCAACTGAATATGGGTCAATTATGCAGATTAACAGTCATCATGATTGGGATAAATTAATGGCAACAGTAAATTCAATTGAACCGGTTGAAGGCTTGGATATTGATGGTATTAATAGGGCCAAGGATAATGCCTTACAAGCACTTAATTTGATGAAGTTACTGACTTCTAAGTATGAAGTAGTAGTAACGAATCCACCATACCTAAATAAATTTGATAAAACACTTAAGAAGTACCTAAATAATCATTATCATGATTATTCTAAAGATTTATTTGCAGTATTCGTGTACCATAATCAAGAATTATTATCTGATAGTGGGTATGCTGGCTTTATGACACCGTTTGTATGGATGTTTATTAAGACATATGAGCCCCTTAGAAGGATAATTATTAATCATGTTAAAATAGATAGCTTGATCCAAATGGAGTACTCTGCGTATGAAGAGGCTACAGTTCCAATTGATAGCTTTGTTCTAAAGAAAACACATGAAGATACTATCGGCACCTACATTCGTTTATCCAATTTTAAAGGAGGAATGGATGTACAAAGAGACAAGGTTATTAAAGCTATTGATAATCCTAACAGTGATTATCTATACCATACTGATCAGGATAACTTTAATAAGATCCCCGGTTCTCCAATAGCGTATTGGGCTCCTCAAGCAGTAATTAATGACTTTGAAAAGGGTAAACCATTAGGACAGCTTGTTGATGCTAAAGTAGGCCTTCAAACAGGTAATAATAAGCGTTTCTTACGCTACTGGTATGAAGTTGATTTTAATAATATCTTTTTTGATACTCATAATACCGCAGAAGCTAAGCAGTCTGGGAAAAAATGGTTCCCATATAATAAGGGCGGCTCTTACCGTAAATGGTATGGGAACTATGACTATGTGGTAAATTGGCAGAATGATGGCTATGAGATCAAGCACTTCACTTGGACTAATGGCAAGCAAAGATCTGTAGTTCGAAATCCAGAATATTACTTCAAGGAAGCAGTTACATGGTCGGATGTAAATAGTGGGCGTTTCTCATTAAGGTACCGTGAACCAGGAAGCATTCATGATGTTAAGGGCATGTCGGCTTTTAGTGAAGATCATGATAAACTTTTATATTTACTGGGACTGCTTAATACAAAAATTGGTAATTATGTTTTTAAGATGATCAACCCGACGATCAGCTTGCAAATCGGTAACTTTGTGGTTTTCCCTGTGTTAAATTCTTCCAGGGAAATTACATCTAAGGTATCTAACAACATATTAATGGAGAAGCAGGATTGGAATAATCATGAAGAAGCATGGGGATTCAATAGTAATCCATTAATTGGGCTGTCAACAACATTACAAGAAAGTTATAAGCAATTTGTGAGTGATTTAAACGATAAAAGACGTCAGGTTAAGTCGAATGAGACTGACCTCAATCGTTTTTTTATCAAACTATACGGTCTAAGTAATGAATTAGATGCATCCGTTGAAGACACCAGTTTATCGATGGAAAATCCTCAAGATGATAATCATCGTGAATTGACGGTAAAGAGGTTACTGTCCTATTTTATTGGCTGCGTATTTGGACGTTACTCTTTAGATAAACCGGGATTAGTGTATGCAGGCGGTGACTGGAATGGATCGGCATACACTAGCTTTAAGCCTAACCAGGATAATCTAATCTTGCTAACAGATCGTGATTACTTTGGGGATGATCGAGATATTATTAACCGCTTGAAGGAATTTCTACGTATTACCTTTGCCTCTTCGTCCTTAAACGATAATCTACATTTTATTGCCAAAACACTTGATCCTAAAAAGTCTGAACGAGGTGAAAGTGATGAGCAGATTATTCGTAACTATTTCCTCAATGATTTTTATAAGGATCATGATAAAACGTATCATAAGCGGCCTATTTACTGGCAGTTTAATAGCGGTCGTAACGATGGGTTTAAGGCCTTGATGTACTTACATCGATATAATAAAGACGAATTGGCAATGGTTCGTAACTACTTACACGACTTGCAAGCTGCATATAGTAACACCATTAAATTTAACGATGAACAGGAAACGAAGTCCTCGACAGCACGCGAGAAGAATCAGTATCGTAAAGATACAGTTAAGCTAAATAAAAAGGTAACTGAGGTTATTAAATATGATGAAGCACTTCAACACCAAGCGTTAGCTCAGGTTTCCATTGACCTAGATGATGGTGTTGTTGTTAACCATGCTAAGGTTCAAGGGAACGAAGAATTGTTCTCTAAATTGTAGAACATTGTTAAATTAATTGAACAAACAGAGGATGGGGTCTAACATCTCCGGCTTTAATAGTGCACTCGGCAATATGTCTTCGCTGGTATCCGCAAGGGCTACTGGCGAACTATACACAGTAAGACTTTGAGCTATTCTCTAACTAATAGAAAACTGGAACGTCTTGGACATATTTATGGATATCTGTCAACTGGTATGGTTGACTAAAAATACTTCCTATGAAAATGTAGGGGGTATTTTTTATGAAAAAATACAATCGATTCTTAAAAAGAAAAATTTTTGATTGGCAAGACCATAACAAGTTCGTTTTAGAGTTTTGATTTTGCGATTGATGCCCTCTAAAGGTCCGTTAGAGTAGTCAAACTTTGCGCTATTTAAGACATATTTCATATTATGACGTAAGGTTTGAATAGCTGTATCCATTTCTGTATTTGTTTTTTGGTAGTCTAAAATGGTGGACGCTAGTAATTCACTATTGCGCTCGTTTAGGGCTTTCGTGATATCTTGGTAAGTTTGGTATACTTCAGCGAACTTAGAAAATTTGCTAGTAATGAGATCAACAGTATTTTGGCGAGTCATATATTGCTTAGCGCCGCGCAGAAAAACTACTTTTTCTGGCTGAAGATCTTCAGCTTTTTTATGAAATAGTTTCCAATGTGATTTCATAATTTTATATTCTCGACTATGTTTATCGAGGTTTTTAAGAATAGAAACACGATAATTATCTAAAGCTCGGCCCGCTAATTGCACAAGGTGAAAGCGATCAATAATAATGTTGGCATTAGGGAAAAGGCGATAGATAAAGCTTTGATATTGAGCATTTAAATCAATTACAACTGATTGAACGCATTCGCGTTCGGCCTTTGAATAACGATTTTCAAAATAATCAACAATGGTGGGGGATAGACGGTCCTGTAACTTTGTGACAATTTGGTGAGTTTCAGCATCGCAACAAATAAAGGACATCACAGACTTAGTTGAACGAAATTCGTCAAAACGTAGATGCTTAGGCAACTTAGCCACACGGTAGTGTGGTTCCATGCGCTCTAAAATTGTACGACGAACACTGCTAGGAGAGCAGTGACACATTTCAGCAATCAGCTGACCAGTAGGCCCTTTACGAGCTAAAAGCATGATTTGATTTTTGAGATCACTAGATAGGGTTTGATTTTCTTTGGTTAAATTAGTAACAGCTCCAAAAGTAGTGTGACATAATTTGCATTTATAGCGTTGTTTATGAAGTTCTAGTTCATATCTTCTCCCGTTTAAACTAGCAAGTCGTACATGAGTTTTGCGAAAGCCATCCTTATTAACTGTGGGAAAACCACAGTTACGACAACGACTAATCGGATAAGAAAGCGTAGCTTTTATTAGGGTTATATACTCGTTAACAGAATTATTGTTGTGTTCGACCTCTTCAACAGAAATAACTTTAATATTTTTATCTTTAATTCCAAGAATATTTAGGATAGAATCATTATGGGACATTTGTTTAACCTTCCTTCATGATTTTTGTGGTGAATTGATTGTATAACGAGGGGACAGCAAATGTCCTCTTTTTTGTATACCCGAAATGTCAATTTAAATTAGAAAAAAGTTGAAAGCTGTTCTTCTGTGACATAACTCATGAATACTTCTAGTGGTGTACGATAATTAAGAGACTTTCGTTGGATATTGTTGCGACGGTGCATTAGCTGAGTGACTAGTTCGTTTGGTAAATGGCGAAAATCTAGCTTCTTACTAAGACCATCACGACGTAAGATGCCGTTATTATTTTCGTTTAACCCTCGTTGATTGGGAGCACCGACTTCTGCAAAATAGGTATGAAGATCATACTTATTGGCTATCTCTCGCCATCCAGCGAACTCTTTACCATTGTCAAAAGTAATTGATTTAACAAAGTGACGTGGCAGTTTAGCGAGCCATTGGTCAAGCTGGCAATTCACCGCTTCGTCTGTTTTATGATGAATATTAAGGACAATCATTACTTTGGATTGTCGCTCTACTAGCGTCATTACCGCTCCGCGGTGAGCTTTACCTTGAACTGTATCAGCTTCAAAGTGTCCAAATTCATGTTGGTAATGCGGGAAATCACGATATCGTTGATAGATACTGCGTCCTAATTGGCCAGCTTTACCACGACGTTCCACATAGCCATTGGGATGGCGTTTTCCTTTCATCGGTAGCTGTTTAACGGAAAAGCCATACTGATTGCGGGCAAACATGCGATAAAGGGTGCGCATACTGCAGCTAATCGGGTGCTCATCACGACCAATAATAGTATCAGGAGTCCAACCAGCCTTGATTTGCGCATGGATATAGTTAACCTCGATAGTTGGCAGTTGGGTCTGCTTCCGACCACAACGACGTTTATGTCGCTGATAAGTCTGAAGATATTGGTCGATGGTTTTACCGTTATTGAGGAAACGATAAACACGATAGATGGTTTCTTGACTACGTTGAAGTAATTTAGCGGCCCGATAAGCTTTAGTGCCTTGATACCAAAAATCAGCTATGAGAGTTAATTCGCGTGTGGTAAGATGTTTATAGGTCATTTGTGATTGCCTTTCTTTTGATTAGGGATACTCAAAAGTCTATCACAAATGGCTTTTTATTTTTTCTAACTTAATTTTACAAACGGCGATAAAAAATCTGGCATAGAATTTTCATCCATACCAGAAAGTGTATACCCATATTTATTAGTCCAAGACGCTCCAGTCAATTTAAGGTGATTAAGTTGTCGAACCGCCGTATACGGAACCGTACGTACGGTGGTGTGTGAGGTCGGTAATTGAACTAATCAATTACCTCCTACTCGATTAGAGAAATTGTATATACGCTAGAGTAAAAACGGAAATGTGACGGATAGGGATTCCCTGGAAGAGTAGAGTAAATTCGTCGGCACTTGTGAATCTTAAAAAATAACTACTCAATTATTAGTATATACGTTATAATCTAATTGTATATATTAATAGAACAAATAGAGGTGTTTAAATTGGCTATCAAGTCACCAACTAAAATTTTTAAGACTGGTAATTCTAGTGCTGTGCGATTAAGCAAAGATATTATGAAAGCTGCTGGATTAAAGGTTAATGACCCAATTGATGTTACGGTTAATCAACAAGATGGCAGCGTGGTTATTAAGCCTATTAAAGAAACAAACGGGTTTCATGACCGCTTTGAAGAACTCTTAAATAAGAGTATGAAGGATGATCAAGAAGCTTTGGACTTTTTAAAGGATAAGTAAAAAATGAATTATTTGACTGAAGAAGAAATTATGGAAATTAACCGCCAAATAATTCAGTATGCAGGGGAAGGTATGATTCAGGTTTTAGATCCGAACGGACTAAATAGTATTGTTGAAGCTCCTCAGCAAACTTTCTTTGGCCGGGAAGCCTATCCAACAGTTTGGCTGAAGGCAGCATATTACCTACAAAAGCTTACTAAAAAGCATGTTTTTGCTGATGGTAATAAACGAACAGCGTTAGAAGCAACGAAAGTTTTTCTTCTGCTAAACAATATTAATGTAAAATTTCATGGCATTGAAGCTGGACAAATGGTCTTAGATGTTACTAATTCTCCTGACTCAGAGGAGGTCATGTTAAAAGTAGCAAGATATTTGAAAAATCATCAAATTAAAAACAAGAGTGAGTAGTATGGTGCAATTAAAGTTAGACAAAATAGTTAAAGAAATTAATCATTATTTTGACCAAGGATATCAGTACGTATTCTGGTATGACCCTGATGGTGAATTTGCAGATGATGTAACTGAAGACAATCAGTATTTAAAAGATAATTTAGCGGCTGAATTACAGCCCGTTGGTGCGAAGGAACAGTTTAAAATTAAGCGAAAACTACTGGATAAAAAGAATCAGGACCGTAGTTTTTTAGTTTATGTAAAAGCAAAAAGGCCTCAGCTACAATTTGATTATTTTGCTGATATGGAGCGTTATGGCCATATATTTAGTGCTAAGGCTAGCGATATAGTGTTTGAACAATTGGCTGAGCAATTAAACTTTGATAATTCAAAAAGGAATTTTGTCAAAAAATATTTAAAATATTTTCGGGCTAAGTCCAGGCGTCAAACATATATTCATAATTTTGAGTCAAGATTAATAAATCATCCTGAATTAATGATCCTATCTAATTTAGCTGGCTTAGATCAGTTTGATGAAAATTCACTATTGATGGCAGTCTTCAAAGGAGGAATGGACGAATCTAATAACAAGATTATTCGATCATTCAGTAAATATGATGTTTTGCCATTATTTTGGCAGATATACGATAAATACTTTGGCTGCAGTAATGTTAGGAGCTTAAAGAGACTGTTCGATGGTGCTTTCGTTACAAGCGTCTATAGTCAATTAGAAGAAAAAATTCCATCAGAGTTATTAGCCCAACCTTTTGAAAATTATTCAAACGTGCAAGTTTTCATGAAGCGCTTTGGTGATTCTCGTAAATACCAAGAACTATACCAGAATTTAACGGGAACGGCATGGAACGAACTTAAGCTAGGTACTTACCTAAAAGATAAAAACGTTCAAGATTTATTAAGAGTTGACGGTATAAAACAGATTGACGAATTGCTCTTAGAAAGAGTCAGGGCCAATTTTAATGCGGATGGTACTGTCACTGATGGTGATGAGACTATCGGTGTAATCGATCAAGTAACCAGAGGAGTAAATGCGTTTAATCCGGAATTCAACTTTTTAAAAGAGACTTACCATGTGTTGAAGTATCGACCACGATTCTATGATGACTGGCATGAAATGCTTAATGATTATGTAAATAAAGTTTTTGAAGTTGATACTCATTACCGCTACTTGGTGACTAATTACCGATGTATTTCCGAAGATAAGCGTCACAAATATGAAGACATTAAGCGTATGGTCGATGATTATTACAACGATCAGATATTAGATCAGTCTGTTCGTGAATGGAATACTACCTTCCAGCTTCAAGATGTTGAATCTAATCAGCGGGAACAAAATTTCTATAGGAACTTTGTTCATGGTGCTAATGAGCGGATTGTGGTGATTATTTCAGATGCTTTTCGATATGAAGCAGCACATGAGCTTCATGCTCAGATAGCTAATGATGATAGGATTACAAGTAAAATGAACTATCTACTGACCGGATTACCATCCGTTACGTATATGGGGATGCCTTCACTCCTGCCCCATCATAAGTTGGAGTGGCAAAAGGATAATGTACTAGTAGACGGCCATATGGCTAATAATGCTGATAATCGCCGTAAAATTTTACAATTATGGGATAAAAATAATGACCTATTAAAACTGGATGATATTCTAAAAGCTACCAGTAAGGAAATTAAAGCCATGATTGCTAACAAAAATGTTATCTATGTGTATCACAATCAGGTTGATGCAATTGGTGATAATTTAAAAACGGAAGACGAGACTTTTAGGGCGACTGATCAAGCAATTAATGAGATAAGAAGAGCTATTCAAGTATTAAGAACAAATAGCGTATCACATATTATCGTGACCGCTGATCATGGCTTTATCTACCGTGAAGCGTCAGTGGAGGAACAAAGTAAAATTGATATTCCAGCAAGTGATTATAATGGTAAAATATCGCCGCGCTATTTGATGACACCAGATGACCTTTCGAATATTCCTGGGGTTATGTCAGTGAAACTGGGCATTAGTCTGACAAATAATGATCAAACGAATGTTTATTACCCTGCTACTGTGAATGTTTTTAAATCCCAAGGTGGTAAAAATTATGTACACGGCGGATCATCATTACAGGAAATGGTAATTCCTGTATTAGATATGAGAATGAACTCGTCAAGATCAAAGGCCGAGTTTGCCGAAATAAGATTAGCAGCTACTCAACATAGTATTAATGCCCTAAGGATGACGTTAAAATTCAATCAAGTCGAACCAATTAGTGACTTGATAAGGCCTCGTAAATTTAACATCTACTTCATGAATCAATTTGGACAGGTAATTTCAAATGTTGCTACTATTAATGCTAATCGAACAGATGCAGAGATTAATCAACCATTATCAGCAGATATCGTAATACAAAATCGACAATATGATCGGAGTGAAGATTACTATCTAGTTATTGATCCGGATAGGGGATCGATTACTAATCCTAGATACCACTATCAAATGAACCTGATAAATGATTAAATCAGTTAATAACAAGAGTATGGAAATCTCCTAACAGCTAGTAGAACTTAGGGCTATGGGGGATTTTTTGGTTTGTTTGGTAATTTGATTGGAAATAAGGTAAGTACCGAACAATACGAAATCATTACACTCAATTTTATTTCAACGCCATCGCCGATGACGACACCGGTTCATAATGCACAAACGTATTGTGGCTAAAGTGGAGTTCAATGGGATTCGTTATTCTCATTCTTCAGATCTAATTGCCGAATTAGGGGCAGATGTTTTAACGGTTTCTAAGCGATTAGGTCATAGTAGTCCAGCGGTAACACTTCGTTACTATGCTCATATGTTTGATCGTAACGATGAATTAATTGCTGATAAGATGGTAGTCTCAATGGATTTAACACCAGCTAAGCAGTCACAAGTTAAATTTAATGGCAATCAAGTAGTGTTTTACTAAAGTTGTATAGGTTCTTGTTTGCCAAACTGTTTGCCAGAAAAGCAAACAAACGCGCAAATCCTTGGTATAATTGGCATGTTAATCAAATTTCTATTATTGATATCGAATAGAATTATATAATCTAACTTAGAGTTGGAAGTGCAAGATAACAGTATTTTGGCAGTTTTAAATCTAAGCCAACTCATCGAAAATAATATAATTGCCAATGGAAAGCATCTAGTGTAAAAGCTAGGTGCTTTTTGTTGGCACCTCCTCACATAAAATATATTAGGGAACAATTTTATTCAGCAGTTACGGTGATTGAGGACTTCTTTGGCAATGAAGATTAATGAACTTTATATCGCATGAAAAAGATCGAAAATAAGAGTATACTAAACTAATTCAGTTTTAAAGATAAGGTAAATTCAATATGCATAATTTAATTTTTCTTACAGATCTCACAGGATCAGACTTAGATCCCTATATGCGGCTTAATGAAGCGCAACTTTTTCATGCCCTTGAACCTAATCCGGGTTTATTTATTGCGGAAAGTCCCAAAGTAATTGAACGTGCTTTGCGAGCAGGCTATCGGCCAGCGTCTCTTTTAATAGAAGAAAAGGAACTAGAGCGCGACTTGGCTGATTTGGATCATGAGATGGCAATTAACCAAACTAGGGGATTAGAACAAACACCAATTTATGTAGTTAATAGTAAATTACTTCGGCAGTTGGCTGGTGGTGGTTATAATCTTTTACGAGGAGCATTAGCGGCTATGCACCGAGTCGAGCGGCCAAGTCTAGATAGCTTTTTGGCTACTATGCCCAGTGACCATCCGCGTATCGCAATCTTGGAAAGTGTTGTTAATCCCACCAACATTGGGGCAATTTTTCGCTCGGCCGCAGCTCTCGGAATTGATGGGGTAATTGTAACAAGTGACTCAGCTGATCCCCTTTATCGCCGGGCCTCACGGGTGGCTATGGGAACGGTTTTCCAAGTACCATGGACCTATGTTGATGCTAAAGTTTGGCAGTCAGAAGGAATTGATCTTCTTCATCGAGCTGGCTACAAAACAGCCGCGATGGCGCTCCGTCATAACACGGTTGATATTGATGATCCTCAGTTAGCTGAGGTGGATAGATTAGCAATTATCCTTGGTTCAGAGGGGCCGGGATTAAGAGAAAAAACAATTGCTGAAAGTGATTTTACAATTAAGATTCCAATGGCGCTGGGCGTTGATTCCTTAAATGTAGCGGCCGCTTCAGCCCTCGCTTTTTGGGAATTAGGTAATCGAAAAGTTAAATGATTGAACAAAAAAGGAGTAGGACTAAACTCGCTTGCGAGTTTTTAGTCCCACTCCCGCAAGGATGGCTACAACGCAAAGCTAGTCTACAAGGATTTCCACGATATCGTAACAAGATTCGTATAAAAAAGAGGCTGTTGAAAAAGTTTTCTCGCAGCCTCATAATTAAAATTATTTATTGTCAAACGGATCCCATTCGTATTTTGCGCGCGCACCACCAATTAATTTTGGCCGATTGCGGAGATAAGTCGTATGAGCCAGTCCAATTTGTTTTATCGAAGTACGAACTGGAACTTGGACAAACTTAACATGCATGCCAATCGAGGTGTCGCCGATGTCCATGCCAGCTTCAGCAGTAATGTGTTCAACTTCAATCGGATCATTAAAGTTCTCAAAAGCAGCAATTTGTCCTGCGCCACCTGCATGGAGCGAAGGGAAGACTGTAACTTGTTCAAAGCCGCGCTCCTTAGCTACACTTCGTTCGACAACAAGTGCCCGGTTAAGGTGTTCGCAACCTTGGACTGCTAAATGGAGTTGCTGTTTTCGTAAGATATTAACAACTGTCGAAACAATCGCCCGGGCAATCTCAATGTTAGAGTCCTTTCCGATTATTCCGCCATGGACTTCACTAGTTGAAAGACCTAACACTACGAGGTCATCTTTTTCTAACTGAGCTTGATCCAATAATTCGGTTAAACCTGTTGCTGTTTGTTCTTTAATTTTATCGAGATTAATTCCATCTATTGTCATTAATTATCATTCCTTTATTATGAATAATATATCTAATTATCCACATTATACTAGGAAAAACCTTTGTGTAGCTAATAGTTGCCTGCTCTATTTATGAGCCTAAAAGAGATTAATGCCCAATTTCTTGACGATTATTACCAGTTAGTTCAGTTTTTATTGACATCTTTATCCTAGAAAGATGTATACTTTAGGCGATCTATAAAAGTTTGACAGATACTATCTTTCAAGAAGAATTGAAACTCAAATAATCCTTTGCTATACTACATTTTGTAGATATGCCTTTTGTTTATCAAAAGGTACGTTCGAAGGTAGGTTGCTGGAAAAAATACTGATTTTATCGGTATTTTTTCCAGCATTTTTTTATACGAAAGGAGCTAAGAATATGTCTAAATTTCGCTTGCAGTCCGTTGTCTTTGTCTTAACCGCATTTTTATTAGGATGTAATGAGTTTATGGTTGTGGGGGTTATTTCTGATATTGCCAAAAGTTACCATGCTTCATTATCAACGGTTGGTTTTTTAGTTACTAGTTTTGCAATTATTTATGCTATCTGCACGCCTTTAATTACCACTTTGACAGGTAAGTTTGATCGTTTCAAGGTTTTGATGGTGCTGATGTTAATCTTTTTAATCGGTAACACTTTAACCGCAGTTGCGCCTAACCTATTTTGGCTATTTGTTTCGCGGATTGTAACAGCTGCGGTCGCGGGGACGATTATTTCATTGATTCTTGTATTTGTAAGTATGATTGCCCCAATTGAAAAACGGGCAATGCTGGTCGCTTCAACTTTCGCTGGTTTTAGTATTGCTACGATTGTAGGGGTCCCCGTTGGAACGGCAATTAGTAATGCTTTTTCTTGGCGGGATAGTTTTGCCCTCATTTCGGTTTTAACCATAATTATTTGTGGCTTTTTATATTGGCTGGTACCACGGGACAGTCGTCAAGAAAATGCTTCGTTAAGTAACCAAGTTCAACTTTTTAAGGATCGGCGAATAATTCTTGGGGTTATCGTAATGGTAACATTAATGTCCGCTGAATATACCTTCTATACTTATGTTCGCCCGATTATTACTACTGTCCTTGGCTTTAGTACGACTAACTTAACATGGTTATTAGGACTTATTGGGATCACCTTTATTCTTGGTAATATATGTGCCGGCGTAATCGCAAACCGTTTTGGGATCACTAAACTTACTGTTATTAGTAGCACCGTCCTTATTTGTTTATTGTTGATGAATGCAATGTTCCATGTTGCATGGTTAGGGATCCTGTTATTGTGTGTCATTTGTTTTGTTCTGGGGATGCCTGGTTCAATTCTGCAAGTAATGTTTCTGAATATTGCTGATCGGGAATACCCGGAAGCAATGAATTTGGCTTCTTCATTAAACCCAATTTGTACTAACGTGGGGGTATCGATTGGTTCTTTGACGGCATCGATCAGTATCAATTTTGTTCAAATTAACCAGATTGGATACGTTGGGGCAATTTATGCCTTGATTGCAGTTTTTGGTTCGCTTTATCTGATTAAAACAAGCGCCAACTAGAAATGATTATATGCATTTGAAGAATTATTCCAATAGCAGTAAAATTATTTTTGGATTAATAGGTTTGATACTATTAGGGAGGATAATTTTATGAAGTTAAGTAAGAAGCAACTAGCAGCTACTTTTATGACTGCTGTTTTAGCAGGGTCAGTAATGATTGGCTCTATGGCAACTGTTGAGGCTGATAATGTCAGCGGATCACCAGAAGAGCAGGCTGATATTACTAATTGGATTGCTAATACCCCTGAACAAATTTCTAATAACATGGCGATGCAACACATTAATACGAATAACCTTAATGGCACGCGTTATATTATTCAGTGGGGCGATACTTTATCGGGGATCTCAGCCGCAACTGGGATTTCTGTGGCTAAACTTTGCTACGATAACAACATTCAAAATGCTAATTTAATTTTTGCGGGGGATGTTCTTATCTTAAACCGTGAAGGAAGCGTTCCTGCTGGTTATGATCCCAACGTAAATCCGAATGTTGTTGCCCAGACAAAGATTACAATCAATAATGGCCCAACAACAGTGAATATTACCGTTCAACCACAATCTGTTGTTAAGAATTATGATAATTCCGACAATTCTGATCATTCGACAACAATTTACAAGGCAGGCGCGGTAAATTCATTTAACAACAACGACAATTATAATGAACAAAGTGCTAGTCAATCCAGCTCAACTAAGTCTGCTAAGCATCAGAAGCATACTTCATCAGTCAGTGCTTCTGACATTGTGAGCGGCTTGAATGATGCCAATAATAATGACAAACTGTCCTTTGACGAAGGGGATGGGGGTAGTGACGCTGATGAACTTAATGTTGATTCAGCAGCGATCTTAAAGGATGCTAAGAAGAATGACTATGATGCGATCCTTAGTGAAATCGAAAGTGCCCTAGGTTCAAAAGCCAAGAAGGATACGACAGTTTACATTGAAAAAGATGGCAACGAGATCCATGTTTACGCTAGTGTCAATGATGACGCTGATAGCAGCAATAGTAGCAGCACTAAGGATGATGAAGATAGCGATAGCAGCAGTAGTAGTAGCGAAAGTGAAAGCAGCGATGACAGCAGTCAAAGCAGCAGTGATGATGAGGATAGCAACAGTCAAGCTACTACAAGTGACCACGACACCGACACTTCTGACGATGAGTAATAGGGGATAAAAATGCAAAAAAAGACAAAAGTTATTATTTCTGTTTTAGTAGCAGTAATGGTTGTTATTGGCGGCTTTTATCTCTATGCTAGTCGGACAGTGGCTAAACGCCTTCCTGGTCACGTTTATGAATATACATCAGTGTCAGGCAATCAAAATGCTTATATGACCTTTGCCACAAGTGGGGATCAGGTTGTTGTTACTCCCGACAAGGATACGGCAATCAAAGCAAGTAATAGTGCTAGTGATTTTCAACAAGCCTACCAAGACAATGCCAAAGATGGCAAGTGGAATTATAAGGCGCAAGGAAATCGGTTGACACTTTCAAAACTGCAAGATGGGAAAGTCTCAATGTGGCAATATAATCATATGCTAGCATTAGGCAAAAAGATGCGGTCTGGTAACTTTACTTATCAGATTGCCAATGCCGGTCAAGGAATTGATCATAAAGCGACTAAGTTTGAACAAATTAAGTAAGATTAGCTTTTAAAATAGAAGAGGGAGCGAGACAGAAGTCACTTGTGACTTAGTTTTCGAGCCCCGCAAGCAACAATAGGCCTCTAACGTTCGGTTTTGCCGGACGTTAGAGGCCATTGTTGTACTGCGTATTTGCTTTTTATGAAAGTAACTTAACTTATGTCACAGTCCCTTTTTAGTAATTAATTTTTTGTGCGCTGCAGCTTCCATTCCAGCAAGCCGAATTCGACCATGTTGGTTAACGCAAATGCGCTCATCAAACTTAGGTTATTTTCGCGACATAGGACAATGCCAAGTGATCCTAATAAAAGGACGATCGCCATTGCCGTAAGATCTCGACCATTAAAGCGTAAATGGCGGCGATTATAAAAACTATAAAGCCAGAGACAAAGGTAGAAGACGATGAGGTTAGATGCGACAAAGCAACTAAGAAACAAACGTGATACTTCTTCATCAGCCATATAGATAATCCCAGCAGTAATTGAGAGTAGGCTAATAATCATTACTACATGAGTGTACATCGCAATGAAGCCCCGAGTATGCTGATGATTTAAGAAGCGTTCTACTAGCAATGTATAGACGCCAAATAGGGCAGCTACTCCTAGAAAGATTGCGATTGCTAATGGTGAATAGATAGCGCCCTTAAAGTAATGGGTAATGTTAACAAGTGTTTCTCCGAATGTAATGATAATTATTAAACTCAGACGTTCTACGAGGTGAGGAAAGTTGACTTGTTCCGGTCTAAACATGCGGTACATCGCCAAAGGAATTAAAAAGGCGATTAAACCACCGGCAACACAGAGATAGACACCATACTGATAGCCGATAATCAGCCCGGTTACAAGAAGAATAAATTCTAAGCCAAGCGCAATAATAAATCCTTGGAGATCATGATCTCGTTTAAAATGAGTGCTAGAGCCAAATAAATATTGAAAGATTAAGTTAATAGTTGTTAGTGCTGCTGAAAGATTGAATGCATGAAATGTTAATCGCCATTTGGTATTAATATTATTAGCTAGATAGATTGCGGCAAACATACTAATCAATAAGCCGATCGTATCGACGGCCCGACTTGTTCCAAAGCGATTAATATAAACTGTCTGGTAAAGCCAAATTTGTAAAACGAAGATAACGACAATGATAAATTCAACATATATTCTTGGCGGCAAGCTACCATCGATTGGATGATGAATCATCATTGTTATTCGAGAGATCGCATAAACAAAAATTAAATCATAGAAGAGTTCAAGCATTGATACTTGTTTAGCAACTATTTTTTTCATAAAAGTAATTTCTTCCTTGTAATTGCATTAATAATACCATTACTTAGCAGGAAAACTATAATTATTTCACTTTGACCAAATTGCGGACTTGCTGTGTACCCCAGGTCATTGCGATGATGATAATGATTGTGGTAACGGTACTGCCGAGCGGAAATGAATAATTTAGCAGAATTCGATAGATGATAAACCCAATCAACCAGAGAATTAGGTTAGCCCATTGACAATTTTGTTTACGATAATCTACTTTCAAGATGAAGTAATCTGTAATTTGAATTGCAATCATTGGGGCAAAGACAGAACCAATAAGGTAAAGAAAATTACTGAAGTCATCCATGGGGAAAATCAATGCACTAATTGTTCCTAGAATTGTTGCACCAATTGCGGCCATTGTTCCTGACCATTTACTGAAAATCGTTTTTGAAGAAACACCGGCAGAATAAGCATCCATGAATGTTGTTGTGATTGTGGAAAAAATAATGATAAATAAACCGGCAATTCCCAATCCGGCCCGCAAAATAATAGTGGCGATATTAATGTCATGAGTAAGGAGGGCGGCTCCTAAACCGATGAAAGCCATCCAACAACTAGTCAGGCCATAGACAATTGCACTAACCCCGCTGGTTGGCACGGGTCGTTGAGCAACGCTGGTGTGATCACTAATTAGCGGTAACCACGATAAAGGCATGGCGATAACTAACTCCATCCCCTGAGCCCATGACAATGTACCAGTTGATGAACTAGCAGAATGGTGGGTAAAAATTGCTGCGCATAGGAGGCCGCTTAAAATTAATAACGTCGAGATGGTTACAAGATTAAGATAATAAAGGTGCCGAACCCCAACGAGCAGCCAGCCAATGATTAGGGCGCCGATTAAAAGGACCCATAATGCTTGATTAAGGTGCCAGACCCCATTGGCTGCTAATGCACCGTCATAAATCATGATTCCGGTCCAGCCGATCAGTTGGAGAACGTTCAATAAGGCAAAAAATTTACTACCATTTTGTCCAAAGCTAATTTTTGCAGCATTCATTGAACTAAGACGTTGCTGCCCGCCGATAATTCCAGCTAAAAAGAGCAAAAAACAGCCGATAATGTGACCGATGATAATTACAGCAATCCCTTTTGTAAAACCAAGAGGAGCCAAGTAAGTACCAGTTAGGATTTCAGCAATTGAAATTCCAGCGCCACACCAAATCATGCTGTTTTCGGTAATTGTTGTCTGTCGTTGCATAATTCCACCATCCTTAAGTTTGATTTGATTAAGATAGTGCAAAGTAAAAAGCGACCAGTAATCACTATGATCCTGGTCGTCCTCTATTAGTTCTTCCTACGTTGGCATTATCCAAATCAGGTTCATTGGGTCGAGACGCATAGTCCCCTCTCAGCCTGTCTGCAAGCTCCCCGTTTATGCAATTTAATTTAATCTTAGCAAATCTCCGTTGAATGTCAATTAATGATCTTAATTTACTGATTAAGCCAGACACTGCTCCTGTGATGTGATATAGTAAGGGTGTAATTTTTTAAGTAAAGCGAGGGAAAATCATGGCTAAATACACTGTTGAATTAAGTGAAGAAGATATCCAAATGATCAAGGATTGTCATTCTAAGAATCCTTCTATCATGAAGGCAATGAACGACGCTAAAAAGGTTGAGGATTAATAGCTAGACTGGAAAGAAGAGGAAGCATTCTTTCTGGTCTTTATTTAGGTTTCGGGAGGATAAAATTGAAAAAATTAATAGGAGTTCTTGCGGTTGCTAGCTTGGGAGTTGCCTTAGCTGGTTGTGGCAACCAAAACACGCAAAGCAGTAGCAATACCACAAAGACTAATTCAGAAGCTAGTAGCAGCCAAACTACTACCGCTACTAATAACACAAGTAGTAGCAGTGAGTCGCACCACGATAGTTCATTATGGAATAATCAAAAGAACGAGCAGTTGGCATCATTTATGCAAAAATGGGGACCAACAATGCACCAATCCTACGAGCAATATGATGGTCAAAACGAGTTGAAGGTTTCAACAGGAATGACATATCCAGATGGCTTGAGCAAAGAGTTAGTAGAAGGTCAGTCTGGTTTGATTGGCTGGGCACCATCAGGCAAGGGTGATTATGAATATAATGTTGTCGCGGTCTATAATCATGACGGGACAGAACCGCCATTGCCAAATCGAATTACATACTTCTTTGCCTTCCATAATGGTAAACCGGTTGTATTAGTTGACCAATCAAATAACGGTGATCCAGATTGTCATCCAACGACTAATACGGATCTGGAAAGTAACTTTGAACGAATTGCAAATCAATAAGAAAAGAAACAATCCCACCATCTGACGTCATGGTGGGATTGTTATTAGAAAAGCTGTCTCTAAATAGAGATTGTTTTGTAACTGTGTATTAATGAATATTCTATCTAGAAAACAACGAATCCTTTTTTGGAAGAAATGGCGTCATCAAGCAACGGCAAAGATTATTACTGTGCGCTCAACGATGCATCTAAATCGCCAGCTCGTGACCCCACTCCCTTAAAAAAGAAAGTGATAAGTAAAGCTAAGACTATACTAATAACTTTATTTATCACCTCTATATTAACACGTTATAAAATTTTTTATAGCATAAAATAATAAAATTGGATAGAGATAGATATTCAAAAACTGAATGGAAAAGAATAAAATTTAAATATTGGATTTTGGAATTGGATAGTTCTAAACTATTTTTAGAATAGAGGAGGCAATTTCAATGAAAAAAGCAATTTTTGAAAAAGCAGGTCAAATGAAGATTGTTGATGTCGATCGTCCAACAATTGAAAAACCTGATGACGTGATTATTAAGGTAGTGCGGACATGTGTTTGTGGTTCCGACTTATGGAACTTCCGGGGAATTAATTCAGTTGAAAAAGATTCTGAAAACTCTGGTCATGAAGCAATTGGAATTGTTGAAGAAGTTGGTGAAGATATCACTACTGTCAAGCCTGGTGACTTTGTGATTGCTCCATTTACTCATGGATGTGGGCACTGTGCTGCTTGTCGCGCGGGCTTCGATGGCTCTTGCCAAAGTCACAGTGATAACTTTAGCTCTGGTGTTCAAGCTCAATACATTCGGTTTCAACATGGTCAATGGGCGCTTGTTAAAGTTCCAGGCAAGCCAAGTGACTACAGCGAAGGAATGCTTAAGTCCCTCTTAACTCTTGCCGACGTTATGGCTACTGGTTACCACGCTGCACGAGTTGCTAATGTTAACGCTGGTGATACGGTTGTTGTAATGGGTGACGGTGCTGTTGGTCTTTGCGCGATCATTGCTGCTAAGATGCGGGGCGCTAAGAAGATCATTTCTACTAGTCGTCATGCTGACCGTCAAGCTCTTGCTAAGGAATTTGGTGCTACTGATAATGTTGCTGAACGTGGTGACGAAGCGGTTCAAAAGATCATGGAACTCACTAACGGTGCCGGTACTGATGCCGTTCTTGAATGTGTAGGTACTGAACAATCAACTGATACTGCCATGAAGGCTGGCCGTCCAGGTGCCATTGTTGGTCGAGTTGGATTACCTCATACACCAAAGATGGACATGACATTGCCATTCTACAACAACACTATTGTCGGTGGTGGTCCAGCATCAGTAACTACTTACGACAAGGACGTATTGTTGAAAGCTGTTCTTGATGGTGACATTAACCCTGGTAAGGTCTTTACTAAGAGTTTCGACCTTGACCAAATTCAAGAAGCTTACGAAGCAATGGATAAGCGTGAAGCAATCAAGTCTTACATTATTATGGATGGCTTTGAACGCGATTAATGTTTGAAAATGATTAAAACAAAAGAGGCTGGGGAACCAACCTCTTTACTATTTTAAAGTAAAAAATCAATAAGCGTGCTAAAATACTGTGATAGAGAATAAGCGTAAACGGGATGATAAAAATGCGTCGGTATGTATTTTTAGCACTGGCGATTGTCTTAAACTCAATTGGTCATTCAATGACGATTGTAACAAACTTAGGGAGTATGCCATGGCCAGCCTCCATCGTCAATATTATGCATATGATGGGCTGGAACATGACAGAGACGATTTTTACAGAAGGACTATTTGTCATTGGCCTTAATATTCTTTTGGTTGGTGAATTTGTCCCTAAAGAATTTGGCTGGGAATTAACGTTTTTAGTTCCGTACAGTATTTTAATGCAACTCTTTGCGAACTTATGGCGCTTGTGGGGAATCGATACGATGAACATTTTCCTGCGCTTCGGTTTTGACCTACTCGGCTTAGTGATTGCCTTTGCCGGGTATGCTCTTTACCAACAGTGTGATTGTTGTTTTCATCCACACGATAAGTTAACAGTCTACTTAAAACGGCGCGCCAGTCTTAAATTCACGAAATACTTTAACATTGTCTTGCCCGTTATCATTATCTTGTTATGTTCTCTTAAAAATCATGCAATCTTTGCTTTTAATATTGGAACGGTGATCGGCTTTTTCTCTCAGAACTGGATTGTCAGTTTCTGGCAGGAACGCCTCGAACCGTGTTGTCATTTCTAACTTTATGGAATGGGGATGATTAAATGCGTCGATTTTTAGTAGCACTCTTAGTCGCTGGCATGGTTGGAATTGTCGATTATCATGTCCTTGCTGATGCAGATGCGCCTTCTCAACCCTTCCAATCATCATTTTTTAGCCAGGATTCTTCTAATAGTAATGATTTTCAGCTTTCAAATGGCGGTCAACGACCAAATGCAGACCGGCTAAGAATTCCAGAAAATACACCGACACCGCTTGAAGGTTTTAGGTGGAAGAAAAAGAATATTACTATTTATATGGAAACGGCTGATCCAAAATTAAAATGGGCTTTTCGTGATGCGGTCAAAAAGTGGAATAAGACGAAAGCAGTTCATATCCGCTGGACTAAGAACGAAGATAAGGCCAATATTATTGCGGCTGATGGTGATCTAGCACGAAATAATACGGGAAACAATGGTGTTGGCTATACAACATCTGAACTCGGCTCAACCCGGACTGAATATGACCCGACTACGAATACCTTGCATAAGGCAACTTCAACTTTGGATCCTAACCAGTTAGACTATACTAACAAAGAATTCCGAAGTGAGGTTGCTCAACACGAATTGGGACATGCACTTGGATTGGCTCACGCTCCAGAATATGAGCATAGTGTGATGATCCCGCGAAACATCAAAAACGGAATAACTAAAAATGATGCTAAAACGTTAAGAATGTTATATCATGAATAATTTTGAAATAGGTGTTGACAATTAGTAAGGATAAGGATATTATAATTACAATTAAGTTAGAAATTGCTTAGAAAAGATGAGTAATTATTTAATGCCATTACAGAGAGCTAGGAAAGATGAGAACTAGTATGGTAATGAATAATGAAGATGGTCTTGGAGCAGACTGATGCTGTGAGCATATATGTTAGCAGCAATCGATTAGCACCCGTTACCGTGCTGGAGTATTTTTATGTACTTCTTGCGGGTCTTATTGTGAGATAAGGCTAAATTAGGGTGGTATCACGTTAATGAATATTAAACGTCCCTAGGAATTGGTTAGATTGCCGTTCCTAGGGATTTTTTAGTTCCAAGATTTATCCTCATCAGGCAGAAAAGGAGAGTTTTATTATGGCTAAAGTTGAAAGTTTTACATTAGATCACACAAAGGTTAAGGCACCTTACGTTCGTTTAATTACCGTTGAAGAAGGGGCAAAGGGAGACAAGATTAGTAACTATGATTTACGGTTAGTTCAACCAAATGAAAATGCAATTCCAACTGCTGGTTTGCATACGATTGAACACTTGCTTGCTGGCTTGCTTCGTGACCGCTTGGATGGCGTAATTGATTGCTCTCCATTTGGTTGCCGGACTGGTTTCCACTTAATTACATGGGGTGAACACTCAACTACTGAAGTTGCCAAGGCCTTGAAGTCCTCGCTTGAAGAAATTGCCTACAAGACTAAGTGGGAAGATGTTCAAGGAACAACGATTGAATCTTGCGGTAACTACCGTGATCATTCATTATTCTCTGCGAAGGAATGGTCAAAGAAGATTCTTGATGAAGGTATTTCAGATAAGCCATTTGAACGCCACGTGGTTGACTAATAATAATTTTGGTAAACGCTGACTAAGGATTTCTCGAGAATAACGACATGTCGGATCCCGTTGGCTATTGCGATTAGTTATGACGAATAGCGAAAACAAAAGTAAAGGGGTAGTTATGATGAGAAAGAAAAAGCATACCGGTTGGTGGATTGTTGGTATTGTAGTAGTGATTTTAGTTGCGGCTGGGCTTAGTGTGGGCGCTAATGGTGGGTTTACCCGCAACGATGAGATTACTGTTGGAACGATTGGCCCGGATGTGCAGGTTTGGCAACACATTGCAAACAGTAAGCAGGCTAAAGATGAAGGTTTGAAGATTAAGGTCAAGAGTTTTACTGATCCCGTAGCCTTAAACCGGGCGACTGCTAGTGGTGAAATTGACGTTAATGCTTTTCAATCATGGTCATATCTGCAAGCTTATAATAAGGAAAATAAGAAGGCACAGTTAGCGGCGATTGGAACTACCTACTTAGAACCAATGGGCTTATATTCAGATAAGTATAAGAGTGTTAAAGACATTCCAGATGGTGCCACGGTTGCGATCGCTAATAATCCAGCAAACACGGCGCGTGGCCTCTTGCTCTTACAAAGTGCAGGGTTAATAAAATTGAAGCCGGACTTTGGGGCAACCAGTGGAACCAATGAGATTGCGGCTAATCCAAAGAACCTTCAATTTAAAGAAATTGATGATACCACCGGACCACGGGTATTAAAGTCAACTGATTTAGTATTAATCGGTAATACGATTGCGTTAACTGGTCATTTGAATGTGTTGAAAGATTCTATTTATCACGAACAAGTTGGTCAAAGCACGAAGAATAACATTAATGTTTTAGCAACTGCTAAGAAAAATCGTGATAACAAGGAATATAAGAAGTTAGTTAAGCTTTATCATAATAAGCAAATTCAACAATGGATTGCTAAAAAATATCAAGGAACAAAGGTTAATGTTGATAAGCCCTTAAATTATCTTGAAAATTAATAATAAAATTATAATTAGCTAAAAGATGACATTGTGGTAATTTTAAGCCCCTTTTATTCGTAACACTCGAATGAAAGGGGCTTTATTGCGCACTTATATTGGTGAATTAAAGATTATTATGAAAATTAATAATTTTACCCAATCGCTGAATAAATAGTTCTATTAAACAAATTAATAAGAAACGAGTATAATTAAAGTAATAAAAGTTTTAGATTTAAACACGAGGCATTGTTTGAGTAAGGGAGCTAAAATTATGAAATGGGAAAGAAAACTTGCACAAAGCATAGTTACGATTGTTTTACAAGCACTGGTTGCACGGCTTGTGTATCACTTATTTGCAAAGAAGCAACCGAAAGAAACAACGAAAAGCAATGACTGATGTATTGTGGTAGCGGATGGGATTAAGCGTAAAGCGACCATTCGTTTTTTTGTTAATTTTGCTCTTAACAATGTCAAGTATAAATTCTGTTGGCCTTTAAATTAGTAGGATGATAAAAAATTAATTTAAAAGAATTTGGATTGGATTATAATTATAGATGGATAAATGACTAAGAGACGGGGGATATCTTATGGGTAAAAATAATCCTTTACGGAGCATGACTCCCCAAAATAAGAATTATAAATTATACAAAGCAAAGAAACAGTGGATTACTGCCTGTGCTACTTTTATGCTGGCTTTTGGAGCAACTGCGGTAGTAAATGCTAGTGTCCAAGCAGATACGACTACCCCAGCAACAACGCAAGTAAGTGGTAGTACTGTAACTGTAGCTGAATCGACGCAACCGCAAAGTTCAGCGGCCGAGACTGCCCAAAATACTGATGAAACGAAGAAAAATGTTGTAGATAATACTACTGACACTTCTAGAACCAGTGAGCAAAAGACTACAACTGCTCAAGATACTGAAATGAAGTGCAAGACAAAAGTTAGACAAAATTAAAATATTAAGCTGCTAAGGCATGGTTTCGGTATTCGACTGGAGTCATGCCTTTTGTTTTTAAGGTTGTTCTGACATGGTTAAAGTATTGAACGTAGTCGTGAGAAAGTTCGGTTAATTCTGCGATATCCTTGCATGGCAGAAACCCTGCTAGTAACTCGGTCTTAAATAAGTGAAAGAAACTTTCTACTGGAGCGTTATCCAGGCAATTTCCTTTCCGCGACATGCTTTGAATAAACTGGTGATCCGCCAATTTTTGGGTATAGTAATCTAACTGGTAATGCCAGCCCTGATCTGAATGAATAATTGGGTGAGCATTATCAGGTAGATTGGTAATTAATTCTTCTATGGTTTTTATAATCAGTTCTTTGTTTGGACTGATACTTGTTTGGAAAGCTAGAATCTCTTGACTCGCTTCATCAATCATCGCTGAGATGTAAGCTCACTGATGATTAGCTAAACGGACTTGTGTTACATCAGTATGGATAACATGATAGGGACGTTTTCATTGAAGTTTTGTTTTAACCGATTGTCCGCAATCTTACCAACCGTACCATGGTAGGATGAATACTTACCATTACGATGGCGATTATACAAACTTACTTGAACATTTAATTCCCGCATTAACTTGCGAATAGTCTCCCCAGCCAAATGTAATCCTATTCGGTCTAGCTCCATTTGAATACGACGATAACCTGCGGTCCAACATCCACGAAGTCTAAACCGTTGGGCAATCTTTAGAATTTGAGCTTTAGCTTCTTCGTATTTGTCGTGAGAGCGGGCAATTCGTTTACATTCATCGTGATAGGTTGCCTTGGCAAGTCCAATGGTTTTGAGAAGATCGCCGATCTTATAGCGCAGTTTCTTTGGTCGCTGTGATTGATCGTCCCTGATCTGATCCACTATTTGGGTTTTCTTCCTGGCTTTGAGGGTCCGAACAGGGACAGCGATTTTTTTAAGATATCACGCTCCATCTTAGTTTCATAAAGTTCTTGGTTCTTCTTCGCCAATTCTTCCTTTAATCGTTCCAGCTCACTCTTATTAGCGAGTTGACGAGCCTGTTTTTTAGTATGTTTCACTTTAGACGGCCTACCTTTCGGGTGAGGCTTCAAAGCTGCAATACCGTCCCATTCAAATTGCGAACGCCATCTTGAAACTTGCGCTGTTAAAATATTAAAGCGAGCGGCTACTTCAGCCATCGAATCCTCATGAGTTTGGTAGTAGTCTATCACATTTAGTTTAAAATCGGCGGTAAATATTCGTTTATGACGTCGTTTTTCAACTGCGTTGATCCCCCTCAATTGGTATTCCTGAACCCATTCAGCAATACGTCGCCCATTAATTTGATATTTCTTACTTAAATCATTGGTACTTTGCGAAGTCGAAAGGTATTCATGAACAATTTGGGCTTTCAGTTCTGGTTTATATTTGGTCATACAAAAAAGTGCCTCACAATCATTAGATTTCTTGTCTAACAATTGTAGGGCACTTCAATTCTCTAAATAGTGGGGAGCTTGTTTATATATCGATAAAATAGCAAGGAATATAAACGATTTTTTAATATAATAAAACTTGATTTTAACGATTAAATAAAGGATTGCTTTCTTTATCTAGTAATATATTAAGAACGAAATACTTAACGATTAACAAATGACAAAATTATCGCTTTTTAATTAAACTTTAATATATTTTTATGAAAAGGTTTTCTTTTAATGTAGTTGAGAATGAAATGTTTATTAAATAAAAGATTTACTTAACATTAAAATATCATTAGAAGTATAATTGACTTTTAATTCTGAGTCGATTAAACTAACAACAATCATTAAACGAAAAATAAATTATAGGGAGGCGTGAATGATGGAAAATCAAGTTAGCAATTCTAAAGCTAATGCAACTTATCAAAATTCATCAAAGGTCAAGGAAGTGGCCTATCGAATTTTTGCGGCGGTGGCTAATGCTATTTTGGTCGTTCTAGGAGGAGGATTATTAACTCAAACAATTGGTAACTTGACAGGTATCCATGTCCTTACCCTAATTGGTGGTGAGGCTCAAGCATTATTAGCACCTGCTATTGGGGTTGCGGTTGCTTCACAGATGAACACAAATACATTAGTTACATTTGCATCAATGGTAGCGGCCACTGTTGGTTCAAATGGAGTTCATTTTACTGATACGGCCCTTAAAGGCATGACCGCAACTGGGCAAGCAACTGTAGCGGCAGCCGGAGCGCCAGTTTTTACTACTGGGCAACCTGTTTCTGCTGTTTTAGCGGCGATCGTTGCAGTTCTCGTCGGCAAGTACTTAACTGGGAAGACGCCACTTGATATGGTTCTTGTTCCGTTTGGTGCGTTAGCCGTGGGGATCGGTTTTGGTCTAGTCGTTGCGGCAGTTGTTACACCGGCGCTTCTTGCTGTGTCCGCCTACATTGCGCATTCGATGCAAGTTTCACCAGTTTTAGGATCAATGGTAATTTCCGTTGTGTGGGCCCTATTTCTGATGACGCCTGCCTCTTCTGCAGCCTTGGCCGTTGCGTTGATGCTTGATCCGATCTCTTCGGCGGCTGCTTTGATCGGTACTACTGCTCAATTTGTTGGTTTTACTGCGATGTCATTTCGGCAAAATAACCTTGGCGCAAATATCGCCCAAGGACTTGTTACCCCTAAAGTTCAATTTCCCAATCTCCTCATCAATCCTTATCTTTTAGTTCCAACGGTTGTTTCAGCAGCTGTTTGTGCACCAATTGCAACAGTTCTGTTTGATTTCCGTTCAACATCGACCTTAGGAGGATTGGGACTAAACTCCTTGATTGCACCAATCGCTTACTTATCACGTGGCTGGGCTCAGTTCAGCACATACATGGTTTTCGGCGTGGTAGTACCCGCTGTTCTTTCAATTGCTCTTTACCTTGTTCTTAAGTGCGCTGGATTCATCGGTGAAAAGCAATTGCATCTTGAGCTAGTTTAGAAATACCGATCATAAAAAAGCTGTTTGTCTATTGAAAATTATGAAATAGGCAGACAGTTTTTTATTGATAAAACATCCTAACAACTGCTATTGTTGTGATTAGTGAATGTGATACAATAGACAGTGAATGTAAATTGTAGATGGTAACTATCTATGATTAACGGCACGGAACGAAGCCAAAGATTAAGGCTTGCTTTAAAGCAAAGTCCCATTAATCGGTAAAAGAGTTCAGTTTTATATGAAGGAGTTTTTATACTATGATTCAAACAATTGATTTGAAAAAAGGTATGGTTTTTGAACGTGACGGTAAGTTATTAAAGGTTCTTCAAATCAACCACCACAAGCCTGGTAAGGGTAACACTTTAATGCAAATGGACATCCAAGACCTCCGTTCAGGTTCAATTGTCCACACTACTATGCGTCCATCTGAAAAGGTTGAACAAGTTAACGTTGACAAGCGTTCTGCTCAATACCTTTATGATGAAGGTGATTCAGCCGTATTTATGGACCTTGAAAGCTACGAACAATACAGTTTAAACCATGACTTGCTTGGTGACGACAAGAACTACCTTGTTGAAAACATGAAGGTTATCTTAAACTTTGTTAACGGCGACATCATTGGGGTTGAATTACCAACCACTGTTGAATTAACTGTTGCTGAAACTGAACCAATGATTAAGGGTGCTACTATCGATGGTGGTGGTAAGCCTGCTACGATGGAAACTGGTTTAGTTGTTAACGTTCCTGCATTTATCAAGAACGGTGACAAGTTAATCATCAACACTACTGATGGTAGCTACAAGTCACGGGCTTAGTTAAATATGGAAGTGGGAAATAACCCCCTCGACAAGGCGGTGGACTAAGCTAGGACGGTGATTAGCACGGCAATTATCGTCCGTACTTAGACTCGAGCCTTGTGGTTATTTTCCACGTTATCTTACTATTGTTCATAAAAACAGTTGAGGCTGGAGAAAACAAAAGTTTTCTCCAGCCTCATTTT
>OKSH01000495.1_pt1 | contig 42150 bp, 42 predicted proteins | sample 1601231 | NCBI WGS metagenome assembly OKSH01 (sample SAMEA3541596, study PRJEB24748) | human gut metagenome | biome: human gut; feature: human-associated habitat; material: faeces | place: China | collected 2012
TTAATTTTTTTATGACTTGTACAAATTTATCTGATATTCTCTTATTAAGAACTACCTAATTTGGGTAGTTCTTATTTTTTACATTTTAAGTAGTATTTAATTGCAATTTGGTAGTATTTTTTTATTATCTTATTCCTAGAACGGTAGTACTTAATATAAATATAGGTAGTATCTAATTTAAGTATTAATGGTAGTATCTAATTTAACAGGTAGTATGTAACTACTTTAAAGTAATTTTTTTCAGATTAACACAGTAGTATCTTATTAAATAAGTTAATTCTAAAGGTAGTACATAATTATTATATATATCTAACATTGGTAGTACTTATTGTATTTTTTAGTAGTATATAATCTATTGTTTTCTAGCCTAAAGCCTTGTCTTATAAGAATAATATAATATATACTACTGAAATAAGGTAGTATATATTACTAGTAGTGGTAGTATGTTTTATATGCATAAGGTAGTTCTTAATTTATTTTTTGTTTTGATACTGGTAGTACTTAATTATCCTTAATTTTAAAACCAAATTTTATTCATACGTTCTTCTGGTAGTATTTAATTATAAATAATATTTATTTAAAGTAGTTCTTAATGACTTTAAAGGTAGTACATAATTCATTTTATTTCTTATTTTAGGTAGTATTTAATTAAAAAACAGTTTTAATGCGTTTGCATTTTTTATTTATCTTTGCTATTTTCGAAAAGAGTAGGTAATTTTACATAAATAAAACAACGTGAAAGTAGAGGATCTACAATGACTGATTTTAATTTTTTTAAGGCGGATAGAGTTTACAACGAATTATTTTATCAATTTCCAAAAGTCTTTATTGTTTCTGACGAATACAAAAAAATGAAAGATTCAACTAAGATTGCCTATATGCTTTTAAAAGCAAGATTAGAGATCGCAATCAGCAAACGGCAAATCGATGAAGAAGGTAATGTTTATTTTACTTATACGACAAATGAACTATGTAGCGTATTAAACTGCCAAAAACAAAAAGCGATAGCAATCAAAAAAGAGTTGGAATCCTTTGGTTTATTATTACAAAAGCAGATGGGATTTAACAAACAGTTAGGGAAAAATAATCCTAATAGACTATATCTAGCAGAATTAAAAGTCTCAGAAAATGATATCTACTTACTCGAAAAATTTGATAGAGAGAATAGGGAAAATGTTGATAAATCAGAGGGTATGAAAATCATACCCACCCTCGACGAAAAATCAGACGCTGAATCCCTTGGGGCTCAAGAGGGTATGAAAATCATACCGTGCCAAAACGTTGATAAATCAGAGGGTATGAAAATCATACCAGAACTTAATAATAATATATTAGACACTAATAGACACAATATAGACACTGAAAAAGACCGCCTACAAGATCAATTGTTGTTAGACAATTTTGAGACAATTATGACAAACGACAGCATTGCTACGTTTGTCCCTGAACGAGTATTAAATTTGATAAAAACATTTTCTTCAAGTTACAGTGAAGCTCAAAAAACCGTCCAGACTATTCATAATGCAAAGAAAAAAGCTGAAATAGAAAGTGGTATTTCGATAGTTTTTGAAGAACTCGATAGTTATTATGTCAATGCAGAACAAGAATTATACACGACACTGTTAAAAGCCTATCAAAAATTAAAAACCGAAAAAGTCGAAAATATCCAGAACCTGATTTTTGTCTATGTAAAAAATTGGTTTATCGAAAAACCAATAGCTGCTAAAGTATCAAGTGAAAAACGTTTGAATTCTGAAAGCTCCCCAAGCACTATTACGAAAGACTGGTTAGAGTGAAACTTTACTGACAAAGTGATTGTTGCTTCATGGAGTAACATTAAAGTTAAAAATTTTTTATTATTCTAATTATATTACGAATATTACAAAATAATAGCTATTTTAATAGAATTTATAAGTTAAAATATTATGATAAAAATCACAAACGTAGCCTTTTACGTCATAAGTGTTAAAAGAAATAATTAATTTCAAATATAAAAAAGGGAACGTATGTTTGCATACTCCTTTTTTTTGAGTTATAATAATACGCGAAGAGAGATAATTTCATTATTTAAACAAACTAAAAATCTTGATATTACTTCTTTTCAGGCAATACGAATATTATTCGCTTACATTTTTTTGTATAAATTTAGTTGTTTTAAATTTAATTGTCTGCTATGCCTGTGATGAATTGATTTTCGTTCTGCACTTTTGGACGATAAATTTGGACAATTGAAAATACAAAAAAAAAGAAAGGCGGTATGAACTCGGAAGGCTGGTAACCTTCGTCAGCGTTCATACACGGCATTAAGATTTGGCCCTTAATGCGTTAACCTTTCAGTGTTACGGTATTACCCGCAATGGATTTAGTATAACAGATATTCAAAAGTGATACCACTTTTTTTGGCTGTGTTAAGGTTAAAAATACGTGATATTACGATGAATCTATGCCTAAGCATAATGTTATAAAAATGTCCGTGTGGCTCTTTGCCGTATGACGAACGCTGAAATTAGAGGGAACGCATGTTTGGATGCGTTCCCTCTTTTTTGTTTGTCATGAACGAAAATCAATTCTCTATTTTTGAAAAATAACAAGAAAAACTTGTTAAAAATATTTAAAGAAATTGGGTGGTTTATTTTATGTCATATACAGGAATTTTGAGTCTCAAAGATATTTGTCACTACGGTAAACGGTGTACCGCTACAGAGAAAATCACGAAGAAACTATCAACTGGCCAAAGTAAAACCGTTGTGCAGTGTAAGAAATATATAATCCAGAAAGACAAAGTCTCAGAGGAAATGATTTATTACATTGGGAAACAAAAGCAAATAATTTTAAAAGATCCTATCCCCTTAAAAGAGCTATATCCAACAATCAAACATGTTTATGACCAAAACGGTGTACTGATTGGTCGAAGAAAAAATGGAGTCTTGCGTTGTACAGCAAAAGGGATGGGGCGTTTAATCAGCTGAATTGATCATTCTCATAACTTGTATTTTATCGTTTTTCGCTTGCTTGAAAATATTGTCGAGACTTCTAAAAGAACTTAGAATCATTAGAAAAATAAGGAGTAGACTTGATCTATCAACAATTTCCTTCGGGGAGTGACGGGGTAGATTTTTACGATTGGTAACGTAAAAAATTGGTCAATCGAGTAAATGCGCTTGTTTGGATAGTGGTGAAATGAATTTGTGTAAATAATATACACAGAGTAAACAAGAGGGAATTTAGAGGTTAGACAAGTTAGAATAGCGCCTAGATTAATCATGAGCAGCTACTAAGGGATCTAGGCTTTGACGCAAACTCATGGAATAAGGAGTAGGTCTTCTCGTAATGGGGAGGACGCACAAGAAATTGTGTCGTGTGCTGCAGTACATGTAGATACTTGCGAGGACGTTGGTCATTGGGTCAATCGAGCATTTACCGCTGTCTACTAGGGTTTCTCGTTTCGGACGCCATAAACGAGTCGATATTTTTTATGTATTTTTAAGTAAACGAAAAACGATAAAATATGAACGAGTCCTGAATAAAGTGAAAAAATTGATATAAAACATAGAGAAAATGAAATTTACGTAATGGAGGAATGACAAATGAAAAATTATGATCCGAATATACGATTGGGCACACATACTATTAAGGTTTCTTTCCAACGTTGGGATTACAAAGGTTTTGTGACGTTTAGAAGAGGCGGAAATTGTAAAGGATTAGATGTTTTAGCATTAAACGAGGATGATTTATACGATCAAACATTGACTGATAATCCAATTGGATTCGGCTTGCTACCTGAAGATGATGAAGGTAATGAATGGTTTAAAATGACGCTTATGAATGATAATGGAGACGAATTATCTGTTGAAGATACTTGGTCATATTTGAGTGATTATATTGTCAGCGTTGAAATCATTGAATTTGTAGCGGATAAAGAAGAATAAAAACTGGAGGAATAAATTATGAAATTTTTCGAAGTAAAATCACCATACTATTATGCGTTAATCGCAGCAAAGAATGAAGAAGAATGTGCAGAATTGTATGAACAAGTAGTAACAGATATCGAAAATCGTGAAGAATTTATTCGATGTTTGCATGAGTTAAATCGAAATGAAGCAATTCAAGAGGATGCGAAAAAAATTAGTGAAGAAACGTTACAACCAATCGGTATGGAGGAAGCTACAAAAGACATTTTTACAATTATTGATGAACAAAAATCTTGTGTATTAAGCATTGATTCTACATTGGTTTAATAGATCCAAGATTCTATAATTTTTTTCAAAGTAAAAAGAAATTAGGTAATGATTCTCAGACCAATTACTTAGGAAAATAACCATACAAATTAGATTTTACAGATAAAGGATTAGAAGGAATCACGGCGATTAATAAAAAGGTAGTATTACCTTAGGCATTGAGTAAGGAATTTATTTAGGAGGAAAATTAGATGGCGCGACCAGTTTTAGATGCGATGGATATGGATACTTTGACAAAAGGAAGGTATGTACAGCTGTTAGCTCGTGGTTATTCACCTAAAGATGTATTCAAAGCCCTATCTAAAGGAACAGATATGGAAAAAGAAAGATTACGAAAAGAATTCGACTATTGGAGAGAGCATAACGGAATAAAAGATTTAAAACCAGCACGTCCAGTTATTAGACGAAAAAAATTGAAGAAGTAAGACCAAAGCGTATGGCGTACATAGGCTTTTTTATTTTGATAAAAATAATGAAAGGAAGGAAAACTCATGAATTGTAAAGAAATCGAAAATAGAAAAAAAGTGTCGAAAGAAATGGAAGAAAAGTTACTAAAAACAATGAAACAAAAACACCTTAAAAGATTATCTGTCGCGCAATATATCAATGATATGCAGTTAACAGGAAAAGAGAAAGCTTGTTTGTTAGGTTCAATGAAAAACTTTGAACAGTTGAGACGAACTTATGTGAAAAAAAGTTCTAATTGTCAACTATTGTTAGAAGTCTCATGACATTCATTAATAGAATTCATTTTTAAAACTTTTTCTATGGAAATGAGAAAAAGTTTTTTTGTTTTGTCTGAAAGGAGGCAGATGGATGAAAAAATGGTTATTTGGTTTTTTAGGAGTCGCTTTAATCGTCTTTTGCAGTGTGTTTGGCTATGTTAGCTACCAAAAACATGAAGGAGAGGTGTTTAAGCAAAATATAGAAAAAAAGATGCCCATAGATCAAATCAATGAACATGCAAAGAGTTATAAGGAGGATGCAACGAACGTTAATAATGATATGTCTTTGGGACAAATGTTGTCCATACAAAAAGAAGCAATCGAAATGGGCGTCAATAAACAAGCCTTTGCACAAATTCAGATTCCTGCGCTTGGTTTAACATTGCCGATTTTTAAAGGTGCAAATCAATACACATTGAGTCTTGGTGCGGCTACTTATTTTTATGAGGATGCCGAAATGCGCAAAGGAAACTATGTTCTAGCAGGTCATAACATGGAAATTCCAGGTGTTTTATTTTCTGATATTCAAAAGTTGTCACTAGGGGAGGTGATGGACTTAGTTAGTAACGATGGCGTCTATCGTTACAAGGTAACGCGTAAATTTATCGTACCTGAGTACTTTAAATTAATCGATGGCGTTCCTGAAGAGAACTCTTTCTTGTCTTTACCAAAGAAAGGAGAGAAACCCTTATTAACGTTGTTTACTTGTGTTTATACGTCACAAGGAAAAGAAAGATACGTGGTACAGGGAGAGCTACAATAACAAGGTTTTAATCAACGTGAGTCGTTGAAATATGAAACGAGGAGAGTAAAAAATGGCAATAAATCGGTATGTAAAAAAAGCTGGAATGCTTGTTGGAATGTTAGGAATCATTGCAGGCTGCTTTCAGGGATATCGAGCATATGCAGAAGATGTCACGCAAAAAACGCCACCAGAGAAGGTCAATATCACGGTTCATAAATTAATGTATGATCAAGGAACGCAATTGAATGTTGATGTTGACGGGATCAAAAACGATGGTTATACGCACGATCAATATCCTACGGGTGTAACGAAATACAACAAGGCAGATTATGGTGATGTTGAGTTTACGTTAGGAAATATTACGGATCAAGTATTACCGAGGGAAGATTCTGATCTAACCAACGCGAAAGTGGACGAAATCGTTAAAGATGTAGAAGACAAGGGATCTAACAGTGAGTACGTCAAGAATGCAACCAACAAAATTACTTCAGCTGTAGATGAAAATGGTGAGATTACTTTTGCTGATCAACCAGCCTATGTCAACAATTCCAAAGGGAATGTATATGTGGTTTATGAAAGTAAATCCGCTGCTGGATTAGTCACACAAAAAGCAAAACCAATGGTTGTGATTGCGCCAATGACTGATAATACAGGTTCAGGTTTTTTAAAAGACATTCACTTATATCCTAAAAATATTGTTTCTAAGTTGAGTTTTGAATTAACGAAATTTGGTGACGATGGCACAGCTCAAAGCAAACAAACACCTTTAAAAGGGGCAAAATTTGAGTTATACAAGGGCGAACCTGGAAAAGGAACAAAATTAGGAGATCTTGTATCGGATGATCAAGGAAAGCTGACTGCTACTGATTTGACGTTAGGAAAATACTATTTTGTGGAAGTTCCTTCAGAAGTTGTAGTGGGATCAGATAAAGAACCAACAGCCGATCAATATTTATTAGGCGCAGACGCTCGCAACGATGCGCACAATAAATTAACCTTTGAAATTACGAATGATGGCGTGACAAGTGACTTAAAAGCTTCATACGTAAACTATAAAGCACCAGTGATCGATAAAACAGTAACAAATGGAACAGGACAAGAACATTCTTTCCAAATTGGTGACGCAGTAAATTATCAAGGAACGATTCATATCCCAACAGACATTGCAGGCGGAGCAGACGGTATCACAGTAAACGGAGTGAAAAGCGAAACTTCTCCTTACAGTGTATTTAAATGGGGGGATACAGCAGGACAAGGACTTTCTTATGTCGCTGCTAAAGCAAATATCAAAGTAACAAATAAAGATGGATCTGTGGTATTAAAAGAAAATACAGATTATAAAATCCAAAATTCAGAAAATGGCTTTGTGATCGATTTTATCGTGAATAATGGCCAAGTAAGTGATACTGTAGCAAGTTTACACGGACAAGATCTTCAAATGACTTATAACATGTATGTAAATGACAGCGCAGCTGTTGCCAATCCATTAACAAATAGCGTGGATTTCGTTTATAACAACAATCCATTTAATCAGGAAGAACACCACGAAAAAACGAAAGCTGACGTTGTGACTTATGGTGCAAAATTCTTAAAAGTCGATAGCGGACTATTTGGAACAGGAATCAAAGCAACACCGCTTGAAAGCGCAGAATTTGCTGCTAAAAACGCAGAAGGAAAATATTATGGTGGATTAGTTGATACGGATAAAAACGGTGTCAAAGAAGCAGTATGGGTAGACGATGTAGCAAATGCAGCGATCCTAAAATCAGATAAAGAAGGTCACTTTGAAATCACTGGTTTAACTGAAGGTGAATATTCACTGGAAGAAACAAAAGCGCCTGAAAACTATCAAAAATTAACGAAAGAGATCTCTTTCAAAGTAGACAAAGATTCATACAAAGAAGAAAACCGAATTACGATCAAAAACAATCAAAAAGCTTCCGTACCAATGACCGGTAGCAACGGTTTTCAAACGTATGTATTAATCTCTTGCTTGTTGCTAGGAGCAGGGGCACTTTCTGCAGTTGTTTACTTTAAGAAGAAAGCCTAGAAGGATCAAAACCAATGATTATCAGGAAGCCTAAGAAAAAGCGAATCATGGGTAAATGGATCATTGCTTTCTGGTTACTTTCAGCTGTAGGTGTCTTACTTTTGATGCCTGCTGAAGCGAGCGTGGCGAAATACCAACAAAATCAGCAGATTGCCGCAATCGATCGAACAGGAACGGCAGCAGAAACGGATTCTTCTTTGGATGTTGCTAAGATTGAGTTAGGCGATCCTGTTGGTATTCTTACAATTCCAAGTATTTCTTTAAAACTACCAATTTATGACGGAACGTCCGACAAAATTTTAGAAAATGGTGTAGGTATTACGGAAGGAACTGGTGATATTACAGGAGGAAACGGTAAAAATCCTTTAATCGCAGGTCATAGTGGACTTTATAAAGATAATCTTTTTGATGATTTACCTTCAGTAAAAAAGGGAGAAAAGTTTTATATCAAAGTTGATGGTGAGCAGCACGCTTATCAAATCGATCGGATTGAGGAAGTGCAAAAAGACGAACTACAAAGAAACTTTGTCACTTACTTAGAACCAAATCCCAATGAAGATCGAGTAACGCTAATGACATGTACGCCTAAGGGGATCAACACACACCGTTTTCTAGTGTATGGGAAGCGAGTAACCTTTACAAAATCAGAATTAAAAGATGAAGAAAATAAGCAACAAAAATTATCTTGGAAATGGCTTTTAGGAAGTACTGTTTTTCTTTCAGTCATGATCATTGGTTCGCTATTTGTTTATAAAAAGAAAAAATAAAGGAGGGTAACCAACATGAGAAATAGAAAATGGCTATTTGTTTGTGCAGCCGCTCTTTTTTCTTTCACTGCCTACACACAGTTGACGTTTGCAGACAGACAAGAAAGCACGGATAGCACAGAACAAACAATCCAAACGTCAGATAGCAGCACGATTCAAAGCAGCGATGAAACCGTCGATTCGTCAACAGTTGATTCTTCAGAAGAACTGAAAATTGCTGAAGACGATCAAATAGTCAAACAGACCATTCACGTTCAAAAAATTATTTCTTCCGAACAATTAGACAACCAGGGGCAAAAACTTGAAAAACAAGAAGGAGTAAATGGCGCGAAGTTTTCTGTTTATGATGTATCGGACATTTTACAAAAGATGGATGTTAAGGATCTCACTACTGACCAAATTGAATCCCAATTAAAAGATCGAGTGAAAAAACTATTCAGTGATCAATTGAAGCTAGTTTCTAATGGAGAAACAAAGACAATTGATCAACAAACAGGTGTCTTTGAATTCTCGATAGAAGTACAGGCAAATCAGAAACAAGCTTATTATATTGTCAATGAATCAAGTCCTGAAAACATTTCTAATAGCGAGGATATTTTGCTATTAACACCTGTTTCTGATAAAAACGATGAATTCTTAAAGGATGTGTGGATTTATCCTAAATCAGAAGCTTCGCAACCTAAAGAAGAAGTAAAAAAAATCGTTTCTACTGGTGTAAAGAAAAACTTCTTTGAGAATTGTTGGGATTTTGTTACTCACTTGTTTTCTAGAGATTAAGGAAGAAATAAGATGAAACTGATCAAATTATTATTATTCAATCTTTCTTGTTTAACCGCAGTCTTTTTGTACTGCGGTTTATTATTTTCTCAATTATCTATTTTACCAAGCTACCAACTATACCTAATGAGGATTTTAAACATACCAGCTGCTTCCATGCCGCTAGATATTATGGAAAAGCTCATTAGGAATCCATTATTTACTACGATCAATTTGATCGTTATTGTCGGAATTTCACTAGTCATTTATAAAAAAGAGGGGATGAAGGGATGAATTTTAAACACTCGTGGACAAGACGGTTAAAATATGTTTTTCCCATAATGATGATGTTAGGTACATTGTTTGGGTTAAAAACAGCCAATGTCTTTGCTGAAAAAGTTATTGTCGATCCGTCAAATCCAATCCAGAACGTAAAGAATAATTTTATTATTCCAAAAGATGTTCCTAATGCAAAAACAAATATTACTGTAAACGGAGCGTCAAAAGTTTACAAATATCATGTTGATGCCAACAAAGGTGGTTTTACAGACGACTACGTAGGATTAGTGGAGGGAAACAAAAATATACGCTATCCTTCTTTCCAAAAAGAATACGGTGAAACAAACCTTGTTTTAGAAGGCGTAACAACCAACACCAAAGTCAATATTGGCTATGGAAAAATCGGTACGTATAACGGGAAAAAAGTCAATATCAAGCTAGTTCTATCTAATATTCACTTATACTCGGATACGTTGCCGTGGAATCTACTAGATAACAACTATACAAAAACTCATTTTCGAGACGATGGCTATAAAAATACGAATGGTGCAATGAGTAAATCTAAAAAAAGAACAGTACTTTGGATCTCAGACAATCTTTTCTCAGGAATTGTTTACCATTCAACACAAATGAATGTGCAGCTAGTAGCCACATATGAGGACGGTAGCCCCGTTCAATTTTCAGGAGATACATTTATCAGTTTTAACTCTTTGAACCCTGCAGGAGGAAAAAGCACGGATCTTAAAGGAGAATATGCCCACTATGACAAAATGAATACGACAGATTGGTATGTCAGAAAAGATACGGTTCTTTCAGAATTTAAATCTTTCTACAACAATCTGAACGTGGTAGGTGGCCACTCAGGAGGAAGCTCTAAGCTGACACAAGCGGATAATGATTTCAATAATTTGCATGATAAATTAGGAGATCCGAAGTTTGGTCAAGGTACTGTGTCCTTTAAAATATCTGAAGCAAATCCGACGTTTGTGATTGGTTCTTCTAATGTTCAAACCTGGTTTACTTTATCTTCTGCGACAATCTTTAGTGTTGTTCCTGATCAACCTGAAAAAACAGGGGTTGATAAAAATGGAAATAACGTGAACGATAAAATGTTGCAAGTAGGAGACACGATTCAATATCGAATCAAACAGAAGGTGAATCGATTAGGAGTGGATTTACTAGCGGTTTACGATCGATTTGAGTTAATCGATAATTTACCAAAAGAAGTAAATTACGTCGATGCACACGTTGAAAGTGGTACAAATAAAAAATTCGATGTATCTGGTGAAGTGACCTATGACAAAACAAAACACCAGGTAAAATATGCAGCGAAAGCTGATACATTAAAAAATCGAATGAAGTATAACGGCGAAACTTACGAATTAGTGATCAATGTAAAAGTCAATGAATTGGCCAATCAAAATAGTGTAGCCAAAAATCAGGGAACGTCGATCATTAATAAAGTAGAAAAGGATACAAATATCATTACCGTTTATTTCCCTAAAATTCCAGTGAAAGAGGTACAACAAAATGGAAAAGATGTAAACGGACGAAATGACGGTAAGAAGGGTACGCCGACAGCTCCTTTAAACGCAGGATCTGAAGTACAATATCTAGTCACACAAAAATGGCACACAAAAGGCGTAGACGCTGCGTCAGATCACTACAAACAATTTAGTATTCAAGATCCAATTGAAGCTCGTTTGACATATAAAGAAGTTTCTGCGCAAGTAATAGATAAGAGTAAAGGAAAAGATATTACTTCTGAAGGCACACTAACTTATGATAGCAATTCAAGAACGCTGAAGTGGGAAGCTTCCGCTGACTTCTTAAGTAACAATCTTTTAGATGGACGAGAAATTCAGCTGATATTTACAGCTAAAACTCCATTACAATCAGAAAAAAATATTGATAACCAAGCCGTAGTAGCAGTAGATAATGTTTCTAATAAAACAAATGTTGTGACAATTGGGGTTGATCCTAACTTGCCACAGGTCATTGTTCCTAAAACAGGTTCTACACATTTAGTAACGATTTCAGCGGTCAGCTTACTATTACTTGTGTTAGCAACTTTTAGTTATGCGGTTCTGAGATACATTTAAAATAAAAAAACGAAAGAATGAATAAAATGAAAAAGTTAATAATAGTAGTTACTTCCTTGATTGCCATGATTGTTATTTTAGTCGGATGTAGTAATGAAAAAAATAAACAAACTAATCAAGATAATGGCGTATTGAAATCAGGAACTATGTGGAAAGAAGAAGTAGGTGGTCTTGTTTATAATTTGAAAATTATAGACGAGACTACCTGGGAATACTCTGAGAGTGTATGGCATCCAGATCCTGTACAAATAACAGTCAAGAGGCAAAAAGACTATAAAGGTTTAGAAAGATACAAAATAGTAGATTCAGCTAGTGTTAGGGAATTTATAAACAAATCTGATTCTTTATTTATTGTTGTTCCCTATGAGAAGAATGGCGTAAAAAAAATAATTTTTCTTGGATCTAGCAAGGATGAAAAGCGAACGAAAGAGAAATTGATTCACGATGGATCACAATCCAATAAATATAAGTTACAAAAGACTAGCGAGTGATTGCTAGTCTTTTTATTTGTCCTGAAGGAGGAATCACAGTGGCAAAAGCTAAAACGCCATTTGAAAAAGCCGCGTCTAAAATCTTAGAACGCCGCGGTGTATCTGAAACACAGTGGAAACAAGAAGTCCTTGAAAAAGCACAATTTGACCTATTACGGGGAAAAGACAAGGACTTAGAAGGATATATCTATCAACGTGAACGTGAAAAGCTTGTTTTCGATGAAATTATTAAACACTAAAAGGAGCGAACAATTTTATGTTTGAATCAATTACAATGAATTTTTTAACACAACCGAAAGTAGTAGCTGCGGTTGATATTTTTAGAGCATTACAAACTGCCGCAACTAGTTTAAAAAACAATCTGATGATTTTTGCTGCTGCTGCGGCCGTTGCTTCCATTGTTATTGGGGGTCTTTTCTTCCTATTTGGACGAAGAGGAGCTGAAAATGGGAAGATGCACGTAGGCTATGTATTGATGGGGGTAGGAGTTATTTTAGCAGCAGCTTCTATTGTGGTTTCGTTATTTGGATTGTTTGGACAAACACCTCAAGGATTATAAGAAAGTAAAAAAGTAGGAGTAAGAAGTAGTCGATACTTTTTACTCCTTTTTTATGAAAGGAGAATACTCATGTACTTTACGATTGCAGGCAATACCAAAACAGATAAAGAGTTAATAAAAAAAGCAACGAAGGAAGTAGGAAAGCGTACTTCTTTTTTACCGAAAACAATTAAATATTCTGTCATTGAAACGGAAGAACAGCTACATGTGTTAGGGAAAGTACTGGAACACGAAGGTCGATCTTCTGTTAAGTTGACTCTCACGTTACATGACACAGAAGGAAAAATAGAGAAAGCTGGTACAGAATACGTTTTTGGCCCACTGGATTATCAAATTTCAGAAGGTTTCTATTCTACATTGATGGATTTAATCCGCCTTGATGTGTTTAAAGAAACGGATGAAACTATGAGTGTGGAAGAGTCTTATCGAAACGAAAAACTTTTACAAGTTTTAGAAGAAGAGTTAGAGAGCGACCAAAGAAAAGTGAATCAAGGGAGTGAAGTCGAAGTAAATGAAGAAGTACCATGGGAACGACCAATATTTCCAAAGAAGGAGTCAAAAGAAAAAGAGACAGTCTATGTTGACGAACAAGCTGATATTCCGACTCAGAAATCGATATTTGAGGAAGAGAACGATGTGATGGGTCAATTGGAGGTAGATCCCTTTGAAGAAACAATGGAGGATGAAGAGACGGCCGAAGTAGAAGTTGATCCAGTTGAAGCTAATGAAGAGTCAACATGGACTGAAGGGGATTCTCAGGAATATATTGAACCACTTATCAGTGAAGAAGTAGAAAAAAACGAAATAGAGATACAAAAGGCAACTGTATTTGATTATATTTTGGATCAATATCCGCCAGAGCATGAATGGATGAAAGAAAAAAACAAATTATTTTTAAATGAGCTTTATTCGAAATATCAATTACCCCAAACCTATCAAGCATTTTTAGAGAGTAAAGAAGAATTAATCTCACAGGGTAAAGGCACACTTTTAGAACAGTTAGAGTCTGTCCAATCAACAAATTGGCATGAGCTTGCACAAGAAGATTTATTAGCCACCTTTGAAGAACGTCAACAAGAAACAGATCAAGAAATTAATGAGTATGCGACGGAACAGTCGTCTAATTGGGAGAAAGCAAAAGAGGAACTAAATAAAGAAGAACAGCGAGTGATTGAAGAAGAAGTACAAAAAATTAAAGAGCGATACGAAAAGAAACGCGACAATGCGTATTCCTTGTGTGTAGAAAAGATCAATAATTTTACTCAGACGAATCAAGAAGCGTTATCGAAAGAAAAAGAAAACTTGTTAAAAGAACGTATAAGAGAACGAAAAGAAGAATTTTATCAAGGTTTGCGTACAGATAAGCTAAAGATTAGCAAAGAATTAAATGAGCAACTGAATAAGCTCTATCAAATAACAAGTGAAGCTCTTATGGAAAAACACGAGCAGATCCAGCAAGAATTACAAGTACAAATTCCAAAATGGAAAAAAGAGTATAAAATTTACCAACAAGAATTGAAAGAACAAGAAGAAAAACAACGGCAAAAAGAAAAAGAGCGTGAACAATTAGAATTAAAAAAACGTGAACAGGATCTTGCGGAACAAAAAATGGCGATAGAAAAACAACGGTTAGAGCAAGAAAAGGAAAAAGAAGCAGCTGCTCGTAAGGAACGTCAAGAACAAATGGATACATTGCGACAAGCACAGTTAAATTATCTAGCACAACCTCAACCAGTAGCTGCTGTTCAAACGCCAGTGAACAACCAAGCAAATTTAACTCCTTCACCACAGCGTTCCTTTAGCGGATGGATGGTGGGATGTATTGCAAGTTTAAGCTTGCTTCTAGGTGGAGGAACAGTATTTGCTTTTAATCATATCAATCAATCTTCACAGGCTGATTCTGTGGCCACAACGACGTCAATCAAGGAAGAAGCCCAAGAACAAGCAAGAAAAGAGTATGAACAACAATTAGAAGAATTATTGAATCGTACCAATCAGTCAACAACAGAGTCAAGTATGGAAAATAGCAAAGAGAGTGATCCTAGTAAGGCTAAAGAAGGATCAAGCGATTCAACTGTACAATCAAACACTTCCGAAAGTTCAGAATCAAATGAGGTGAAATAATGCGTGTTAGAGAAACAACGAGACGAAAAGACAAACGATTCAATTTAGAAAAGAATAGGTATCTTTCTCATTTCTATCGCTATACTCCTTCAGGAGAAGAGCTACCAGAAAAACATGACAAACGTATTTCTCAAAAGATTTTTTATAGTGGCTTAGCTTATCTTCCTTTAAACTATGTTGTTACAAGAATACCAGAAGCATTTCATCGATTTGAGATTATTCCAGGAAGTTTACAAGGAGTGAATATTTTTCAGTTACAAGAAATGCCGCAGTTATTCCATTTTGATTCAACTGGTTTTTGGAATCCTTTGACCCCAACAACAAGTTTAGGCACACGTTTAGTTGTTTCTACGATTTGTGTTGTTCCAGCTGTACTTATGGGATTGAAAATGGACATGTGGTTTCGTCCTCTAGCAGATGGGCAAAAAGGAGATAACCGATTAAAAACGTTAAAGGAAATCCAACAAATTTATCCGCAAATACCAGAATCAAAGGGAGGTTTTCCTGGTTATGGCGGAATACCAATTACTCATTATAAAAAGTACTGGTATATTCAGACGGATACAGTAAATACTTGTATTGTTGGTACTTCCCGTTCAGGGAAAGGACAGATAGAAGTTTTAGCAACCATTGACAATTTGTCTCGTGCAGAAAGACAAAGTTCAATGGTTGTTAATGATCCAAAAACAGAATTATATGTTGCTAGTAAAGATGAACTAGAAGCTAGAGGGTATGATGTGTATGCATTTAATATCACCGATCCACTGCAATCAATGAGTGATAATCCATTGGCACTCATCGTGAAATACTGGAAGCGAGGAGACATAGACACAGCGACACAGTTAACCAATACTTTCACGAATACGATTTATTATGATGCCAACGCTTCAGACAATAAATACTTTAACGAAAATGCGCAAAAAGCTGTCAATGCGCTTATTTTTGCGTTATTGGAACAAGCGGATCAGACAGGGGATTACTCCAAATTAACACCGAATAATCTCGTCGAACTTCTTTCTGAGATTGGTGGTTTTAATTACCAAGATCCTGATAATGAATTCAAGCAGCTCAATGCTTTAGATGAATTTATGAATCAGTTACCACCTGGAAACATAGCAAAAAAACAATATGGGGCAACAAAAATTGGTTCTGATAAAGCGAAAGGCAACATTCTATCGACAGCGATCACAGGACTAAATCCATTTACACTGACGAAAATTGCGAAAATGACTTCTCAATCAACCATTGATTATAAGTCCATTGGTTTTCCGAAGTATTTGGATCTCAAACTACACGAGAGTCTGTTAAACCAGCGAATTGTTGTAGAGTTTTATCATCAAGGGAAAAAATTTCATGAGGAACGTGTCAAAGTAGGTTATAGAGGTTTTTGTGAAATCAACTTTGATTGTCATTTAGAGCAGGGAGATCATGTTTGCTTAAAATACGATCATCAAGGAAAAGAATATGTTGCTTGGTATGAGTTTTCTCAAAGAGTATTGAAAGACGAAGAGGGAAATATCGTTTATCGAAAAAAACGAGGAGAAACCCATTTACCAGAATTAGAAAAAGAAGCTGTTCTAACATTAGATGAGGATAAAAGTAACTTATTAGTAGAGTCTATTCGGATGCACTATACCGATAAACCAATGGCTATTTTTATGCTCACACCTGATTATGATCCATCTAACCATATCATTGTTAGTATTTTTCTTAGTCAGTTGTATAAAGAATTATCTACGCAATGTGTTAAGACTAAAGGAGATAAATGTCACCGTAGGATTCATTTTATTTTAGATGAATTTGGGAATATGCCACCAATGGATAATATGGAAGGAATCATGACAGTCACAGCTGGTAGAAACATGTTGTGGGATTTGTTTATCCAATCCTATCAGCAACTTTATGCGAAGTATGGGGAACAAAACGCAGCGATTATCAAAGAAAATTGTCAGACACATATTTATATTATGTCGACAGATGATAATACCATCGAAGAATTTTCTAAAAAAGTGGGGAATAAGACGGTTGAACAAGAGAACAGTACCATCAATTCATTAGGTATGAATACTCATATCAATCGCAATGTTGATTCAGATCGTATCTTAACTCCTGAAAGAATTTCTACTTTTTTAGAAGGTGAAACGATTGTACTCGCTCCTTTAAAACGACAAGATTTGAAAGGTCATAAAATACGGCCGTATCCTATTTTTAATCATGGGGAAACGAATCTTCCTTATGCTTATCAATATATTGAAGATTTCAATCCATCGTGGGATATCAATGATATAGACATACATTGTACACATGCGGACTTGGATCTTAAGGCTTTACAAATTGATTACGATTATTTTCTACCTGATATCTATGCACGTCGACTTTATCACAATATGCACGATCAAATAGAAGAGGAAGCTAAAGAAAACATTTTTATTAAAATCGTTCAATCTTTAGACAACTCAACGGCACAAAAGTTACTTATTCAATTTTATGAAGAGAAGCAAATAGATCGTTTGCAAGAATACCTTGAAAAATTGCGTCAAAATGAAGAAATTACAGAGGTTATAAGGAAACGACTTTTGCTAGAAGCTGAAAAGGCGGTGAAAGAATGATCATTGGAGGAATATTTTCCGGCATTGCCGACTGGTGGTCAGGCTTATTTGGAGATGGGGATGCAGATCCCAAAACCGTAACGAAAGTCTTACAAGATTATGGTAATTATCTGCAGTATCAAGATGTATTCAGTTGGATTTGTAATACTTTTTTATGGGGTTTGATTAAAGGGTTATATAATCTCAATACTTTACTAGAAAAAACAATTTATCAAAGCTTTGATTTAAAAGACTTATTGAACGCCGCTGGTGTTAATGAACTGTTTCAAAGTTTGATTAGTAAGGTATTGGCTCTTTTTTGTGTCGTCACATTAATTTATTTAGGCTTAAAATTTTTTATGAGTAAACATCCACCAAAAATCAAAAATATCTTGGTTAATCTATTTATGGCCATGATTTTGATTTTTGGTGGTAGTTCTTTAATCGATGAAGGGCTAAATATTAGTAAAAACTTTTACGGAGACGTGACTGCAGCAAATAAAGCAGATAAAACTGGTTCACCTGCTTTTCAAATTATTCAAAATAATGTGATTGATGTGAGTACGTTACTAGAAAATGATCCGAACAAAGTAGAACACATACCAACAGACAAAAGAAATGCTCTCACGGCGAAAAATTTTAAAACAGCGAATATCAATGGGATTATTACACCTGATCAAGCTAAGAAAATGTCTGAATCAAGTGATATTAGTACAGTACAAAAAGATCGGTTAAAGGCATTACAGTATCGACTAGAGTTAGACGATAATGGGAAAGAAATTCCTGTGCAAATCAGTGATGAAGGCTTAGCCAAATATGTTTATACTTCAGGGTATCGTCGATACATTAGTAGTCCAGGGATTATTTTAGCTGGTGAATCTTCTTTGGCGGTGGCCTATTTATTTATCTTGTTTACGATTGTTACTTGTATTATTGAGCTGGTATTTAAAAAATTCTATTTAGTGATTGCCGCGTCAACGGACTTTGAGACAGGACAACGGATGAAAAGTGCTATAGAAGATATTTCTCAATCCTTCTTGTTATTGGCATTTACAATTTTAGAATTACGAATCTATACATTAATGCTTTCAGGTATTGGTGATTTGCATGCGGCAGGAAAGATCAATGGATTCTTGTATGTTGTCGCTTTGATTGTACTAACCATTGCGCTATTCAAAGGCTCTCAATCAGTTACGAAAATTTTCGGCGTTGATACGAGTCTGAAAAACGGCAGCAATTCTCTTCTTAGCATGTTTGCCTTAGGAAATATTGCGAAAAATGTGGGTAGTGGGGCTAAAAACCTTGCAAGTGCTGGTAAGAGTGGTTTAAGCAATTTAAATGATATTCGTAAAAATGGATTTGGCAATCGAAAAGATGGTACTCCTGATAACGGGGAAGAACAACCAGACGATAAAGCTACAACAGTACCTAATAGTAAAAAGACAGTTTCCGAAATGTTCGGGAAAGCGAAGAATGGTGTTTCTAAAGCCGCAGAAGGTCTTGGTTACGTCAATGAACGTGGGTTAAAAGGAACAGCTGAAGATCTTACAGAAAAAGCCAAAGACACCTTAGAAGAAAAATTAGACGGCACGAGAGCCAAAGAATTGGCTGAAGCTGTGAAGAATCCGTCCGAAGCACTAGAAAAACAAAAAGAAAAAGCTTCAGAAGTCAAAGAAGGACTAAAAGATGCGTATGGTGAAGGACAAGTCAATGCAGCAGTGAAGGCAAATACAACAAGTGAAAAAGAAAATCAAGAAGGTGCAGCGATTCCTTCAGCCAAAGATCACCAAGATGAGTTACATTCTAACGAAAATTCGATCGGAGAAAAAGATTCAGAAGAAGGACAACATGGTCAGTTACCAAAAACCGATCCAGAACAATATCGTTATAAATCTAACATTAATTCTGAAAACGAAAAACGCATTTCAGATTTACCAAAACGAAATCAAGAAGTACAAACGGATGAGGATTCCATCGATCTGCCAAATGATAATGGCATCGAAGTTGGAACTGAAAAATCAACTAAAATTGGTTTGCCTAAGACACAAAATTTACCAATGAAAGATAGTCGTTTGAATCAATTCAAGGAGAATGATCAAAGCTTTGTTCACCAATCAACTGCAGGTAATGTTCAAATGAAACCAAGTCGTTTGCCTGAAAATGGAAATCTGACAACTGTTTCTTACAATTTATCTGAAAGTGGGGAGACAGGGAATGCGTCCGTTCAAAATGTTGTGACAAGAGAAGCTGCACCAGAACCTATTCAAAAAGTTCACACAGGTTACAAGCCAGCAAATGTGGCATTTACTGCACCAACAAAAATAAATGTGACACGAGAAACTAAAAACAGGAACAATGAATTGAAAGAACAACTATTGCGGGATATCAAACAGGATATCAAACCATAAAAGGCCTACAAGTTAGGCCTTTTTTCTATGTATGAAAAGGAGAAATCATTTATGGATAAATATATTAACATGAAAAATCCTCCAAGATTTAGTGGGGAATGGAAGTTTTTCGCCTTTTTCTTTTTAGATCTATTAACGCTTGGTGGTTGCTTTTTTTGGGCGAAAATAGTCAATAATCTTGTCCACTTACCACTCTTTTTTGCACTCTTGAATTATGGCTTATGGATTGCGATATCTCTAGTGATTGTTTGGCGACCCTATAATAACCCAGGTCAACGCCAGATTTTTGCGATTATCGAATCTATTTTTTTTACGGACAAGAACCATTACCATGCCCTAGATCCTAACCGAAATTATCATGGTACGTATAAGGAGGATGAATAAATGCGAGTCAAAGGACAAAACTCTGTTGATAAGAAATCCATTTTTCAGTTTGGAAAACCAGAAGAACGATCGATCTTGGATTTATTTCCTTATAAATCCTGTACAGAAGAGGGGGTCTTAGTTACTAAAGAAGATCATTTTCAACGTTATTATCGTGTAGTTTCCACTGACGTGGAGGGATTAAATGAACAAGAGAAACTGGAACGAATGAATCAGTTGACCACCGTCATGCGTACGTATGTGCCAACAATTAAGTTAGTTAGTTTGACCACAGAAACGGATCTAACGGAGCAAATCGTGCAAAAGCGGCAGTTATTAGAAAAGAATCGTATGGAACAATCCTTAGGAAGAAATCTACAGCGATTAAGAAAATATGAAAAGAAATTAGTAGAGGAAATCCAAGAATTGAAACGAGCAGAACAAGAACGTCCTGACTTAAGCTTCTTTTTCATCATTGAAGGAAAGACAATCAAGGATTTACAAACCAGAAACCGTCAGTTAATGCGATCTAGTGGCATTTTAGGGTTAAAACCACTCTACAAAAAAGAATTGATCAAGATTCTTTATCGAATGAATAATATGAATGATGAGTAGGAATGGAGAAGAGAGAATGAAATATCTGTTGATATGGTTAGAAAAAGATGTTCCGAAGGAAGAGACCACTAGAAAATTTCCTCACACTTTAAGCCTGGGTAAGTTGGGAAAAGGGCAATCTTTTAACCAAGTAAAGAATCAAACAAGAAGAGGTGACTGTACATGTTAGAAGCGATTAAAACAGCTTTTTCACCACAAAATGATCAAAAAGTACTTGATCCATTAAAGCAACTAGGAAATCGGGAAATCGAAATTTTAAAATCCAAAGGGTATGATTTAGATTTTTTAAAACAAGTGATGCCACAAGGTGGATTAAATTTCGATGAAGAGTATGTGACCTATGGAAATGGTTATTCACGGTGTGTGACAGTTTATCACTACACAAAAAATCCAACGCTTTTTTGGTTGGCCAATCTCATGAACAATCCTCATACAGTGGCCACACTCGATGTTAGCACAGATGAAAAGCAAAAAGTGATTGATCAAATCAATCGTGCCTTAGATGAATTAAATGATCGATCAGATAACGAACGAAAAGCGACTGACCGAAATAAAAGCGCAGAAGAATACCTGGAACTAGCGGAATATGCCCGAAAATTGACTTCTAATGGTGAAATTTCTAAACAAGTCAAAGTGAGAGTACATGTTTACGGAAACACGATTCAAGAAGTAGATGAACGAGCGCAGGAACTGATTGAAAATCTCAAAGGGATGGATTATCGTGCGGTGACCTATCTGCATAAAACCAAACGAGATTGGCAATCGATGTTTACCATGTTCGATGAACAAGCTGAATGGTTCGGAAATATCAAAGGGCAATCACTACCATCGTTAAACATTGGCGGAGGCTTCCCGTTCCACCACCAAACGCTAAAAGATCCAGGAGGGACACAATATGGGGAAACCATGACAGGCGGCCCATTTGTCTGGAATGCGACGTATAAAAATAGTGTACGGTTGTCTACTAATACCTTGCTTCTAGGAATGATGGGAGCTGGTAAATCGACCGTTCTTAAAATGATCGCGGAAGCCCATTTAGCTGCAGGAGACTTTATTTGGGGCTTTGAAAAGGGAAAAGACTTTATTCCTTTCTTAAAGGAATATAACGGTATTATGGTGCGCTTAGACGGATCTGACGGGATGATCAATCCTTTAGAAATATTTGCTACACGGACGTATGATGAAGCATCCAGTTTATATGACGATGGATCAGTCAAAGATTTGAAGATCAATGAAGCAGCGTCCTATCAAACACACTTAGACAAAGTGGTCTATCAGGTACAGTTAGTGAGTCCTCAGCTAAAAGGAACGATGAAAGCAGAATTTAAGACCTACTTAAATCGTTTTTATGAAGAGTATGGAACAGTACCACGCGGCTTTACTTCCTCAAATTCGCGTTCAAATACGGAGACGCAAGTCACAGGGAAAGATCCAGAAGCTTATCCGACGTTCAAAGAATTTTTAGACTTTTTAGGACAACTGGAATTACCAGGTGCTTCCCAAGAGAAAAAGAATCGAAAAGAAGAAATGGAATCCATCGTAGAATCCTTATGTGAGACGTATGGCATGATTTTTGATGGTCACAGTACGATTCGACACCTTGACCAACAACAGTTGGTCTTTTTTGACATTGACTCTATTACAGGTTTAGATCGTGGGGTACAACAATGTCAGATGTACATGGCTATGACGTTGATTTGGAATCAGGCATTGATTCAAGGAAGAAGACAACGACGTTTAATTAAAGAAAAACAAATGGAAGAACAAGACTTCAAACGCTTCTTGGCGATGATTGATGAGTGCCATAATGCGATTAATCCAGATTTTATTGAAACGGTCAATTATGTCACAAACTTTCAACGAGAAATGCGTAAAGTAGAAGCAATGACTGTTTTAGCTACACAATCCCCACAAGAAATGGTGCCAGAAAATATGTCTTCTGATAACTTCTCGAAACTGAAGAAAGTCTTTGAATTTTCTTCTACGAAGATCTTTATGCGTATGGATGAATCTATTTTACGTCATATAGAAGGATTAGTTGGTAAATCAATGACGAACTCAGAATTAGAATCCATTCCTCAACAAAATCAAGGAGACGCTGTGATCAATTTTGGCTCAAAAGAAACCATTCGTGTTCATTTTAGTCCGAACAAACGTCAATTAAAATTGTTTGATGGAGGAAAATAATGGAAAACCAAAATGAAAGTTTAATCAAGCAGTATGTTAAGCGTCGTGCAAAGCGACGCTTATTTTTGTGGTTGTTTGGTACTTCTGCAGGTTTGATTACCATTTTGATCACTGTATTCGTGACCCTATTTTTAATACTTGCGGCTGGTTCGATTGATAATTCTGATTCAGATTCAAGCAGTGGTGGCGAAACTTTTACAGGAGAGTATTCGGAAGGATTGCCCATTTATAAAGAAATCAAAGGAAGAGGCCCTTTTTCTGATGAGATTGCGCAATATGCCGTAGGTGCAGCAGTGAAGTATAAATTATTACCAAGTGTGATCCTTTCGCAATACGGGTATGAATCAGCGTTTGGTACGTCGGCGTCTGCAAGAAATGATCTCAATTATTTTGGGATTACTTGGTTCGATGGCTGTTTATTTCCAAAAGGAACTGCGCGTGGAATTGGTGGCATTGAAGGTGGCTGGTACATGAAGTTTCCCAACTCAAAAGCTGCCTTCTCCTATTACGGCTTTATGGTAGCCACACAATCCAATTTCAATGCTTGTGTAGGAAATAAAAGTCCTGGCGCAAGCTTATTGATCTTAGGACGAGGGGGTTATGCCGCTGCAGGAATTACGGAAGATAGTCCGTATTATACAGGTTGTATGTCCATTATCACTTCTAATAAATTAACCGAATATGATGAATTCGCCATCAAACATTGGGGTGAAGGTGGCAATAACAACGGCACGATCACTGGTGAATGGACGAATCCATTCCCTGGCAGCAGTTTAGATAAAAGTTCCTTCAGTGGTGGTCAATTATTTGGAACAAATCCAGGCGGTGAATTCCGACCAAATGGTTTCCATGATGGATTAGACTTTGGTTCAGTTGATCATCAAGGAAGTGAGATTCATGCGGTTCATGGAGGAAAAGTCGTGTACGTCGGAAATCCTGGTATTTCAGGTTTGGGCGCGTGTGTGATCGTGATTAATTACGACGGCTTGAATATGGTATATCAAGAATTTGCAAATAGTACAGGAAATTCTCGTGTGAAGGTTGGAGATCAGGTGAAAGTTGGTCAAGTAATCGGGATCCGAGATACAGCACACTTGCATTTAGGTTTCACTCGAATGGATTGGCGTCAAGCACAAGGACACGCATTCACAGGTGATGGTACATGGATCGATCCATTACCATTTTTGAATAGCAGCAAAAAATAGATCAGGAGAAAAAATATGGAAAATAAAACGTTAAAAATCGTCTTAACAGCTGGAATTAGCGTTAGTTTAATCGGCAATATCGCGTTGTTTTGGCAGCTGAAAGAAGAACAAGAGACAAATACCTTTAAAATTGAAGAAGTGGCTAAAAACGCGTCTGAGAAGCTCAAAAAAAATTCCTCTGAGGCACAGGCGAAGATCGACAAGTTAAATCAAACCATCAATGAGAAAAACCAAGAAATCCATCAGCTGAAGCAACAAGATGGCACAAAAGCAAAAGAGGAAGTAACTGAAGCACAAAGAAAGACGGCAGAAGAGTTCGGTCAATTGGCCATTGATAAATCATTAAGCAGAAATGAATTAACGGAAAAACTAAAAGATGTCGCAACCCAAGAAGTGATCGACAAATTAAGTCCTGCAGACGATAATCACCAACATGATGATTACGGAAGTTACTCTTTTACATTAGGTGACGTGCAAACTTACGCTCAAACAAGCAGTGTAAAAGAGGAACAAAATTTTGTTGTATTTGTTGATTATACAATCGGCAATCCTCAATTCAAAGATGTCAAACCGCAAAAAATAAAAGGTGGATTAACTGTCACTGAAAAACAAGTAGATGGTCAATGGAAAGTCACAGACTTTAGTTATTTTACTCGTTAGGAGGAAGAAAATGAGTAAGAAAAAAGGAGCAAGAGAACGTTTCAAAAAACGAAAAAGTTATCTTAGATGGCTGGGAATCTTTATGATTCTCGGCTTTTTAATTCTTGCTAGTCCGATTTATACGCATAAGAAGGTAGACATACCAGATGAGGTAAGCACGAACGCATTTTTAAACACGAAGGAACTGACGATGGTTTCAAAAGAAAAAGGAGCGAACCAGCAATTAGTTTTTGAATTTGCGATCGACGATGAAGATCAAAGCTTATTAAAAGAACTGGCTAATCTTAATTATCGCGTAGAAGTAAAGACAGCTAAAGGGGATTATCAAGCAATAAAAGCCAAAGTGATCAAGGTGTCTGATGATTATTTTGTAGTGAAGTTAGCACATGTACCAGAAGAATATATCGCCATGCGTTTAACCATTATTCCTGAAAAAATTGATCCTAAAGTGGATATGCAAGAACCACAAGATCTGATTTATTACGTTCACGAAGATAAGGTTAAAGATCAAGTGAAAGATGAAGATTATGAACAACATGCGATCAATTACAAAGTGAAAGGATACAAGAAAGAACAAAAAGCAGCACAAAAACAAATTGAATCCTTCCAAGCAACCATTGATTTGAATGAAGAATTAGTGAAGAAACTAAAAGATCAATTGCATTATCAAGTTGCAGACGATCAGGAAAATACTGAAAATAAGATTAATAGTTACCAGCAAGAAATTGAAACATCGAAAACGCAAATGAAAGATCAAGAAGAGATCATTCAAAAACTTCAAGAAAAAATTGATCGTATGACAAAAGAAAATATTTAGAAGAATAGGTGGAGTAAAAGAAATGAAGCGAGCGAACTTGGTCGGCAAAGATACTTTCGCTGAGCAGAAAGTATTGATTAAAGCCTATCTCAAAGTTGTAAAAGCTAAAGAAATATGTCAAGAAGTGCATTTATCTAACACAACAATATCTGAGTTGAAGAATGGTAGAAAGAGTTTAGATACCTTAAAATTCAGATCATTTGAAGCTTTGTATTTAGCTGCTAAAAAATATTTTACGGCTGAAAGAAAATAAAAACAGGAGGATTTTATGTGAAAAAAGTATATCAAAAATGTTTATGGATCAGCTATATCACCTTAGGTATAGCTGTTAAAGAGATGGGAGAAAACATTAACCACGATTCTAACACAAACATCAAGCACATAAAACATTTAACACTCCTCCTTTCTGGCTGAAGATTTCAACCAAACAGGAAGACAGCGTATCAATTATAGCATACACTTTTTCTTAAATTCATTTTTCATATGACAAAATATTTCCTTCTAATCGACAAAGTTAGAAGGATTTTTTATTGTCTAAATACACAAATAACCTTAATTTTTAAAGAGCATAAGGAAACGTGGGAACACTTTTAAAAAAAAGTGTTTCAATAGGCTGTGCCTATTACGTTTCTCAAAAATAATTGTGAGAACAAAATATTTAAAAATAGGATAGTGAAAGGATAGCGAAGGATAGTAAAAGGATAGAAGTAGGATAGCGAAAAGGATAGGCTCCTTTTCGCTATCCTTTTTAAATTGGAGGAATTAATATGGAAGTAAGAATAAGAAATGTAGATGAGAAAATCGTAAGAGAAATTGATCGAAGATGTGACGAACTAAGTAACCGTACAGGAAATAAATGGAGTCGTAATGATTATTTAAAATTACTAATAGAAAATGATTTTGATCGTCCTTTGATGGAATATAAAAAAGAAAAGTTTGATCAGTTATTAGAAAAGTTTTCAGAAATTCAAAGCTATAACACAAAGATATTAGAAGAATATGTTAGCCAAAATAATCGTATTTTAGAAATCTTGATCGACCAAAATAGAGGAAGTGAACTTTGATATGACAAAGGTTATAGACAAACACATTTACTTTCACCAAACACATATCGATGTGTTGGATGAAATTATTTCTACTCATGCAGATGTTAAAAACTATAGTGAAGCTGTTCGCTTTTTATGTATGAACTATGATCCAGAAGTGGAGAAAAAAGTAAATTCCAATCAAGCAAAGTTGAATGGAATGAGTAAAGAAATTTCTATTTTAACCGAAATGGTTTCAGAGTTTGCAGATCTTCATTTGAAAGATACAGGAATACTAATTGGTACAAATTCAACGGTTTACCAAGAAGCAAAAGAACGTGTGGAAGGAAAAATTAAATCCAATCAAACCAAAAAATATTCCCCTCAGTTGAAGAAACCTGTGAATGAATCTGTTCATGCCAGAGTAGATACATTTGATCCAACGAAGATTCTAAAAAGATAAAAGTAGAAGGGGAACATGATGAATAAATCGCCTGCAGTTATTCTCACTTGTCAATTTACTTTGCCCAATAAAAAATCTTTTTCAACATACATTGATTATATGACAAGAGAAAAAGCGCTGGAAGAAAAGGAACGACGTACGCCCGAGGAAGAAAAGGAACTGCGTCTAATCAAGAATGCTTTAGAGGATTTTTATATTCCTGAAGGAGAAACTTTTTCGGAGAGTAAGACGGATAAAGAATTCAGTGAAACGTCGAATGAAGCTCAATCGTTGATGGAATATGGAATCAATTTTGACAAGTTAGAGGAACAAGATTTTACCAAATATCTTTCTTATATGACTCGTCACTATGCGTTAGAACAAAAGAAAGAACTGACGAAAAGTGAACAAAAAGAATATCAACGCTTGAACCAAGCAATGAAAAAATATCAAGCAGAGCCACACAAAAAAGCTTCAGGAAATCTTCCTGGAGTTTTTTCTATGGCTTCAGACGAAGTAAAAGGAAGTGATCTGAAAGAGATCAAGAAGATCTTTCAGAGAGGACAACAAAAAGGATCAATCATTTATCAAGATGTTGTCTCTCACGATAATTTGTATCTTGAAAAAATAGGATTGTACGATCCCAAAACAGATACTTTAGATGAAGAAGGGTTAAAAGCAGCTGGAAGAAAAATGATGGAGACATTGTTCGAGAAAGAGCAACTGAACGAAACAGGCTACTGGATGGCAACGATTCACCGTAATACCAAACATATCCATATTCATTTTGCAGTTGTTGAAAAAGAAAATACGCGTAAACCTTACACGGAGGTTGAAAATGGTGTGAGTTATATTGTACCGAAAGGTAAGAGAAGACAAGCAACATTAGACGCAATGAAGACCAATTATGTACATGAGTTAGAACGTTTTTCTTATGAAAAGGATCGAATGATTGATATGGAGAAACGAAATTTATTGACGCGGAAAAGTGATTTGCGTAACACCTTAACAAAAGTGGTAAAAGAGCCAGCGCGTAACGATCGACACGCAATGAACTTATTAAATGAAGTATATAAAACCCTACCTGACAAACGTTCGGAATGGAATTACGGGGATGAAAAACGAACCAAACTTTCACCATACACAAGAGAGAAACTCGATGAGTTAACCAAATATGTTTTAACAAAAGAACCTGAATATCAAGAATATATACAGATTTCAAAAGCATTGAAAGAAGAAGCAAAAAGTCTTTATGGGGAAAGCAAAAGAGAATCAAAGGATGCAGAAAAAAACGCCCTCTTTGATTTAAAAAAGCGCACAGGAAATGCCATCCTAACAGAACTGAAGAGACAAGATAGTCAAATAAAACCATTAATAGAAGGTGTCGATCAGATGCAATCTATTTACAATGAACGATCCTTCCGAACACTTAAACAGCTGCCAACAAATGAATACAAGTATAGTTACGAAGAATTCATGAAGCGAAGGAAACAATTCCAACAAAGAGTTGTCACGCAACGGAGTTTGCGTCAATTAAATCGAACGATTAATGCCCATGAAGAAAAATACCACGCAAGTAAAGCATACGAAGAGCAACAACGAAGAATTCAAATGGAACAAGAAAGACAGTAGGAGGAATAGCAATGAAACAATATTTAGATCAATGGAAAGTTATAGAAGGATCATTAAGAGAAGAACTAATCGAACAACTTCCCGATTGTTTAGAAAAAGAGCATTTGTTTCAGATAAGAGAAATGTTGAGAAACGAACAGTTTGATCCAAATCAATTTTTAGTCGTTGAGTACCCAGCTACTGGTGTGTACTGTTGTAATCATGTGAAGGGTGAAAAATATTTTATCATTCAAGAATATGAGGGCAAGTTAGCGCCTTATTATACTACTTGGGAAATGAATGAAGAGGGGATCAATAACTTCCCGTGTAAAAGCATTGAAGAGTCTATTTCACTCACAGAATGTTAGTTGTTAAGTGAATAAAAGAAGTAAAAGAGTCCTGAACGTAATTGTCCAGGACTCTTTTTTTCAATGAATTGTTTTCCGCCAATTCAATGAGTGGTGCGATTTCCGACTACATTATATCAAAAGAAAGAGAAGGGAGGAAGAAGAAATGGCTTATTCAACTATTGGAGTTGTTGTTGAAAAAAGCAGAGACAATCTCGTTTTTGTGACAGAAATTCAAACAGGTAGATCTTTTGTCGTCACAGACAAAGCGGCAAAAGCTTATCGAAGTGGCGATATTTTAGCGTTAAATCTGATTACAAAAACGTTCGTTGATGCAGTAGAAAATTATCCATTTGTTTAGGAGGAAACGGACATGGCAGAAGAAAAAGAACCACTAGACAATAGTCGTTTGGGAAAATCCAAAAGAAAATTAGCACGATTGCAAAATGAATTAAATGATCAAATCGAAAAGATGTTTGAACACCAAAGAAAGACCAACGGTCAACCAATGAACGATAAGAGAAACGGGCATTCTTGGTTTAGGCAACAAGAACGAATCGAAAATAAAGTCCAAAGTCTGAGAGAAGAGATCAAGCAACAAGAAAAACAGATAGAAAAACTTGAAAGACAAGAAGAGCTAAAGGAAATGGGTTATAACAAGTACGGTGGCCTGGATATGACGATCGAAAATATTCCAAGAATCAAAGAAGAAATCGAACGCTTTGAAAAAGGTGAATCGACTTTTTCAGCTGCCACGATCCGAAAATACCAACGAAAATTGGAAACATTAGAACAGCTGAAAGAAAAATCAGAGAAAGGAAAAGAAAATATTCTTCCTGAAGTACAAGCGATCATTGACAGCGGACGAGTGACGCAATGGAAAAAGAATCCAATTATCTATTTTCTGAAAGGCTATCGAAAAGTCGCTTTAGAACTCAATGAAAACGGGGGATTTGAGGAATCTAAAAAATACCAAGCCACGTCGGAAGAAGAAAAGGCAGCTGTTCGTGAATTACTTGAAGAAGTTACACCTACTGATTCTGTGAAGGAGAAAGAAACCGATCATTTCTATCGAGTAGAATTCAACGAAAATGATCCAGCAAAAGGGTTGAAAAGTTATGGTGGGGAGATCGTAACACTAGAATTGATCGATCAACTCAAAACACTGGATAACCAATACGCCGCAGAAGCAGGCTATTATAAATTCTATTTTGAAGAAGTGAAGAATGGAGAAGTAGTAGATCAGATACGAATGGATCTAGGGGATGGCGTCAATAGTAATCACCCCATCTATTTAGAGTTAGCTAGATTGTGCGAACAAGTACCTGAGAAGGAACAAAAACAAACAGTCAAAAATGAACCTATTTCAAAAGTACAAAATGAGATTAAAGAGACAAAAACAAAACAAAAGGGTTATCAAAAACGAACGGCAGAAGAGATTAAGCAAGAAGTCAAATCACTTTCCCAACAGGCGATTGATGCGGTGAAAAAGCATACTCATTCACCTGAAGACGTCAAAGAACTTTTGAATTTTATGTCTCGTTTTCCAGAACGATCCTTTAGAAATCAATTATTGATCGAGGAACAATTTCCAGGCGCAACGGCTTGTTTAGGTCGTGCCGCGTTGAAAAAAGAAGGAATCTATATCAAAAAAGGGGAACAAGGGAACAAGATCTTTGTCAGAAAAACGGTCAAAGGATTTTATGAGAAAGGACGTGGCTTTGTTCGAGAAACAGAGGCTACACCAGAAGATAAAAAACGAATCGAAAGTGGTCAAATCGAAGTGATCAAAAAACCTTACTACACGATTGAAAAAGTGTTTGATATCACACAAACACAATTGAAGCCTGAAGACTATCCGAAAATCTTCCCGAACCGCGTCTTTGATTTTCAATTGGATCAAACAGGGCATACAGAACTTCAAGTTGGGATTCAAGCGGTAGCCAAAAATATTGGAATTCAAATTCGAGATATGACAGAAAGTGAAGTCTATCAAAGAGAATTAGGACAAGCACGTGGGGCGTACGTTCGTAACGAATTTACTGGCGAAGAAGAAATCGTCATGAATACTCGAAATACTCCTACGCAGCATTTAGCCACAAGTATTCACGAATTAGCCCATGCTAGAATGCACAAATTTTCAGAATTAGATACTGCAACAAAAGAACTACAGGCAGAAATGACCTCCTATATTGTGTGCAAGCATTTTGGGATGGACACCTCGGAGAAAGCTATTCCTTATATTGCGACATGGACGAAGAATGGTCAGACGTTGGATGATAAGGAAGCTGCGGAACGTGGGAAAATCATGAATGATGTCAGTCGTGTCGCAAATGAATTCATTCAAACCATTTCTAATGAAATCAATCAATACAGAGAAAGAGAACCAGAGATCCAGCTAGCAGAAGTGAAGCAGGATGAGAAAAATGTTGTAGAAACAGCAGAACAAAAGAATATTGTGCCCGTTGGCTCACTTTGGATCGACAAGAAAGACGGGAAAGTCCTGGAAGAAGACACGGGTCGAACGTTACATTTGAAGGATGCGGCGTTTATTGAAGATCCGCAGCATAATCAAGTGATTTTAAAAGGAAAAAGTTATGGAAAAGAGATTCAAACGGCGTTACCTTCAGAAGAATTTGCGCTAGGAAATCCATTCCGATTTTCACTTGAAACAGTGTCAGAAGTGGCCAAACGAAAAAATGAAATCTATTATGAACAACAATTGTCACAAAAAGAACGCGTATAAAACAAGTAAAAAAGACTATCTGAAAAACGGATAGTCTTTTTTATTTTGGGAGGTTTGAAAATGACCGAGAAAAAAATGAGTCTTATTGATCGATGTAAACAGATCGATATAGTGGATTTTGCTCGAAACAATGGAATGGCTGTAGTCAATAAAGGACGAGACTATCGCTTAGAAGACCATGATTCATTTGTTTTTGATCGAAGAAAACAACGTTTTTATTGGAACAGTCAAAATATTAGTGGCGACATTATTGAATTAGCTAAACTTTTTTTCATAGATAAAGAGATTCAAGACTCTAAGCAACAATTTAAAGCAGCCACAGATTTTATTCTAAAGAATGAAGACAAAACAGAACGAGTAGAAAATCTTCATTTTGAGACAGAAAAGTACAAAGATCACCCCGTTGATTATCAACCACTCACAGAAAAAGGAAGGAATTATTTGAAGGAAGAACGAAAACTGCCCGATTGGTTGATTGATTATGCAGAAAAAGAAGGATTGATCGCCGAACTAAAGCCAAAACATGAACGGCAAAATTTCTTAGTTCGAGACGATCGTTTGGATCATGCGGTCGCCTTTTTATGGAAAGATCCACAGACAAAAGAGACAGTAGGGGCGAGTTATCAAGGAACATTCATTGATTATGAACGTTTTGGTGAGAGAGGCACATATAAGCATATAGATAAAAATTCGACAGCGAATCATGGATTTAACCTAAAGATCGGTGACCCTAAACAGTTAAAATTTTTTGAGAGTAGTATTGATTTACTTAGCTATGCTGCACTGAATCGTGATCAGTTAAACGATACGTGGTTAGTCTCTATGGAAGGGTTAAAACACCATGTGATCAGTCATTATTTTGGTGAGGCAGTATCTGAATTGAGAAAGAAACAAGCCTTTCCTCAATCCATTGAGATTTGTGTGGATAATGACCGTGCAGGACATATTTTCTACGAAAAAGAACAATTAATGGGCGCAGTTGATCCATTTACGAATCAGAAAGTACGTTGTGAACGAGGAATCGCTAATGATTGGCAAGTGCCAAAAGAATACAAAGTCATTTATGAAGAAGTTGCAAAAGAAATGAAAGTTGAACCTGAAGCAATTATGGCCATACACAAGACAGAAAACAATCTGCAATTAACGAACCAACTGGTTTCCGCTCACAAAGTAAATGCGTCTTTTGGTCAGCAGCTTTCTGTTAACGATTCAATAGAAGCTATTAATTTGAAAGATATTTGTAGAGAAGTCGCAAAAGAATTAAAAGGTTGTGAACGCGTGGATGGTACGTACGATTTTGATCGTTTTTATCAAGAAAAAGGGGATATTAATGCTCAGATTCTTTTCTCTTATAAAGCAGAACAATACTACAAAGGCTATAAAAATCATGAACATGAATTTGTACCTGAAGTAAAAAAGGATTGGAATGATCAATTGAAGCATGAAATCCACCAACAAGAGATCAGAAAGCAAAAACGTGCGATGTTGTTTCAACAAGGCAAACAACAAGAAAGGGAGTGAAATCGTCATGATGAAAACCGTTATTTTAGCAGAAAAGCCGTCACAAGCGAAAGCTTATGCCGATAGCTTCTCTAAAGCCACCCGAAAAGACGGGTATTTTGAAATCCAAGATAGATTGTTTCCTGGTGAAACTGTGATCACGTATGGTTTTGGTCATTTAGTCGAGTTAGATTCGCCCGATATGTACGATGAAAATTGGAAACAATGGTCATTAGAGCATTTGCCTATTTTCCCTACACATTATCACTATCATGTTCCTAAAGATAAGAAAAAGCAATTCAAGGTGGTGAAACAGCAACTTCAATCGGCCGACACCATTATTATTGCGACAGATAGCGATCGTGAAGGGGAACTGATAGCTTGGACGATCATTCAACAAGCAGGCGCCGATCATGGAAAGATATTTAAAAGACTTTGGATCAACTCCTTAGAAAAAGAAGCCATTTATCAGGGATTCCAGCAATTACGAGACGCAGAAGAGACCTATCCCAAATTTGAAGAAGCACAAGCACGCCAGATCGCTGATTGGTTGATCGGCATGAACGGCAGCCCACTGTATAGTTTACTCTTGCAGCAAAAAGGCATACCAGGAAGTTTTTCCTTAGGCAGAGTCCAAACCCCAACGCTTTACATGATTTATCAGCTGCAGGAAAAGATTAGAAACTTCCAAAAAGAGCCTTATTTTGAAGGAAAAGCCCAAGTAATCGCTCAAAATGGCGCATTTGATGCGAAGCTTGATCCGAATGAAACCCAAGCGACGCAAGAAGCATTTGAAGATTATTTAAAAGAAAAGGGGGTTCAATTGGGAAAACAGCCAGGTACGATCCACCAAGTTGAAACCAAGAAAAAAAGTGCGGCAAGTCCACGTCTTTTTTCTCTATCCAGCCTTCAGTCTAAAATGAATCAGCTCATGAAAGCTAGTGCCAAAGATACTTTGGAATCCATGCAAGGGTTGTATGAAGGGAAATATCTAAGCTACCCACGAACAGATACCCCTTATATTACAGAAGGGGAGTATGCGTATCTGTTGGATCACTTAGACGAATACAAACACTTTTTAAAGGCCGAAGCCATTCCTACTCCTATTCATACACCGAATAGTCGATATGTGAATAATAAGAAAGTCCAGGAACATTACGCGATCATTCCTACAAAAACGGTCATGACGGCAGCGGCTTTTGAACAATTAAGTCCACTGCAGCAGGCCATTTATGAACAAGTGTTAAAAACAACGGTGGCCATGTTTGCGGAAAAATATACCTATGAAGAAACAACGATCTTGACGCAAGTTCAGCAGCTTCAGTTAAAAGCAATCGGAAAAGTGCCGGTAGATCTAGGTTGGAAGAAGTTATTTGGAAAAGAGAGCGACGGAAAAGAGAAGGAAGAAGAGCCACTACTTCCTAAAGTGACAAAAGGAGAAATGGTGACGGTAGATCTACAAGTCCTTGAAAAAGAAACCAAGCCACCACAACCTTATACCGAAGGTACGTTGATCACTGCGATGAAAACAGCTGGGAAAACCGTGGATAGTGAAGAAGCGCAATCCATATTGAAAGAAGTAGAAGGAATCGGTACAGAAGCGACACGGGCAAATATTATTGAAATCTTGAAACAAAAGGAATATATCAAGGTAGAGAAAAATAAGCTCGTGGTGACGAATAAAGGGATTTTGCTTTGCCAAGCCGTGGAAAAAGAGCCGCTGCTTACGAGCGCCGAAATGACCGCCAAATGGGAAAGCTACTTATTAAAGATTGGAGAACGAAAAGGAACACAAACCACTTTTCTAGCTAATATCCAAAAATTTGTCTCTCACTTATTGGAAGTCGTACCAGGGCAAATCCAATCCACTGATTTTGGATCGACGTTACAAGAAGTGAAAGCAGCCAGTGAAAAGCAAGAAGCCGCGCGTCATTTAGGAATTTGTCCAAAATGCCAGGAACAAGAAGTCATACTTTATCAAAAGGTGGCAGCATGTACGTCTGAAGTCTGTGATTTTAAATTATGGACAACGATTGCCAAAAAGAAACTCACAGCGACACAGCTGAAGGAGATTATTCAAAATAGCCGAACAAGCCAACCAGTGAAAGGGTTAAAAGGTCAGAAGGGTTCGTTTGAAGCAACGATTGTTTTAAAAGAAGACTTCACTACAGGCTTTGAATTTTCTGAAAAGAAAAAAACGAACTTCAAGAAAAAAACACGACGCACTACAAAATAATGGAGGGTTAATCTTATGCGTAATACAACACACAAACAACAAGAAATCGAAAATCAAAAAACCAAAATTCGTTCAGAACAGGAAAAAATGCGTGCCAGCAAACGAAGACTGCAGCAATTAAAGAACCAGCAACGGATTCAAAAAGAAATCGAATTAGATCGATAAAATCTTCCTGATTGTTGTATACGTATAAACTTATGTTATACTATATTTATAAGTTTATACGTATACAAAGGAGGGAGAAAATGACAAAAGCAATGGTATATAAGCTACTAGAAGAATTTAATGGAACTTTGGCTTTGAAGGATGCTAAAAAAGCGGGCATTTCTCCTGTTACGATCAAACGTATGGTAGATCGAGGGGAGCTGGATCGAGAGTATCCAGGCTTTTTCACCTTACCTGGTCAATTTCCTGATGAATTGTTTATGGCGCAAAAAAAATATGAACGCGGCATTATTTCGCATATCACCGCGTTGGATTTATATGATTTAACGGATATGATCCCTAGACAGATCGATCTAACCGTACCTTACGGTTATCACGTTTCTGAAAAGGGGTTGAAGGAATTCGCGGTTGAGTTACACTATTCAAAAGCGGAATGGTATGAATTAGGCAAGATCGAAATAAAGAGTCGCTATGGGAATCCTGTTATAGCTTATGATCCAGAAAGAACCTTGTGTGACATTTGGAATCCCTGGTATAACGTTGAGGATGAAATCAAAGTAAAAGCAATCAAAAACTACATGGAGTCGGACAGAAAAAATCTTAGAAAATTGAATGAGTATCGACGAATTTTGCCTACAGATAAAACGATGCGCTCTTATATTATGGCTTTAAATTAAAGGAGAAGACACATGACACCTACGCAATTAAAAGCAAAAGTGAAGAATATTTCTAGAGAAAAAGAAGTTGATCCGCAGCTTGTTTTAAGACATTTTATGATGGAAAAATTCTTGGAAAAAATCTCAGAGTCTCCTTATCGTGAAAATTTTGTGTTAAAAGGCGGCTTCTTAATTGGCTCAAAGTATGGCATTGAAAATCGTACAACCAAAGACATTGATACGACTTTACGGGAAATGAAAGTAACCAAAGAAACATTAACAACGGTTCTAAACGATATTTTTTCAACGCCGACGAAAGAAGGCATTCAATTTGAGATTCAAGGAATGAAAGAAACGAGAGAAGCCGATTACTATCCAGGATTTAGCTTACGTGTGCTGGCACATTTGGAAAATATGCGGCCAGATTTTAAGGTAGATGTGACTACAGGTGACTCGATCTATCCTGCAACGATCACTCACAGTCATAAATTGATGTTTGAAGATCGAACGATTCCTTTGGAATCTTATCCTACAGAACAAATTATTGCCGAAAAATTAAGTGCAACCTTTGATTTTTTAACAGATAATTCGAGAGGAAAAGATTTTTATGATCTCTATACTATTCCTAAAATGGAAAAGATCGATGAGAAGACCTTGAAAGATAGTGTGAGAAATACATTTACACGTCGAGGAAAAACTGATCCGTTAAAGATTTATTACGAAAAGGATATGGATGTACTGAAAAATAGTCATGAGCTAAAAAATACCTGGAAGAAATATCAAAAAAGCAATCCTTATGCTGCGTCGATCACGTACGAAGAGACAATGGATTCGATTAGTAATTTGATGGAAAAAGTGATTCACGTCGAAGAAAAAGAGCGAAAAATAGCTTATCAAAGACACCAACAGATGAACAGAGAAATGGAGAGATAAAAATGATCAATAATGTAACTTTAGTAGGACGGTTAACCAAAGATCCCGATTTACGTTATACCGCAAGTGGCACAGCAGTGGCTACTTTTACCTTAGCCGTTAATCGTAATTTCACGAATCAAAACGGCAATCGAGAAGCTGATTTTATCAATTGCGTGATTTGGCGCAAACCAGCAGAAACGATGGCGACATTAGCTAAAAAAGGCAGCTTGATCGGCGTTGTCGGACGGATTCAAACACGGACTTATGACAACCAGCAAGGACAAAGTGTGTATGTAACAGAAGTTGTAGCTGATAACTTCCAACTATTAGAAAGCAAAGCAGCGACAGAGAGCCGTGCGCACGCTGATCAATCGTCCACGAGTCCAAGCACCACCACTTTTGAACAACGGGATACAGCGACGCCTAACAACAATGGATTGAACGCTTCACAGAATCCATTTGGTGGACAATCAATCGATATTAGCGATGATGATCTACCGTTTTAAGTAGCATTTTCTATTGGTTGCATTTGCTACGGTTTATGTTATAATTTAGTCAACAAAAAGAATTTTCAATCTATAACCAAAAACCACTAGCTGGCGGGCTAGTGGTTTTCTTTTACGTTTCTATTATAAGAATTAACGGGTAGGCTTACTGTCTTTCTTGGCAAATTTACAATCAAGCCATTTGCAGATATAGTGCGCGGCTACTTCTGCCATGATTGCAAAAACAAAATCAAAAAGAATTTTCAAACCTATAACCTCCTCCCCTTGCCAGATTAGGCCGGGGTAGCAGACAGCAAGACTATTATAGCATAATTGAAATATCCAAATGATTGGATTTTTGCTATAATTTTAGCGAGGTGATTGTGATGAACAAATATGTTGGTTTGCTTGATAAAATCCGAGTAATAAAAACGCAACCGTTATTGGTTCGCTTTACTTTACAAACGATTCATGAATCGATTAATTGTGTAGTTGCAGATATTGAAATTATCGATAAATTGCTAATTATGGATGATGGAAAATACAATATTGCCGTCACAGGTCACTTCAATAAACGAAATCAGCTAGTTATTGCTAGCATGTATATTAGAAATCCCGATCATTTTACGCGATCGATGGGCATATAAAAAAAGAAGAGTTGCAATCCTAATGTAGGACTGCAGCTCTTTTTGTTTTACATAGAAACAGGAAGAAAGGGAAAGGCCTGTTTAGGAAGGTACAAGCGCCTTCTCAATTGAAAAACCTTTCTCTCACTCCAACCGCCACCGCCGTTCGAGAAGAAAGGAAGTGAACGTTGCACGTTCACTAAGATAAGGGGTCTTGCTTTGTAAGACAAAATAGGAAAAGCTTCCTCTCACCAAAAGGTTCGTTCCTGTTCGCTATCTCTTTATTGATTTGCCAGACCGGCAACAAGTTGCCTTTTATCACCAAAAAGCGACAAGGACAAGGGTAAATGGCACGCTGCGCGCCCTTGTCCTTGTCGCTTTTCGTTGATTCATTCTGGCCAACAAATCAATAAAGAAAGAACTAACGAAAGGAAGTAAAACCTTTCCTAAGAGGAGGCAGAATCAATCATGCGAAAGAAATTTGATTATTGGGGTGTTCCCTTCAGCGAATTATTCCCAAACTATCATGCACCACATACTGTCGAATGCGATTGTGGAGAAAGAGCGAAATGTATCAAAAGCTATCGTTTGTATCAATGTCCAACATGCGGGAAAAAATATACCTTGTCTTATGGCGATTATATTTTGATTGAGGAGAAAGGAAAGAAACGCTGATGAAAACACAACACAAATTATTGACTGTAAAAGAAGTCATTCAAATTTTGGTGGACAAAGAAGTCATTTCTGAAAAAGTAGCAGAAGCTTTACTTATTCCGCGGTACTGGACGATAGAAACCCCTTTAGTAGAGGATGCACCGACTATGCTATTTGAAGACCTAGTGAAGATTGCAGGATATGAACTGCATTATCAAGAAAACTTGGAAACTTATGAAAACGAATATTGGTTAACCAAATTAGAGAACTAAAAAGGAGAAAAAATATGGCTCAAAATTACTATGACGAATTTGTCAAATTACCTTTGGATAACATGGCACAAAAAATGGAGGATATGACGTTCCTATACAACGAAACACGTGTTCCAAAAAAACATTATAAAGAAAAATTGTCGGTAGCTGTGGAAGAAATGATTGAATCAGGTGTCGAAATGAATCTCATTGCGACGTACTATCGAACACTGGAAGAACTGAAAAAGCAGAATGCAAAATGGTTTTTCCAAGCCTTACTATGCTTGGAAGTAGGTGTCAAACCAAGCACTATTAAACCTTCTGAATATCAAGCTTTAAAACTAACGTATGGGAAATTTGTCGAAACGAAAAAAGCCAAGACTGTTTCAAGTGAATGGTTAGATTATTTTGAAAATATCAATAAGTATGGCGCCTATTACACCATGAAAAAGGAGGACAACGAAAATGAATAAGGTGATTTATCAACTAACAACGGAAGATGTATCCCACTTTTTAACAAACAAAGAACATTTGAATGAAGTAGTCAGACGGATTCAAAAAGACTTTAGTTGTATGGAAGAAATGAAGTACTTTATTCAAAGAGTGGAAGAACAGTTGTATATGGAAAGCGAAACGAGTCAAACGAAGGTCACAGTCAGCCATAATCATTTAGACGTGTATAAACGTCGTCCTGAAACGGTAAAAAAAGGAACAGAGCTTCTACGACTAGAAACAGAAAAATACATCATGAATGTGTACCTAGAAAGGAGTGAGCTGGTCGAAAACTTTGTCAGCTACACGATTTGTAGGAAACACTATTACTCAGAATCAGAATATTATTCAATTTTTGAGAGCATGGAATTAATGGAAGAAGAAATGGAAGAGCTAAACAGCAAAGATGCGACGGTAGACGATTATTATCTTGTATTTACTAGATTTTTGACGTGTGGGACGGAATCTATCGTGTTAATGGGAATGGATTATGAACTCGCTGTACCCGAAGCATTTTTGAGGGAATATGTAGAAGAAGTAGATAATCCAGGCGACGACTGGTACACGACTTTAACTGATTTTTTAGACACCTACACTTACGACGATACAGAAGAAATCCAAAATGAACTTGACCGTAAACGAATGCCATATCAACGATTTGAAAGGAAAAAAGGTCAATAACCATTTATACCGAAAAGTGAGAATGTGTGAAATAAGAACAAAAAACCTTGAAATTAAGGGAATGGTTCTTATTTCGCACCAATCGCTCCAACCGCCCCCGCCGCTTAGGTGGTGCGAAATAAGCGGGCAAAGCCCGATAACCTAAGAGAAAGAAGGAGATCCATATGAATAAAATCATTCCTCTGTTGTTCGTACTGTGTATTGGCGAGATACTTATGCGTCATAGTGCAGCTGTACATTTAAACTTCGTAGTATTCTTAGGAATACTGATATTTTGTTTGATCTTTTGGCGCTTTGTATTAGTCCTCGTGAGTCTACAATTCAAGATGATTGCAGCCATATTTTTCACAGGGTTATTTCGATGAAAGGAGAGAGTACTAATGCCAATTGCAATAGGAAATAAACGGTTACCCGTGACATTAGATGAAAAGAGACAAAAAGAATTGCAGGAACTCAAACAGAAGTACGGAAAAAGTGAACCTAGGATTATGTGTATTGCGTTAGATCTATTGATCGCGCAAGAAAAAGCAGGATTTGATGTACCAGCACTAAAAAAGTGACGTCACTTTTTAACTTGATCCGGATAAGTGATATCACTTTTAGCAAGGAGGGAAATAAATGTTAAAAACTAAAAAGAATTCGTACAAATTAAAGCTTAGTATACTATCTATTATTTGTCTTGTAGGCATGATAATTAGTGGTCATTTGTATAGAGTGGCATATACGCAGTTTATTGAGTACAAGGTTCACTATTTAGGATTAGCTGGGAATCGATACGTTGAATATGTCCATTATTCATTAAAATGTTCTTCGTATATTCTTCTTTGGCTTATTTTTTCATTGTTTGAATTGCTAAATTTAATAGCAATATCTTCATATCACTTAGATAAGCTAAACACCAAATCTAGCCGTTATAACGAAGTGTTCAAGGAAAATATGAAGTTAGAAAGTGACTTAAACAAGCTAAAAAAATAAAAAGAAGAAAACATAAGTTAACTAAAATTATTTTATTAAGAATGATGGAATATAAGGATAAGGCTACCAACATAACGATCATTACTTCTCTGGTAGGCTATGGACTTCTAGCAATCAGTATTTTGTCTATAGATTATGGAGTAACTATACTGCAAGTCTTAGTTTTGGCTATACCTATGTATCTATCCTTGTTTATCATGCATGAAATATATAAGCTATTTGTTTTATCAAAAAATGTAGAAATACGGGTAAATATTTTGGTGAATAGTTATCAAAAAGAACTTAAAGAAAGAAGACGGTGGCGGTATTTATTGAAAGGATGAAAAAGTAGGATTTGACATACTGGTATTCAGAAAGTGCCGTCACTTTTAAAACAATGGAAAAGGTGGAGATAAAAATGAAGAAAAAACAAACCAGACTATCGTTAGCATTTAAAAAAACAGAATTACTAGAATAAGAAGTGCGATCAACAGGGTATGCCTTGTTGGGCTTTTTGATTCTCTACAAATATATAGTGTATTAAAGGTCAACTAGACTGTGCAAGATAGAGTCGCTTGGAAAATTTATTGGGTCAAAAATTTTTAAATTTTTGACCTCTATTTTTTATTCTATGATTTGTCAAATTAAGCTAGAATAAAATGCTTCTTGTACATAGCTCAAAAAT
>OKSH01000498.1_pt1 | contig 42100 bp, 51 predicted proteins | sample 1601231 | NCBI WGS metagenome assembly OKSH01 (sample SAMEA3541596, study PRJEB24748) | human gut metagenome | biome: human gut; feature: human-associated habitat; material: faeces | place: China | collected 2012
AGAATGATAGATGGTGATTAGTTGGTGAAGAGTGAACAGTCAACTCTTCACCTCACCGCGTCTCTGACCTGTTTCCGGTGACCATCACCGCAATACGATGGTGATGAGGGGGTAAAAAGTTTTTTTTGGTGAAAACTGTTCACACTGTTCACTTCTGGTTTTTATTGTTTATTTTCAATGTGTTATCGCGTGAATACTCGGTGAACAGTGAACACTTTACTGTTCACCTCCGCAGGCTATAGGTACAGGCGTTATAGTCTGCTGTGAGCGAAGTATAGTCATTCGTACCCTAAGAATTACACTTTGAAGTGATTCATCTATACGCTTTCTTCAAGTGTTTGATCTGAGTAAACGGTGGACTTGCATGATTTTATGCTGAACTAACGTAATAAATTTTAGCAAGTATTATTCTTCCATGGAGATTATGGTATAACAAAAATAGCTTGCAACTTGCAGAGGTTATTAAATATGAGTTACATTTGGATTCACAGAAAAAAACTACGTGAAAAATATATAAAAAGCTGTGAGTTTCCTTTTGAAAAATTAACAAAAGAACACATGGCCTTAATATCATTTAGGAAAGATCACGAAAGTGGCAGAGCTACTGAGTTATATCTAATATGGCACTCCGTAGTAACAGCTATTTCGTTTGCATTTTTTATTGGGCTTTTTAGTGCAGGAAGCTCATACGGGGAATTAAACTCGCTATTAATATCCTCTATATTTTTTGCAATCTCATTAACTATGAATGCATCATTTTGTATGTTTTATCAACTAGTCAATAAATTTACATCTGGTGATATGAATTTTTTATTTAAAATTCATTTGGTTAAGCGGTTTGAATATACTAGGTTAATGGCTATGTTATCTCCTCTCATCGGTACGGTTTTACTAATTTTTCATTATTCAATATTGGCATCAATAATTAGTTTTATTTCCTTTGTAATTACAGCCTTTATTATTCACAAGACGCTTAATTCATATGTATTTAAAATAGATTCCGAGATTGATCGGAGAAAATCAGAGGCTATAAAAAATGGCGACACTGAAACCCTAAACCTTTTAGACCGATTGTACGGATTTTAAAAAAACATGCCTTCAAGATAGAGGCGCAACCCGGTCTCTATCTGCACTATTTATGGATTCGATCACAGGAGTCAATAAATAACTGAAACTGCATGTTTTTTTATTAAATAAATTTATCAATATAAATATATTTATACGCTTTAATATACATGCGACAGATTCATAGATAGGCTTACTTTTAAGCAAGCCGTTTACTTGCTAAGCCATCTATAAAGTAACGATAGGAAGCATAGACAAACATCAAAATCTGAAGTATCCCAAGAAAGGTTGATGGTTGTTTAAGCATGTAAATGTACAGAACCATGCTCGGAGCAATACCCGTGATAAATAATTTTGCAACATACCACTCCCATCCTTCCCGTTTTTTATTTCCAGAATTAGCTACTAATGCAGACGATAGAGAAGTTAATGACTGCCCGAAAATAATGAAGCTGGCAATTGACCAATCACTTGCTAAGATAATATCAAGCCATTTTTTATCAATTAGCTTGACGAGAATAAGGATGGAGAATGGCAATAATATAAATAGATATGATGCCATCAGCGATTTTAGATGACTAGAGTAGAGCATCCTGAACCTCTGAGCTTGGAATTAGTTTTAATATCTTAGTAATGATTGCTTTCTTAATCGGTGCTTTCTTCTTTTTCTTATCTAATTCATAATATATTTCTACCAGCATACAGTGTTTTGCTGTTATTATAGGTAACTCACCATTTTGATACTTTTTCAACCAATCTTTATGCCCAATTGTAGCCATGAAAGTTTTATGTGTCGTCCGACTGCGTACTTGCCATTGAGCATCACCGAAATTTACTGGTTTTATAATATCCAGGCAATCCTTTCCTCTGTATTGCATGGGACTGTACTCATCAAACATAGTATCGGGGTCACCAAGGAATCTCATGCTTGTGTTTAATCTGACGACATTGCTTCCCATGCCTGTTATGTTTTCTATTTCTGCTTCTTCTTGCGGATACAGCATTTCATTAGCCGCTGATAGCTCTTTTAAAATTTTTGCGAGGGAAATTCTATTAATGTGTGGGGAAATGTTTAAGTTTTCTTGCTCTATTCTCTTTTCTTGTTTTTCCGCTAAATCATTGACCTGTTTTGGTGAGATTATTTCATCCTCTCCAATTAAGTCATTAATAAAATCAGAAGTTTGCTTTTCAAAAAAAGAAGAAAAACCGTTTGATATTGAACTAAGAATGGCCTTAATAGAACCTGTTTTTATATCTTTTAAAATTAACTCATGCTTAAAATCATACCCAGTGGCCTCCGCTAGTAGTTCGCCATATTTTTTATAGGCTGAAATGTAGTGGGCCATCGCTGTGAAAATTTGTTCTGGATTATCTCTTTCTTTTAAAAAGTTGATTTTTATTCCGATAGGATTTTCCATTTCTCACTATCACCACTTAATTAAATTAATACTAAGAGAGTCATATGACATCTACAATATACAAACTTTTCTACAACAATCCACCATTAAGATGAAAAATTTATAGAATTATATCATTGGTAAAAAACACCATTATTTTTGTATTTAATATCAATCAGATAGCGTTCTTGGCTGTAATGAGTTAACAATTACCTGCATATCTTATGTATAACCCAAATGGCTGCAGAGAAGTGGGACATTCGGAATGAAATTTTTTTGGAAAAACTGTTCACTCGGTATTTTTGTTGTTTATTTTCATAATGTTAGCTGGTGAATGCTTGGTGAGCAGTGAACACTTTACTGTTCACTCTGGCCGGTTTGCCGGTAAAAAAAGACCGGCAATGCCGGTCCGGGTAGGTTATGTTGCGGTGGGTTCATCGCACTTCGGCAGCCAGTCGGCGTTGCTTTCCTCCCTGAGGGCTAGATTGGTCTGCATGCCCTGATTTGTGCGGCGCTTATCATAATTTAGTCCGTACTCTTTCAGCATGGCTGAGAGCCCCTTGCCGAACATGGTCAGGCTGAGCGCGTTCCTGTAGCCGTGGGCCTCCATGTACACCAGATAGGCGTGATACAGATACAGACGCGGCTGGCGCGGGATAATGTTGGCGTTCCCCATATACATCCCGTCCGGCTCCGGCAACATTTCCAGATAGCCGCAAAAATCAAAGGTCGGGTCAGCGTCGCGTTTGATGCTGAGCGCCTCATCGGAGTTCTGCTGCGACTGGAGCAGCGCGCGGGCACTCATCGGGTCGCTGAACTGCTGCATCAACTGGCGCACGATGACGGCCAGCTCGCGGGCGATTTTATCCCTGAGCTGCGGGTCGCGCTCCTCCGGGGCTATCTGCTCCGGGAAGTGGATAATCACCCGGCGACGTGACACGCCGCCGCTGCGGTCGGTGAAGCGCATCGGATTGTTGTTCACGGCCAGAATCACCGCCGGAATATGCGTCGAGTAGGGATTCTGGTATTTCGGGTCAACGGAGACCGCATCGCCGCCGGTGATGGCCTTGAGTCCGGCACCGTCACCGCTCCATTTCTCCTGGTCAGGCAGACGAATGAGCGAGAAGCCAATCAGGGAAGCGCGCTTACGGGGGTCTTCCAGCGTGTCGATATCGGCTGACGTGGCGTTATCCTCTCCGGCCAGCATCGTGGCAATTTCGGCGAGAATACTTTTCCCGCTGCCGCCGGGGCCGGTGACTTCGAGAAAGAGCTGCCAGTCGTAGCGGTTCGCCAGCACCATAAACAGTGCGGCCAGAATCACGTTACGTTTTGTCGGGTTGCCACTGGCCGCCCGGTCGAGCCAGCGCCAGAAGTTCGGCGCGTGGGTTTCCAGCGTTTCCCCTTCCACCGGCGGGGTAAAATCCACGTCACACAGGGTGCGCAGCCAGTGCGATTTGCTGTGCGGGCTGAATATCCCGCTTTGGGTATCGAGCACCCCGTTGCGAAAACCAATCAGACGGCGTGCCGGTGCCTCCTGCTGGGGAATAATCAGTTTCAGGGTTTCCACCACCGACGCAATTCTCCCCGATGAGAACGGGGCGCGCAGGCGCTGAAACAGCCCGGCCACATCGCGGGCAAAGTCAGACGGCGGAATTACCTTCCAGATGCCGTTTTCATAGCGGGACAGGAGCTGGCCGTTGGCATCCACGGCCAGCGCTTCGCCGTAATGATCATGCACTCGCATTGCCTTATCGCTGGCGCTCATGGCGGTAAATTCCGCCTCGCTCATGGTGTCGAAGGGGCTTTGTGCCGCTGGCCGGATGGCGGCATAAATGGCTTTCCGTGTGGCGTCCTCCCCCTTCAGCATCATCGCATCATTCCAGTCACCGAACACCGGCGGCAGGGCGACAACGCCCTCACAGGCTGCTGCGGCCGTAGCGGCTTTAGTCTGGCCGGTGCCGTTCAGGTCACGGTCGGCGGCGAGGATAATCTGACAGGCCGGGTGCTTGCTGCGGGCCAGGCTCGCCAGAGAAAGAAGGTTCACGGACGACAGCGCCACCATGACGGTTTCCCCGGTCAGGTGATGCACGCTAAAGGCCGTTGCATAACCCTCTGCTATCCACAGGCGTTTACCGGCCTGTTTCTGCCCGTCGATAAGGTGACATGCTCCTTTGACCTGTCCTCCCTTCAGGGTGCGCTTGAGCCCCTCAGCATTAATAAGCTGGAGGTTAACCAGCGCGCCGGTTTCGTCATACAGCGGCACCACCACATCACCGGCGCGGTAGGCCACGCCGCCGGTTTTGTGCGACGTGGTCAGCGTCAGACACTCACGACCGGCAAAGCCCTTGCGGGTCAGGTAGGCGTTGCCGGTGGCCGGGCGCGTTTTCTCCAGCAGTCTGACGGCCAGCGCGGCCGCTGCTTTACGGTCGGCCTCCGTTCCGGCGTCTGCGGCTGCAATCACCTCCGGGGCTACCGGCGGCAGGTGGCCGGTGACGGCGTTCACCTTCCGGGCGGCCTCAGGTGCCGATATGCCGAACACCTTCTCAACCAGTTTCAGGCCGTCACCGGCGCCGCACCGGTTGCAGTACCATGTGCCGCGCCCTTCCTGGTCATCAAAGCGAAAGCGGTCGCTACGGGCATCACCGCCACAAATCGGGCACGCCTGAGGCCGGTTTTTTATCACTTTCATGCCCAGCGCCGGGAGAATGCGCGGCCAGTGGCCGCACGCCTGTTTTACGGTGTCCGTTACGTTCATTTTCATGGTTTTTTCTCCCTCAGTGCAGTACAGGCGATGTGATATGGCGGGCGCAGAGCTCATCCATCACGGCGAGTCCGAGGAAGGACAGCGACGGGGCGGCTTTCAGCGGCCCGGCCTGCATCAAATCTTCCAGTAATGCACAGGCAATCAGACGGCCTTTTTCCTCGCCATGCTGGCGCAGGTAGAAGCCCTCCAGCTCGGCGGCGATGGCGCTTTCCAGCGCGTCGAGGGTGAGGTGAGGATAGCGGTGCTGGCGTTCGCACAGGGTCAGCCAGGCACAGGCCACGGCACGGCGATACAGGGCGGCACGCAATACGGGCGGCAGAGGCGTTTTCATACGTTGCCCTCCCCGGTGAACCAGCGGTGGTTGCAGCGTTCGACCACGCCGTCGAGCTGGGCGGTCATCAGGTAAATCACTGAGGTGAGCTGTAACTGCTGAGTCGGGTCACGACGCAGGGAGGTACAGTCCTGCACCTGCATCAGGTCGCTGACGAGCTGGCCGACATTGCGCATATGTTCAAGGCATTCGAGGTCACGGGCAGTAATCGTGGAGTGTCTCATGCGCGCACCTCCGCCACCGGCAGACGACCGGCAAACGAGAGGACGTAATCGCGAACGAGTGAAAGGCGTGCGGCCTGTTCATCCCCGGCGACGGCGCGGAGCATACAGATACGGGGCTGACGGTCTGCGCGGCGAACGGCGGCAAACACAAAGACAAACTGCGGGTGTGACGGAGTGAGGGTCGTAGCCATAGGGGCAACCTCCATTGAGTAGCGGTTAACGCCACCACCGGAGTTCTCACGCTCGGGTGGTAGCCCAGACGGGGGTGAGAAACCGGCCTCAATGGGTACCGGCCAGCCCGAAGGCTGCCCCGCCTGAGCCACCATTACGCAGATACAGCAACGGCTTAAGAACCGATGCGTAAACAACAGGTGCACATAGGCATAGACACAAAAAAAGACGCATGGCGCGTCCGGTGTCGCCACTGAGTAACTCGGGTTCTCACGCCCGGCTGTCGATTTTGCGACAGCGAGAAAACTATACCTGGAAACGGCGAAGGGAAGCAAGCCAGAAAAAGGGGCTTTTTGCGGAACGGGCATCATCATGCGTCATAGCCCCGGTTGCGTTCGGCGATACGGTCAGCCATCCACCCGGTGATTTCCGACTGCGCCCACGCCACGTTTTTCCCTCCGAGGGAGATTTGCTTCGGGAAAGCCTCCCGGCTGATGAGGTCGTAAATCGTGGAGCGGGACAGCCCGCACAGATGCATCACTTCGGGCAGGCGGATAAAGCGCTCCGGAACGGTATCAGAAACCGGCATCAGCGGCGCGGCAGGGGCAGAAGACGGGGAAGAAAAAGCGGTGTGCATCGGGCTACCTCATAAAGTCCATACAGTGCCGGTCGTGTCCGTCCGGCTTCGGGTAGCTCTCTATTTTGTGAATATTTTCCCCGAGGGCAACAAGTCATTTTGTAGTGGCCCACCACACAACAGAGCGATTTTTAGACAGTGGCAAACGTTGGCCATCTTTTGGTAAACGTTGGCAAACTGGTGGCCCATTCCTGATTACTTTTATTTATATATTATTGGTTTTTAATCGCAAAAAAGACTAAATGAGCAGGGCTTCGTCAAAACAAAAAGGTGAACAGTAGTGAACAGTTGGTGAACACTTCCACCCTCAACTGTTCACCACTTAAATTACTGTATTTCTTATTCTTTTATTTAGAGTGAACAGTAGTGAACAGTTATATGTAAAAAAACAAACGGTGAGTATGCTTTTCCTGAGACCTTTCTCTGGCAAGCCGGGTTTTGACGTCCTGTTTGTGCCAGAGCTGCCACAACCGCAACAGGTCGTGTTGTTGTGTGTGCCCCGGCAGAATCACCTCATGTTGAAATCACGAGGAAACCTGCCATGACCGACACCACCTTTATCCCTGATTACCTGAAACCGGCGCTGGAGCGACTGGCCGCAGCCCGAGAAGCCCATCTTGAACAGGCCCGCCGGATGGAGGACACCCTGACGGCCATTACCCGCGCGGAGGAGCAGAAAGCGGCGCTGGAGCAGGACAACGGCAGCGACACCCGCACATGGCGCGCCGCTTTCCGTGCCGGGGGTGCCATGCTGACCGATGAGCTGAAAAGCGGCCATATCGAGCGCGTGGCCCGCCGGGAGCTGGCGCAGGAATGCCACAACCTGACCGAAGTGCTGGCCTTTGAACGTGACCAGCTGAAAGCCACCTGCAACAGCACCGCGCGAGCATTCCGCCAGGCGCATCATGCTGTGCTGAGTAAATACGCTGAGGAAGAGCTTAACCGCGCGCTGAATGACACCCTCGGGCCACTGGTCCGGGCGATGGTGCTGAAAGCAGAGGTGATGGAAAATCCGCTGGCCAACACCACCGGCCATCAGGGGGATATCGAGCCGGAGAAAGAGGTCATGCATCAGGTGGTGACCTTCCTGACCAGGAAAGTGAGCGCCTTCTCCGTCACGCCAGCCGATGAGCCGGTGCTCTCCCTGACCGGCTTCCCGGCCGTCGCGCTTGCGCATATGGACCACGACGCCGCCAGCACGCCCGGCGAGCGTAAGGTCTGGCAGGAGAAAATGCGTCAGCGCGAGGCTGACCTGAAAGCGCGGGGGCTGCTGCCATGATGCACTGTCCGTTCTGTAAAAAGTCGGCGCATGCCCGTACCTCCCGCTATCTGTCGGAGAACGTCAAACAGCGCTATCACCAGTGCACCAATATTGAGTGCTCGGCGACGTTCCGCACCACTGAAGCCATTGACGAGGTTATCCGGCCCCCGGCGGAGAAAACGCCACCTGTCGCGGAGCCGGTCACACCTCCGGTACCCCGTAAAGTGCAGGGCTGCTACAGCTCGCCATACCGTCATTAATCAGGGGAGAACTGACCATGACCACCCTTACGCTACAGCAGGCCTTTGAAGCCTGTCAGAAGAACGAAACCGCCTGGCTGAACCGTAAAGCCGAACTGGCGGCCGCAGAGCAGGAATATCAGGAACAGGTGCTGGCCGGGGATGAGCGTATACCGGGCAGAATGCAGACACTGCGCGACATTATCGATGTCAAAAAATGGGAGATAAATCAGGCCGCCGGGCGCTATATCCGCGCCCATGAAGCGGTGCAGCGCATCAGTATCCGCAACCGGCTGAATGACTTTATGCAGGCGCACGGGACAGAGCTGGCCGCCACGCTCGCCCCGGAGCTGATGGGACTCAGTCAGCAGCCCGCACTCCTGACCGGCCATGCGCTCGACCGTTCGGCCCATTATCTGCGCGAAGCACTGTCCGTGTGGCTGAGTACCGGTGAAGAAATTCATTATTCGGCAGAAGACAGCGATATTTTAACGGCCATCGGATTCAGGCCTGACGCGGCTTCGCGGGTGGATAATCAGGAAAAATATACCCCCGCACAGAGTCTGATTTATGCCCGCCGGCGCACGGAACTGGCCGGCAGGTAGCCCCCGCAAAAAATCCCCGAAAATATCGCTATTTTTCCCGAATTAAGCCATGCATCCACAGGGTGCATGGTTTTGCATGCGCTTTCCCTTCCCGTCACTCCCTTCGCAGCCCGCTCCCGGCGCGGCCTGAGCCTGCCCATGCACCTGCATGAAAACCGACCTACGAAGCGTGCAGGCGAGGCGGGGAAAGCACTGCGCGCCAGCGGTAAAGTATTTATTAAATTATATTTAATTTCGCGGCCTGAGCGCGTCGCTGCGCTGCTCTGGTTCTCGGGAGTATCGGTGGGTGGTGTGGTGCTGTTCGAGGGCGTGGCGAGCTCTTGTGACGCTCATTTTTAAGAGGTGGATCCAGGCTTCATCTAAACATAAGATGGTATCCTTACTGGTCTATTATGCGCACGGAGCAAATGAATTGGCTATAGTTGAACTGCACTTTGACGGTGACATTGCACAAGATCACCAGGTGTCTTTAAGGACTCTTTCAAAAAGTTTAGGACACTTGCAGAGTGCCTTAGATAGAGCATATCTAGATATTAAATATGGTAATCTTTGGAAATATGCAAAGATGCACCATGAATATTATAAAGATGTTGAAATGTTGGTGCAGCCTCCTAGGGAAGGCGGATATATTATCGATTTCTTTTCTAAAAAAGAAATTACTAAGAAGGTTGTTGCTAGGGTCTCAAATGCAATAAATAACGCCATAAGCGAAGCACAGCAAGATGGTTTAGAAAATGCTGATACTATCAGTAAAAGTTTAGAAACAAAACGAGCACAAATTTCCGATGATTTAATTGAGCCTCGTGAGTATCAAGAGCTTTTAGAGAGACCTGATGCTGCTGTTAATCGCCGTTATGGGGATAGAGCCATTGTAAGAGAAATAGACCAAATGTTAGCAGTTATTAGATCTCAACACTCTGGTGATAGTACTTTAGAAATTTCGTTGACAGCTGATCGCACGCAAGTTTATGAATTCAACAGATCTAAAGCTAATGCTTTTCATAGAGTTGTTACAAGGAAAAAACTGGGCGACCCTGTAATTTATCGTGTGAAGGTATCAGAAATGGATTTGGACTATCTTTCTGCTAAAATGAGAAACACTTTCAATGATGCAGTGAGCACACTCAGATTCGCTTCAAAGGAAGACTTTCAAGAGGTGTTTCCTTATTTTCAAAATGAAGAAGAAATGATTTTTTTAGGAGCACCTTACATTGAATATGGTGCTTTTGATCCATCTTGCGGAGATGTATATTTTATACAGGTGTATTAATGGATGAGTTAGCTAAGAAAGTCCAAGAAAAATATATCGAGGATCTTACTAATAAGTATCCGCTGCATCGGTTTTTGGTATTGTTTATTGTTATTTTTTTTATGCTAACTTATCAAACTGGTAATGCTGATATTTACAACATTCTGGATGAAACAAATGTTAAGGAACTCTTTGATTTTGAAGGTGGTTTGCTTTCAAAATTATCTATGCTCCAATTGATTAAATGTCTAATGATTTCATGTTTTTTAAATTACTCACATAAAAAGATAAATATTTCAATGTTTAACTGGTTGATTTCGTTTTGTGATTTTAAAAAATACACATCCGACATTCATGGTAAATATAAGTCTTTAAAAAGAAACGATGCATATGATCTTTTCCTTGTCAAAGAGATAGATAAAAAAATAAGTGAAAAAAAATCGCAATTTCGCATTGTTTTGATTAATTCAGAGTTGGTTTTTTCTTTTTTGTTTTGTGTGTTTTGGAGTTTTTATGCTTCTTTTGTTAACATCATTTTAGTATTTTCATTATTGATTCTTTGGGTTTATATTCAGTGGGCGTGTTATAAGTTTTATATAACTGATTTTTTCCCACTATATGTGGCAAAGAAATACTTACTAGATGAGCCGATAGTTATTGCAGATGGCTTTCATGATTGAAAGCCATCTTACTTTTTCAAAATTTTAATTTATTTGTATCTTTCTATTAATAATCCCCACCATGATAGGATTTCTCTACGTTGTTCGAGGTACAAGGCTCGATTATATGCTCTTCTTACTTCATCCTTATCAACATGGGAAAGGGCAGCCTCAATAACATCGGGATTAAAACCGGCCTCATTTAGAGCTGTACTTGCGATAGAACGTAACCCATGAGCAACCAATTTCCCACCATAACCTATTCGCTTAAGTGCAGCATTGGCCGTTTGACTATTCATAGGCTGTTTTGGATCATTTCTGCTGGGAAAAATATGTTCTCGATGTGCACTAATAGGTTTCATCACATCCAGCATTTCCAATGCTTGTAGTGACAAAGGAACAATGTGTTCACGCTTAGCCTTCATTCGTTCGGCGGGAATCGTCCAGAGTTTGGCATCGAGATCGATCTCTTCCCATCGTGTACCGGAAGCCTCAGAAGGGCGCACAAGTGTCAGGAGCTACCATTCAATAAGGCAACGAGTCGGAATGGATAGGTTTGACATGACCAAAGAACGCATCAGCTTTGGCAATTCTTCTGGTCGTAGCGTCGGCATGTTTTGCTTTTTAGGTTTCTCAAATGCCATCCCAACCCCTGATGCTGGGTTTGCATCAATCAGACCGGTATTAACCGCATAAATCATTATCTCGTTCACACGCTGTACTAAGCGGCGAACCGTCTCTAGCGCACCACGAGCTTTGATTGGCTCCAGGGCTTCAACAATTGTTCTGGCTTTAATTTCCTGAACAGGTATAGCCCCAATAGCAGGAAAAACGTCTTTGTCCAAAGAGCGCCAAATGTCTTTTGCATAATCCTCTGTGACGCTTTTGCTTTTAATCTGGAACCAGTTAGCGGCCACGGTTGAGAAAATGCTGTCTAACTCAATCTGGCGTTGTTCTGACGCTTGCTCCTGCTGCTGTTGTGGATCCATGCCTTGCGCGAGCGTGGTTAAGTGCTGGTCGCGTATCTGACGAGCTGCAGCGAGTGTCAGGGCAGGGTATGATCCGAGACTCAAATTTGTGCGGCTGCTGCTTCCCGGTCGCTGATAACGGAAGCGCCAGAGTTTTTTACCGGAGGTTTTGACGAGCAAGAACAGGCCATCACCATCATGCAGGGTGAAGTCTTTTTCGCGGGGTTTCGCTTTGAGGATTTCGTTGTTAGTGAGGGGGCGTGTAATGCGCGCCATGTCTGGATCCCTTCCATAATTGGTACACGTTTAATGGACCAAGTATAGCGTGTACCTAAACGTGTACCAATTTTCTCTGGATTTAGCCGGATACCCTCGGACAATGACAGACACAAAAAAGCCCGCAGGGCTTGTGCCATGCGGGCTTTCAGGATTTCCCCGGACGTATCCGGAAGAGCAAGTGGTGGAGCTGGCGGGAGTTGAACCCGCGTCCGAAATTCCTACATCCTCGGCACTACATGCTTAGTCAGTCTTTACATTCGCTTGCCAGCTGCGGACAGACACGCCACTAACAAACTAGCCTGATTAGATTTAACGCTTCAACCCCAGGCAGGGCATCCACGCGATCTCTTTTGGGTTTGACCTCTCTTTGATCCCCGTCTTAAGAGCGGAAGCTAGGGAGAGAGGGCTCAGAGCAGGTTATTAAGCTGCTAAAGCGTAGTTTTCGTCGTTTGCGACTATTTTTTTGCGGCTTTTATCGTGGCCAACCGCCCCACGGCATGCACCTTGGGTTTCGCAAATCCCGTCGAATCCAGAATCAGCCCCAAGTTGTGAAACGCAGTATATCAGAAAATCAGTACGGAATACCAGTACTTAACGCCCTGCGTGCTTCATAATTCTTGCTTTGTCTAATTTCCACTCACGTTCGCGGATGTCATCGCGTTTGTCGTGTTCTTTCTTACCTTTGGCAATGCCGATTTTGACTTTGCACCAGGCGTTTTTCCAGTACAGCGACAGTGCAACCACGGTGTGCCCGTCACGGTTGATTTTGCCGTACAGGCTGTCCAGTTCACGCTGGTTGAGCAGCAGTTTGCGTGTCCGGGTCGGGTCGCAGACAACGTGGGATGAGGCCACGCTGAGCGGTGTGAAGTTGGCACCAAACAGGAAAGCTTCGCCGTCACGGAGGATGACGTAACTGTCCCCCAGGTTAGCTTTACCTGCGCGTAATGATTTGACTTCCCAGCCCTGCAGCGCCAGACCTGCCTCTATCTCTTCTTCGATAAAGTAGTCGTGGCGGGCGCGTTTGTTCAGCGCGATGGTGGCAGAGCCTGGTTTGTGAACTTTTTTCTTTGTCATAATGACCACTATTATACGTTATGCACACCCGAAATAAATTGCTTATTTATCCGTCGCACGGTAAATGCTGCTATTTTAAGCGCCTTTGCGGGTTTTCTGTCCCTGTACGCTGTTTTTAACATGTCAGCGGGATTTGGCAAGTGCTTTTTGTGACAAACATCTTTGTTGTCATTAAGATACATTCTGTCATCAGCGCGTGCCGTATTGTGCATTTATCTCCGCGCCGGAGCACAGTATAATACGATTTAACAGGCGGCGATAATTTCCGCCGTTTCGTGATTTTTGACCGCAGGATGTGTTATGCCGCAAATTAGCCGCTCCGCACTGGTTCCGTTCAGTGTGGAACAGATGTACAACCTGGTGAATGATGTCCGTGCGTATCCGGAATTTTTACCGGGCTGCGTGGGAAGCCGTATTATCAGCCACGGGCAGGATGAGATGACCGCGTCTGTGGATGTATCCAAAGCCGGTATCAGTAAAACCTTTGTGACCCGCAATCAGCTGACCAGCAATCAGCATATCCGTATGCAGCTGGTGGAAGGCCCGTTCCGTAAACTGATGGGTGGCTGGTCGTTTATTCCGCTGAGTCCTGAGGCGTGCAAAGTTGAACTGAATCTGGATTTTGAATTTACCAATAAACTGGTTGAGCTGGCCTTCGGCCGTATATTTAAAGAGCTGGCCGGTAATATGGTGATGGCATTTACCAAACGGGCAAAAGAGGTTTACCGTGTCTGATATTTCTGTTGAAGTCTGTTATGCCCTGCCTGATAAACAGTTTCTGATCCCAGTGAAAATAAACGAAGGCGCCACGGTGGAAGCCGTTATTCTTGCCTCCGGTATTTTAGCATTACGGGATGATGTGGATTTAACGCAGAATAAAGTCGGTATTTTCAGCCGTCCGGCAAAACTGACGGATATTGTCAGTGATGGTGACCGCGTGGAAATATACCGTCCGCTGATTGCTGACCCGAAAGAAATGCGCCGCAAACGGGCAGCAGAAGCCAGCCGTAAGAAAAAAGAAGACTGAGTCTGTATTCCCGCTGATTTCCGGTTTATTTACCGGACCTGCGGGAAATAACTGTCCAGATTATCCAGCCCCTGTTTTTCCTGTGAAAATGTCACGGTGGTTTCTGTCTGACTGCGGGTAATGGTCAGTATCCACAGACTGTCAAAATCATCACGCGGCCAGGCCGGCATATCCGAATAGTCCCCGCCGGTCTGTTTCAGAATATCCCTCACCACTTTTATCAGATTATCGTGTTCCCAGACCACAAAGACCGTGTGCCCGTAATGGGCTTTATCCAGCAATGCATCGCGCAGGGCTTTGGTTTCTTTGGCGTGAAATTCCAGATGTACCGGCAGTGACAGGCGGACAGCCACCGGAGTGATGGTCTGAAGGGAACGCAGCGAGTGACCGAGCTTGCTTTGTTTCGGTGCGGCGGCATACAGGGCATCCGCCTTTCCGTAACGGGCGATCAGAAGATCCGCCAGCGCCAGTGCGCGGTTTAATCCTTTGCCGGTTAACTGGCCGCTGTCGTTATCCGGTTTTTCGCCGTGGCGCAGAAAAACCAGTGTCTGTACTGAATGAGTCATCCGGCTGATACCTGATTTGCAGAATACGGATTTAAGAAACCGGACGTCCATGACAATCCCTTTTGTTTCCGGAAGGATTCAGTGTAATCGTCCGCCGCCGGTTAGCCTACTTTTTTGCAGGAATTTTTATTTTTCAGAGAAAATGCACTTTCCTGCTTATGTCAGTATGTTACCCCGCTTATTTTATCGTCATCTTTCATTCTCAGACAGTTTGACCCGTGAAAAAGAAAATAACAGGAAAAAACGCGGTTACGCCATTTTCGCCTTCCCGGTCAGGCTTTTTCATTCCGTTGACGGGTACACTATTTCGATGCCATTAATAAGGGAATATAACAGTATTACATAAAGGATATTATTTATGCGCCAGATTACCATCCGCTTAGCCGACCCTTCCGATGCAGCGGCGCTGTGCGATATGCACCAGGATTTTACGTCATATGCCAATACCTTACAGATGCCGTACACCTCGCGGAAGTTCTGGGAACACCGGATGAGTCAGGGTGATCAGTCAGCCACCCGGCTGGTCGCTGTTATTGACGGCGTGGTGGTCGGGCTGCTGGGTATCAATCAGAACAGTAATCCCCGCCGCCGCCATGTGGTGAATTTTGGTATTACGGTAAATAAAAGCTACCGCGGCCAGGGTGTCGGCAGTGCATTAATGCAGGCAATGATTGATTACTGTGATAACTGGCTGGGCATCCGCCGTATTGAATTAGAAGTATTTGCCAATAATCCGGACGGCCTGGCGCTGTATGAAAAATTCGGTTTTCAGCGCGAAGGTATTGCCCGCGATTATGCATTCCGCGACGGACGCTATGTCGATGCTATTCTGATGAGCCGGATAAACGATCAACCCAAATAACCGGATAATCCGAAAAGACAAAAACGGAAAATAATGTATGGAACATAAATGGGTCTGTATTCAGTGCGGGGAAAAAGAGATTCCGCAATACGCGGAATATTGTGATGAGTGCGCGGAAAAACGGATGTCGCGGATCGGCGGCTGGTTGTGGCTGCCGTTAATTACCCTTTTTCTGTCACTGGGTGCCGGTGGTTACACTCTGAGTGAGTGGTATGATTTATATCAGCAAAATGCGGGGTATATTCCTGACCGCGTATTGCAGGTCATGTATATTAATATTGCTTTTACCATACTGACTATGCTGCTGATACTGACAACGCTGTATTATTTCTTCAGGCTCTCCCGTTATCTGCCGAAGCTGTTTATTGCCTTTATTCTTTTTGCCATCGCCTCGGAAGCCATTCAGGAAATCGTGCTGGTTAATCTGCTGGATGTTAATGTTGACTTCACTCTTTATTATCCGCTGATAAGATTGGTTATTTACGCTATCATCTGGGTTTCGTATTTCCTGGTGTCTGAACGGGTAAAAAGAACATTTGTTCATTAATTTAAGGGAAACAGCATGAATAAGTTTATTTTTCCGGCAATCGTTTGTGCCGCCACACTGGTCACACTACCTGCGAATGCAGGTAAACTGCCGGATAATCCTTATTTATCGACTGCGGTACTCAGTAGTGCGGGCAGTGTCTACAGCTCTGTGATGATAAGCGGTGCGATTTTATCGCCGATCATTTTACCGGCTCAGCTGAGTGCGGAGTCTGTGGAAAACAATAAGAAAGAAAAAGTCACCACCATCACCGGCAAAACCGATAAAAATGAAGATGTCGCCCTGCTGGTTGCCACTGAAAAACTGGAGAAAACCCCGGTGAATCCGGGTGATAAACTGACACTGGAACCGGCCGAAAAAGGCCCCGGTGCGTATCTGAAAAAGGACGGGAAAATCATTTCCCATATGGTAACTCAGGATGATCGTGAATTAACCCATCAGGAGAAGATGCCATAATATGCGACTGCTGAAATCCGTTTTTGCGGCTGCCCTGCTCACTGCGTCCGGCCTTGCATACAGCGGCAGTCAGAACTGTGCGGATAAATCCCCGCCCACGCCGCAGGAAGCCGCACAGCGCACCGCACAGGCCAAAGTGCTGAATGACTGGCTGGAGAAACAGGGCGACCGGGTCGTTCTGCTGGTCCGTCAGGGTCAGGCACTGAGTGACTACGGGCTGAGCTTTTCCCATGCCGGTTATGCCGTACGGGAAAGGAACGGTACCTGGCGGGTGTATCATAACCTCAACACCTGCGGTACTGCGCAGTCTGAGCTGTGGATCCAGGGACTTTATCAGTTTATTGATGATGACCTGGCCGGGAATACCATCGCCACCCTGCACTTCCCGCCGGCCTTACAGTCCCAGTTGCTGAAAGTGCTGCGTGACCCGGAACTGCGCAAAGCCCTGCATAATCCGGCGTATAATATGGTGGCGCATCCGTTTGCGACCGACAGCCAGAACTCCAACGGCTGGGTGCTGATGGTATTCGCGGCAGCCCGCTCTCCGGGCGTGAATTCGGTTTCTGCCGGGGTAAACTGGCTGAAATCAGAATTCTATATCGGCTCCTCCGCCGAGGCCGGATTAATCAAACGGGCACTGGCGGACAGCCTGATGCCGCATATGTCCACTGACGGGCAGCCGGTGACCGGTATTGTCACCTTTAACTCCGGCGACAGCCTGCTCGGTTTTCTCAGCCGCTACGGCAAATTCCGGGTTGAGTGCAGTCACGGCAGCTTCGGCAGCGCCGTCTGTATGGTGCCGCTGCCGGAATAATTACCACCCCGGTTATTTTATATCCTGCTGCCATCGTTTCTGATGGCAGCATTTTTCGTCGATTTTTTGTTCTCCTTCCCGTTTATGTGATTTCCCTCCCCGCTTTTGCCGACAACCTGTCCGTTATATTAAATTTTCTTTTCCTTTTATTTTCATTAATTTAGTTGCAAACAATTACTTTACCAGGCTAATAATAAATCATAACAAGAGCATGGCCTTTTATTTTAAAAACACCTTTAGCGGCAACTGCCAACACCACGTAAGACAGGGGAAACACCATGAGCAAACACGAAACGTCATCCGCGCCTCCGGCGCATGACCACGATTTTATGTTTACGCCCATACCGATGACACACCGCCGCGAGACCTGGAAACAGGTGCTGGTCTGGATAGGTTTCGGTTATGTGGCAACCGGGTTATTTATCGGCGGCGCCCTGGCCGGGGCCAACGGCGGGCCGGGAATGTCATTTCCGATGGCGCTGCTGGCTATCGCCATCGGGATGGGATTGTTGTTTATTCTCACCTCGCTGCTCGGCATTATGGCGCAGCGCACCGGGCTGAGCCTGGCGCTGATCAGCCGTTTTTCCTATGGCCGTTTCGGCGCAAACCTGCCGATGATTGCTATGGGGCTGCTGACCCTCGGCTGGTTTGCGGCGATAACCGGGATGGTCGGGGATATCTGGGGCACGTTCCTGGGCAACCCCAGCGGGATCATCGTCTTTAACCCGGCGGAGCACGGCTACAGCGGTGCGCCGATCACCCTGGAAGTCTTTCTTTCCTGTGTCGTCGCCGGCCTGCTGTTTACGTACACCTCACTGCACGGCATGAAAGGACTGGAAATTATCGCTATTCCGGTATCGCCGATTATTATGATTATCGCCGTGATCACCGGCTATGCCATGTTGCAGGAAGGCGGCGGATTATCCGTCTTTATTGAGAATTCCAACCGCAATGAAGGGCTGATGCTCTCCACCGCGATCACGATGGTGGTCGGCAGCTGGATTGCCGGAGCAGTGATGGGCGTGGATCTATTCCGCTTTAATAAGAGTATTTCTGCGGTATTCTGGGGATCGGCAGCCTGTTTTATCTTCACCAACCCGCTGCTCAATGTGGTCGGTTATATCGGCACCATGACGGTCGGGATGCCGAACTACATTACCTGGATGATCGAGAAAAGCTTCCTGCTGGCGTTGATCGGGGTGATCACCTGGACACTGTCACTGTGGACCACCAACGACGCGGAACTCTACTGTAACTCGCTCTATACCGGACCGGTGCTGGATTCCGTTGGTGTGAAAGTCAATAAAAACGTCCTGATTCTGACCACCGGGATTATCGGTACTGTGCTGGGCGCTATCGGTTTTTACCAGATCTTCTTTGCTGATTTTATTAACTATCTCGGCATTATGGCACCGCCGCTGGCCGGGCCGCTGCTGGCGGATTACTACATCACCCGCAAATGCCGCTACGACATCACACAGATTAACAGTCAGCCGAAATACAATTACGCCGGAGTGATCAGTGCGCTGGCCGGGATGGCTTCCGGTCTGGTGATGGCACTGAACAATATTCTGTCTGACTGGCCGACCGGCCTGCTGGCATTAGTTATTACCGTTATTATTTATCTGATATTGCATCCGCTGCTGGCGGCAAAAGCCACCTCACCGGCCACAGGGAGATCATAATGAAAAAAGTTTATCTTAATGAATTTACGACTGAAGAGCTGAAAAACCGGTTCGATAAGGGCGAAATCGACAGTGCCATTACCATTTTCGGCAGCTGTGAGAGCCACGGCCCGCATCTGCCGCTCGGTCCGGATCTGTTTGTGCCGGAAGCCGTTGCCCGCCGGGCGGCACAGCGTTTATCCCGTACGATTGTGGTACCGGGTGTGCCGTTCGGCACTTCCGCACACTATAACGGCACACCGATGGCGATTAACATCCGCTTTGAAACCGTGATTGCGATTGCGGAAGATATGTTTGAGAGCCTGATTCAGTACGGCATCAAACACATTTTTGTCTTCAATGGTCACGACGGGAATATTCCGTCGCTGGATATCGCACAGCGGAATGTCAAAGCGCGTCATAAAGATGTGGTCTTTGCATTCCTGCCGGCCTGGTGGTCCGTACTCGGCGGCCGTCTCGGGGAGAATTTCTTCCGTGAATGGAACGGCCTGGGGCATGGCGGTGAGGGGGAATCCTCCATTACCGCTGCAGTGTGTCCTGAACTGTGCGACCTGAGCAAAGCGGTACGCCAGATGCCGGAAGACAGCATCCGCCACGGCGATAATGTGCAGATTATGTGGGATATCACCGAGGTTTCGGTGACAGGTGCCACCGGCGATCCGACTTACGCCAGCATTGAGAAAGGCGAAAAAATGCTGGATGCCCTGACTGACCTGGTGGTGGAAAGTATTGAGGCGCTGGAAAAAACCAACTGGAATTATGATTTACGCGCTAAGTAAACAGTAAAATGCCCCGCGATGCGGGGCATTTTTTCAGAGTCCGGCAAATTCAGGGATTGGCGGTCGTCCGTGTGATTCCAGAAAATCCAGTACCCGGCGCGGGGTGACATTCAGGATGCGCGCTTCAGGAAACTCAATCTCCCGCAGCATGGTCACCACCCGCTCAAAATTCCCCAGATAACCGGCATAGTGGGAATCCGAACCCAGCGAGATCCAGCCGCCGTGGTCACGCACCGCTTCGGCAATCGCCCGGCAGTTTTTCTCGCTGCCTGCCCGCGAATGCAGAAATGAGGAGTTATTCATCTCCAGTGCCACATTGCACTCTTTTGCCGCCTGCACCACTGCCTGAATATCCAGCGGATATTTCGGGTTTCCGGGATGGGTGATAATCTGCACTTTTCCGCTGCGGATAGTGGCGATCATCGCTTCGGTATTGGCGGCCTGTCCTTGCGGCTGCAACACCGGTTCGTGAAAACCGGCGAGGATAATATCCAGCTGCTGCGCCATTTTATCGGTGCAGTCCGTCTCTCCGGCCTGATTTTTAATATTGGCCTCAATACCGTACAGCAGCCCCGCGCCGTTAATCATGCGCGGCAAAACCGGCATATTGGCAAAATGCCACGGATGCGGCCCGTCCGCCATTTCCGGCCCGTGGTCGGTGATCGCAAACAGGGTTATTCCTTTCTCCGCCGCTTCGGTAAAATATTCACGGACGGTACTGTAAGCATGGGTACTGGCAACCGTATGGGCATGTAAATCAACCGGATATATCACTCTGCTCTCCTTTCTGCGGTTAAGCACCTCTTAACCCTATCAGATTCTGAAACGGGTCTTCAACCCGGCACACGGATTAACACACTGGCGGGTGTCAGGGTTATCATGCGCTTTTTCCGTTCTGTAACAGCTGTTCAATCAGCGCGGGCAGTTCCGGATGGTCTTCATGCCAGACCGTGATCCCGTTTGTCTCAAACAGTGCCGTTGCCACACCGTTGCCGGATTTCAGTATGCCGTCAAATGCACCACTGTAAATCACGCCGCTGCCGCAGGACGGACTGTTAGCTTTAAGGATCACATGCGTGATATTCCGCTGTTGCAGATGCTCCAGTGCCCGCAGTGCGCCCTGTTTAAAGGCATCAGTGACATCTTCGCCGTCACTGCCGGTAACCCGGGCGGTACCCGCCCAGACATCACAACCCTCACCACCGGTGATTTCCGCCGGGGCGCGGGGCACCGGCAGACCTCCGAGGATTTCAGGGCATACCGGAACCGCCATTCCGCTGTTCTGCAGCGCTTTCAGCGGAGCATATAATTTATGGCTGCCGTCGTAACGGACGGCTTCACCTGCCAGGCAGACACTGATTGCAATCATCATATTCTCGCCGTGTTTACCGGTATAATTCAGATAGTGATAATCAATACCTGATAGTAAATAACTTATGAGCGCGGGACAAGCCGGGCAGATGTCTCCTTTTGCCGGAAAAAATGCTAAACTCTGCACGATCACCTATTTAACCGGAGTATACCTCTTTATGCACGCACCCACCCCGTCAGAAAAACCGGTGTTATCCGTTTTTGATTTTGACGGCACGCTGACCCGCCGTGACAGTTTTGTTCCTTTTCTGCGTTTTGCCTTCGGGAAACGTGTTTTTTCCCTGCGGATGCTGCGTCTGGTTCTGCCGACACTGCGCTGCTTTTCACGTAAACTGACCCGCGACGAACTGAAAGAAGTGCTGATCACCACCTTTCTGACCGGTACCGATGCACGCTGGGTGGAGAAAAAAGCACAGGAATTCTGTGAACGTTACTGGCATAAGATGATGCGTCCGGAAGGTCTGCGCGCGGTGGCAGCGGAAATTGCATCGGGTGCGGAAGTCACACTCTGTTCCGCGTCCCCGGAACTGGTTCTGAAGCCGTTTACGGAGCGGCTGGGGATCAAACTTATCGGGACTCAGCTGGAAGAGAAAGACGGCATTCTGACCGGGAAAATCAACGGCAACAACTGCCGCTGCGGCCAGAAAATTGCCCGGCTGCAACAGGTTTACGGTGATTTATCCGCTTACCATATGCGTGCCTGGGGCGATTCACGGGGGGATTATGAACTGCTGTATGCCGCAGGCGAACCTCACTGGCGTCATTTTCACCGCAATCCGGCGAAATATGAAAAACGCCGCAAACAGTTTTCATCCCGCTGAAAAACAAAAACGGGCTGTATCATACAGCCCGTCAATAATCACAGCGGCCGTTATTTCGGCATTTGCTGTTCCATCATGGCTTTAGCCCGGGCTAACGCATCAATACCCTGTTTACAGGCTGCATCCTGTGCATCAGCTGGTAATTCCATAAACTGCTTTTTGAAGTGATAATGCAGCACGCCGTAACCGGCAATTTTTGCCTTCACGCCGCAGCACAAAACAGATTTTCTGCTCAATCCGGCGGCGGATCGCCTCACACCGTTGCGGCTCCTGTGCCGCAACGGTATCAAGGGCAATTAACGCCGTGAGATCCTGTTCCGTTGCCGGGGATATTTCCCCGGCGCTCCGGTTATTTGTCATCATGACGTTCAGGCATCCTCCTGAACAATGCCGGTTCCGGCCGGTTCAGATTTCTGTGAGGCCAGCAATTCAAGCAGTGCATACTGTTTTGCCGTCCGTTGTTCCGCTTTTTCCGCCAGAACAGCGGCTCTCGCCGGATCACTGCTGCTGAGGCGGTTAAAACGCTGCTCCTGATGCATCACCTCCGCCAGGGATTGTGACGGCGGACGGGAATCCAGTACCAGCGGCGCTTTGCCGGTTCCGTCACGACGCGGATCAAACCGGTACAGCGGCCAGAACCCGCTGGCGGTCAGAGCTTTCATCTGGTCGTAACTGAATGCCAGATCATAACCATGCTCCTCACACGGGCTGTAGGCAATAATCAGGGACGGGCCGGGATAGGATTCCGCTTCCTGAATCGCTTTCACCGTCTGATTCATCTGGGCGCCGATGGCTATCTGTGCCACATACACATTGCCGTACATCATCATGGACACGCCCAGATCCTTGCGGGATTTGCCTTTACCCTCCTCCCCGAATTTAGTGACGGCTCCCATCGGTGTCGCTTTTGATTGCTGGCCGCCGGTGTTGGAGTAACACTGGGTATCGAGCACCAGCACATTGACATTCTCACCGCTGCTCAGCACATGGTCGAGCCCGCCAAAGCCGATATCATAAGCCCAGCCGTCACCGCCGATCAGCCAGACGGATTTCGGCAGAAGGTAATGCGCATCCTCTGACAGCTCACGGGCACGCGGATCCGGGTTATCCGCCAGTAATGTCCGCAGTTCCGTGATAGCCGCACGTTTTTCATCCGCAGACAATGCCTCATCCGTCAGCCGCTGCCGTAATTCATCCGGCAGTTGTGCCGCAAAGGTCATCAGCAGGCGTTTTACCCGTTTTTTGTGCTGGTCAGCCGTCAGGCGGAACCCCAGCCCGAACTCGGCATTATCCTCAAACAGCGAGTTCGCCCAGGCCGGACCGCGTCCCTCTTTATTAGTGGTATACGGCGTGGTCGGCAGGTTACCGCCGTAAATGGAGGAGCAGCCGGTGGCATTGGCGATCAGTAGTTGTTCGCCGTAGAGCTGGGTCAGCAGTTTGATATAGGGCGTTTCACCGCAGCCCGCACAGGCGCCGGAGAATTCAAACAGCGGCGTGATAAGTTGTGATGTCCGGATATCAATGCGTTCAAGCCGCGATGCCGGAGTGTCCGGCAGTTGCAGGAAGAAATCAAAGTTAGCTTTTTCCTCTGCCAGATGCGCCAGCCGCGGCTGCATATTAATGGCGCGGACGGACGGATCTTCCCGGTCTTTCGCCGGGCAAACCTCATAACAGAGATTACAGCCGGTGCAGTCCTCCGGTGCGACCTGAAGGACATAATCCATCCCTTTCATATCGCGGGATTTAACCGGCAGGCGCTGCAGTGTATCCGGTGCGCCGCTGAAATCCGCGGGATCGGCCACTTTGGCGCGGATCGCCGCATGCGGACAGGCCGCGACACAATAGTTGCACTGGGTACAGAGAGACGGTTTCCAGATGGGGATCATCTCCGCGATATTGCGTTTTTCCCAGCGGGTGGTGCCGGAAGGCCAGGTGCCGTCCGGCGGGAATGCCGATACCGGCAGAGCATCACCGCGTCCGGCCAGCATCATCGCAGTGACAGTTTTGACAAAGTCCGGCGCGTTATCCGGCACAACCGGCGGACGCGGCTGACTGAGCGGATCCACTGCCTGCAACGGCACGCGGCGCAGGGCTTCCGGGGTGCGGGCTATCGCCATCAGGTTATCCTGAACGACACTTTCCCCTTTTTTGCTGTAGCTGCGGATAATCGCCTGCTGTAAATAAGACTGAATTTCCGCCGCCGGTAACAACGCCGTCAGATGGAAAAACGCCATCTGCATAACGGTATTAATCCGCGCACCGAGGCGGCATTCACGGGCAATGCGGTAGGCATTGATAACATACAGTTGAGCCTGTTTCTCCGCCAGGATCGCCTGAACATCCTGCGGGATATGGTGCCAGGCCTCATCCGCCGGATACGGGCTGTTGAGCAGGAAAATCCCGCCCGGTGCCAGTTTTTCCGCCATTTCATATTTATCGAGAAACTGCCACTGATGACAGGCAATAAAATCTGCCTGCCGGATCAGATAAGTAGCACGGATCGGCTGTTCACTGATGCGCAGATGAGAAACGGTAAGGCCGCCCGCCTTTTTCGAGTCATAGACAAAAAAGCCCTGGGCGTAGTTATCCGTATGACTGCCGAGGATCTGAATGGCATTTTTGGCCGCCGAAACCGTACCGTCACTGCCCAGCCCGTAAAACAGCGCACTGAGGCGGTGTGTGACCGGCAGCTCCGCCGGAACCGGTGCCAGGGACAGCCCGGTGACATCATCAATAATACCGGACGTAAAGCGGCGTTTCGGCGAGGTTAACGTCAGTTCGCGGAAAATCGCCATCACACAGTCCGGGTCAAACTCTTTGGATGACAGCCCGTAGCGTCCGCCGATAATACGCGGTAACTGCGCCCGCTCCCCGTTCTGATACGCTTCGGCAAAGGCGGTCATTACATCCAGATACAGCGGCTCTGCCTGAGCACCCGCTTCTTTGGTCCGGTCGAGCACGGCAATGTGCTGCACACTGTCCGGAATGGCATCGAGGAAATGCTGTGCGGAGAACGGCCGGTAGAGATGCACTTCCAGCACGCCGACTTTTTCGCCCTGCGCAATCAGTTTGTCCGCCACTTCCTCCGCCGGACCGGCGGCAGATCCCATCAGGATAATCAGGCGCTCTGCCTGCGGATGTCCGTAATACGTAAACGGCTGATAATAACGACCTGTCACCTCACCAAATGCAGCCATTGCATCAGTGACATGCTGATAAACCGCGTCATACCACGGGTTAGTCGCTTCACGGGCCTGGAAATAGGTATCCGGATTAGCAGATGTGCCGCGTATTACCGGATGTTCCGGCGATAGTGCTCTGTCGCGGTGGGCGCGGATCGCCTCTGCCGGGATCAGTTTGCTCAGCTCCGCACGGCTGACAGCAATAATTTTGTTCATCTCATGAGAGGTACGGAAACCATCAAAGAAATGAATAAACGGCACGCGGCTGTTCAGTGTGGCTATCTGTGAAATCACCGCAAAGTCCTGAGCCTGCTGGACGCTGTTGGCACACAGCAGTGCACAGCCGGTCTGGCGTACCGCCATCACATCCGAGTGATCGCCGAAAATAGAGAGCGCGTGAGTCGCAACCGTCCGCGCCGCCACATGCAGAACAAACGGGATCAGCTGACCGGCAATTTTATACAGCGACGGGATCATCAGCAGCAATCCCTGGGAGGACGTGAAAGTGGTCGACAGTGCGCCGGTCTGAAGTGCGCCGTGAACGGTGGCAATGGCTCCGCCCTCGGACTGCATTTCCATCATGCGCGGGACATCGCCCCACAAATTGGGTTCCCCAGTCGCGGACCAGTGGTCGGCATATTCGGCCATGGTGGAACTCGGGGTAATAGGATAGATGGCGATCACTTCATTCAGCTGATACGCCATCCGGGCCACCGCCTGATTAGCATCAGTGGTGATCATGCTATGTATTTCGTTGCTCACAATAAGACCCTTCATTTTTATTATTTTTTACAACATAACAGAATAAAAAATGCCGGATTATCGTGATTGTGGTTTGTTATCTGTCTGTAAGCGCGGTTTACTCCGCTGCCGTCAGCACATATTCCGCCGCTTCACAGCGGTATATTTCCGTGACCTGCGGACGGTCGCGCAGTGCCGGGAGTGAATCATCACTGACACTGAGGCGGATCCCCAGACCACAGGCTTTGCCCAGTGACGGCGGGATGTCCGTCACGGTGAAAGGCTGCCCGGCCGCTGTAAGATGCTTACGCATCGCCACCACACCGAGCATATTTTCAAATAAAATCAGATAGTCATTCATGAACGGATATCCCCGGAGGTCATGACGGCCTGTTTCTGTAACTGACGGATGCCGTAAATGGCCGCACCGATAGCACCGGCAAACTGCCCGTCCGGATGTGTGATTACCTCTGCTCCCAGGTGCTGTGAAAGCCGCTCACAGAACGTCTGACTGCGGCTGACCCCGCCGCTGAACAGCACTGACGGCACGGTACTCAGCCGCTTGGCAAACCCGGCGGTACGTTGTGCCATTGAATTCACAATTCCCGACAGAATCGACTCCGGCTCCACCCCGGCAGATCGCAGGCTGATCACTTCCGATTCGGCAAAGACCGTACACATGCTGGAGATAGCATGCGGCTCAATCCCGCGGATGGTGTCATCCACCGCCGTGATATCGGTGCCGAGTGTCCGGCTGATCACATCCAGAAAACGCCCCGTCCCGGCGGCGCATTTGTCGTTCATCAGAAAATCCGTGAGATGCCCCTGCTCATCAAGCCGGATCACCTTGCTGTCCTGGCCGCCGATATCAATAACCGTGCGGGTCTGCGGATGCAGCCAGCGTGCCCCGATCCCGTGACAGGAGATTTCCGTGACCTGTTTGTCCGCAAAGTCCGCCAGCTTGCGGCCATAGCCGGTGAGGGTCAGATACGGTTTGGTGTCACATTCACCGCAGAGGGTTTCCCAGGCTTCCAGAATCGCGGACTGCGGCCGGAACGGAGTCGGGATCAGGAAGCGGCGCAGGATCACGCCGCCGTCTTCATCACTGAACAAAATCCCTTTGGTGGCCGTCGAGCCCGAGTCAATACCGATACTCAGCATGACGCCTCCTTATAACATCTCAATAAAGGCGGCAATGCGGGTAGCAAGCTGACCGGTGTCAGAGGTGGAATAATCTGTCTCAATCGCCATATACGGAATATCGTGTTTTTCACGGATATGCCGGTTTATCAGCAGCGATTCCACCGCATAGGTGTGACAGGCCTGGAGGATCACATCAATCACCCCGTCCACCTGATAGTCCTGCACCATCTCACTGAGCATATTCAGACGCTGTGTGTTCGGTGAAATACAGGAGCAACCGATAGCAAGGTATTTTTCGGTCAGGGCATCATAAACATCGGCCTGCGGATTTTCATCCACACACTGTTCAGTGGCTTTCGCGCCTGTGCAGTTTTCATAACCGACCACCCAGCCGCCGTTCTCTTCGATAATCCGCACCACTTTTTCCGCCGCCCCGCCAATCGGGCAGCCGGTGATCAGAATGCGCGGACGCGGATCCAGCCGTTTACCGGCAGCATATTCCGCACGCACTTTGGCGGTCAGCGTTTCCAGCTCGCCGATCAGAGCGCGTTTATCAAATTTGAAAGTAGCACCATAGACCACACTGAGGATCTCACGGCCGGTCATGGCTGGCGGATTGAGCTGCCCGAGGCGGTAAAATTCGGTTAATGCGCGGCGTTCGCGGTTGCGTAAATCAATTGCATCGCGGATCCCCTGTTCTGTAATTTCACAGCCGAACTGCTCTTCCAGCCGTTTCTGAAAACGGATGATTTCCGAGCGCCAGAGCGCGACAGATTCCGCACTTTCACTGTTATTCGGCAGTTGCATCACATGGACAGGTTTAAATTCCGCCATATATTCATACATTTTCTTTTTGCCGTCGCAGGTGGTTTCACCGACCACGATGTCAGAAAAATAGAAGTAGGGGCATTTATCGGTTTTACCGAATCCGTAGCTGCTTTTGATCAGAGGACATAAGTTGCGGGGTAAGGTTTTTTCCGCTTCTTCAATGGTTTCATCACTGGTTGAACAGAGGGAGACAACCGCTGCACCGGCGGCCATAGCAATCTCCTGCGGCATAAAAGTGCAATAGGTTCCCACCAGCGGGACACCCTGCTCTTTCAGTTCCATTACAGTGAGAAAGCCCTGTTGGCGGGCATCGGAGAAATCAGAAAAGATCGACGGAAGTTGTGTGACTAATGACATAAGTAGACCTACCATTATCATTATTAAAGTGTGGCGCCAGAGTAGACCTATTAATAATAAGGATAATTGAGGTAAATCATATTCAGGGTGAATATCCCTGACGGGACTAAATTAACGTGATCTTAAATCACAACGCCCGGCAACGGAATTATCTGGCACCCTGCGTTGTCAGTCAGTAAGCTTCAGGGTAATCATAAACCTGACTGATATTTTATCCTGAGAGCTTTCTGATGATGATAACCACCCGCCGTACAACCACTGATACAGCTTCCTTTCACCTGACTCAGACGCGCTGTTTATAACAGCCGGATGCTGACGGAGGATATATGTTAACAGGAATGAATCATCTGACCCTGGCGGTCGCCGATTTGGATCGCAGCCTGCATTTTTACCGCGATATTCTGAAAATGACGCTGCATACCCGCTGGAAATACGGCGCTTACCTGACCTGCGGGGAGTTGTGGATCTGTTTATCAGCAGACCCGGAAATCATTCACCGGCCTATTCATCAGGGTTATACCCACTACGCTTTCACCCTTCCTCCCGAACAGTTCCCGGCCTTCCGCTCGCTTCTCGCTGCTCATCAGATAACACTCTGGAAACGTAACCGCAGTGAAGGTGATTCCGTCTATTTTCTTGACCCGGACGGGCATCAGCTTGAGGCGCATTCCGGCGGAATACAGCAGCGGCTGGATGCCTGCCGCGAAGCGCCGTATGAAGAGATGATATTTCCGGCACCCGGGCAGATTAATGTGTAAGATGGGATAAATCCTTATCTTACGGAGACACTGCTATGTCTGATTACCCAGCCGTTCCCGGTGTGCTGTTTGTCGCCGGTTTTGGTCCGGTGACCCGCGACCCCGCCCGCAGCAAACATTTTTTTGCGGATACCGTCGGCCTGCCGCTCAGTGAATCTGAAGGCGTGGCCGATTACCTGACCGCCGATCACAGCCTGCACGGTGTGAAACACTTCGCGCTCTGGCCGCTCAGCCACGCTGCGGTCTCCTGTTTCGGGCAGGACAGCTGGCCGCCGTCACATCCGGTGCCGCAGGCGTGGGTCGAGTTTGAAGTGCGCGACCTGGCAGCGGCCACGGAATTTTTACAGTCACAGGGCTATCCGCTGCTGGTGGCAAACAGAACCGAGCCGTGGGGACAGTCCGTCACCCGTCTGCTCAGCCCGGAAGGTTTACTTGTCGGGCTGACTATCACCCCGTGGCTGCGGGATAACACCGGCGAATAACCGCCGGTGCCGGGTTGCTGTGATCCGCTACTGACGCAGACTGACAGCAATCCGGTTGAAGGCATTCATCAGCCCTGCCGCGATTGTCAGATCACTCATTTCCGCATCAGAAAAATGTGCCTTCACACGCTGCCAGGTTGCCTCATCAGTATTCTGAGCCGATAACTGTGTGACAGCTTCCGTCCATTCCAGCGCCGCCCGCTCGCGATCACTGAAACGTTCACTCACGCGCCAGCCCGCCAGTGCGTCAAGTTTCTCCTGAACCATGCCCCGCTTGCGCAGTGCCGCCGTGTGCATTTCCAGACAGAATGCGCAGCCGTTAATCTGGGATACCCGCAGATACACCAGCTCAACCAGTTCAGGGGATAACGCGCTGCTTTCCAGTGCATTTTTACAGGCAATCAGCCCCGCATACGCTGCCGGACTGAGTTTCGGATAAGATAAACGTAGTGATGACATAACAGACCTGCCTTGATCAGAGTGAAAAAGTATCCCGGAAACCGGGCGCTATACCCGGCAATAATACCTGGTGATATAACCAGTCACCCCGCTATATTATGGATAAATTCACAGTATCGTTATCGTCATTGTGTGGTGGCGGTTAAAACGGTCCTTTAAAAATAAAGAAAGCCCCGGCGGCAATAAATCCGAAACCGATAAGGTGATTCAGCGTGATGCTTTCACCCAGATAAGCGACAGAAAATACCATAAAGACACACAGAGTGATCACTTCCTGCATAGTTTTCAGCTCGGCGGCACTGTAGTACTGATGTCCTATCCGGTTGGCCGGCACCGCCAGACAATATTCTGCCAGCGCAATCAGCCAGCTGAAAAAAATCACCGCAATGAGTGGCTTACCGGCAAACTTCAGGTGTCCGTACCAGGCAAACATCATAAAAATATTGGAGAGAACAAGCAGAAAAATCGGGAGAAACTTCGCCAGCATAGGGGGATCCGTCAGTAAAAAATGATATCAGCCGCTATTTTACGCCGATCTCTGATAAACGGATATATGATCAGGATGATAGTTACGGAAACAAACTTTCCCGCTATGTACTTATAAAATTTGCATTTTACGCGTATTCAGCCCTTTATTCTTTCCGCTGATTTCCGGAAGATTGTACTGAACTGATTGTGCGGATAACCGCATCCTATTACACTTAATATTTGTAAAAACAACTATCCTGTTTATGCGTTTATTAACTTTCTTATTATTTTTTGTCTCTTTATCCGGTTATGCCGCCGGAGGGTCACTGAACGGCTATTACAAATGTGAGATTTCATCCGCCAGTTATCAGCGAAAACAGGGCGCAATACGTGATTTTTATTTCCCGGATAAACAGCGTGAATCCGTCGTTCTGTTTCATAATGACCGTTTTACGGTGCTGGATACGCAACCGTCCCCGTATCATTCCCCGGCGCTGACACCGATTAAACAGTTTGCCACTATGTCAAAGCAGGATTTACAGGAGATCGGCGAAGATACCCTGATTTATGCCGGTACTTACAACGGGCTCGCTTATTTCACACCGTCACAGCGGCGCTTTGTTTTCGGCTTAAATAAACGCACCGGCGGTAATAACGGCTCATTTCTGCTGGAACTGCAAAACTGCCGCCGGACAACACACTGAGCATCAGTCACACACCTGCATCACCACCTCCCGCAGCCAGCCGAGTGCAGCATCCCCTTCACTGCGCTGGTGCCATAGCATCTGAAAACTGAGCGGCGCGATAGTCAGCGGCGGCGCAAATACCTGTAATGACGGACTGAGTATTTCCGGCAGTGCCCGCTGCGCCACCGTCAGGATCAGATCCGTGCCTTCCGGCAGTTGCGAAGCAATCTGCCAGTAAGGAACAGAGACCGCAATGCGCCGCCGGTAATTGAGCAGCTGTAACTGCCGGTCAATCTCATTGGCTTCATACGGCTTCATGCTCGCCAGGATATGCGGGTGCGAGAGCCAGTCCGCCATCGGCATCGTGCCGTTGGTGCAGTATTGTTTGTCCGCAACACTGACCATAGTGTCCGTAAACACCGTTTTTGTACGGAGAGTATAATCCGTGGCTGTAAATACCCCGAAGGCCAGATCGAGACTGCCTTCCTGCAATTTTCCCTGCATCTCCTCGCGGCTGCCCTGCCAGATTTGCAAATCGACCTGCGGCGCGGAACTGCGCAGATAACGGATCAGTTTTCCGCTGAAAATCGCCGCCCCGTAATCGGACATGGCGATATTAAACCGCCGCGTGCAATTTTCCGGCCGGAAATCCTGCTGTGCGATCAGGTCATCGAGCTGACTCAGAGCCTGCGTCAGCGGCGCATACAGTGCTTCCGCCTTACCGGACAGATGATAACGGCCCTGTCTGCGGATAAGCAGCGGATCCTGAAACAAATCCCGCAGCTGGTTCAGTGTGTGGCTGACAGCAGGCTGACTGCGGTGCAGAGACACCGCCGCCCGGCTGACATGGCGTTCACGCAGCAGGGCATGCAGGGTAACCAGCTGATTTAAATCTAATTTCTTTATATTATTCATGATACGAATAGTGCCCTATAAAATTGATCATTTCCGGTTCTGCCGGGGATCACCTATGATTGATGTTAATAAAACGTTAACCAGAGAGGCCACTATGTCAACCTTATCATTATCCGCTATTGCTTTGATTGTTTGTGCTTTTTTTGCCGGTGCCATTGTACCGGTGCAGGCGGTCAGCAATGCCGTGTTAGCACGCCATCTGGGTCATCCGTTATGGGCCAGTCTTGTATCATTATTAATCAGTATTATTGTTTTAGCACCGTTATTATTAATTTTTAAAGTTCCGAAACCGGTGCTGAGCGCGGATTTACTGCATCAGCCGTTTTGGATCTGGCTCGGCGGGATAGCCGGAATGCTGTATCTGACCTCCGCCCTGATCCTGGTGCCGAAAATCGGCGGCATTACCTTTTTCGTGATGGTGATTGCCGGTCAGCTGGTGATTTCCGCGCTGATTGAACATTTCGGTCTGTTCGGAATGCCGAAACAGCCGGTTCAGATAGCCAAACTCGCCGGTATCGGCCTGGTGGTGGCAGGTGTGCTGGTGATGCAGTTTGCGGGTGAAAAAAAGCCCCGCGATACTGACAGCGGGGCAGGAAATGCAACTCAAGTCGAACAGACAATAAAAAGATAGGTTTGGTTTCCCGGAATATTACTGCACAGCTTCAGCTTCCTTCTCCGCTTCCGGGCGGCGCGAAGGACGCTGCAATAAGAAGACACCACTCATAATCAATACCATCGACAGAATCTCTGTCACGCCAAGCTGCTCATTGGCGGCGAGGAACCCGACAATCAGTGCCACCACCGGCGGGATATAGGTCACGGATGAAGCCACTACAGCCCCCAGATTCAGGATCAGATAGTAATACGTCAGATACGCCACCCCGGTACCGAGCAATCCCAGCCCGATAATCAGCCCGAGGCTGGCAGTGCTGTCCTGCGCAATGGCGGTAATGCCGGTAAATGGCGTGATGCAGGCCAGGATCACCAACGCAAGGCCAATCTGATAGGTGGTCAGCGCCAGCGGAGCAATCTGTTTATCCGCAAGGAATTTTTTGGCATACACAAAGGAAATCCCCACACTCAGTGATCCCAGAATCATATAACCCACCCCGGCGAGACTGATACTCTCCCCGCTGACCTGCCACGGCTTGGCGATCAGAATCACGCCGGCAAAGCCGAGCATCAGCCCGCACAGACGCATTACCGTGATTTTTTCCTGCCGCAGAAAAATCGCCGCGACAATAAACGAGAACAGCGGAATTGCCCCGCTGAGCACACCGGAGACCCCGGAGAGCAGTAATGAGGTGCCGGAAGCAAACGCCCAGTAATAAATCACTGTGGCCAGAAGCGCCATCACCAGGAAATGTCCGGTGTATTTCAGGTGCTCACGGCGCACCGCTTTCTGCATCCACGCCATCACCGCAATCGGCACAAAGCCGCATAACACCCGCAGAAATACAATCTGTACCGGCGAAATCCACTCACTAGCCTGGCGCATAAAAATAAAGTTGGTTCCCCAGATAATGCCGAGGAACGCGAAGGCTGCTGCCGTTTTACTGTTCATACTATTGCTACCCCTTTTTTCTGATGGGGCTATTGTTCTGAATCCGGGGCTGTGCTACAACCGATTTAAATTACCTTATGAAAGAGAAAAACTATTTCATGAACCGTTATCCGCCGATGAAAGCCCTGCTGGCCTTTGAAGCCAGCGTCCGGCTCGGCAGCTTTATCAGAGCGGCAGAATTCCTGCATGTCACACCGGGTGCGGTCAGTCAGCAGATAAAAAAGCTGGAGGATGAGCTGGGCGTGATGTTGTTTCTGCGTGAGATCCGCAAACTGACGGTGACAGAGACAGGACAGAAATACTATCGCTTGATTCAGCCCGCGCTGGAACAGATCCGCGCCGCCGGTGAAACAATCCGCTATGCGGCACGCCATACCCTGACTCTGTCCATGCCGCCCGGGCTGGCCTCCAAATGGTTCTCTCCCAGGATGAGTGATTTTGTCCGCACTTTTCCGGGATTGGATCTGCATCTGAATGCCACAGCAGCGCTGGTTTCGCTGGAAAAAGACAATGTGGATCTGGCTGTCCGCTATACTGATTTATCCCGCACGCAACCGGCACGGGTGCTGTTATCTGACGCCCCCTGCCGTCTGTTTTGTCATCCCGCTTATGCCGCGCGGCTGTCACTTCACAGCCCGGCAGATCTGAAAAACGCGGTACTGCTGCACACCACACTCTATCCTTACTGGGACAGCTGGCTGGAACACTATGCCGGGATAGCGTCCGGCGGCACACCGTTTACCGCCGGGCTGCATTTTGATCAGTTCTTACTGGCGATCGATGCGGCGGTGCATCAGCAGGGTATTCTGATTGCCAATGATTTCCTGCTGGAACACGAGCTGGCACAGCAGACGCTTATTCCTTTGTTTCCGGAACTGACACTGCATTCCGGCAAAGGATTTTATCTGATGCATAACCGCCACAGCGCCGATCAGGCGATGATCAGTGCCGTCAGTGACTGGTTTTGTCATGCATTTGCTCACACAGCGGAGAATCAATGATAGGATCACGGATAACGCAGGCATACACACGCTGGTGTCCGCTGTCATCCTGTTCAATATACGCCCCCTGCAATTCCGGCGCGAAGCCCGGAAAGCGATCGGCGGTCTCTTCCAGCGCGAGGAAATAGCGCTGAACCGGGGCTTCCCAGACTTCCCCCGGCACCACACACAAAACACCCGGCGGATACGGCAGAGCCCCTTCCGCCGCGATACGTCCGGCTATCTCTGACACCGCCACCCGCTCTGTATTGCCGCGGACAAATTCAGTATGTGCCGCTTTCGGCGACATCCGTACTGCAGGAAAACAGCGGCGGCGGAACATCTCTTTCTGGCGCTGTTTAACATTATGTTTCACAAACAGATTGTGCATTTCCTGACACAACTGCCGCAGTGTATATCCCGCATAACGCGCCGGATACGTGCGGCACAGTGACGGCAGGACGATTTCCAGTGCCGCATCGCTGTCCAGCAGCTGCTCAAACCGGGCAATCTGCCGGATCAGCCGCTGCATTTTTTCCGGCGTTTCTGCCGGAGTCAGTAAAAACAGGATGGAATTCAGGTCACATTTTTCCGCGACAATCTGATTTTCACGCAGATAATACGCCAGAATCGTCGCCGGAACGCCAAAATCCTCATACTCTCCGCTGTTGACATCCACCCCGGGGGTGGTCAGCAATAATTTGCAGGGATCGACAAAATACTGATCGTCCGCATAACCCTCAAAACCGTGCCAGCGCTCGCCCGGCACAAAATTGAAAAAACGCCGGTCTGCGGCGATAACACCGGTTTCCGCCTCTTCCCACGGACGGCCGTCCACGGTAGCGGGGATAAAGGGACGGATATGCTGACACGTCCGCAGCAACAGTTTACGGGCTTCAATCCCCGTTCTGACACATTCCGCCCACAAACGCCGTCCGGGTTCGCCCTCATGCATTTTCGCATTCACATCCAGTGCGGCAAACAGCGGATAGAACGGGCTGGTGGAGGCATGCATCATAAAAGCGTTATTCATCTGCCGGAAAGAGACATAACGCGCCTGACCTTTGATATGTTTATCTTTTTTGTGGATCTGAGACGCCTGAGAGAACCCGGCCATCTGTTTGTGAACAGATTGCGTTACCAGAATGCCGGGGTCGTTTTCATTCAGTTCCAGCAGCATCGGTGAACACATCTGCATCACCGGGATAAACTGCTCATAGCCGACCCACGCGGAATCAAACAAAATGTAATCACACAGCGGGCCGATGCTGTCCACCACCTGACGGGCGTTATACACCGTGCCGTCATACGTCCCCAGCTGGATCACCGCCAGCCGGAACGGACGTTTGTCGCCCGCTTTTTCCGGTGCGGCTTCCGCCGCCAGTGCCCGCAGGTAATCCTCATCAAAACAGTGTGCGTCAATGCCGCCGATAAAACCGAACGGGTTACGCGCCGCCTCCAGATAAACCGGTGTGGCACCAGCCTGGATCAGTGCACCGTGATGGTTGGATTTGTGGTTATTACGATCGAATAACACCAGATCACCCGGTGTCAGCAGAGCATTCAGCACCACTTTGTTGGATGACGACGTGCCGTTGAGCACAAACCAGGTCTTATCAGCATGAAAGACTTTCGCGGCATGCTGTTGCGCGGCCAGCGCCGCCCCTTCGTGGATCAGGAGATCCCCCAGCGCGGTATCTGCATTGCAGAGATCAGCCCGGAACAATGCATCGCCGAAATAGTCGGTAAACTGCTGCCCGGCGGGATGACGGCGGAAAAACTCCCCGCCCTGATGGCCGGGACAGGCAAAGGAGATATTCTGCTGCGCGGTATAATGTTTCATCCGCCCGAAAAACGGCGGCAGCAGACTCTCTTCACAGGACTGTGCCGCACGCAGAAGTGTGTCACCGACCGTACGGCTGTCATCGCGGCAGAGATCGATAACTCCGCTGATACCATCCGGCAGCGCCTCTGCGTCACCGCCGCTGAGCACCATAAAAACCGGCTGGCCGAAGCCCTGTTGCCGGATCCGCGCCAGCTGGCCGTTGCCGGTATCTGCCGGTGCCACCAGACACACAGACACCGCCGTGAAATCACACTCACTGAGAGAAACCGTTTCAAACGGGAGATCCGGCATGCCGCTGAGCAGCTCACTGACCGCACATTTTTTCTTGTTCATGACAACCCTGCAAAGTCATCTCCGCTGACAACAGGTGTCAGCAGAGTACGGTACGGGAACCGGCAGGCAGACCGCCGGAAAAGCGGTCATCATAACATGCGGTGAGCCGGGCGCTACAACAGATTTTCCGGCATAATGTGATGGATAAGAAAGTGCTTAAATTGCTGATATTCTTCCGGATTAATAACCTGCGGATAACTCAGGATCACCAGCTCATGCGGCGGAAATTCCGGGCGGTAAGCCGGGTGATGATGAATATAGTCATTAACAGCAAAACCACAGTGCTGATAAAAACGCAGACGGCGTTGCGCCACCTCATCCGTCAGCGGATCAATCTCCAGAACAACCCGTTGTTTCTCCTGACAAAACAGTGACAACGCCCGTTGCCCGACTCCGCTGCCGCGCATCTGCGGCGCAATAGCAATGTGCTCAATATAAAACAGGGAACCGACCTGCCAGCAGCCGGTAAATCCGGCAAAGCGGTCATTATCCCTTATCTGATACAGATAATAGCCGGGCTGAGAAAACAGTTTTTCCCGCCCTGCCCGCGTGCGCTGTTCATGCAGCGGAAAAGCGGATTCATACAGCGGACGAATATCATCAAGTACCGGATCAGCCGGTGAGGTAACCGGAAGTAATTGCAGCATAAAAAAGGTATCCAACCTGAAAAATGAGAATTACCTCACATTATCAGTAACGCCGGGTGACAGCAATCATCCCGGCTGCCCCCGCAGAATCTTATGGAGTCACTTTCTGATTTGACCGGCTGTTTTCCGCATGCGGGAACCGGGTATCCGCCAGCTGAAAGCGGAAATCATCGCGGTCAATCATGCCGGTAATACTGTCCGCGTCATACAGTTCAAGCGCAAACGCGGCCATTTCGTCACTGGTATGATAACGCCCGAAAGCCCGGTCATAATCATAAGAATCGGTATTATTCGCGACCTGACCAAATTCTGTCTGTGTGGCTGCCGGTGCCAGTACCTTTGCCCGCAGTTTTGCCCCGCTGCGGATAAGCTCACGCGCCAGCCCTTCTGTATACGCACTGACAAAAAACTTCGTGGCGCAGTAAGTCACCGCAGAGGGAACAATCGTATAGCCGCCCGCCGAACTGATATTGATAAGCTGCGCGCCTTCCGTATGCTGATAATCCTGCACATACAGCGCCGACAACACCATCAGGGCATTCACATTGAGAGCAAGCATCTTCTCCGCTTCCGCCACCGGCTGCTCTGCCACCGTGCCGTAATAACCAAAACCGGCATTATTAATCCACGCAATAATATTCAGTGAAGACAACGAGTGATACAGCGCCGCCGCATTGCCGGGCACGGACAAATCACACACGCGGATTTCAGCGGTGATGTCCGGGTTCTGCTGCATCAGCTCCGCCTTCAGTGTCAGTAATGCATCCTCACGCCGTGCCACCAGCACCACATTATTACCCCGGCGTGCGAAAGCAGCCGCGATTGCCCGCCCGATACCGGCGCTGGCACCGGTGATCACCACATAATTCTGATTGTTCATACAAACCTCCTTTGACATTAGTCTGCGGAGCGTAAAAGATAGAGTTCACTCGAGGTCAAGAGGTTTCTTGTATGCATTATTCCATCAGTGAGTTTTCCGCCTTAACCGGTTTCAGTATCCATACCCTGCGGTTTTATGAAAAAGAAGGCATTTTGATCCCGCAGCGCCGGGCAAATAATCACCGCTGTTATTCCGCCCGTGATGCGGAATGGGTGACGTTTATCACACGACTGAAAGAAACCGGCATGCCGCTGAAATCCATCAGACATTATGCGGATTTACGGGCTCAGGGAGAGGAAACGGCACAGGCGCGTATGGATTTGCTGCTGGCACACAGCGGGGCATTACAACAGCAGATAGCGGTGCTGAATGATCATTTTCAGCACCTGGAAATAAAGATAGATTACTACCGCGATTTACTGGCCACGGCAGCAATCTGAGCCGCGTCAGTCCGCAGCACTGAGGCGGAATTTCTGTACGGAGTTCTGCAGCGCCTGTGTCTGTAATTCCAGCCCGGCGGCGGTTTCAGAGACATTACTGACCAGCGAGGCATTCTGCTGGGTTACGGTATCCATCTGGGTGATTGCAGTACCGATCTGTAAGATCCCTTTGGTCTGCTCCTCTGACGCAATGGCAATTTCTTTCATGATCTCCGTCACTTCACCGGAGGCACGGACAATCTCCTCCATCGTTTCCCCGCCGCCGGCGACCAGTTTAATGCCCTGATCAACACGGGACACCGCATTGGCTATCAGACGCTCAATTTCTTTGGCGGCATCCGCACTGTTGCTGGCCAGCGTCCGCACCTCACCGGCCACCACCATAAAGCCGCGTCCGTGAACACCGGCCCGCGCTGCTTCTATCGAGGCATTCAGCGCCAGAATGTTAGTCTGGAAAGCGATACTGTTAATCACATTGGTGATTTCAGCAATTTTGCGTGAACTCTCGGAAATTTCGTCCATTGTGCGGATAACCGCAGCGATCATCTCATGGCCCTGATGTGCCGTTGAGGACGTTACTTCCGCCAGTTCGCTGGCATGATGCGCATGATCCGCATTCAGTTTCACTGTCGCGGTGATCTCTTCCATACTCGCCGCTGTCTCTTCCAGCGCCGCCGCCTGCTGCTCGGTACGCGAGGAGAGATCCGTATTGCCGCGCGCAATCTCAGAAGCACTGTCGCGCAAGGTATCACTGCCTTCACGGATAGAACTGACCGCATCCCGCAGACTGTCCTGCATCTCACTGAGCAGCGGGAACAATTTACCGACACAGTTACGCCCGGCTGCGTCACTTTCCACCGGCTGGCTGAGGTCCCCCCCGGCAATACGGCGGAAATGCTGACGGACATTGTTCAGCGGGCGCTGCATCATCTTCACCAGATAGCGGTCAGCAAAAATCAGGATCAGCAGACCAAACAGTGTGCCGCTGATAATCACAATCCGTGTGGTGGTCATCAGGCCGTCCACCAGGGTACGGGTCTGTTCGATCCGCGTCTCCGCCACCTGCGTAAATTCAAGGCTGGCAGCACCAAATTCTTTGCTCAGCTGCGGTGTGACATCATGGGACTGCTTACGGTAACCCGCCTGATCCCCCTGCTCCGCCAGCTGCATCTGAATTTTAACTCCCTCATCATAGAGTGTCTGCCAGCGGGCAATCACCTTTTCTGACATCTGCACATCCATCGGTCCCGGGGAAATCCGTTTCATCTCCGCCAGGTGCAGCCCCATATTCTCCATCGCTTCCGCAGACGGTTTTAAATCCGGTTCTTCCCCTTCCGCTTTTTTCTGCATTTCGCGGTTCAGCCGGGAAATAACCCGGAAATACTGGTCATTTCCCTGATTCAGTACCGTCAGCTGCCGGACTAGCTGACGATCGGTCGCATTGCCGTCAGACACTCTCGACAGTGACCAGTCACTGTAAAAACTGACACATCCGAGTGTCAGACACAAAATACCGAGTATCGACAGCATGACGAACCGGATGGATAAGTTTCGAAGTAACTGCATACAGTTTCCTTTAAGGGGCGATAAAATGATCTGGCAGGGCCATACGGATACTGTTATCGGCAGAAAATTCAAAAGTTATAATTTTTTGTTATTTTTTAAAATTTTGTTGTTTTTCAGGTTAATAGCTGCACGTTTTTCGGTGGATCAAGATATTTTTCTGTCTGTATGTCTCAAATTCACACAAAAACAGACAATTCCTGATAAAAAAATACAAACTACTGCACACTACATACAGATATTTACACTCCTTGCGGATATAAAAGGTAAATTCATTTAATATTAAAAGGTTAACTTTTGTATCGCACGATAACTGAGCGATAACACTCTTTACCGGTAATAAAAAGAATGAACATAGACGGGCTTCGCGGAAGTATTATTCAGAGTCTGGTGTTGTGGATTGAGCAAAATCTGGAATCTGATTTATCACTGGATATCATTGCCGCACGGGCGGGTTATTCCAAATGGCATTTACAGCGCTTATTTAAAGAGCACACCGGTGTCGTGATCGGAAAATATATCCGTGCCCGACGCTTATCCTGTGCAGCAAAGGCATTGCGGATCACCCGCAGCAGTATTCTCGATATTTCGGTGAAATACCGCTTCGATTCACAGCAGACATTTTGCCGCGCCTTTAAATCCCAGTTTAATACCACCCCTTCCGCCTACCGCAAGAAAGCAGGCTGGGACAGTAACGGCTTCTGTTTTCCGTTACAGGCGGAAAACCTGATTCCGTTTCAGTCTGAACTGACCGAATTACCGGAAATGCTGTTAGCGGGCTCTCATCATTATCACCGGAAACATCTGTCTGACTGGCAGACTGAAAACCGGAAATTCCGGCGTGAATTTTGGGAGAAGTTTTTTAAGGAAGTGGATATTATTCCGGCGGATTTGTATGCCATACATGCCCCGTATGAATCAACCGCAGATGATATCAGTTATGCCTATACCACAGCGGTTATTCCGTCCGTATTATCAGCGGACAGCATCCGCCGCGCATCACTTTCTCCGGTGACCTTACCGGGCGGGCATTATCTCAGAATTACCATTGATCCGGCCATGCTGAAAAATCTGCCCGCTGATTACAACAATATTATTCATGCTGCCTATTCCGGCACGCTGGCAGAAATGAACCTGCTGCGCAGACGGGGCCCGGATATTGAACACTATAAACTGCTGCCCGCAGAGCGGCATGATGAGTTTATTGCCAACGGCCTGCAGTATGTGGAAGAGATTAATTACTACATCCCGGTCATGCTATAACAACGCATTATGTACGGCTTGTGTGAAGACAGAAGCCGGCTGCGGCCCGGAAATACAGGCAAACTCCTGTCCACTCCGGCGGCACAGCTCACACCAGGGTGCATGAAAACGGATCACCGAAATCCCGTCACCGTGCTCAATACCGGCAAAATTGCTTTCTGTGTAGTCCGGTATCATAGGTTCTCTCCCTTCTCAGAATGAAAAATGACGGCATTCCGCCCCTCTGCTTTTATAGCGTAACCACCGAAAAATCTAAAGTCTTCCGGATAACCGCCGATAATAACCTGTAGCCCTCCGGCAATGCACATCACAACATAATGATTGATATGAGTTTTTTTCATACTGCGATACATTCTGTCTTTTTTATCGGATAAATTACTATTCGGCCTGTAATTACTCATAATATGTGTTAATTTGCATTTACGCTTTAAACTTGTGAACAGGCATATTGTGGTAATAATTTGTAATATTTCAGATGTTTTGTATTTAAACCGATATAACATCATGAAGTATAATGATTTTTATAATTTTACATTATGAAATATATGTTTTTATTGTGTATAATTTATGTTTAAAAAAACACAGAAATTTATAATTTTACCCATCACGACACATTTTTAGTGCAAATGATGACTTTGTTTTAAAAACAAAACAATAAATCATAACAAAATAACGATAAATTGTGTTTTTACATTATTTTATTTTTGATATAAA
>OKSH01000499.1_pt1 | contig 42089 bp, 29 predicted proteins | sample 1601231 | NCBI WGS metagenome assembly OKSH01 (sample SAMEA3541596, study PRJEB24748) | human gut metagenome | biome: human gut; feature: human-associated habitat; material: faeces | place: China | collected 2012
CAGTAAGCGGTATTCGTGAGAATCTGCATTATCTCGATGTGAGTATGTTTAATCACATTTTGAGTGGCAGGAAGCTTATGGAAAAAGAAAACACTGAAGGACTGCTCCATCCATCCATGCTGCAGATCCGCTATCTGACAGAACTGGCAAAAATAGGCAAAAAACGAGGCAGCGTGGCGCTGATCGCCGATACCTGCGGAGTCAGCCATGGCCCGGTAAGCCGCTTTTTTAAAGAATGCATTGGTGCAGGCAGGATATCTGAGTGAAGGCTATGAATTTACCGAAAAGGGTACCCGTGCACTGAAAACATACCAGAGGATCCTGAAAGAAGTCGGCGCCTATCTGGAACGGATCGGGATCGCGGCATCCGAGATCCCCGAAAAAACAAGACAGCTCATTGAGAACGTAGATTACAGCCTTCTCATGACAATGACCAGAAATTCCGGCCAGGTAAAGGAATCCCGAAACCAGACAAATGCAGAAAAAGGAAGCCTCTATTATCTGGATCATGTGCTGGAAAAAGGCCGCTTCGAAGTAGGAATTGCCATTTATCAGCTGAACACAGAAGGCACAACGAAGCTTTCCATGGCAAACAACGGGTTCGAGCATCTGGCCTGCATCCGGAACAATACCCGAGGAAGCTGGCTGGAATTGACCACCCGTGAGATGCACGCCCATTCCCGGATCGACGGGGCAGATATGCGGGGAAGGCTCTCATCCCTGAAATACGTAGACCAGGGCCAGCTCTACGAAGCCGCCATCCGGGAGGGCAAAGTTCGCATTCCCCTAAGTGCCTGCCGCTTCATGAAGACCCACCTGGGAAACGTAAAGGGAATGGTCTCCATCACCGTTACCTGCAGCGTAGGCAAAGCCCATATGCCGGAGAGCACCGCACTTCTGATGTTCTGGCTGTAGAAAATAATCAGACCGATTAAAAGCCGAAATGAAAAAAATTCGGCTTTTTTTTGTGCCAAAAATCCGGAAACGCCCATGTTTACGGGATTTTTGAAAAATATAAATGGTTCCCGCAGGGAACGGAAAACGAAAAAATAGTTGACCCAAACTAACACTTGTGATTAAATGACAGCAGAGAGTTAGACATGGGTAACAGGAGAGAATGTGCCCTGGCCTGCTTAAAAGAAGGGTGTGCGACACCTTACCACATAAGGAGGAAAGAAATGAGAAGAAAGAATTTATGGCTTCGCCTGTCATCCTGTACGATGGCAGCCCTGATCGCAACAACATCCATCGTGCCGGTATCTGCGGCAGAAGTGGAATTTCAGGATGAAGCTTCCGCAGACGTTGCAGAGGAAGCTGCAGAAGAAGTACAGGAAGCAGCTGGCGATGAGACAGAGGACGTGACACTTGCTACCGGCGAGAATGCAGAGCAGACTGAGACAGAAGACGCAGCAGAAGCTGAGCTTTCTATCGAAGACGGATTCTCTGACGGAGAAAGCGATGGGGCACTGGTGCAGGAGAGCCCGGCAGCTGAACTTACCGGTACGGTACAGACCGGATTCGGAGCTGCAAACACCAATCTGGAAAAAGGTACTTATAAAGTAACCATATCCATGATGAAGGCAGACGATACCACAGCAGCATCCATGGCAAATTCCTGCATCGCAGGAAAAGGAACTCTGGTAGTAGCAGAGGACGGAAGCGCTAAACTGACCGTACCGATCCAGGCTATCACCATGATGGGACAGACTGTTTATGCAACAGACTGGAAGGTATACAAGGGAGCTGTAGGAACGGAAGCGACAGCAGCAGAGTATACAACCGATAAAGACGGAAATGTAAACAGCATTACATTCGCAATCCCGGATAAAGCCCAGGACGGCGTATATGTAACCATGACTATGGCAGCAGGAAGAACACAGGATGCATTTCTGAAAGCTGATTATGCAAACGCAGAGAAGGATGCCGCAGCAGTAGACACATCCGCACTGGAGGCAACCATCGCACAGGCAGATGCCCTTGATGAGATGGCATACACCAAGGCATCCTGGGACGGAAATAAGGATGCCATTGATGCAGCTAAGACAGCAGCCAAAGCAGCACTGGAGAAAAAAGAATCTCAGGAGGCTGTGGATGCGGCGAATACTGCACTGGCAGATGTAGTAAGCAAACTTGAAGCAGCTGGTGACCCGGCAGAACTTCTGGCACTTCTTGACCAGGCAAAAGCAATGGTAGAAACAGATTATACTGTAGAAAGTGTACAGCAGTGGTGGAAAAATCTTCAGACTTCGATCACAAATGCGGAAACAGCAATCAATGGCCGTGAGACAGAAAAGGTTCTTGCAAGCAAGAAAAGTTTTCTGAACACTCCGATAGGACGTCTGGTAAAAGCTTACGATACAACAGTATTATTACAGAAGCTTACAGAAGCAGAGGCACTGAAAGAGGAAGATTATACGGAAGACAGTTGGAAAGAGGCAGGCCTTGCAGCTGTGATTCAGAGAGCAAAAGATGTCATTGACAATCGTGGAAGTAAAGATGAGGTAAAAGGTGCTGCCAATGAACTGGAAACAGCAATGGATAAACTGATAGCAGTTTCCATGGAAGTGACAGTTGGACGTGGAGATTTCGTAAAGAAACTCACACCTGGAACCTACAGCCTTCCGATCAATCTTCTGAATGCAGGACATATTGATGCTACACAGCAGTATACAACCAAAGATTACATGAAACATACATCCATGGCATCCGGATGCTTCACAGGAGATGCAACTCTGGTAATCCATGAAGATGGAACTGCAACTCTTACAACTGGTTTAGGAGCAGTTACTTCTGATGCTTTGGGATCTGCACAGTCCGGTGGTGCAGATGACTGGTCCATTTATGAAAATACTCAGGATTTCCTCAATGGAACTGCAAATTCTGCTAAAGGTGCCCGTTATAAAGCACATGTAGATAAATTGGGTATCCTTGGAGGAAAGAGAAAACCGACCAAGATTAGCTTTACTGTGCCGGATCTGAAACAGAACGTAGTTGCAACCCGTATGCACATTGAGATCATGGGCGTTTATCAGGATGCCTGCATTGGCCTTGACTGGAATAATGTAAAGAAAGTAAGCGATGATACAAGTGCAACTTCTACCGTAGAAAAAACTTACGAGATCGCACCGGATGTACAGACACAGCTTGAGAACATGAAAGCAGGAAGTACTGTAAAACTGGATGCAGATGTGACTCTCAGTGATGACTTGATCATCCGTGGCGGTACCTTGGATCTCAATGGTCATGCACTGAACCAGGCAGACAACCTGATCCGTATCAAAGGTGATGTAACGATCATCGACAGCAGTACGGAAAAAACAGGTAAGCTCACCCGTGAGAAATATGTAAGCAATACGAATTCCAGTGCTTCCATTACTGTAGAAAAGGGATCCTTGTCTGCAGAAGGTGTTACGATTGACGGACAGATTGGAAATGCAATGTCTTATAATTCACTGAATTATCTGGCTGGACTTCCTCGTGTTGCGGTATCACTGAAAAACTGTGCACTGGTTAATACATTACAAGCTGTAGGCAATACTACAAGTAATAATAATGTATATTTTAGTAATATGTCCAACGGAATTGATGTGACAGTAGATAATTGTACATCTGATAAGGGAATGGAAGTTTCCTCCTGTGTGGGAGAAAAAGTTTCGGTTACAAATTCAACACTGTGGAGCTATAGTCAGTATAGTAATGAAGGTGGTGCTGCAACATTTACCGGTAATACAGTAAGTGGTAGTGTTACTATTAAAGCAGATGAACTCACGGTCAGAGCTGATAAAATCAGCAATGGTATAACCTTTAGTGGTAATGGTGATGTTACACTGGAAAACATGGATGTTTCAACTAATGACCCCCGTGGAGCAGCTGTTAAATCATACGGAACAGGAACTGTAACAATCAAAAGCGGTGTTTACACTTCTGAAGGTAAGAGAGGCTATGCAATCAATTCGTCTGGAGCACCGGTAGTAATCGAAGGTGGTTATTTCAAGAGTGCGAATAAGCTTGTAAATAATAATTCATACAAAACTCCTGCAAATAAAAAACTGGGAGAAGTAACAGAAGGTGATTATGCCGGATATTATACACTGGTAGATGATCTGGATGGAACTGTTGCAGATCCGGTAGCAACCATCTACAATGCAGATGGCAGTGAAGCAGAGAAACTGGGAGAGGATAAAGCAGACCTGATCGTTTCTTTTGCCGGTGAAGGACAGACAGTAAAACTGAACAAAGATATCAGCACAAGTTCTGAAACAAACTACAAGAATATGACACTGGATCTGAATGGACATACACTGACACTTGCAGAGGGAATGGTTTCTTTCAGTGGAACTTGCCGTGTGATTGACAGTTCTGCAGATAAGAGTGGAAAATTGGTGGCTAATGGATGGGCATTTACTTCTCAGCAGAATTTTGACTCTGGCCTGATTCTTGATAATGTAACTTGTGAAACACCAGTGCTTCAGTATGTTTCTATTGGTAAATTATACGTTATCAATGGTACTAAAATTATTGGAACAACAGTAATTAATCCGGCAATAGGTTCCGGCGCTGCATATGTTCAGGACAGTACATGGACATTTGGAGCGCAGGATGAAGACGGAAATGCTGTAGATGGACAGGCCCTTCTTGAAAATACAGTAAGAACTGCCCAGTATACAATTACCAAGAACGAAGATGGTTCTTTCACTGTAGCAGTTACAGATTTTGGTAAAAACATGAGAGCTTTTGAAACTCTGGATGCTTCTGCTTACACCAAGGCAAGCTACAAGGCAGCAAAAGATCTCTATGACACACTGGATGGAACAATCGATGAGGATATCACAGAAGAGCAGATCAAAGCATTCAACGATGCAGTAACCGCTCTTCAGCCGGTAGCTACAGAGACTTCTATCAACGCTCTGAAATCTGCCATCACAGCAGCCAAAAAGGTAAAAGCAGCAGACTACACCGCAGCATCCTTCAAGACATACAAAGCAGCCATCACAGCCGCAGAGACAGTCCTGAATGGTGAAGATTTCTCCGATACAGAGGTAACAGCAGCAACCAAGGCTCTTACCGATGCCAAGGCAAAACTTGTCAAGCTGAAAACACAGTCCATCACCGTTTCTGTAAAGAACACCAAAAATGTGGTTTCCAAGAAATACGGTGACAAGGCATTCTCCCTTGGAGCAAAAGCGAAGACTACTTTAACTTACAAGTCTTCCAACACAAAGATCGCAACTGTAGACAGAAAAGGTAAAGTTACCATCAAAGCTGCCGGTACTGTAAAGATCACCATCAACGCAAAAGCAACCAGCACTTATAAAGCAGCAACAGCCAAAGTACTGACTATCAAGATCGCTAAGAAAGCTCCGACCATCAAAACAAAGATCGGAACCAAGAACCTTTCTTACAACACTCTTAAGAAGAGAGCACAGGTATTTACACTTGGCACTTCTGTAAACAGCAAAGGTACTTTAACTTACAAGAAACTTTCCGGGTCCAGAGCAGTTTCCGTAAACAGCAAGACCGGTAAGCTCACAGTTAAAAAAGGCCTCAAGAAAGGCACTTACAGAGTAAAAGTTCAGATCAAATCCGCAGCAAAAGGCAACTACACTGCAGGAAGCAGAACTGTAACCGTAACTGTAAGAGTTAAATAATTTACGGATCTTCGGATCAACAGATTCCACTTATGTGAAATCCCCCGGCTTTTTCTCCTGAAAGCCGGGGGATTTTGTCAATATCGATTAAAGGCCGAAATGAAAAAAAATCGGCCTTTTTTTGTGCAGAAAGTCCGGAAAAGCCTGTATTTAAAGCATTTTTAAAATTTTAAAACCGTTCCCGTAAGGAACCAAAGGCGAAAAAATAGTTGACTGAGACTAACAATCGTGGTTACAATGCCAGTATAGAGTTAGCCTGAGACAACAAGCGGCTATTTGTCCGGGCACAAAAGCACAAATAACAGAAAGGCAGAGAAAGAATGAAAAAGAAAGTAATCGCAGTTCTTCTTGCCTCCATGATGGCAACTTCCATGGTTCCGGTAACGGCCATGGCAGAGGATCAGCCTGACGTAGTGAGCGCAGAAGAGACACAGGACCTGTCCACAGAAGCAGATGCAGAGGCCACAGACGGAGATTTTTTTGCAGAGGAAAGTGATGTGCAAGAATCTGAGACAGAAGCTCCGTCAGAAGATGTACAGGAAGAACAGGAGGCAGACGGAGAAGAGCCTGCTGCCCAGGAGGATATGGAGCTGGAGGAGAGCGGGGATGCAGATGCCCTGGAGCTTTCCCGGGATGCAGCGGAGAGTGCTTCCGATGAGGCAGATCCTTTTGGTCTTACAGACGGTACCGCGCCGGTAGCTGAGGCAGCCGGAACTGTGACTCTTAACGGAGTTGCTTTTGACACTTCTAAGACTTATATTGTTCCCCTTACCCTGAAGAATGCCCATAACCTGGATCAAGACAGTGCGGCAGTTGCATGCCCGGGTAAATTCGGAACCCTGACATTTGACGCAGACGGAACTCCGAAGCTTTCCACAAACCTTCGAAGCGTAACCGTTGGAACACTTACAGACTATGCTTATAGCTTCAAGGTTTACCAGGGTGTGAAGCCATCCGGAGCAACCGTTGATGCAGATGTTGCTGCAGCACAGAATGTACCGAAGGCAGACGGAAGCGGAAACCATGAGGTTCCGGAGACCATTTCCTTCGCTATCCCGAAGGATACCTTTGGGGCAGGCGGCGTTTACCTGAGCATGTATGTAGATGCCATGGGCTACGCACCGGATGCTTATCTGCAGATCGACTATGCAGGAGCCAAGGAGTCCGGAGATCCGTCTCTGAACTTTACTACAGAAGTCAGCACTGCAGAGGTAGAGCAGTTCGGCAACTACAACGTAACCTCCCAGGTGACGGTAAAGGACGGACGTATCACAGATGTTTCTCTTGCAGGAAATGATTTCAAGGGAACCCATGCGGACGATAACCAGATGTACCTGAACAAGGCCATCAATGGTCTTGGCAGCACAAAGGGTATGAAGGAAAAGCTTACCGGCCTCTATATGAACGATGCCCAGAAGCTCAACGATCTGGATACTGTCAGTGGTGCCACCTATTCTTCCAACGCTATCAAGAACGCCACCATGAATGCCCTTGGTGTAAAGATCGAGCAGGAAGTGATCCCGGATGCCCCGACAGAAAAACCGGCGCCAGGTCTTTACTACATCGAGATGAAAGACCGTACAGACGTGGTTGACCATGGACTGGTTGGCGAGAGCAAGAAAGTTGGCGCATATCTTCGTGTGGACAATGATGGAAAAATGTGGCTGACCTACAAGATGGTTTCCGGAACGACCGGAGAGCCGCTGTATGTTCTTGGCTATAACGGATATTATCCAAACGGTGATACTACACAGCCTCTTACAAAAGAAGGCGTAACGTATTCCACAGAGAGCGCAACAGCTCCGACCATCGGTGACTGTACGGTTGTTACGGATATCACAGTTCCTCTTGACGGCATCAGCCAGACCTATGTGAACAACGTATATCTTTATGTGGATGCCATGAAGAACCTGAACGGCGAGGTTTCCGGCGTAAACTTTGACGCAGGTAAGTTCAACATCAATTCCACCATCACTCTGTACTGGGATACCCTGTATAATCTTTCTGAGGATTCCAGCGCAGCAGAGCTTGCAAAGCTTTCCGATGGTGTATACAAATTAACAGGTGAGATGGTAAAAGTGAACAAAGTGGACATGTCCATGAGCAACAATGCCATCAACCACAACATCAAACTGGTAGTAAAGAACGGTGTTCCATATGTGAACATGAACTTCAACAGCCTGACCATCACTTCTCTGAAGGGATATCTGAAGGATCTGAACTACTATGCGAGTGGTTATGAGGTTTCCAAGACAGGAGAGCCAAGCGGAACTCTGGTTCCGGTAACTGTAAATTCTCTTCAGAAGTTCTCCAACGGAAAGACTCTGAAAGATGATTTCGGAACGGATTATCCTAATGATATTACGTTCCCGCTGTGCGAAGAGGCTCTGGAAGGAAACAATGAGATCCCGCTTCAGGTATTTGTTCCGATCATGGATGCCATCACTCCTGGCTCCGGAAAACAGAACGTTTATCTGCGCCTGGATTACTCCACACTGAAAAAGACCACAGATGCAGATGCAGATTTCGCTGAGACCGAGAAGGCTCCGACAGATCCTTCCACCATCAAGAAACAGGCAGCACAGACCATCACAGTTGCAGTTAAGAACAGCAAGAACGTGGTTTCCAAAAAATACGGTAACAAGGCATTCTCCATTGGAGCAAAGGCAAAGACAGCCATGACTTACAAGTCTTCCAATACAAAAGTTGCCACTGTAGACAGCAAAGGTAAAGTGACTATCAAAGCTGCCGGAACCGCAAAGATCACCATCACTGCAAAAGCGACCAGCAGTTACAAAGCTGCCACAAAGACCCTGACTGTCAAAGTTGCCAAGGCAGCACCGGTCCTGAAGACAAAGATCACATCCAAAAATGTTTCTTACAATGCACTTCGTAAGAAAGCACAGGTATTTACCCTTGGTGCTTCCGTGAGCAGTAAGGGAAAACTGACCTATGCAAAAACAGCAGGAAGCTCTGCATTTACCGTAAATAAGACAAACGGAAAGATCACAGTAAAGAAGGGCCTGAAGAAAGGTACCTACAAGATCAAAGTGAAGATTTCCGCAAAAGCAACTGCAAAATACAATGCAGGAACAAAGACAGTTCTTGTTACAGTAAGAGTGAAATAAGCTCTGAAAAATCAATAACCTGACAAATTTCCCCCTCATCCGGCCCGATGCTTCCCCTGGCATGCGGCAGGACAGAGGGGGATTTTTTGCAGAGGGTATGTTATACTTGATACAGCGGAGGAGTTTTTACAGATCGATACAGACAGGAGAAGGGATTTTATGAAGATTACGATAACAGCGGTTTCCGTACCTGCCCTCCGGCAGATCCAGGCATTTTGGAAACGCTATGAACAGCAGTACCCGGAGGATGATCTGAACATCGTCTGTTTCTATGTTGCGGGACAGGAACAGCGATACGTTCTGGAACCGGAAAAAATTATAAATGATATAGCCACGGCAGATGTGGCGGTGGTGGATACCATGGGGGCTTCCGAAGAATTTCAGGAGATCGTGGCAAAAGGCCTCGAAGTCTGTAAGGGGCACCGGATCGTCATTGGAAACGCGCTCCGGGATTATATCCGCCTGGGTTCTTTTTCCATGGGTGCCATGGGAAAAATGATGAAAGGTTCCGGCGGGAAAAAAGATTCCGGGAATGTGTCCGGGACGTCCGGCACCGATGGCGCAGAGGTATCCGGCAACGGTGAGAAAAAATCCTCCGCCGGTGCACTTACAAAAATGCACCGGATGCGGCGGATGGCAATGATGATGGGAAATGTGCTGCCGTTTGGTGTCACCCGGGATATGAAGAACGTGTTTCTTCTGATCGATTACTGGCAGCAGGCCACCAGGACAGATATGGAATCTTTTATGCATCTTATCCTCCGGCAGTACGGCGGACGAAAATTTCTCCCGAAGGAGAAACCCTGTACCATGGAGTACGGCGTCTATCTGAAAGATCCTTTTTCCATGGAAACCTGGGATACACCGGCGAAATTCTGGAAGAAGGCGGCTTTTGACAGTCAGCGGGAAACCGTGGCCCTGCTTTTTTACGGACATTCCTATCCCAATGATTTTCTGCCGGTAGTACAGGCTCTGGCAGAGAAACTGGGAGAGAGGTACAATCTGTTTCCCATTGCATTTTCCCAGAATGAGGACGGGGATCTGAAGAAACTGCGGGCATTTCTCACGCAGAAGAAAACACCGGTTTCGGCAGTGGTCAATCTGATGCCCTTCCGCCTGGGTGCAGGGCCCATGGGTGGAGATGCGGAGCAGGCGGTGGAAATCCTGAAAGAACTGGATGTTCCCTATTTCAAACCCTTCTGCCTGACCAGAGTTTCCGGGGAGGAATGGGAGCGGGCGGATGCCGTGAAACCCGGAGAGTTTCTTATCAGCATCCTGCTTCCGGAGCTGGACGGCGGGATCCTTACATTTCCGGTAGGGGTTATGGGAAGTGGAAGCACAGAGGGAGAAGAATCTGTCTTTCCACAGCTGGAACCCATAGCGGAGCGAGTCGATATCTTTGTGGCGCGCCTTTCCCGGATGCTGGAACTTAGAAAGAAAAAACGGGAAGAGAAGCGGCTGGCGGTGATCTTCTATAATTATCCCCCGGGGGAGAGCAATGTGTTCGGAGGAGCATTTCTGGATACCTTTGCCTCGGCATCCAGACTGCTTGAGGGGCTGAAAGAGGCCGGCTATGATACAGAGGGACGCTCTCCCGAAGAGCTTCAGGAAATGTTTGTCACAGGCGGACACTGCAACCTGCCCCAATGGAGCGAGGAAGAGGAAGGGGGGATCACCTGGGAGTTTGCGGGAGAAGAATATCCCATCCGGGGGTTCTGTGTGGGAAATGTTTTTCTGGGACTGCAGCCCCTTCGCGACCCGGAGGGAGAAAGCGGGGATCCGGGAAGATATCACGATCGGAACCGGAAGCCTTCCGGGGAATATCAGGCCTTTTATCACTGGATTCGTGAGGGATTTCAGGCGGACGCCATGATTCACTTCGGCACCCACGGCACACTGGAATTTCTGCCCGGAAAAGATAACGGCATGACCGGAAGCTGCTGGCCGGATCAGCTGGTGGGAGAGATACCACATTTCTATTACTATTATATAGGAAATCCTTCGGAGGCCATGATCGCCAAGCGCCGTTCCCTGGCAACGCTTGTAAGCTATCAGGCACCGGAGCTTAAAAAGAGCGGTCTGTATGGAGATTATCAGGAACTCAGGGAAATGATCGGAGAGTACCGGGAGAGCATCCAGAGTGCACCGGAGCGGTGCGGGGATCTTCTTTTGAACATCGCAAAAGCAGGGAAGAGCTGTGGATTTCTGGAAGGAGATTCCGGAGAAAACTGCTCGGAAAAAGATCTGGATCTTCTGGAAGAGAGGCTTTATGAATATGAAAACAGTCTGATCACCGATGGTCTTCACGAGATCAACGAGACAGAACTTAACGGGCTGGTACATGGACTGGACGGCGGCTATGTTCCGGTGGGAACGGCAGGGGATGTGGTAAAGAATCCGTCGATCCTGCCTTCCGGACGGAACCTGGTGCAGTTTGACCCAAGGCTGGTGCCCACCAGAACGGCCTGTGAGCGGGGAATGAAGGCGGCGCAGCTTTCGGTGGAGGCTTATCATGAGAAGACGGGAACGTATCCGGATACTACGGCGCTGATCCTCTGGGGACTGGAGACTTCCAGAAGCCAGGGTGAGACTATCGGACAGATCCTGTATTATCTGGGCATCCGCCTGAAAACGGAAAAGAGCAGTTACGATGACCGGCTGGAGGTGATTCCCACCGAGGAGCTGGACCGGCCACGTATGGACGTGGTGATCCACATCTGCGGATTTTTCCGGGACATGTATCCAAACCTGATCGATAACTTAAATGCCATGCTCCGGCAGATCCTCCGGCTTGAGGAAGGTCCGGAAAAGAGTTATTTTACGGCAAATACCAGAAAGATGGCAGAAGAGCTCCAGAGATTCCATCCCGAAATGGAGGAACGGGAAGCCTGGGATCTGGCATCCTGCAGGATCTTTGGCCCCAAAGAAGGGGAGTATGGAACCCGGCTTACGGATGTTGTGCGAAAAGGCAGCTGGAAGGATGCGGCAGAGATCGGAAGTTCTTTTACCGAGGATCTCTCTTACGGGTATTCCTTCCGGAGGCGAGGAGTGAAAGCCGAAGAAGTGCTGGCCGGACAGTATGACCATGTGGATTTTATTTCCCAGGTGCGCAACAATGTGGAGTATGAGCTGACAGATCTGGATCACTATTATGAATTTTACGGCGGACTTGCCAGAGCCGTGGAGAACAAAAAAGGCAGCAAACCGGTCATGCTGGTGGCTGATACCACCGGTGAGGCGGTGAAGGTGCAGGATTTTAAGAGTTCTCTGGAGCGTGGGATCGCCACAAGGCTTCTAAACCCCGAATGGATTCAGGGGATGATGCGCCATGATTATCACGGTGTGCAGCAGATCGCGAAACGGTTTGAGAATGTGATGGGGTTTGCAGCCTCCACCGATGCGGTGACAGGCGAGACCTTTTCCCGGATGACCCGGTGCTATGCCGGGGATGAAAAACTCCGGAAACAGATGCAGCAAAGCAACAAATGGGCATACATGAAGATGATGGAGCGGCTGATGGAGGCCAGCAACCGGGGCTATTTTGATGCAACGGAAGAAGAACTGTCCCAGATCCGTGAGGCATATCTGGAGGCAGAAGGAGAGGCGGAAGAATGATGCGGGAAAAAACTTATGATTATCCATTTACGGCCATTGTAGGCCAGGAACCTATGAAGGAGGCCATCCTTATCAATCTGGTGAACCCGTCTGCAGGCGGGGTGCTGATTCGTGGACAGAAGGGAACGGCCAAGACCACTGCGGTGCGTGCCATCCCGGGACTTATGAAGGACTGCCGGGTGGTGGAGATCCCTGCCAATGCCACAGAAGACCGTGTGGCAGGAACCATCGACATCGAGGCTGCACTGAAAGATGGGGAAAAACAGTTCCAGCCAGGTCTTCTGAAAGAGGCAGACGGAAATATCCTCTATGTGGATGAGATCAATCTTCTGGATGACCATATCGTGGATCTGTTACTGGATGCGGCGGCAACGGGGCGCAATACCGTGGAGAGAGAAGGGATTTCCTGTGCCCATTCTGCCCGGTTTGTGCTGATCGGTTCCATGAACCCGGAGGAGGGAAACCTGCGGCCGCAGCTTCTGGACCGTTTTGGTCTGGCGGTGGATGTGGAAGCAGAGACAGACGTGGATAAGCGGGTGCAGATCATTGAGAACCGGATGGCCTATGAGAAAAATCCGGGGTATTTCTGCCGGAAGTACAAAGAGTCTCAGGAAGAGCTTTCCGAGAGGATCCGCAGTGCCAGAGAGCTTCTGCCGACGGTGCGTGTCCCAAAGGAGCTGTTAAGGCTGGCGGCACAGATCTGTGTTGCCTACGGCACTGACGGCCACCGGGCGGATATCGGAATGATCCGGACTGCACAGACCATTGCCGCACTGGAAGGCCGGAAAAAGGCTTCCCGGGAGGATCTTGAGCGGGCTGCCCGGTATGTTCTGCCTCACCGGATGCGGAAAAATCCTCTGGAAGACGGACAGATGGATCCTCAGGTGATGGAAGAAATTCTTTCCGCCGGGAAAAAGAGCTCCAGGGAGCCGGAAGCTTCCGGGGAGGGTGACTAGATCCGGGGAAAGGAAGACGGGCAGATTCTGAAGAAGTATTCCTTCCGGTAAAACAGAGCGGAAGAGAGTATTCGGTATTGGAAGTTCTGGAGGGGATGAAACAGGAGATCTTTCTGAAAAGAGAGCAGCAGTCCCGGAAAGAATGGCTTCCGGGTGGGAAACACAGTGGTTCTCTGGTGATCCCCTCCGGTCAGGAACAGATTTTGCGAGCCGGTGAGGTGGATCTTCCGGCGTCTGTCCGGGCGGCGCTGGAGAGCGGCAGGATTGGGGGAGAGGACCGGGAGATCAGAGCGTGTGACCTCCGGCTGAAACGCTTCCGGAGAAAAAATAAGGTGTCTATTTTATTTCTGGTGGATGCCAGTCGTTCCCAGGGGGCAAAAGAGAGGCTTTCTTTTGCGAAAAGTGCGGTGCTTTCCATTCTGCGGCGGGCGTATAGCGACAGGGATCGGGCAGGAATGGTGGTTTTCGGGAACCGGAAAGCAGAACTGATCCTGCCTTTTACCAGAAGTGTGGATTTTGCGGCAAGGCCCATGGAAGAGCTGAAGGCCAGAGGGAATACCCCTCTTGCCATGGGAATCCGAAAGGCCCTGAAAGTCCTGGAGGCGGAAAAACGAAAGAATCCGGAAGAGACCGGGATTCTGGTGATGCTCACTGACGGCAAGGCCAATTTTGACACCCGGGAGGGAAAGCCCTGGTCTCTTGCCCTTAAGGCGGCTGAGGAGCTGAAACGAAAAGGCGTGCCGGTGTTGGTGATCGATACGGAAAATTCCGTGTTCGGCATGGGGCTGGCCAGACAGTTATCCGATGCGGCAGGCGGGAAATATGTGAAGCTCTGACCAGAGGATCTGTGTGAAAAAAAGCCGGATATCCAGGTGTATCCGGGATCTTGATTAAAGACCGAAATGAAAAAATTTCGGTCTTTTTTTTGTCGAAAAATCGGGAACATGGCGGATTTAAAGGATTTTTGAGATCATCGAACCGTTCCCTATGAGCACGGTTTGAACGATAGTATGTTGACATTAACTTTTCCTCATGATACGGTTAATCATGGCTAACAAGTGCTCATAGGAGGATGATGGGTATGAAGATAAAAAAATTTAAGCGAAGCAGCGCTTTTTTTATGGCGGCTGCACTGTGCCTGGGGAGCACATCCGGCGTTTATGCCATGGATGAGAGTGAACTTTCCAGGATCATCGAAGAGGCGAAGAGCACAGATACTTCCGGGTATACACCGGAGAGCTGTGAGAGCCTTCAGGCTGCTCTTGAAGGAGCGGAGAACCTTCTTTCAAAAGAAGATGTAACAGAGGAAGAGCTTGGGGCAGGCGGAATGATGCTTCAGGCAATCCTGGAAAATGGTCTGGTGGCTCAGGCGGATAAGTCTTCTCTGGAGGCGGTCCTTTCTGAGGCAGCTGCATACACAGATGGCACACAGGATGGATATGAAGTACTGGATCAGGTACGTGCCCAGGCCCAGGCTGTGCTTGAGGATGGCAATGCCACCCAGGCAGAGACCGACGGCGCGGCATCCGCAGTGGCCCAGGCAGAGGAGAACCTTGGGGGCGGTATCGACAAGACTGTGTTAAGTGACCTGATCACCCAGGCGGAAGCGGTGGATACTTCCGGCTCAGATGACGCTTCCGTACAGCAGTTAAAGTCTGCCATTGCGTCTGCAAAGCAGGTGGCTGCAAACCCGTCTGCCACACAGAGTCTGGTGGATAAGCATATCCAGCTTCTTCAGGCGGCTGCGGAGGCACTTTATCAGAAGACGGACTCCAATACGGTTTATGACGGGGTATACCAGATCGGCGGACTGCTCCACCATGCTACCGCAGATCAGGTTTCCATGGGAAACTCAGCACTGGTAAAACCCTTTCAGCTGATAAAAAAAGGAAATGACATCCATCTGCGGATCGAATGTACGTCCCTGACTACCAAGCTTGGCAAGCAGAATTTTACCGGCTATCTGGCAAGCATGTGGTATTTTCCGGGATTTACCAGTGAAGACACCCTGCCTTATGCGGCTGCAGAGGAAGGCCAGGCTGTAGATACCGGTGAGGCGCAGAATGCGGCGGAGACAGAAGCTGAAGATCCAGAAGAGGCGCAGAGCGCAGCGACGGAAGCTGCGGAAGAGAGTTCTCAGGCACAGACAGAGGATGCAGCAGAAGACGAACTTTTTATGGACGGAGAGGAAGCTTCCGGGGACAGCGATGGTGCAGCGACTGGAGAAGAGGCTTCTGCGGCTCAGGAAGAAACACAGTCTCTGGATGAGAATGAAGCTCCGGCGGCAGAGGCTGCCACAGCAAAAGCAGTGGGTGTGGAATCCTACTATGACATTTATGATTCCTACAACGATCCGAAAAAAGGCACCGATGCCACAGTAAAAGGGAAAAAATATCCCCATTACATAACCATTCCGGTAGAGCTGAACCAGAGCATCGTATGGACCAGGATCTATGTTCCGGTCATGGAAGCCATCAATGCAGGTGGCGGAAAGCAGTATGCAAAACTGTATCTGGACTGGAATGACCTGAAACAGATCAGCGGAACGGAAACGGACAAGGCGGCCCTGAAAAAACAGATCACAAACGCTCAGAATGTCCAGAAATCCCTTAAACAGGACAGCCAGGGCTATGCCGGTGAGCAGCTTGCCATGCTTGCAGATGCCATTGCGGCAGCTCAGGCAGTTTATAAAAACATGAACATCGACCAGACCGTTGTGGACAATGAGGTAAAAGCCCTTACCATGGCGGTAAATGCGGTGACCAAGGTCAAGGTAGATTCTGATAAGAGTGAGCTTAAGAAAGCCATCGAGACCGCCGACAGTTATCTGAATGAGACGGATGTAGAGTATGAAACATCGACCCGTGAGGCGTTACAGCGGGCAAGAGATAAGGCCAGTCAGGTCTATGACAATGAGGAGGCTTCTCAGACAGAAGTCAACAAGTGTGTCACTGCCATAGACAATGCCATCCAGGGACTGATCATCCAGGGAACGGACCGCCGTGAGATCAAAAAAGCGCTGACAAAGGCGGAAACTTATCTGAAAGATACAGCCCATTATACAGCCGCAGATATGGATGTGCTCCGTTCTGTTTATGAGGCGGCAAAGGCGGTTTACGGGAACAAAGAGTCCAGTCAGGAAGAGACCGATGCCCAGACCGGTATCCTGGATTATGTGATGAAAAACATGAAGAAGGCTTCCCAGACAAAGGTAGATAAGACCGGACTTCATGAGATGCTTCTCACGGCTTCCAATATGGCAGGCAGGGAAGATACCTATACGGCCGACACACTGAAGACATTAAACTCTGCGATCACTGCCGCAAAGACGGTTTATGATAACAGCAGTGCCACCCAGAGCCAGGTCAATACACAGATCAAAAAGCTTTCCAAGGCAGTCAGCGGACTGAAGAAGAAGTATTCCGGCAGCAGTTCGAACAGCAGTAATAATAACAACAGCAACAACAATAACAACAACAGCAATAATAACGGCAGCAACAGCAGCCTAGATGTGAAGAACCTGGCGGACGGTGTGTATTCTGTCACAGGCTCCATGGTAAAAATCGACAAAACATCCGCATCCATGTCCAACGAAGCCATCAATCACACCATAAAGCTGACGGTAAAGAAAGGAAAATATTCCATTACCATGGACTTCAAGGGTCTGACCATTAACGGACAGCTTGGATACTTAGGTACCCTGAAATATTTTAAGACCGGCTACAAGCTGGATAAATATGGCGCACCATCCGGTTCTCTTGGCAATGTAACGGTGGATTCTTATCAGAAATACACTAACGGCAAGCTGGTGACAGATAACTTCGGAACCAATTATCCGGATGTGGTCACATTCCCGCTGATTGATGAGGCAAAAAATGACGGTTATGTGCCACTGCAGGTTTTTGTTCCCATTATGGATTCCATTACCAAAGGCACCGGAACCCAGCCTGCCTTCCTGAAACTGGACTGGAGCACCCTGAAAAAGACGGACAGCAAGGATCCTGGTTTCGAAAATGACGATAACAATGGTGACGGAAGCAACAGCGGAAATAACAGCAGTAACAATGGAACGAACAGCACCGGAAACGGTTCTCTCAGAGGAAATAATGGCAGCTTAAGTACCAACAGCAACGGTTCCTTAAGCGGCAGTACTTCCAAGGCTGGAGGAAGCTCCTTAAAGAGCAGCGGTTCCCTGAAATCTTCCGGAACCACCACCAAATCCACATCCACAAAGAAATCAGCAGGAACTACTGCGCTGAAATCCGGAAAGAGCATCGGCAGCAAATCGGATTCCAAAGATACGGGAACCACAAAGCTTACCAGCAGCGGCCTTTCCGATGCGTCAGATCAGGATCAGGAGACAACCACTTCCGGCGAAGCTTATGCAGATACCGAGACTGGTACCGGGGAATCTTCCGGAAATATGAGAAAAGTGGCAGTTCCGGTATCCGTCAGCGCGCTGGCGGCACTGGCAGGTGTTTTCTATAAGATCAAGAGCAGAGGGGGAAGCCTGAGAAAGAAGGCAGGAAAGAAGAAATGAGAGAGAAAAACTGGAAAAAAAATCTACTGACCTGTTTTGGAGCGGCAGTACTCTTCGTGGCGGCAACCCTGGGATTTCCGGTAACTTCCGTCCACGCGGAGTCGGGAAGTGTGTATTCCTGTACCATTAACCGGTGTTATTCCCATCCCGTGACAGGAGAGATCGAAGACTCCGGCGGTGAGGCATCCTACGCCACCGGACAGGGTATGGTAGAAGGTGCGGTTTATGCAAGTGGTCTGATGGAAGTGACGGACTCCGGCAATTATTATCTGACGATCCGCATGAGCCTGATCGATTATACGTCCGGTCACAGTTTCAGCGTACAGAATGTAGGAGATTCCGGCTGGTCCAGCACAGGCGTCGCGGTAACCGCAAATGGTTCAGACAGCAACGGAACCACCTCCGATATCTGTATCCAGGTTCCAAGCGAGAACTGCATCGTCCGGGTCAGCATGTATGTAACCCCGATGGGAAGAAACGTTACATTTTATCTGTATCCAAGCGATTATTCCGAAGGAAACAGTGTGGGTATGAATCCTGCTTTTGTAACAGAAGAAGCAGCATCTGCCGAGGCTTCCGGAAGCGGCGGGGCAGTTGCCAACAGTACCCTGGATACGGGAAGTGCCCAGGAAACGGACGGAACAGAAAGTACGGATGAGGCTGCGCAGGACAATGAGGAGAAAACTCAGAATGATGCGGCGGCCACCCAGGCAGCAGCTGCACAGAGCACTGCAGAAAGCGGCTCCACAGGAAATGCGGATGCCATGAATTCCGGGAACACCGTAGCGGCAGCACAGAAACAGGCAGCAGCTTCCAAAAGCTCTGACGAGTCCGATACAGACAAGGAACTGAACAGCGCCCAGGGACTAAATCTTTCCACAGCGGAAGAGGACAGCATCACTTCCGGGGAAAAGAAATCTGACGGCGAAAGCAGCGTAAAGATCAATACGGTCTTTGCCATTGCTCTGGCAGTGACAGGCTCCGGTCTGGTCCTGATCCTGGTAACTGCACTGATCATCTGGTACTTCCGTAAGAACTGGCGCAGATGGGGCGGAGAGGATGATGACGATGATGAATATTAAATCCTGCATCAGCAGAGGAATTCTTGTCACAGTCCTGGCGGCAGCGTCCCTTCTTCTCACCGGCTGTGTGGATCAGCACCCGGAAGGCACGAAAACAACCACACAGACAGAGACGGTGGAGTCCATGCTGGAGATCACGGACCCTGTGGAAAAACAGGCAGTGGAAGTGGCAAAAGCCAAGGTACGATCCATGGAGGGATCCCCGAAGATCGTAGCTACTTCTCCGGCAGTTGCGGATATCTGTGACAAACTGGAACTGGATCTGGTTGGGGTATGCTCCAGCAGCATTTCCACCATTCCGGAGCGTTATAAAGCTGTAACCACCGTGGGTACAGCCATGAGCCCGGATATGGAGATCGTGGCTTCCCTGAAACCGGACTGGATTTTAAGCCCGATCTCTCTTCAGTCAGACCTTGAACCCAAGTACGAAAATATCGGCGTGGACTGGGCGTTTTTAAATCTTCGCAGTGTACAGGGGATGTACCGTTCCATTCAGGAACTGGGAGAGATTTTTGACAGGGAAGAGCAGGCAGGCACGCTGGTAAAAGAGTTCCGGGATTTCTACGAAGAATACAAAAAGAAGAACGAGGGAAAAGACCATCCCAAGGTGCTGATCCTGATGGGACTTCCGGGCAGCTATATCATTGCTACCGAAAATTCCTACGTGGGAAGTCTTGTGGCTCTGGCAGGCGGCGAAAATGTTTATACAGATACAGATCAGGAGTTTCTTACGGTAAACACCGAAGATATGAAGACCAAAGAACCGGATATCATCCTCCGTGCGGCTCACGCACTTCCGGATCAGGTCGTGGAGATGTTTAACGAAGATTTCAAGACCAACGATATCTGGAAACATTTCGACGCGGTAAAAAATGGCAGGGTGTATGACCTGACTTATGAAAATTTCGGAATGAGCGCAACTTTCCGTTATCCGAAAGCACTGGATGAGCTGCAGCCAATCCTTTATCCGGAAAGTGACGAGGATCTGGAAAAAGCGAAAAAGAACAGTGAAAACGCGCAGAAAAATGCAGAGAAATCCAATGCGACCCAGAAATATGAAGACGCGCAGAAATCCGGCACATCCGGAAAAACTGCAGCCGAAGATTCCCAAAAGACCACAGAAAAGGAGAGGTGACAAAAATGGATGAAAACAGAGAAAAAAGAAAGCGGCTCCGTGCAGTGCTCTCCTTTGTGCTCATGGCGGTGCTTCTGATGGTATTGTTTTTTGCAGCCATCAATATCGGAAGCCTGAAGGTTTCCTTCGGAGAGCTGATGAGAGGACTTTTTGTGGAGCGTATTGACGAAGTGGCAACCATCTATGATCTTCGTTTTCCGCGTATCATCATTTCCATGCTGGCAGGAGCCGCCATTGCGGTTTCCGGTGTTCTGTTCCAGGCGGTCCTTAAAAACCCACTGGCAGACCCTGGTATCATTGGTATTTCCAGCGGTGCCAGCTTTGCGGCAGTTCTGATCACAGCTTTTGCACCGGGACTGTATTTCTTTACTCCGCTGGTAGCGTTTTTTGGCGGCGTGGTCGCCTTTTTGATGGTTTACTGTCTGTCCTGGAAGGGCGGCTTAAGTCCTCTTCGTATCATCCTCACCGGTGTGGCAGTAGATGCATTGTTTACCGGACTTTCCAGCGCTTTTAACAGCATGAGCGGTGGAAATATGTCCGGCGTGGCTTCCATCGTAGAAGCCAATATCACCCAGAAAACCTGGGATGATGTGACAACACTGGTTCCTTATGTTGTGGCAGGGCTTTTCCTGGCATGCCTGTTTATCGGAGAATGCAACCTGATGTCTCTGGAAGATAAGACAGCGCGAAGCCTGGGACTGAACGTCAATGCCACACGAATCGTGATCTCCCTGATCGCGGTACTTCTGGCAAGTATTTCCACAGCCATCGCAGGTGCCATCAGTTTCCTTGGGCTGATCGTGCCACATATCGGAAGGATCCTGGTGGGAAGTGACCACAGGGCACTGGTTCCGTTTTCCGCACTTGCGGGAGCCTTTACCTTCCTTCTGGCAGATACCATCGGAAGGACCATTGCAGCTCCCTATGAGATCAGTGCGGCAGTTGTGATGAGCGTGGTAGGTGGTCCGTTCTTTATCATTCTCTTAAGGAGGTCAAAAAAATATGGTGACTGATACACAGAATACGGAAAAAAAACGACCTGCCATGGAGGTAAAGAATGTATGCTTTTCCTATGGTAAAAACGAGATCTTAAAAGGCGCGTCCCTTGAGATAGAAAAAGGCAGGGTGACTACCATCATGGGAGCCAACGGATGCGGTAAATCCACACTGTTTTCCCTGATGACCAAAAACCTGGATCCTGCAAGGGGAAAAGTCCTTCTGGGAGGAAAAAACATCGCAAGGTTGCGTCTGAATGAATTTGCCAGAAAAGTGGCCATTGTACATCAGTACAATACGGCGGCGGATGACATCACCGTGGAGCGTCTGGTTTCTTTCGGAAGAACGCCTCATCTTGGTATGATGGGGATCCGTGGAGAAGAGGATGAGCGGTATGTGAACTGGGCCATGGAAGTGACCAATGTTTCACAGTTTCGTGAGAGGGAATTATCCAGGCTTTCCGGCGGACAGCGCCAGCGTGTATGGATCGCCATGGCGCTTGCACAGGGAACTGAGATCCTTTTTCTGGATGAGCCGACTACATATCTGGATATCCGTTATCAGATCGAGATTCTGGAGCTTGTGCGGAAGCTGAACCGGGAATTTGGCATGACCATCGTCATGGTCCTTCATGACATCAATCAGTCGATCTATTTTTCCGACAAGATCATCGGTCTCGCCGGTGGAAAAGTCATCGTGGAAGGCGAGCCGGAAGAAGTGATCACGGAGGAAAGCATCCATGAACTTTATGGTATTGATCTGAAGGTGGCAAGAGTAGATGGACGTAAATTTGTTTTAACCGTCTAAAGCGTATATAAGAAAGGAAAAGAAAATGAGAAATCCATTGAAAATATTCTGGATCCTGCTGGGGTTTCTTTGCCTTGGACTTGGCACCATCGGAGTTGTCCTTCCGATCCTGCCTACGGTTCCCTTTTATATGGCAACGCTGTTCTGCTTTGCAAAAAGCTCGGAACGGCTCCATACCTGGTTTATAGGAACAGACCTTTATAAAAAACATCTGGACAGTTTTGTGCAGAAAAGAGCCATGACGCTTGGAACCAAATGCAAGATCATCGGCATGGTGACCGTAGTTATGGTCATCGGATTTATCTGCATGAAAAATGTGCCTGTGGGAAGAATCTGCATAGCCGTTGTGTGGGTATGCCACATTCTGTATTTCTTCCTCAGAGTAAAAACTGTGGAGCCGGAGGTGTGAGCAGCTAATGATCAAGACAAGACTGGTGGGACTTTTATCCCACGCAAAAAAATATATCGTGTATACGATCCTGTGGCAGTGGCTTGCCCTGCTGTCCCAGGTGATCGCCGTTTTTTCCATTGCAGAGCTGCTGGAAAAAGTGATTTACGGTTCCGTTACTTCAGAAAGTGTAAAACGGACAGTTCTTACGCTGATCCTGGTTGTTGTAATCCGCTTCTTCTGTGAGCGGATGGGCGCAAGGTCGTCCTATCTGGCCTGCGTGGATGTAAAGCGGATCCTCAGAGAAAAAATTTATGAAAAAATGCTGAAGCTGGGTGCTTCCTACAGAGAGCAGGTTTCCTCCTCTGAAGTGGTGCAGGTTTCCACAGAAGGTGTGGAGCAGCTGGAAACCTATTTCGGAAAATATCTCCCCCAGCTGTTTTACAGCCTGATCGCACCGGTAACACTCTTTGTGATCCTCTGCCGGGTGAGCTTAAAAGCCAGCGTGGTACTTCTGATCTGTGTGCCGCTGATTCCCATTTCCATTGTGGTGGTACAGAAGATCGCCAGGAAGCTTCTTAACAAATACTGGAGCATTTATACAGGACTTGGAGATTCCTTCCTGGAAAATCTTCAGGGTCTGACTACCTTAAAGATCTATCAGGCAGACCAGCAGAAAGCAGACGAGATGGATGCAGAGTCCCAGCGGTTCCGCCAGATCACCATGAAGGTTTTAACCATGCAGCTGAATTCCACCAGTGTGATGGATATTGTGGCTTACGGCGGTGCGGCCATTGGTATGGCGGTGGCGGTGACGGAGTTTCTACATGGGAATTTAAACCTTTCCGGAACCCTCTGCATTGTGCTTCTGTCCAGTGAGTTTTTTCTGCCGTTGCGGCTGCTTGGATCCTTTTTTCATATTGCCATGAACGGTATGGCTGCCAGTGATAAGATTTTCCGGATATTGGATATTTCGGAGCCGAAAGCCGGAGAGAAAACTCTGCCGGAGGGCGGTCTGGATATTTCTTTTCGGGATGTGCATTTTTCCTATGAGAAGGACCGTGAGATCCTTGGCGGGATCGATCTTCAGGTTCCTGCGGGAAGCTTTGTTTCCCTGGTTGGAGAGTCCGGCTGTGGTAAGAGTACCATTGCGGGAATCCTCTCCGGAAAGAACCGGGAGTTTTCCGGTGATATCCGTATCGGAGGAGTTGCCCTCGGGGACGTTCGTGAAGATGACCTGATGGAACATGTGGTTCTGGTGCGCCACAACAGTTATCTCTTTAAGGGAACAGTCCGTGAAAATCTTCAGATGGCAAAAACGGATGCCACGGATCAGGAAATGCGTGAGGTCCTTAAGAAGGTCAATCTCCTTGGATTTCTGGATACCCAGAACGGGCTGGATACGGTCCTTCTGGAAAAGGCGGGAAATCTTTCCGGCGGACAGTGCCAGAGGCTTGTGATCGCCAGGGCACTTCTTGCGGATGCCCCTGTGTACATTATGGATGAAGCCACCTCCAACATTGATGTGGAAAGTGAAGAGCTGATCATGGATGTTATTCATGAGATGGCAAAAACCAGGACTGTACTTCTGATCTCCCACAGACTTGCCAATGTGGTACAGTCCGATCAGATCTACTTCCTGAAGAACGGTGAGATCAGAGAATGCGGAAAGCATGAGGAACTGATGGCCCTGGGTGGCGATTATTGTCATCTGTATGAGAGCCAGAGTGCGCTGGAAAATTATGGGAAGGAGGGAAATGTGTGATGAGTGACAATAACGCACGTGAAATGGCTGAAACTCAGAAAAATATATACAGGCAGAAGACAGATATGGCCATGGCGGGAACAGATACAGCGAAAAAGCGAAGAAGTGCCATTGCTATCATGAGAAGTCTTATTGGTCTGGTGAAACCACTTCTACATATTATGGTGGCGGCTATTCTTTTGGGAACTGTGGGATACCTATGTGCCATTTTCCTGACCATCCTGGCAGGGCAGGTGATCCTCCATGGCCTGGCAGGAAGTGCAGCAGGTGCCGGGATTTCTGGTATTCCGGAGGTTGTTATAAAGAGTACCTGGCTTGCCGGAATTTCTGTGAAAGGGATCATTGCCGTTATGATCCTGATTGCGGTGCTCCGTGGTATCCTTCATTATGTGGAGCAGTATTGTAACCATTTTATCGCGTTTAAACTTCTGGCGATCATCCGCCATAAGGTATTTGCGGTTTTGCGTAAGCTCTGCCCTGCGAAGCTGGAAGGTCGTGACAAAGGGAACCTGATCTCCATTATCACCACGGATATTGAACTTCTGGAAGTTTTTTATGCGCATACCATTTCCCCCATTGCTATTGCAACACTGACTTCTGTGATCATGGTAGTTTTTATCGGAAGATATCATGTGCTTGCCGGAGTTCTGGCTCTGACCGCCTATCTGATCGTAGGTGTGGTGATTCCCCTGTGGAATGGAAAGCATGGAAGTCAGAAGGGTATGGAATTCCGTACGGAGTTTGGTGAGCTGAACAGTTTTGTGCTGGATTCTCTCCGCGGCCTTGATGAAACCATCCAGTACAATCAGGGTGAAAAGAGAAAAGGCCAGATGTCTGACCGCTCCCGGAAACTTGCAGGAATGCAGGAAGACTTAAGCCGGATGGAAGGTTCCCAGAGATCATTTACCAATCTTATGATCCTGCTTGCGTCCTTTGGAATGCTGGCGCTGACGATCCATCTTTATGGAAAAGGTGAGATCGGTTTTGACGGAATCCTGACCTGTACCATTGCCATGATGGGATCTTTTGGCCCGGTTGTGGCACTGTCCAGTCTTTCCAATAACCTGAATCAGACTCTGGCAAGTGGTGAGCGTGTGCTTTCGCTCCTGGAGGAGAAACCACTGGTGGAGGAGATTCCGGATGGAATCGAGTTTCACGCAGTTGGAAGGTTTAATGATGTGGAGAAACAAGATGAACCGGAACGGATAACAGCTGGTATGTATGTTAAGGGTTGGGAAAAGGATGGAGCATATAGCTCTGATTCGGAGAAGATTGAAAATGAATCTGTTGTTGGATTTACAGGTGCAGAAGCCTCTCATGTGACATTCTCATATGAAGATGAAACCATCCTGGACGGCTACTCCCTGAAACTTGCACCGGGTAAGATCACCGGTATCCATGGAGCCAGCGGTTCCGGAAAATCCACACTTTTAAAGCTTCTGATGCGTTTTTGGGATGTAAGTGCAGGCAGCATTTTCGTAGATAGCAGAAATGTAAAAGAGATCCCGACACGCAGGCTGCGGGATCTGGAAAGCTATGTGACACAGGAAACCCACCTGTTCCACGATTCCATCGCAAACAATATCGCCATCGCAAAGCCAGGCGCAACCCGTGAGGAGATCATGGAGGCCGCAAAAAAAGCTTCTATCCATGACTTCATCATGACCCTTCCAAAAGGATATGACACAGAAGTCGGAGAACTGGGAGACACACTCTCCGGCGGCGAAAAGCAGAGAATCGGTATTGCAAGAGCCTTCCTCCATGACAGCCCACTCCTTCTTCTGGACGAGCCAACCTCCAATCTGGATTCCCTGAACGAAGGCATCATCCTGAAGTCCCTGAAAGAAGATAATGCCAACCGTACCGTCGTGCTGGTGTCACACAGAACTTCTACAATGAACGTTGCAGATGTGGTGTATGAGATGGAGAATGGGAGGGTGTCGTGAAGGGATGTGATCTTCTTGCTTGACTTTGTAATTGTGTAAGTTATTATACTTATAAGAAAGTAGCTTACGAGTTAGTAAATTTATTTGCCCCGTTGGAGAAATCTGACGGGGCATTTTACTAAGAGGGGGTTAATGGTGGGAGAGATAAGTATGAAATATATTGCACATTGTGATGAAGGACGCGAACAGAGTATATTAGATCATTTGCAGGGAACAGCAGAAAAAGCAAGAGATTTTGCTGAAGTTTTCGGAAAAGGTGACTGGGGATATTGCTGTGGAATGTTACATGATATTGGAAAATACAGTGATAAATTTCAACGAAGAATCCATGGAGAAGAAATAAAGGTGGATCATGCGACAGCAGGAGCGAGAGTTTGTCTGGAACTTGGAGGAATGTATCCGTTTCTAGAGATGTGTATTGCCGGACATCATGCAGGGCTGTCTGATTATGGAACCAGTATGGATGCAGGAAATTCACCTACGACACTTGGAAGAAGAAAGAAGAAAATAGAAGATTTTCAGGCATACAAAAGCGAAGTGCAGATTCCGGAATTAAAAACACCGCCAATCAACGTGGAAAAAATGCCGGATGTGAATTTCTCTTTGAGCATGTTTACGAGAATGCTATATTCCTGCCTTGTGGATGCGGATTTTCTTGATACAGAAGAATTTATGACAGAGGGAAAAGCAGGACGGCAACAGGGTCAAAAAATGCCGGAGCTTTTGGATAAACTGGAAAAATATATAGAAGAATGGATGAAAAATACAGAAAAAGAAAGTGTAAATGGCAGAAGAACAGAGATTTTGAAGGCCTGTCTGGAAAGAGGAGAGAAAGAAAAAGGACTTTTTCGGTTAACGGTTCCCACAGGTGGAGGAAAAACTGTTGCATCGCTTGCTTTTGCGTTGCGACATGCAGTGAAACATCATATGGATCGTGTGATTTATGTGATACCATACACCAGTATTATTGAACAGAATGCAGAGGTTTTTCGGAAGATATTAGGAGATGAAAATGTTCTGGAAAATCATTGTAATGTGGATTATGAAGGTTCGGAAGAGTTAAAAGCAATGCAGCTTGCAGCAGAAAACTGGGATAAGCCAGTAGTGGTCACAACGAATGTACAGTTTTTTGAATCGTTATTTTCAAATAAATCCTCCAAATGCAGAAAATTACATAATATAGCAAACAGCGTGATCATATTTGATGAAGCACAGATGCTTCCCAATGATTATTTAAAACCTTGTCTGGCGGCAATAGAAGAACTGATATTAAATTATAAAGCAAGTGCAGTATTGTGCACCGCTACACAGCCGGCGTTGGATTCTTTTTTCAATAATATAAAGCGGATTACGGAACTTTGCCCAAGAATGGAAGAACAGTTTAAGTTTTTCAAAAGAGTTCAGTTTGAAAATGCCGGAAAATTATCGGAAGAAACACTGGAAGAAAATCTGTTGAAAGAAACACAGGTATTGTGCATTGTAAATACAAAAAAGAAAGTACAGAAAATTTATAAGGCTATAAAAGGTGAAGGTGTTTATCATTTATCTACGAGCATGTATCCAAAACATAGGAAACGTATGTTAAAACAGATAAAAGAAAGGCTGAATGAAGGAAAAAAATGTATTGTAATCGCAACAAGTCTGGTGGAAGCAGGAGTGGATCTTGATTTTTGTACGGTATACAGGCAGATTGCAGGAATGGATTCTATCATTCAGGCAGCGGGAAGATGTAATCGTGAAGGAAAACGGACGATAGAAGAAAGCAAAGTGGTGATTTTTCAGTTTGATGATACAGAAAAAGTTCCGGGGCAGAGACAACAGATAGATGTTTCGAAAGCACTGCTTGCAGATGAATGTAAGATCGAAGATCTGCAGACAGTGACAAGATACTTTGAAATGCTTTATCATATGCGGGGAGAAAGCTTGGATAAGAAGAAAATCTGTGAAGAACTTAATGGGGGATGGCATAATTTTGCTACAGTAGGAAGAGAGTTTAAATTAATAGAGGAAAATACGGTAACAATTTTTGTGAATCAGGAAGAAGAGGCGAAACAGATATTACAGGACCTGAAAAATAAAGGATTTACAAAATCGGGAATAAGACGGGCGGCACAATACTGTGTGAATTTGTATGCACAGAAATTTAAAAAATATAATGACGCAGGTATGCTGAGACCGGTCTCGGAGGATATGCAGGATTTTTATGAACTTATAGATTTGGAACAATATTCTGAAGAGACAGGATTGAATCTTGAGATTGACTATGGTATGGGAATTTTTAGTTAAAAACAGTTGTGAAATAGAACCGGGAGATTAAAGCTTTTTGCTTTAACCTCCCGGTTCTACGTACTACTGACTGTTATACTTAAAGTTATTATTTCAATCCACAGGCGTTATTTCAATCCAGTGGTTTGGAAAGAATTCCTGACATAAGATAAATATAATATATACATATAGAAATTTCAATAAATTTAAATATAAAATCTTAGTGATAAGTATTGTTTATTTGAGAAGAGTGTAGTATATTTAGAATAACAGAAAAATATAAAAGATAATTTGTTCGAAATAGAATGAATTTGCAGAAAAAAGGAGCTGTATATGACCTTATATCATGGAAGCAAAGAAATCGTAGAGTATCCGGAGATCAGGAAAGCCAGATTTAACAAAGATTTTTATTTTGGTTTCTATTGCACAAATATTGAAAAACAGGCAGAACGTTGGGCAACAAGATATGGTGGAAATGGATATATCAATAAGTATGAGTATACAGAAAACACAGAATTGAAAATTCTTAAATTTGAAAAAATGACAGAAGAATGGCTGGATTTTATTATCTCCTGTCGGAATGGAAAATCTCATCAATATGATATTGTGGAAGGCCCAATGGCAGATGATACGATTTATAATTATTTGCAAAATTATCTGGATGGCAAGATTTCAAGAGCGGCTTTCTGGGAACTGGTAAAATTTAAATATCCAACACATCAGATCAGTTTTCATACAATCTCTGCACTGGATACTTTGAAATTTATAGGAGGTGAGGTTGTGTATGGCAAGGAAAAATAATAACAATCTGTTTTTTACATGTAGTTTGATTGAATATATAGGACGAATGCGAAAACAGTGTCGATGTGAAATTGTAGATTATCTTGGCAGGAAAAATATAAAGAGAATATATAACTATGCGGATGTGTTTCATTGTGAACCAATAGAAAAAGTTGCTACGGAGTTTATAGAGCAATGTAAGATCCCAGAAGGAAAATTTGACAATATATCAATGTGCAAATACACGGTTCCGGATTACTGGGACATTGGAGAAGTATATGAAAGATTAATAGAAGATATCTATCAAGATACAGAAATCGAGAAAGGAATCTGGGAAATCTATCATTCCTGGATCGATGCACATATTTCGGATTATAATACAGATTTTTACTATCAGTCGAGAGAGTATATAGCGGAATGTTATAAAGCAGGAGAAATATTATAGAAAAGAGGAAGCGCTTATGGGGATGGGAGTAAAGGTCAGAGTCTGGGGAGATTATGCACTGTTTTCCAGACCGGAGATGAAAGTAGAGAGGTGCTCTTATGATGTGATAACACCATCAGCTGCCAGAGGGATTTTGGAAGCAATTTACTGGCATCCCGGTATGAAGTGGTGCATAGATAAGATTTATGTAAAGAAACCGGTTAAATTTACCAGTGTAAGAAGAAATGAGGTAAAAAGCAAAGTATCGGCAAGTAAGGTGTTAGAAGCCTACAATGGAGGTAAAAAGCCTTTATATTTAAGCAGTAAAGAGGAAATTGTGCAGAGAGCATCTTTGCTGTTAAGTGACGTAGAGTATGTTATTGAAGCTCATTTTGAAATGACCGAAAAAGCAAATGAAACTGATAATCCAGGAAAATTTAAGGATATCATTATGCGAAGACTGAAGAGAGGTCAATGTTACCATATGCCGTATTTTGGATGTAGAGAATTTCCTGCAAATTTTGAATTGTACAATGAAGAAGAAATTCACACAGCATATGATGATGTGGAGGAAAAAGACTTTGGATTTATGCTGTATGATATTGATTATTCAGATGAAAAGAATCTTAGCCCCATGTTTTTCAGAGCAGTTATGAAACAGGGAGTGATAGATGTGCAAAACTGCGAGGTGGTTCGATGATACTGCAGGCATTGGTAAAATACTATGAAGATCTGGAAAAACAAGGAAAACTGCCCAGGCAGGGATGGTGTCAGGCGAAAGTTTCTTATGGAATTAATTTATCCATAGATGGAAATATAAAAAATATCATATGGTTGAAAGATCAGGTTCAGGCAGGAAAAAAGCAGATTTGGATTTCCAAAACAATGACAGTTCCGACAATGCTTACGCGGTCTTCCGGAGTCGCTGCGAATTTTCTATGTGACAATTCGAAATATCTTCTTGGAATTGATAAGAACGGTACAGGAAAAAGAATTACAGAGTGTTTTGAAGCGGCAAAAGAAAAGCATATTAAATTATTGGAAAATACTTCCGGGGAAATGTCACGGGCCATATGTGCGTTCTTTCATAAATGGAATCCGGAAGAAGCAAAAGAGAATACAGCTGTTTTAGAAAATTGGGAAGAGATTACAGATGGTGGAAATCTTATATTCTGTATGAATGAAAAATATGCTCAGGATGACGATGAAATAGAAAGACTATGGGATGCCAGCAGTAACCAATCGGAAACAGATATGGATGGAATCTGTCTGGTAACAGGAAAAAAAACAGAGATTTCAAGAATTCACAGGAACATAAAAGGAGTTCCGGGAGCACAATCCAGTGGTGCAGCTTTGGTTTCTTTTAATGCACCATCATTTGAATCTTATGGAAAAGAACAGAGCTATAATGCACCTGTTGGAAAGTATGCGGAGTTTGCTTATACAAGTGCATTAAATTATTTGCTGGCACAAAGAAAATATACATTTTCACTGGGAGATTCTATCATTGTGTACTGGGCAGAGGAGGCAAAAAAAGAATATCAGGATGTACTTCTGGCATTGTTAAATCCTATAAAAGATAATCAAAATGAGGTGCATACATTTTTTGAAAAACTCAGAAAAGATGAACAGATCATAATTGATGACATTGAATTAAATCCATCTCAGAAGTTTTATATTTTATGTCTGGCACCAAATGCTGCCAGATTATCCGTAAGATTTTTTTACCAGAATTCATTTGGAAATATCATAAAGAATCTGGAATGCCATTATGAACGAATGAAGATGGTAAAACCCAAACGGGAAGAACGTGAATATATTGGAATAGAGGACATGCTGAAAGAAACTGTAAATCTGAATTCTCGAGATAAAAAACCGATTTCCAATATGGCTGCTATGGTGTTTTCTTCTGTCTTACAAAATACAAGGTATCCGGCAAGTCTGTATACAGATACATTGATAAGAATACGAGCTGAGCAGGGGCGGATAACCTGGGGACGAGCTTCCATTCTTAAAGCTTTTTTAATGAAAAATTATAAAAATATGGAAGGAGAAATTTACATGGGTTTAAATGAAGAATCTAATGACGTGGCGTATGTACTGGGAAGGGTATTTGCTGTTTTGGAGTCAATTCAGACGGATGCAAATCCGGAAATAAAATCAACGATTCGGGATCGCTACTTTAATTCAGCATGTGCAACACCGGCATCGGTATTTCCGGTATTGTTTAAGTTGAAGAATAGTCATATAAAAAAAATAGAAAGAGATAAGGGGTATTTGAAAAGGAAATATGAAGATCTTTTGGGCGAATTGGTGAGTAAGCTGGAATCCTATCCAAAACGTTTGTCATTGGAGGAACAAGGGAAATTTATTTTAGGGTATTACCACCAGAAACAGGAAGGTATTTGGGAAAACGGGAGGGAAAATAGATGAGCGAAGTTATTAAAAACAGATACGAGTTTGTAGTTTTATTTGATGTAGAAAATGGAAATCCAAACGGAGACCCGGATGCAGGAAATATGCCAAGAATAGATCCGGAAAGCGGCTTAGGACTTGTTACGGATGTCTGCCTGAAAAGAAAAATAAGAAATTATGTGGAAACAGTAAAAGAGGATGCACAGGGTTACAAAATTTATATTAAAGAAGATGTTCCGTTGAATCGAAGTGACAGAACTGCATGTGAAAATATTGGAATCAAAGAAGCAGATGATAAGAAAGTAACGGAAGCATTAAAAAAACTGAAAAAAAATGATCCGGATGTGGATTCAAAATTGCGGGATTACATGTGTGAAAATTATTATGATATCAGAACTTTCGGCGCGGTAATGACTACTTTTGTAAAAGCTTCTTTGAACTGTGGACAGGTGAGAGGACCGGTTCAGATCGGATTTGCGAGAAGTATCGATCCGGTGATCAGTCAGGAAGTTACAATTACCCGTGTGGCAATCACAACAGAAAAAGATGCCGAAAATAAAAGTACCGAAATGGGAAGAAAGAGTATTGTGCCATATGCATTGTATCGCGCAGAGGGCTTTATATCTGCAAATCTTGCACGAAAAACAACAGGATTTACAGAAGAAGATCTGGAACTTCTGTGGGATGCGATCATAAATATGTTTGAAAATGACCATTCAGCAGCCCGTGGAAAAATGTCAGTACGTGAACTGATCGTGTTTAAGCACAGTAAAGAATTGGGAGATTGTCCGGCATATAAATTGTTTGATGCAGTTGAAGTAGCACGAAAAGAAAATGTAGAATATCCGAGAAGATATCAGGATTATACAGTTGAAATTCATAATGATAAAATACCGGAATCTGTTGAAGTAAAAAGGATGATTTGATGGAGTATACAGAAGATGATTATTTGATGATATCAGGTATACAGCATTTTAAATTTTGCAGAAGACAGTGGGCCTTGATCCATGTTGAGCAGCAGTGGGCAGAAAATGTTCATACAGCTGTTGGAAAACTGATGCACCAGAAGGTACATGATCCATATTTGACGGAAAAAAGAAAAGATACTATTTTGGTAAGAGCTTTGCCGGTTTCTTCAAGAATTATGGGAGTGAGTGGAGAATGTGATCTTGTGGAATTTCATAAATGTGAAGATGGAATACGGCTTCATGGACATAGAGGAATGTATTCTGTTTATCCGGTAGAATATAAAAAAGGAAAGTCTAAATCAACAGATGCGGATAGATTGCAGCTTGTAGCGCAGGCTTTATGCCTGGAAGAAATGCTTTCTACAGTAGTACCGGTAGGAGCGCTTTTCTATGGGGAAACAAGACGCAGAGAAGTGGTGGAAATTACAGATGATTTGAGGAATGAAGTCAGGGATATGTTTGAAGAAATGCATCAGTATTATAACAGAGGTTATACGCCAAAGGTAAAAACAGGCAAAATGTGTAGCTCTTGTTCTTTAAAGGAACTTTGTCTTCCAAAATTAAATAAGCCAGCCTCTGTAAAGAGCTATATAGTCCGGATGTTGGAGGAGGGGGAGACATGAAAAAACTTTTGAATACATTGTATGTAACTTCTGAGAACAGTTATCTGGGACTGGATGGAGAAAATATTGTTGTTTTTGAAGACAACAAAGAAAAAGGAAGACTTCCGTTACATAATTTGGAGGGAATCGTTTCTTTTGGATACCGTGGTGTCAGTCCGGCACTTATGGGAGCTTGTGCAGAAAGAAACATTTCGCTTTGTTTTATGACACCGCAGGGAAAATTTCTTGCTCGAGTAAATGGAAAGACAAGAGGAAATGTGCTTCTGAGGGAACAGCAGTATGCAAGTTGTTTGGATTCTGCAATCAGCCTGGAAATTGCAAAAAACTGTATACTTGGAAAGGTATATAATGCAAGATGGGTATTGGAACGTTGTGCCAGAGATCATGGTATGCAGGTAGAGGTGGAGAAAATAAAAACTGCATCAGAAAAGTTAAAATATACGTTGGAATTGATTCAAACATGCGAATCGAAGGCACAATTAAGAGGATTTGAAGGAGAAGCGGCCAGTGTTTATTTTGGAGTTTTTGATGAAATGATCTTGCAGCAGAAAAAGGATTTTTCATTTCAGGGAAGAAATAAAAGACCGCCATTAGATAATATGAACGCAATGTTGTCTTTTGTATATACGCTGCTGACGAATACAATTGCTTCTTCTCTGGAGTGTGTAGGTTTGGATCCTTATGTTGGATATCTTCATACAGAAAGACCGGGAAGAGTTTCACTGGCTTTGGATCTGATAGAGGAATTAAGAGCTGTACTGGCAGATCGTTTTGTACTGTCACTTGTTAACAAAAAGATCGTAAGTGGAAAAAATTTTACTAAAAAAGAAAACGGAGCTGTTCTGATGGATGATGAGATTCGAAAAAAACTGTTGGTAGAATGGCAGAAGAAAAAGAAAGAAACGATTACTCATCCATTTCTGAAAGAAAAAGTAGAATGGGGAATGGTTCCTTATGTACAGGCCATGCTGCTGGCAAGATATCTGAGAGGAGATTTGGATAGCTATCCGGTATTTTTATGGAAATGAGGTGACAAAATGCTAGTATTGATTACCTATGATGTAAATACGGAGACAGCTGCAGGAAGGACACGTTTGCGTAAGGTAGCGAAGCAATGTACAAATTACGGAAGAAGGGTACAAAATTCTGTGTTCGAATGTATTTTGGACAGTGCGCAATGTGTTACTTTGAAGGCGATTTTGTCGGATATCATTGACAAAAATAAAGATAGCTTACGTTTTTATTACCTCGGAAATAATTATCAAACTAAAATAGAACATGTAGGGATAGAACATGGAATTCCAGTAGATCAACCTTTAATTATGTAAGTGCGAATCAGAAGTACACATAAAATATCGGTAGGATTCGCACTACAAATATCAGAAAAGTAAAACGAATAACACCAAAGAAAAGAGAGAAGGGATAATAAAAAGTAGAAAAATTATATTTATTGCATAAAAAAGCAAAGAATATTTGTGAAAATTTGCTGTCGTTCCCCACGCGGGAACGTGGATTGAAATAAAGAGCCGATCACGGCAACCACTGTATTCGGTGTCGTTCCCCACGCGGGAACGTGGATTGAAATTCATTTGGGCCTTGGAAAGTACCGACTCCATTCGGCTGTCGTTCCCCACGCGGGAACGTGGATTGAAATTTTAACTTTGATTCCAACTCCATGCCGGTCCTGGTCGTTCCCCACGCGGGAACGTGGATTGAAATATCAGAGAACATGACGGTAGCCGATGCAAGTCAGTCGTTCCCCACGCGGGAACGTGGATTGAAATATATTATTATCACCTCCCATCTATAGGGAGTATATGTCGTTCCCCACGCGGGAACGTGGATTGAAATAATTATATATGGGGCGGTCGTGGTACGGGGAAAGTCGTTCCCCACGCGGGAACGTGGATTGAAATAGCAGATTATACAGGGATAAAACCAACTAATATAGTCGTTCCCCACGCGGGAACGTGGATTGAAATGCATCAGATAGAATATATGATTCTGATTTTGCTGTCGTTCCCCACGCGGGAACGTGGATTGAAATTTAAATGTGAATTATAGGAGGTGGATAGATGACGTCGTTCCCCACGCGGGAACGTGGATTGAAATATCTGTTGTCTCGTTTAAATTATAGCATAAGATGTCGTTCCCCACGCGGGAACGTGGATTGAAATATGATCTCGTTTGTGCTAGTGCTTTTTACAGTGTGTCGTTCCCCACGCGGGAACGTGGATTGAAATACAGACAGATATTGGAACGATCTTACGGAAAATGGTCGTCGTTCCCCACGCGGGAACGTGGATTGAAATAATCCAGTTGTGGTATATCCCCTCGTGGCGGTTCCGTCGTTCCCCACGCGGGAACGTGGATTGAAATTACCATATCATCATAAGACAACTTTGAATAACCCGTCGTTCCCCACGCGGGAACGTGGATTGAAATTCTCTTAGTCTAATAGCTCTTTTGACTTCCCTGTGTCGTTCCCCACGCGGGAACGTGGATTGAAATGATTTACTTTGTACGGAATCTGTGTTGCTCTCTGTCGTTCCCCACGCGGGAACGTGGATTGAAATGTGTTGCTGGCAGACATTTCCACATAGCTCTTGTGTCGTTCCCCACGCGGGAACGTGGATTGAAATTCTCTAGCAGAATCGTAATAAGTTCGGAGATAGCGTCGTTCCCCACGCGGGAACGTGGATTGAAATCGGCTGAGATGCAAGGAATATACGCTCGAATACTGTCGTTCCCCACGCGGGAACGTGGATTGAAATTTTCAGATGATCGTCATAGGCCCTTGTGGTACGCTGTCGTTCCCCACGCGGGAACGTGGATTGAAATAATTCCTATCTTTCCCATTACCCTGCCAGTGGTCGTCGTTCCCCACGCGGGAACGTGGATTGAAATGTTGTAAAAGAAAAGTCCTATGCAGAAATGACGTCGTTCCCCACGCGGGAACGTGGATTGAAATTGCTGACCGTAATCAATGGTCATGGTGTTCTCAGTCGTTCCCCACGCGGGAACGTGGATTGAAATTACAGAAAAGAAAGAAACTGCTACTAAACCAAAAGGTCGTTCCCCATGCGGGAACGTGGATTGAAATATGTGGCTCTTTTTACGGTGCTCTGTGTGACTCGTCGTTCCCCACGCGGGAACGTGGATTGAAATGTTGATGTGTTCCCAGATAGCACGCTCATGTAATGTCGTTCCCCACGCGGGAACGTGGATTGAAATTACAGTAGTATATTCACCATGCACACTCCAATTGTCGTTCCCCACGCGGGAACGTGGATTGAAATAGACAGTAGCGAATATCATCGGCGAACAGATCGTCGTTCCCCACGCGGGAACGTGGATTGAAATAGTTTTTGCGCGGCATATATACATTTTCGCCGGAGTCGTTCCCCACGCGGGAACGTGGATTGAAATACAGACAGATACTGGAACGATCTTACGGAAAATGGGTCGTTCCCCACGCGGGAACGTGGATTGAAATAATCCTGCGTTGATTGAAATTGGAGGTACTGGGCAGTCGTTCCCCACGCGGGAACGTGGATTGAAATCAATGTCCCCTTTCGCCTTTTTCAACCACTATCGTCGTTCCCCACGCGGGAACGTGGATTGAAATATACTATTTCCTGACACTGTAGCTGATGAATATTCGTCGTTCCCCACGCGGGAACGTGGATTGAAATAAAAGATGCAGCGCAGGATATGGCTGACACCATGTGTCGTTCCCCACGCGGGAACGTGGATTGAAATTCATATATATTCACTGTCATTCCTCCTTGTCATAGTCGTTCCCCACGCGGGAACGTGGATTGAAATGCATTTGGCTTTTAGATCATCGTATTCCTGTCGGTCGTTCCCCACGCGGGAACGTGGATTGAAATTCACAGACTTCTTAATTCTAAACAGAGAGGAATGGTCGTTCCCCACGCGGGAACGTGGATTGAAATACAAGAACAACCGCAAGTGCCGCTCAGAGGCTAGTCGTTCCCCACGCGGGAACGTGGATTGAAATATATGCTCAATCACTCTCTTCCATGTATCAATGCCGTCGTTCCCCACGCGGGAACGTGGATTGAAATCGATTGAGATGCAAGGAATATACGCTCGAATACTGTCGTTCCCCACGCGGGAACGTGGATTGAAATCATTCATTCCGGATCCGGTGCTGTTCGGGTGTAAGTCGTTCCCCACGCGGGAACGTGGATTGAAATAAGCAGCTGATCGGAGCTAAGACCGCCACACCGACGTCGTTCCCCACGCGGGAACGCGGATTGAAATAATAACAGCGGCTGAACCATGTTTAGCCCTGACCTGTCGTTCCCCACGCGGGAACGTGGATTGAAATAACTATGCAACATACAGCCAGAGCCTCTCCCGTAGTCGTTCCCCACGCGGGAATGTGAATTGAAATAACAAAGAGGAAATCAAACGGTGTGGTACATGGGGTGTTCCCTATGCGGGAACAAAAACCACAAAAACCGGAAATCGCAATTAATACTTGCATTTAACGAACATTGGTGTTACAATGAACGAAACTAAGAACTTGTTGGCATAGGAGTGGGCGAGAGCCCGCTCCTATTTGCTGAGAAGGAATTTGTTCAGAAACAGGCAGAAACAGGAAAGGCAGGTGGGAAGCATGAGCAGACGGGAAGAATATGAACAGAAGACAGAGGCGATCCTTACACCGATCGTGAAGTCCAGGGGCTTTGAACTGGTAGATGTGGAGTATGTCAAGGAAGCCGGAACCTGGTATCTCAGAGGCTATATCGACAAGCCGGGCGGAATCACAGTCAATGACTGCGAGGACGTAAGCCGTGCATTCAGTGATATACTGGATGAGCAGGATTTCATCGAGGACAGCTACATTATGGAGATCAGTTCTCCGGGACTTGACCGGCCTCTTAAAAAAGAAAAAGACTTTAAGAGAAGTCTTGGCAAGCTGGTGGAGATCCGTACCTACCGGCCCATCGAGAAACAGAAAGAATTCTGCGGTATTTTAAATGCATATGATAGTAACAGTGTGACAATCGATGAAGACGGCACAGAACGTACCTTTGATAAAAAAGATATTGCCCTGATTCGTCTCGCGATCGAATTCTAAAAGAGAATCGAATCTGTAAAATTCAGGAGGAAAAAAGAAAAATGAGCAGAGATTTAAGAGATGCGCTGGACGTTCTCGAAAAAGAGAAAAATATCAGTAAGGATACACTGCTGGAGGCAATTGAGCAGTCACTGATCCAGGCATGTAAGAACCATTTCGGAAAGGCAGATAACGTTCACGTTATGATCGATCCGGAGACCTGTGACTTCAGTGTTTACGCTGACAGAACTGTTGTAGAGCATGTGGAGGATCCAGCTCTTGAGATTTCTCTGGTGGATGCACAGAAAACAAACACCAACGCAGAGATCGGCGATGTTATGAAAGTTGAGATCCAGTCCAAGGAATTCGGACGTATCGCAACTCAGAACGCAAAGAACGTCATTCTTCAGAAGATCCGTGAGGAAGAGCGCAAAGTTCTCTACGATCAGTACTACGGAATCGAAAAAGAAGTAGTAACCGGTATTGTTCAGAGAGTAATGGGCAAAAATGTCAGCATCAACCTCGGTAAGGCAGACGCAGTCCTCACAGAGAACGAGCAGGTAAAAGGCGAGACATTCCAGCCGACTGAGCGAGTAAAAGTTTACATCCTTGAGGTAAAGGACACACCGAAGGGACCACGTATCCTGGTTTCCAGAACACATCCTGGTCTTGTAAAGAGACTTTTCGAGTCCGAGGTTGCAGAGGTGAGAGATGGTACCGTTGAGATCAAGAGCATTGCCCGTGAGGCAGGGTCCCGTACCAAGATCGCCGTATGGAGCAACGATCCGGATGTAGATGCTGTGGGAGCATGTGTTGGTATGAACGGCGCCCGTGTAGGTGCGGTTGTCAACGAGCTTCACGGTGAGAAGATCGATATCATCAACTGGGATGAGAACCCGGCGATCCTTATCGAGAACGCATTAAGCCCTGCAAAAGTTATCGCAGTTATGGCTGACCCGGATGAGAAGACCGCACTGGTCGTAGTTCCGGATTACCAGCTTTCCCTTGCTATCGGCAAGGAAGGACAGAACGCACGTCTTGCTGCAAGGCTTACAGGCTTCAAGATTGACATCAAGAGCGAGACACAGGCAAGAGAGTCCGGTGACTTCTACGATGATTACGATGAGGAACACGAGGAAGCAGAGGAAGAAATGACAGAAGAGGCTGTTTCCGAAGAGATTGAAGAAGCAGAGGAAGATACAGAAGAGACAGAAACAGAAGCTGAAGAAACAGCAGATGGAGATGCCGAAGAATAATGAAAACGAGAACCAAGATTCCCATGCGTCAGTGTACCGGCTGCAGGGAAATGAAAAGCAAAAAGGAAATGATACGAGTTCTCAGGACATCAGAGAATGAGATCATCCTGGACGCTACAGGTAAGAAAAACGGACGCGGCGCATACCTTTGTTTCTCAGAGGAATGCCTGGAAAAGGCTATCAAAAACCATGGCCTGGAGCGTTCCTTGAAAATGGCAGTTCCGGATGAAGTGTATCAGAACCTCAAAAAGGAGTTTGGATCAATTGAAAAACAATAAGGTTTTATCACTCATCGGACTTGCGACAAAAGCAGGAAAAACAGTGAGCGGAGAATTTTCCACAGAGAAATCCGTAAAAACAGGAAATGGTTTCCTGGCACTGGTGGCAGATGATGCCTCCGAAAACACAAAAAAGAAATTTCGGAATATGTGTACCTATTATGAAGTTCCGTTATATTTCCTTTCAGACAAAGAGAGCCTGGGCAGAGCAATGGGCAAAGAATTCCGTGCCAGCCTTGCCGTGCAGGACGAAAATTTTGCAAAGGCGATCATGAAGGCGCTGGAAAAAGAATCCGGCAGATAACCTGCATGATACAGGCGTCTGTAAGGAGGTTTGACGTTAGAAATGATAAAAGATAAATTCAACAGATCGGGAAAGGAGCAATATAGACAATTGGATACTCCAAAAACAGAAGAAAAGACAACAACGGTGAATACAGAGGGTAACAAGTCTGAAGCACCGAAAAAGAAAAAAAATATCATCCGTGTATTTCATGCACAGAATGCCAGCGATGGCGGTAAAGGAAGAAGAAAACCGGCAGCGGGCGAGAGAAAGGGACCGGCACGTCCACAGAACGGCGGTCAGAGAAGCACAGGAGCAAACACAAGAAACGGTGAGGCCGGTGAGCAGAGAAACGGTCAGAGTGGACAGAATCGCACTCAGGGCGGAAGAACGCAGGGCAACCGTCCGGAAGGAAGAAGAGACGGAAATCGTGACGGAAGAACCTTCGAAGGAAGAAGAGACGGTGGAAATCGTTTTGGCGGAAACCGTTCCCAGAATGGCGAGGGACGTCCGGCAAGACAGGGCGAGGGAAACAGAGGCCCACGCCAGAATGACGGAAGAGGCGGAAGCCGTTTCAGCGGTGGAGCAAACCGTGGCCAGGGTGGTCAGGGCGGAAGCTTTGAAGGAAGAAGAGACGGAGGAAGCCGTTTCGGCGGCGGAGCAAACCGTGGCCAGGGAGGCCAGGGCGGACGTTCCGAAGGCGGAAGAGGCGGAGATAACCGTTTCGGCGGAGCAAACCGTGGTGGCCAGGGCGGCGGACAGCGTCCGGGACAGAGAAGAAGCGGTGGCTCTTCAGATGCTGTATTCACCCCGGAGCTGACCAAGACATCCAAGGACAGCAAGCGTGAGCGTGACAGAGAGAATAAGAACAAGAAGAAAGAATTCGAGAAAGGTACCCAGGGCGGACGCAGACCAAATCAGGGCGGACGCAGACCGAATTCCAGAATTCCGAAAGCACTTCAGAAACCGAATCCACAGCCGAAGCAGGAAGAGAAGAAACCGGAGATCAAGGAGATCACCATTCCGGAGAAGCTTACTATCCGTGAGCTTGCGGATGCGATGAAGATGCAGCCGTCAGTGATCGTTAAGAAGCTTTTCATGGAAGGGGTCATGGTAACCGTAAACCAGGAGATCGACTTTGAAAAGGCAGAGGAGATCGCACTTGGCTTTGATATCATTGCTGAGAAGGAAGAAAAGGTGGATGTGATCGCAGAGCTCCTCAAAGAGGACGAAGAGGACGAGGATGATATGGTTCCGAGACCTCCGGTAGTCTGTGTTATGGGTCACGTTGACCATGGTAAAACATCTCTTCTGGATGCTATCCGTAATACAAACGTAACCAGAGGCGAGGCCGGCGGAATCACACAGCACATCGGTGCTTACGTGGTAAATATCAAGGGCCAGAAGATCACATTCCTGGATACACCGGGACATGAGGCGTTCACAGCTATGCGTATGCGTGGTGCCAACGCTACAGATATCGCAGTTCTGGTCGTTGCCGCAGACGATGGTGTAATGCCGCAGACAGTAGAGGCGATCAGTCATGCAAAGGCAGCAGGTGTTGAGATCATCGTTGCCATCAATAAGATCGATAAACCAAGTGCAAATGTTGAGCGTGTAAAACAGGAACTTTCCGAGTATGAACTGATTCCTGAGGACTGGGGCGGAAGCACCATCTTTGTTCCGGTGTCCGCACATA